>Ga0255094_1000087_pt1 | contig 50542 bp, 43 predicted proteins | sample Colum_Law_RepB_8_2_FD_188434 | JGI IMG/M metagenome (GOLD analysis project Ga0255094, IMG submission 188434) | Freshwater microbial communities from Columbia River, Oregon, United States - Colum_Law_RepB_8d | ecosystem: Environmental > Aquatic > Freshwater > River | place: USA: Oregon...
AATGGGGGTTTTTTTTTTTTTTTTTAGTGTGTGAGGGAAAAATGTTAAAGTATTCAATTCGATCCTCGGTGAATAAGGCCGGGTTAGGTTTTCTATTTGTCTGTGTATTTTTAGGTTTGAATCAAAGTAAAGTTTTTGCAGATGAGATTATTGATGCTGCACTCGTTGAATCGGCTCAGATGCTTAAACAATCAGGACAGAAATCTTTTTATGGTTTTCACTTGTCTGTAAAAAATCCTGGATCAGGTGAGAGTCAGACTCGTTGGATTAAAGGCTATCAGGCTTTTATTTTGAGTCAATTGTGCCCAGAAGTTTATGGAAAGAGTTATTCGGGGGAGTTTCCTCCTATCATGGTCTCTGGTCTGCTTCGGCCTCTGGGCTTAACAGATCAATTCAAGCTTATTGCTAAGAGATGCGAAAAATCAGATCTCGTCAGGGACCTCTTAACCGATTATTGGTATGAGACGGGATCTCAAGTCGAAACCTTTCTTTCTCGTGTTTCAAGGTTAGCCACTTCAGAGCCTGTGATTTTCTATGATGATGGGGCGCCTAATCTAGGAGGCACAGCCCATACAGAGAGAGCTATACGCGAAGGGGTAGACTCTCACGCTATTGCTGCTGCCATTAAAAAAGATACAGTAATTGCTGTGATTAAAATTTTTGGAGATTTGAACAAAATCCATCGATGCATCCTTCAAAGAATTGAAATGGTACAGGCTATGAAAGAGGCCTTATCTGAAGCTGGATCCGAGGGGACTTTAGCTGATATTCTGACTCGATTAGCCTTTCTCGATGAATAGGCTCTGAGAAAGGGTTTATTAGCTGTTCTAGGAGGTTTGTGGAGGCAGATGCTCTAAGGGTGCAGGAGTGTCTCCTGTAAGGCGATAGACACTGCTTCCGTAATGTCCGAGATGGGTGTGTGCGGTATCAAAGGCTTCTTGAGCTTTTTTCAGACCCTTGCCGACGTCATCAAATTTTTTCTCAAAGTGCTCAAAATGCCTCTTAGCTTTTCTGATGTCTTCAATTGTTTTTTCAATCCCTCGTGCCATTTCATAATACTCTTGGGCCATAGCGATGGCTTGTAATGAAATAGAGAGTGTATTAGGGGAAACAGGGAATACTTTTAGTTTTGAGATGGACTCGAATAAATCTCCATTGCGTATCACTTCAAAGTAGAGGGTTTCACTGGGAAGAAAAAGAAGCGCCATATCCGTTGTTCCGAATTCAGGGCGTATGTACTTTTGAGCGATGGATTTGGCCTGAGTTTTAATAAAATCAGAAAGAGATTTGCGCGCGCCCTCTAATACGACAGGATCCTGGGACTCAAATAGAGGAAGAACCTGCTCTCTGGGGAACTTGCTATCAATAGGTAGCCAGTGTTTGGCGAGCTTCACTGCAGCGTCAACTCGTTCAGTAGAGTTTGGCGTGATCGCGTGCTGAAGTTCAAAGCTTCCCAGAGGTAAAAAGTCAGCTAATAATCTCTCAAGCGAAGCCTCCCCAAAACCCCCTCTGAGGTGAGGAAGTTTCAGGAGATTATTGAGGTCCGAAATAGATTGTCCGACAGTATTCAGTGAGGCAAGCTTCATCTCAGCTGCCTGAAGGTGCTGTTGCACTTTTTCAAAGTGTTTAAATCCCTCCTTTAGATTCTCGTTGAGTTTCGATTCAACGCTCGAACCAATAGATTCGAGCTTCAAACCTACCTGCGTTTCTAAGGATTGAAATTTGCTTTCAAGGGCCTGGGTGGAAAGGTGTAATCCATTTTGAAGTTCTCCGCGGTTGAGAGCCATAGATTTCTCAAGGCGATCCTGGGTGTCCAAGAAGCCAGTCGAGAGACGGTCTGAGAGGTTTTGTCTCATCTCAGTTTGCAATAGGGTGAGGTGATGAAGAATTTCTTGGCGCTGGGATGTGCTTTGATTTTGGAAAAAAAACCTGATCAAAAAGTACATGAGGAGACCCTGGAGGGTAAATCCAATTGCCACAAGAAGATAAATCATCATCATATGCTTTTCATTTCTTCCAATCAGGCTTATACAAGAGGGTAGCCTGCTATAAATTAGAGTTGTAAGGTAGACGAAACTATGCAGAAACCCTATAAGAGTATTCAAATTTTTAAAAGCCCCTTTTTAGAAAAGTTAACGCACGTTCATCCGTTGACACCCTTGGTGGTCTGGGTCCCTATCATAGGATGGTTCCTCTGGCAGGCTGCGGTGATTCATGAACTGAGTGTCTCTGCGATTGTGGTTCTCGGGATGCTTGGTTTCTTCGTTTGGACGTTAACTGAGTACATCCTTCATCGGTTTGTATTTCATTTTGTTGGAGACTCAAAATGGACTCAGAGATTGCATTTTCTGATTCATGGAATTCACCATGATGACCCTAATGATCCAACGCGTTTGGTGATGCCACCTGTAGCAAGCATTGTCCTCAGTATTCCCATCTATGGATTGTTTAGACTCTTTTTAGGGCCAATCTGGATTGATCCATTTTTTGCATTTTTCTTAGTCGGGTACCTCACTTACGACTACATTCATTACTCTGTTCATCACTTTAGGCCAAAAACAGCTTTTGGTAAAATGTTAAAGCAACATCACATGCAGCATCACTTTGTGACTCAAAATGCTCGTTGGGGAGTAAGTTCACCGCTCTGGGATATTATTTTTGGGTCTCTTGAGGATGTTAAAGAAAAGAAACGCGCAGTTTAGTATTTTTTGTTAAGCTACTCAATATGAGTAGCCAAAGAATCTTTGTCACGCTTGTGAGTGTTCTTTTCCTCTACGTAGCCTATCCATTGATTTTTCCGATCTTGATGGGTGGGGTTTTGGCTGTGCTGTTTTTTCCATGGCTGAAGAGAATTGAATCGCGAGGTGTGCCCACTCTCATTGGTTCTGGTTTTTTAACGGGCCTGATTACTGTTGTTTTTATTTTACCCACGGCAATTCTTATTTTCTTTGCAGCAAAAGCGAGCATTGAGCAGATCCAAAGCTGGAAGATGAAGCTGTCTGTTGTTCATGACCAAGCTTTAATTGATACTCTCATGAGTTCCTCTAAGGTTCAGAGTCATTTGAGTTGGCTCACTCAAAATCTATCCATAAATATGGATGAGTTGACTACATCACTCAGGGATGTTGTATTTAGTGTTGGGGGCAAGCTTGCTGAATGGTTCGGAGGAGTATTTTCTCAGCTTCCAGGGCTAACTGTTTCGTTGATGGTGATGGTAGTCAGTTTTTATTTTTTTCTTCTCGATGGGAGAAAGTTTGTTCAATTTGTTAGACATCACTCGGTTTTTAATCCTCAGCAAACAGAAAAACTAATTCAGGCACTGGGTGATGTTTGCAGGTCAGTCATCTTAGCAGCGCTCATCTCGGGGGGGACGCAAAGTCTTGTTCAAGCTATCACTTGTGTGGCTTTAGGTATGTCAAATGTGACCTTAATTGCACTTTTAGTTTTTATCACATCATTTATTCCTGTAATGGGAGCTTCGCTCGTCACATTTCCGATTGCAATTTATCACTTTATGGATGGACATCAGACTGAAGGAGCGATTCTCCTTGTTGTTGCTTTCATTATTTTAGGCATTGATAATACTCTCAGACCTTTATTTTTAAAGGGCTCAGTGAATTTGCATCCCCTCATTGCGTTTGCAGCTGCGTTTGGTGGATTACAAACGTTTGGTTTTTCTGGTGTGTTTTTGGGTCCTATCATTGCTGCACTTTTTATTTCAGTGATTGATGTGGTGAGGCCCTCTTCATCTTCAAGTTGAGTGATTGTTTGAGAAAAGATGGAGCGTGCTTGACATAGTAGGTCAAATTTTGTTTTATTGATTCTATGGCTAAACAAGCAAACAGTAATAAAATTACGACGAGTAGTACTGCTGAGTATTTTTCAAAAAATCTTCAGCAGGTAGGGTTTTCCTCTCAGACCAAAGCAATCTTAACTACTCTAAAAGAAGCAGTAGATAACGCGCTTGATGCATGTGAAGAAAACGATATTTTACCTGAAGTCACTGTTACTATTGAAAAGGTAGGGGCAGGATCTTTGAAGAACTCGGATCAAATTCGAATTCGTGTCGAAGATAACGGACCTGGAATTGATCCTGAGGATGTTCCAAAAGTGTTTGGTGAGTATTTAGCCTCCTCTAAGTTTGGACGTGGGCGCTGTTCTCGTGGTCAGCAGGGGATTGGTATTTCAGCTGCAACGACTTGGGCTCAGTTAACGAGTGCCACGGGTGCTCGAGTGATTACGAAGACTAAGAGTATGCGCAAAGCGATGTCTTGTTTAGTCGAAGTAGACATTAAGAACAACAAGGGTGTTCTAAAAGAAAAAGGAACCATTGAGTGGAATCGATCCCATGGTACAAGTGTTGAGTTTTTAGTAGATGGACGTATTCAGCTCAATGGTGAAGCGGGGTTACTGAATTACTTGAACGGAACTGCGTTGGTGAATCCTCATCTTACCCTTCATTATAAACTTCCTGAGCTTGAGATTCATACAATCGACCGCGTGAGTCAGAAAATGCCTGAAGTTCCTGCTGCAACAGAGCCCCACCCTCATACGATGAAGTTGGGTGAGTTTATCGCGCATTCCCATCTTTTCGGAAGAGTGAAAGTTGTGGGATGGTTAAAAAAAGGATTTTCTCGAGTTCATGAAGGCGTGATTAAGGAGTTGGTTCAGGGTGGACTCCCAGCAGGTTTGTTTGAAAAAAATGTTGATTCTTTAGGAGAAGCTGAGTTTAAGAATCTGTTCGTAGGGATTCAAAATTTAAAGCTCATGGCTCCCTCAACTAAGTCTGTTCTCTCAATCGGGGAGGATGGATTTGCAAAGAGTATTAAGCGTCTAGGGGCAGTTGATTTTTTTGCAGTGGTTTCGAGAAAGCCCACGATTTGTGATTTTAAGCCTGTGCAAGTTGAAGTTGGAATTGCTCGTTTAGAGGATAAGGCGATTGAGTCTGAATCCTCTGTTCAGGTCTTAAGGTTTGCTAATCGAGTACCTTTGCAGTTTGATAAATCAGCTTGTGCTATCGTTCATGCGATTGAATCCGTGAATTGGCGCTCCTATGGTCTAGTTCAACCTAAGGGGTCTTTGCCTCAAGGGCCTTATATTTTTGCAGTCAGTGTGGTTTCACCGTTTATCAAGTTTAAGAATGCTTCAAAAGAAACAATTGATGCTTCCGATGAATTAGTGGAAGAGATCAGAAGAGCACTTATTCAGGCTGGACAAAAATTATCTAAACACATTAAACGTGAAGTGAAGGCAAATGAGCTTGAGGAGAAGATACGTCATATCGAGCAATTCTGTCCTATTCTAGTAGAAGGAATCTGCAGAATTATTGATGCTCCAGCAAGTCGTAAGAAAAAAGCTGAAGAAGGTTTGGTGAAGCTCCTTGGGCGAGATGCTCATGTGACCAAAAAGGAGCTTGATCAGGCGCATGCTGTGTTGGAAGCTCAAAAAGAAGCGCGTTTAGAGATTGATTTAGAAGACTTAGCAGAAACAGGTGCATAAAATGGCAAATACAGAACAGAATATCCCGAGGTTAAGTAAAGACCTTTGTCAACGTTTACTGGCAGATCTGGAAAAAGCCAAGCGCCCAGTTTTGTATGCGACGAAGTGTTCCCTGGATAATGCAATTTATAATCATAAAATTGGTTATCTTACACCCGGCTCAAAAAAAGTTGCAACAGAGTTAAATGTCAGTTCCGTTAAAAAAATGTCGCGTGCTATTTTTATGTTAGAGATTTTACTCAGAAACATTGATAGTGGAGCCGTAAACACGAAGCGTGAGTTGTACTACATCAGTAAGGGTGAAATTAAACACAACTCAAAACTTAAAGCTTTAGATTTTGCTGACCAAGATGAGTCAGATGAAATTATTGATTTTATTTGTGAGCTCTTGGAATGTTATCGAGAGGAACTCAATTGCTATGCGAATGATCGTGGAGGTCAGACGTATTCACAACAGTTAGTTGTCACAGAAACGCTTCCTGATGGAGATAAAGCGGTTGTGGATCTTTCAAAGTTAGGGACCACACCATTTCAACCAAAGAATCGACCTCAGAATTTAAAGCTCTCAGCGCGCAAGAAAATTGATTTTTGTCTCGTCGTTGAGTCAGAAGGTACGGCAAATACCTTGGTAGCTAATGGATTTACGAAGAGAAATAACTGTATTTTAATGGGTGCACAGGGTGTCCCTTCTAATGCTGTGAGGGGGTGGTGTAAGCTGATTCAGGATCAGTTGAGTGTTCCCTTGTATTTCTTTGGAGATCTTGACGCGTACACGATGCAAAATATTTTTAGAACCTTGAAGGCTGGTTCTGCGGCTAGCTTGATTCGAAATTCTGATTACTCTGCACCCGATGTGAGGTTTCTAGGTGTATTGCCAGAGGATATTAAGAAGTATGATCTGAATGATTATCCGGTACGTGAGAATGATGCGCAGGAAGTTAGGGCTTTGAAGAAAGCTCAAGACGCTTTGAAGAATGATCCGTTTTTTCAAGATAAAAAAAATAAGGGGTTAGCTCAAATTTTGAGATGGCTTTTAGAGAATAAGCGACGTTGTGAGCAGCAAGCATATTTCACGGTAGATCCTAGAGACCCAACTATGCCAGAAAAAATAATTGTGGAAAAAATTAAACGAGGACACTACGTTTAATGAATGAAGATTGCAATTTTTCTCCAGGACAGTCAAATTGAAAACTTCCTAGCTTTTTTGTTAGAGAAGAGTTTTAGTGTGAGCGTCAATTCTTATCGAAGTAAGGCTGACCTGATTCGGGATATTAAAGAGGGAAGTAGTAATCCTCAGCTGAAAATTGAGCTCATGATTCTGGATGAGGCCTATCATAAAGACTCTGAATTAGAGCAAATAGTTAAGGATCATCCTGAGATCTCTAAAATCATATTCGAAGAGGGGCAGATTCTTGCTTTAGGTCAAGCCACTGAGAAAAATGAGGGAGTTGCGCAGTCTCAAATTTCAGCATCTCAGTTGATCTTAGAGGTGAAAAAGTGGGTTGATCATCGGGTCCTAAATTTTGAAGTTGTTGAAACTGGGCAGTGTAGAATTCGTACGAACTTGTTGCTCGATGTTGCTCCTCTCAAAGGGGATATTTATGTTCGGCTGTCTGATAATAAGTATCTGAAGTTATTTAGAAAAGGCGATATTTTTGATCAACAAGATTTAGAGAAATATACTCTGAAAAAAGGGATTGATTATCTCTATATTCTAAGAAGTGAGTGCGCTGAGTTTGCGCAGAAATATACCCAATTGATCGAGAGTTATATTGCGGGTCGGCAGATGGCTAAGTCTCTCTCTAAGACAGCGCATCATAACCGAGCTGTATTGGAAACGATTCATCAACTCAATGAACAAATTGGCTTTACTCCCGAAGTTCAGGAGTTGACTAAGGCTCAAGTGAAACTCACAGTTGATGCGATGCAGCATTCTCAGAGTCTTGCTGAAGTCTTGAGTCTTCTTCAGGAGAAAGAGGATCAATACATCGCAACCCACAGTACGATATGTGCCTTTATGGCTTGTGCTATTGCGAGTCAGCTTCAGTGGGGATCAGAGATGACTTTTCAGAAGCTCACACTTGCAGCATTCCTTCATGATATTCCACTTCAAAGTCAAGAGCTTGCGGCTGTAGGTTCTTTATCGGAATTAGAGAGGGTTAAGAGTAAATTTACTCCTGAAGAAATTAGAACCTATGAGGATCATCCTCTCCTAGCTGCAGATATGGCTCGAAAGATGTCAGAAATCCCAGCTAATGTGGACATCATACTTGCACAACATCATGAGAGGCCTGATGGGAGTGGGTTCCCTCGTAGTCTAGCGAGTAATTATATTGCTCCATTGAGTGCGGTTTTTATTGTTGCACATGACATAGCAGACTTTGTGTTAAGCTCTGGTGATGACTTCAAAATGGCGTCATTTCTGGATCAGATGCGGCCACGCTATAGCTTCGGTCAGTTTAAGAAGATATTTGTAGTTCTAGAGAATAGTAAAGGCTTAGTCTAGTGGTTTAGTTCTTACTGAAATATTTTACAAAATGAAGTTTTATCGGCAAAATAATATGAAGTGAATACTAGAATACTCATTTTGCTATTTTCAGTTATTAGTGGATTTTCATTTGCATGTGTTGAACTGTCAATAGTTGCTGAAGTTTTAGGGATGATTCCCGGCAAGGCCACTGTACTCATAGGCGCATCCTCTGGTTTAAGTGTATTTTTCTTAGTCCAGCTTTTAAGAACAAGTAAGCTTCCATTTTTAAGTTTTTCGTTTGTTTTTTTTGTTGTTCTTGCACTGACTAATTTTGGTTTTCATCTCATTCATCATCAATCTTACAACGTCATTCAATCCTGGTTTATCTGGTTTATTCTTTCGATGAGTGCGCAGTCCTGGGTAATAGATGAGTTTGTGAATCGGTTCATTCCAGTAACTGAGCGTTATAGGTTTTTTTCAAATACCTATCTTTGTTCGGAACTAGCGGCAATTATTCCTGCAATAATAGTTTCATTTACTCAGTTTGAGTTGCATTTTAAAGAGGCAACTTTGGTGGCCTGCTTTAGTTCACTTATAATTGTGATCATGATCTCGTTTTTTATGATTATTCCCAAGGCCTATGAGATTAGGGTTTCTCGGCATCAACTCAGTGAGGTGATTTCGAGAAGAGCAATGATGTCGATCAGGTCATTGATTTTTTGGATGTTTATTTTCGGAGCCAGTGCTGGTGCGATCCGATTTTTGAGTAATCACATGGTGAATACCATGCTGAGAAATGATCTGAATTTTTTTGATCAGCGACAAGATTATTTTGGTTACGGAGTTTTGCTGACAAGTTGTTTTACATTGATTTTTAGCGTTTTTCTGCAGAGAAAAATCAAGGACAGGCGAATCTCTCCATTTTTAGTTTTTTATCTTTTTTTTGCTGTGATAGTAGTTGCTGGTTTTTTGTGTTTTGCTCGTTTTGAGATTTTTCTCTTCCTTTTGTTTGGTTCGCTCTTAAGGGGGTCATTGAAGGGGCTCTATAATCCTGCATTAAATTCGCTTCTATCAGGATTTTCACATTCGCTGCGAAATAAGTTTCAGGCAATTCACTCTATGGCATTCCTAGGGATGGCTGGATTAATGTTTGGTCTTGCCTACTTTCTTGAGAATATTTTTATTGGTACTCGGTTGATTATTCATCACATTGTATTCGCCATTCTTGCTATCTTGCTTATTTCTTTGTCTAAGCGAGTACGTTTTGAGTTTATTCGAAACTACTATCGAATGCTTCGTTTTGGATCTCAGAGCGCTCGAGTCTATTCAGTACTGCTTTTATCCTATATCAGACCAAGGGCTTACCGGGAGCAGATGTTGAGATTACTGCAGACTCAACCTGAGAGTGTGATTTTAAGAAAAGTCATATACGAGGGTTTAGGTTTGGTCTGGGATGCTTGCCTTCTACCTATTTTCGAGGGTCTATTGAGGACTTATCCCAAGACGGGAGATGGAGATCAGCATCCTGTTCGAGTGAGGTCGAGTAATCGAGGGCTTGAGGAACTTCAAATTGTAGCTATAGGGGTTCTTGCTCGGAGTGCAGATCCGCAAGCTCATGCTTTGCTTTTTCAGAGCTTTAGAAATCCAGACCTCACCTTTAGTTTTAGAGTGAGGCGGGAGGCAGCAATATGGATGAAGAAGATTGCTGGATCTCAGTCTATGTCTTACTTTATTGAGGGACTAAAGTCTGATAATGAAAGGCTGGTTGCTGATTCAATTGAGATCTTAGGTGTTTTTAAGCACTCATCGCTCATTTCAGAGTTTAAGCAGCTTCTTGATTCTCCCTTTATTCGTGTCCGCTACAATGCCCTGAAGGAACTTTATGCTTTTTCTAAAGAAAAATCTGAAGTTTGCTCTCGACTTCAAAAAGGTCTTGAATCTCCTGATCCTGTTGAGGCTCGTGCGGCACTCTATGTAGCCGGTTCTCTACATGATGAAAAGCTCCAGCTGAAGTTGCCTCCGCTATTATTAGATTACGCTCAGATGAGTCATACTATTTATATCGTATGGGCCTATCGCGCAGTTGATCCAGAGCAATTCTTTGAGTCTTTAGTGAAATTGATACCTAATCTTCTCAAGAGTACTGAAATGACCTCTTTTCTACATCTATTTTCACAGCTTACTCAGAAGGAGCGTTTTCGGTGTTTAGAGTCACTTGCACTTCAGATCTCAAGTCTAGATGATGAAAAAATGTTTCAAGAGTTTAGATTCGCACTTCGTGACTCAAGCTTTGATTTTCATGAGGAAGCAGATTTTATGGAGTCTGTCTATAAACCTGTTTCCTTCTTATTTTTAGGCAAAGTCTAATTATTGATCACTTTATTGATGGAGTTTAGCTTAAAAATTTGTACTGAATGAATAAGATGAAGACTCAATTAATCATTGGTGTGATTACCTGAGTCTTCATCTGAGTGGGTTTGAATCAAAGAGTCTTCTTAGGTGAAGTCTCGATCCATCACTGTTTTTCGTCCATCGCGCTTTGCGTTTTCAATAGCTTGGTCGCAAAGAGTACGGATTTTGCTTGAAAGAGCATCAATCACAGCACTGGAAGTGTTCATTCCAGATTTTGTTCTGATGTAGGTTTTGAGTTTAGAAGCCACTACGAGTGCTTCTCTGGTGGTGCCGGATTCTTCTGTGTTGTTCATCTGTTCTTTGGTTTCCATTTTGATTCTCCTCTAGATTTATTTTACTTCCAGTAACTCAACTTCAAAAACAAGAGTCGCATTTGGAGGAATAACGTTTCCCGCTCCATGCTCGCCGTAGGCAAGATGAGAAGGGATCGTGAGTTTTCTCTTTCCTCCCACTTTCATTCCAGCGACACCCTGATCCCAACCCGGAATGACCTGACCGGCTCCAAGTTGGAATGTGAAAGGTTGACCACTCTTACGTGAAGAGTCAAACTCCTTACCATTCGTGAGCCATCCTGTATAGTGTACATTCACAGATTTTCCAGAGATTGCCTCATCTCCAGATCCGACCTTCAAGTCTTCAATCTTAAGATCCTTGTCAGCACTCGCTGTTGAGCTCCCTTGTGCGGGGCTTTCGCTCTGAGTGATGCCCTGTACAGAACTTTGGGTCTCTGGATTTGCGCCTTCATGCTGCTTCATCCATACGAAATATCCAGCGATGGCCAAAACTAGGACCACTGCAATGCCGATGATTGTTTTGTTCATGTTCTTATCTCCTCGCAGTTTTTAGCTTACTCTTCTCTTTTCATTCGAAGCGCAGATGGTCAACCCAATTTTGATCAATTCCTTTCAAATCTTGAATTTCAAAATGAGCGTGGGTGGTTTCCTGATTAAAATGATTTGTTGATGTGATGGCTACTACCCAAAGTCCGGCGGCCAAGGCTGAAGCAATGCCTGCGGTCGAGTCCTCGAAAACTAAGCCCGATGATGGTGGAATGTCGAGTTTTGAAAGGGCCTGGAGGTATCCATCGGGCTCCGGTTTGCTTCGTGGGTAATCTTCCGCGCCTAAAATGATCTGAAAGTGAGTGTTAATCTTGAGTTCGTTTAGGGCCCATAAAATATCGCGTCTGCTGGATCCAGAAACGAGAGCAAGTGGATAGTGAGGCGCTAGTGCGCGAACTGCCTCAACGCTTCCAGGGACTGTGGGTAGGTGGATTTGAAGTGTCTCCCTGTATCTGCTCATAATCTTCTGCTTCGCTTCATCTAAGGAGACAGGGATCGAGTATTTTTGAAATAAATATTGGAATGCACTCTCCCATTTTCTACCTGTGACGTAAGTTGAATCCTCTGGATCAAGAGAAATATTCCAGTCTTTAAAAACACTTTCAAGGCTTCGGGCTGCAGTAAGTTCTGTATCGATGATGGTTCCATCTAAATCAAAAAGGATTCCATGAATTTGTTTTTTGTTCTTCATAACTCTTGTTATCATAGGGGTAGCGATATGAAAGCACTTCCCTTTGTTGTTGGCGCACTTTGTACTTTTGTGATTGCTTATCGGTTTTACAGTGCCTTTTTGGCTGCTCGAGTTCTGAGTCTGAATGATTCACGATCTACTCCTGCGCATGAAAAGGCCGATGGTCAAAACTATGTTCCTACTCAACGTTGGGTATTATTTGGTCACCACTTTGCTGCAATTACCGGGGCAGGACCCTTGATTGGTCCTGTGTTAGCTGCACAGTTTGGATTTTTACCTGGATTTTTATGGTTAGTGATCGGTGTCGTGCTTGGGGGTGCTGTTCATGATTTTATTGTTCTCTCAGGAAGCGTGCGACATCAGGGGAGAAGTATTGCTCAGATGGCTCAAGATCAAATTGGGCCTTGGGCAGGAAGAATCACAGCGCTTGCTATCTTATTCATCGTGGTGATTGCTTTAGCAGGCCTGGGTCTAGCGGTGGTCAATGCACTTGAGCACAGTCCTTGGGGTGTTTTTACACTTCTCACTACAGTGCCTATTGCTATGATGATGGGCATCTATACACAGTATATTAAACCTTCAGGAGTAAAAGAGGCCACGGCTTTTGGAATTATCTGTTTATTGGCTGCTTTGATTGGAGGTAAGTTCATAGCGGATACAACGTTAGGTAGTTACTTTGATTTAAGTCGTCACGCCATTATTATAGGACTTGCTGCATACGGCTTTATAGCCAGTGTTTTGCCTGTTTGGTTGCTCCTGTGTCCGAGGGACTACCTCTCGAGTTACATGAAATTAGGTACGATTGGGGCTCTCACCTTTGCAGTCCTAGTTGTGAATCCTGACCTCCATATGCCTATGTTCACTCCCTTTGTTCATGGTGGGGGCCCTATTGTGCCAGGAAAAGTATTTCCATTTGTTTTTATTACTATTGCATGTGGCGCAATCTCTGGGTTTCATTCTCTGATTGCCTCTGGAACAACACCTAAAATGATTGATCAAGAAAGTGATTGTCGAGTGATCGGCTATGGAGCCATGCTCTGTGAAGCGTGGGTGGGGATTACTTCCCTGATTGCCGCATCAGCATTGTTTCCTGCTGATTATTTTGCGATCAATGTTTCGCCCGAGAAGTTTGCAGATCTGGGTATGTCGGTTGTCAACTTGCCAGGGCTTGCTCTTGAGGTGGGGGAGAGTGTCGAGGGAAGACCTGGAGGGGCTGTATCTCTTGCTGTTGGAATGGCACAGATTTTTTCGAATCTGCCTGGACTGAAAGCATGGCTCAGTTACGGTTACCATTTTGCAATTCTTTTTGAGGCTCTTTTTATCTTAACAACTATTGATGCTGGTACACGTGTTGCTCGCTTTTTAGTTCAGGAATCCTTTGGTCGAATCAAGGCAGAGTGGGGCAGGCCTGAATGGCTGCCGGGGAATCTCATTTCTACCTCGTTGGTAGTGCTAGCGTGGGGGAGTTTTATCTGGACAGGAAGTATCTCAACACTCTGGCCGTTGTTCGGAGTTGCTAATCAGCTTCTAGCTTCAATTGCTCTCACCGTGGGCTCAGTCTGGTTAGTTCAGATGGGCAAATCAAGGTACGTGTGGGTGACTTTGGTTCCATTGGTGTTCGTCGGCGTGACCACAGTAATTGCTGGTTTTGAAACAATCTTCGACAACTTTCTTCCGTTTGCTCAAAAGCAAGGATCCCTCATGGGATATGTCAATGCTGGGATCACTGGAGTTATGATTTTATCGTTGATAGGAATCATATTTCTTTCAGTCACTCGTTTGATTAAGATGAAGTCTTTAGCGGAAAACATCTAGGGCGGTTTTGGCATAAGGGGTGCAGAGTTAGATTCCTAAAAAAGGAGCTTAACTATGCTTAAGAATTTAATGAGAGGACCTCTGATTACAGCAGACCCTCATGTTAAGGTTTTTCTTTTGTCGAAGCTTATGAGTGAGCATGATGTAGGATGCATACTTATTCTCGAGAACGGAAAACCAAGAGGACTAGTGACGGATCGAGATATTGTCCTTCGCTGTATTGCTCAGAATAAAGATGCTCATCAATGTAGCGCTCAGGAGATTATGAGTCATAGTCTTGCTACTGTTCAAGAAACTCAAGGCGTGTTTGAGTGTATTGAGATGATGAAATCGCAGAGGGTGAGAAGGATTCCAGTAGTGAATGATCAGGGACTGGCTGTGGGGATTATCTCTTTTGGTGATTTGCTGAGTTTGTTAGGCAAAGAAATGAGTGAGATCACCCAAGGTACAACCCCAGAGTTTGAGGAACGAAAGCCAGCGCCTCGTTTTAAACAGGTTGCCTAGCTCTTCACTCCTTGAAGTTCTTCAATGATGAGAGTCATGAGTTGTTTAAAATGCTGAAGGTCAAGAGGGTGAATTTTTAGAAATTTCATGCCGAGTTTTCGGATACGATTTCCATTTTCTCTAGCAAACTCATCTATGGTTCGAACAATTTGTGCACGGATGCGGACCTGATGATTGTATGCTCCCCGGGGTTCAATCACGAGGATGACTTCTTCACCAATCTCGATCTTGAAGCTGATCTGATTTTCTGTCGTGACCAAAGCACCATGAGGGCTGATGTCTCGCAAGTCTGATATAATGGGTATTCCGCCCAATATGTTGAATTCCCCAGCATCGACGCTGGATTTGTAGAGAAAGATATTTTTTGGAAAATACTTGAGTTTGTCATTTCCTTCAATTCTCGGCAATTTTCTCTGCCTTCTTTTTGGTTCTTGTCCTATTTTTTTTTCTAGATCTTTATAGACGTTAAGTTTTTCTGGGGTCCAATAGAATTTGATATTGAGACAGTCTTGCGAAAGGTCTGCTTCTCTTTGGAGTTGTCCTTCAACTACAAGGTTGGTAGTCTCAGTGTCCTTAATCGTTAGAGTAACTTGAGTTTTTAGTCCAAGATGTTGATTTGGGCTAAGATTTTTCCATGGTAGGAACAAAACTCCTTCTTCAGAAATTTCACATCCCTCAAGTTCGTAGGTTTGGTCTTCAATTTCAAAAGAGATTTTTCCATTTATAGTCACAAAAAAATTTTAACATAAGAGTGATCAATCTAAAGACAATTTTTAAAAAAAAAGGACGTCAAATAAGTGGCAAAATGTATTTTGTTTTAAAGTTTTTTTAGTGATTTCATGTTTTTAAGGAGTTGATCTGAGACTTCAAAATAGACCTGAGATCTTCGGCTGTAGTGTAAGTAGGATTTTCCATGCGCTTTGAATAAAATAAGCTGGATAGGCTCGATAAAAGGACCTGAAAGTTTAATCTCGTAATGCTCAGCAGAGTTTGATTTCATCAACCTCTGAAGGTGAGATACGGTTTCAGCCCTCTCAATGAGGTTTGAGCTTGAGTGTGAAAGGAGTTGTTTTAAGCTCTGCTCAACTGAAGCTTTCACGGGATGATGAAACTCATCTGTCCATAAGTCTCCATCTCTCTGAGTGTAGAAAATTGTTTTTTTATTTTTAATAACGGTGATTTCGTCAATATCATCTGGACTTTCAAAAGTGATTGAGGGTTTTCTTAGGCTGTTCCAATTTTTAATTGAGTTGAGTAAGCTCACAGCTGGAGTTGAGATCATCCATGGTTTTGATTCTGTGAGTAGGGCGAAAAAAGTTTGAGGTCGATTTGGATTTGGATCCCCGATCTTTAGGATGTAGTTCGCTTCAGGTGATATCATTTTAAGAGCATAAGTAGGTGGTTCTAAGCGAAAGGCTCCAAGAGGACCGTTTGGTGCCTCTTCTTCAATTTGTGTAGAAGTGATTGCATCCAGGAGATGATCGATGAAGTGATCATTTGCTGCTTTATCCTTGATCGCTGGAGTCCCCATGGTCGATGAGATCACCCAATGGTTTTTTTCTTTGATGAAGTGAAGGAACCAGTTTTGATTGAGTGTGGGATCATTTCTGGATAGATCAAATGCAGTGATGTTTTCGACTCTTAGTTGATGAAAAGGGCGAGCGCCAAGGGTGTACTTTTGTTCGGTAGAGGATTTGCAAGAGACGAAGAGTACTAGAAGAGTGAAGAGCGCGTGGTTGAGTGATTTGCGAAAAATTCTCATTTTGTTCTGTCCCTATCCCTAGGATTGACATCGTAGAGACAGACGGCTAGGGTTTCAAGTAGTATGTTTGGAAATTCAAATATGACTCTTTGGGGTTTAGTTGCTGCGGGTGGGTTCGTGATGTATCCGCTCATCCTGTGTTCATTATTTGCCTGGGCTGTGATTATGGAGCGGCTCTGGAGTTTTCGCTCTCTCAGGAGAGATCTTAAGGATTTTCACCTAGAAGCGATGAATACCCTTTTGAGGGGTGATTTGGATGCATTGCGTAATGATTGTCAAAAAAACTCAAAACTGCCGTCTGCTCTTTTGATGAAGGTAGCTTTAGATCGGCTTGCCTCTAAAGATCATAGGCTCAGGTCTTCTTGGCTTGAGGCTATGGAGCGTCGACGTCAAGTATTGAATCAAGAGCTGAGACAGAATCTCTGGATTTTAGGAACGATTGGGAGTGCCTCTCCATTCATTGGGTTATTCGGAACTGTGGTCGGTATTCTACGCTCATTTGGCGAGATGGCTAAGACAGGAGCTGGGGGTTTTACGGTGGTAGCTGCCGGAATCTCAGAGTCACTCATTGCTACTGCAGCAGGGATCGTAGTGGCTGTAATTTCTGTTATGGCTTACAATATGTTTCAGACTCGATGGAGTCAGTTAGTTCTGACATTAAGAGTTCAAATGGAGGAGCTTGTTGAGCTCCTTTCTGCCGTGGTTCAAGAAAACCCCTCCTGGGGTGGTGCAAGGAACGATTCCGATGGCCATTAAGCTATCTCAAGGGGAGGAGCCTGCTGAGGATTCCTCCATTGTTGCTGAGATTAATATTACTCCGCTCACTGATATTTTTCTGGTGTTACTCATTATTTTTATGGTGACTAGTTCCGTCATGACTCAAGTGGGAGTAGGTGTAGATTTACCGTCAGCGAGTTCTGCTACATCTCAAGCTCAGCCTGAGGGCGTGATTGTTACTTTGCTTCCGGGTGGTCGAGTTCTGATAAATCAAAAGGAAGTTGTTGGGGGGAGTTACACTCAATTTGAGAAGAGTTTGAAAGAGGTTTTTCATCAAACCTCCTCTCGGCTGGTGATACTTGAAGGGGATCGGCAGGCGTTTCTAGGTTCTGCAATTGAAGTGATGGATCATGCAAAAAAAGCTGGAGCAGAACGGTTTGCTATTGCAACTTCTCCTGATCAAAAAACGAATCAAGTTCAATCGGAGTAGGGTGCGCTCAGTCACAACTTAAAGTTTTGTAAAACACTCAAAAAATGAGTCTCTTGAGCTGTCACTTATTTACAGATCTACTTATCCATGCGAGAAATTGGGAATGATGAATCATACTTCAGTCCAGCAAGCTCGTGAGAGTTGGTATCGTGAGTTTTTTCGTGGAAAAACGCGAATCATTATGGCTTGGGTGCTTTCGCTCGCAATCGGGTTTTATGCCCGAGAGTACCCGAGTATACCTGGGATGATTTTGTGCTTTTTGGGAGCTTCCTTAAGGTATTGGGCCAGTGGGTATTTGAGAAAAGACTCGAGACCCGCAGTGGGTGGTCCTTATGCATTTGTGAGAAACCCCCTTTATTTGGGTACTTATCTCATGGCAGTGGGTGCAGTTTTGTCTTTGGGGAATATGATTCTTTTTCTTGTTGTGACTCTGCTTTTTGCTACGGTTTACCATTTTGTGATTTTAGATGAGGAGACCAAGTTGCAAAAAATCTTTAAAGAGCCTTATTACTTATATTGTAAGGCTGTTCCAAGATTTTTTCCTCGCCTTTGGCCTCCGTTTTTTCCTGCTCAGCAGAAAGAGTTGATAGCAGTGAATCCAGATTTGACTCAGCATCGTTTTTCTCATGAACTTGCTCAGGAAAATAAGGCATATGAAGCATATTTATCTTTTCTGGGTTTAATTCTGTATATCTCTCTTTGTGCGTATGGCTGGAGTTTTTTGACCACTCGGATCTAAACAGATCTTTATGGAGTCTTGAGGTGATTAAGTGTGATGAGAGAATGATTCTCTACGCTTGAGCCTCTGATTCAATTAAGCTATGTTTGGCCGTTACTATGGAGGAATCACCTTTGAAAGAAACACTTAAAGATAGCCCTCGAGCTCGGGCAAAATCTGCAGGCTCCCATTTTCGATTAGAGCCTGAAGTTTTAGTTAAGATTCACAATTACATGGTGAAGGCGCGTGTCTTAGAAGAGCGCTTGATTCGCATGTACAAGCAATCAGATGGTTATTTCTGGATTGGTGGCCCTGGAGAGGAAGCCTTTAATGTGCCACTCGGGTTGCAGGTTCATAAAGGGCAAGGTCTGGATCACGACTTTCTTCATCTTCATTACCGCTCTGCGGCAATTCTTACAGCAATGGGTCTTAAGCCTGTTGATGCTATTCGGCAGATGAAGAATACAGTGACAGATCCGTTTTCTGGGGGTCGTAATTTCTCTAATCATTACTCTGTTCGAGCGTGGAATGTGGTTCCTGTTTCATCAACCATTGAAACTCAGTATGCAACTGCGATTGGCACTGGAATCGCCCAGAAGAGCCATGGTGGAAAAGGTATTACTATTGTGAATGGTGGAGATGCTGGAACGGCGGAGGGAGAGTTTGCCTCTTGTCTAGTCTGGTCCTCTCGCCCCAATAAAGAGTTGCCCATATTAATTGTTGTGACCAACAATGAGTGGGGAATCTCTACTTCTGCAGCAACTCAACATGGCGAGAAAAAGATTTCAGATCGTGCGAAGGCCTTTGGAATTAAGTCTGCAACCATCAACGGCAATGACGTTGAGGAATCCTGGTTCATGATTCAAGAGGCCATGGATTATATTCGCACAGAAAGAAAGCCTTTCATGTTAGAGGCAAGGGTCTCTCGTCTTTATGGCCATAGCTCAGCTACGGGTTGTAATTTTGTGACAGAAGAGGCAGATAGTTTGGCTTTGTTTGAATCAAAATTAGAAGCGGCTGGAATCTTGAGTCGCAAAGAGATGGATCAGTTGCGAGAAGCTTATAATGCAGAAATGCTAGAGCTTTCTCAGCAAGTAAAACAAGAACCTATGCCGGATCCATCAACGATTTACGATCACACATATTTTGGGCAGAAGGGAAGGTACTGGTAAATGGCAACAATGGCTCAAGCAATCCGTATGGCTCTTCATTATGGTGAGACCCATTTGGGCGTCACTGATATTTTTGGAGAGGATGTCGGGCCTCCTTTAGGAGGAGTTTTTACCGTCACTCAGGGGCTGAAAAAGAGCTGGAATTCTCCTCTGGATGAGAGGGGTATTATTGGTGCTGCAATTGGACTGGGTTTGGCAGGAAATCGCTGTGTCGCAGAGATTCAGTTCTGCGATTACATCTACAACACGATTGATCTGTTGAAGTTGGCCGGAATGCAATGCTGGTCATCTAACGGTGATTGGAACCTTCCAATGACAGTGATGACTCCTGTAGGTAGCGGGATTCGAGGTTCAATTTATCATTCTCATTCATTTGATGCGACCATGACCCATATTCCGGGCTGGAAAATCGTTATGCCTTCCAATCCATTGGATGCTTATGGCTTGATGATCGCTTGCATGAAAGATCAAAACCCAACGATGTATCTCAAGCCAAAAGCTCTTCTCCGAGTCAGAGGCCAAGAAGCTATTCCAGGTGAACCACCTTTAACTTCTGAAGGTGAAAAGCTTCTTAAAGAGATGATTGATGCGCCTTTAGCAGATCGTTCTAAGTGGATGGCTCGTTGGCCTGAGGGTTTGACTGACTATACGGTTGAGCTTGGGAAAGCAAAGACTGTACGTCAGGGCGAGCACTTGACTGTAGTGAGTTATGGAAGGACTTTGCCGCTTTGCGCACAGGCTGCTGATCTTTTAGCTCAAGAGGGTATTTCAGTTGAGGTGATCGACTTGAGAACGCTTTGGCCGTATGATTGGGAGCATATTTCAGCTTCTATTCAAAAAACAGGTCGAGTTCTCTATGTCAATGAGGACACAGAGGTCACTAATTTTGGTGAGCATTTAATTCGTAGAACTGTAGAGGAATTGTTTTATCATTTAGAGGCGCGCCCTAGGCTATTGGCTGGAGCATTCGTTCCAGGTATTGGTCTTGCGGATCCTCTTGAGATGGCAAGTGCTCCTCAGCTTTCCAGTATTGAGCAAGTGATGAGAGAAATCGCAGCTGAAAGAGCATAAGAGTAAAAAAAACAATAAATTCAATCATTTACAGAATATGAAATTGATTTCGAATTTGTAAATGAATCTATTCAGATCCTCTGGTTTTTTAGGAATTGAGATGAATTGAAATTAATTCAGTAGAATTTATCTCAACTCTTTTTAAATTAAAAATAGCCCGGTACAATATGAGAATAATCATAGTGTTCCGGGCTATTTACGTCTGGGGGGATCAATGTATCATTTTCAGGTTTCTCGAGTTAGACCTCACGTAGTGCAACTCCTGGTTATTTTCTTGTGTATCGATCTCTCGGGAGTGCCCTTATTTCTGCGATCATCCGCAGTTTGGGCTGCTGACCCTTCTGCGCCAGGCCAAGGAGGGGGTGGACAGCTGATGATTGCAGGTCAAAAGGTTCAGCTGCCTCCAGTAGATACCTCAGTAATTGGAGCAAGCCCCAGTTTAACGGGAACTTCAGTGAGTAACCAACCCCCCTTTAATTTCGCTCAGTACACTGGTGATATTACCACACAGATGCAAGCAGCTTGTTCTCCTTCAGCAATGTTTGGAACAGGTGATCTTGCAACTGGGCTAGGAGTGGGAGCGTCTTTAGGTTCGAGTGCGGTGCAAGCCATGGGGGCCTACTCAGCATATAAAAATGGGGGAAGTGCAAGTGATACTGGTAATGCATTGAGAGCTATGGGGATGAATACGTGCCCTCAATCCATGGCAGCTACCGCATCCTTAGAGGCTGCTATTAATGGTGCTACTACTACTGCTATGATGCCCGGAAGCAATTTAGGCACGACTCAAGTGATGGGTTCACAAATGATTAATCAAAATTGTGGACCTAGTCAGGCAAATTCAGCTGAACTTGCGCCAATTAGCTGCGAAAATGCAAGTTCTGCAGAAGACCTCAGTAGGCTCGTTGAGGAACGTAAAAAAAGCCTTGAGCTTGTTTTGTGTGGAGCGGAATGTAAGAGATCTCAACTCCGAGTGATTCAGAATCAGGTTCAATGCTTAAAGATGCAGGCCAATGTTTTAAATCAAATGGGCACCCAGATCGGCCAGGCTTTTAAAGCAGAGTACGACTATGCAAGTCAGCAAGGCTTAGCCTTTAAAGCAGATATTCAAAATAGAGAGATGCAGGGACAAAATTTAGATATCATTCTGAAAGGGCAAGAAGGTACTCCGGGGTTGATTGCTCGGAGGGAAAAAACCCTGAGTCTCGTTAATAATGTAATGCCTCAGAAAATAGCTGAGATTAATGAATTGCTCTCGGACGTTGATAATAAAAAGATGATCATTGATAGTGCGCTTCAGCAAAGGACTATGGCATCTGCTATGAATTGCTTCAGTCAGACACCTATAGGTAAATACCAATGTGTGCCAGGAGGGCCTCCTGTTTCTGCTAAGGAATATCTCAATTGTAGAGTGAAGCAAACGGCTACTTTAGGCGCTGGAAATGTAGTTGAGCAAGGGGCTATCCAACAAAAAAGAGCCCAAGCACAGGAACAATCACTGAATGCGGTGCTTTCTCAAATTGAATCCAACACACCGAATGATCCAAATGCTCCCCTTGAGGGAGGGGTAGGGCAAAAAGGACCAACAGGAGGAGCAATGAATCAAACTCCTAAAGATGTGATGAATAACTTTGGGGGGCAGCTGAAGGGCTTTAATGTGGGTGGTGCGACAGCATATGAGTTTGTGGGTGGTGCTCTGGGGTATTGCTATGGTCTTGCTAGAAAAAATATCAATCAAGCTAAAAGGAATCAAAGTAGTGATATCTATCAGGCTACTTTCAAGCAAAATCAAAGTCTCCTCCAATTAGAGGCAAATGTAAAGTCCTCGCTCAGTGACTACACTCAGAATTATTCTCAAAACTTGCAAAGCATGACCGGGAAGAGTGTAGCGGTGGACAGCTTTCAATGTTCATCCAAAAATGTTTCTCAGCGTACGGATTGCATTCGTAAATCTGTTGGTCATATTGAAAATATGAGGAAGAGTCTGGAGACTCAGCTCAACAATGAGAAAATGACTATGGTGGTGAAAGGAACTCGAGCTAATTTTCCTGTGGTATGTCAGGGATTATTAGGCTGCGTGACAGCATTGAATACAGCAAAACAAAGTATCCAAACTGATAAACAGAACCTAATGAACACCAAGGAAAATTTTAGCAAAGCTGAGTTCCTAAGAGCTCAAGGTTTTGCTGCAGGCGCAGGTCAGGCTCTCAGTCAGGCAAGTGCTGTACTACGTGCACGTTTAAATGCAATGAATGCAGCTATGAATGGATTAGGAATTGGTGGGACAGTCGATGCTTCACCTATGAGAGGGGAGCCTTTGCGTCCGAATCCGGATACCGGTTTTGAAATGCCTAAGGGAGGTTTAGAGGGGATTGCAAGTTATGTTCAGCCTCCATTGCCTGATCTTGCGAATCCTCGAAGCCTGAATACACCCCAGGGTTTGGGTGAGCAAATGTTGCGAGCCAACGAGTCTATGAATCGAGTTCAAAGTGCAATTGCGGAATTATCATATACTCAGAGTCGATGTACTGCAGGGGCTGTGCGTGGAGTGGTTTCACGGTTAGGTCTCGACCTTTCTGGTGCAGGAAGTTGCTATGCCACTGAGTACTGTAAGGGAAATAATCTCCAGGAAATGCAATCTTCGATTGCTGAGATTAATAGAGTGTCTATGAGATCCGGCGGCATGTACTCCAGGAATTCAAGTCCTTACAGTTCAGGAGGGTTCAGGTCCTCCGAATTCTCTGGCTCGGGGGCAAGCTTAAATACTGGACTTTCTGTGATGTGTTCTCCTTCAGTGCCTGGAGTTTACACAGAGCCTGGTAGTGAGATATCGCAGGCCGGAAATTTGCACATTGCAGGCCCTCAAGGGTTTCATGCGCATGGAGGAGGATATAATAGCCAAGGTGGGTACGTAAATATTGCAAATTGTAGAGCGGCTCAAATGTCAATCACTGAGGCTAAGTCCTTTCTACGAGACTTGGCGATTCAAGGTAATTCGTCTGTACGTAGTCGAGGCATAGGCGCACGTGGTGGGCCCTAGGCTAAATCTCATTCAACAACTCAAGAAGCACTATTTCGTAAGACCTGTTTGATATTCCAAGGTGGAAGATGAAAAGCTGCTGCCCCAAATTCAGCAAATCTGTAGTCAAAAAAGCACCTATGGGTATCGAAGAGTCAAAGTCAGGATTAATTGCGAAAGACGAAGTCTTGGTCTTTCTCAGGTCGAGCTTTTGCTGAAAGTCTCAGATTTAGCTATGTAACACCCCAGCTTACACTCCGCAATCCAACGGCATGAGTGAGACCTTAGTGAAAACAATCAAAAGAGACTATGCTTACTTAAGCGACTCGTCTGATACTCAGACTGTCCTTGCGCAGATCCAGGGATGGTTCAAGGGTTACAACAAGAACGCTCCTCATTGTGGGGCTGAGTGTGCTGTCTCCAAATGAATACCGGAGATCTTTAAACTTAAATTAGGTGTTCTGTATTGACGGGGTAACTCCAGAGTTAAGCTCTAGCAATTCAAGTCCTTACAGTTTAGGAGGGTTGAGGTCGTTTAGATTTTCTGGCTTTGGGGGCAAGCTTAAGTGCTGGACTTTCTGTGATGTGTCCTCGTTCAGTAACTGGAAGCTACACAGATCCTTTTCATTCGTCATCGGCCGGATCTTCGCAAGCTGCACCACTCTCTCAAGGGCATCATGCGCATGCAGGAGGATATATAACAGGTGGTTACGTAAATCGTGCAAATTGTATGGGTGCTCGCATGTTAATCAATGTAACTAAGTCCATGATTCAAGAGTTGACGTACAGACGTAATTCATTGGGAGGTTCTTCTCAAGGCAAGACAGCACGTTGATTGTATGTTAAAGGTGGGCTCAAGATGATTGAGCTTCACTTTACAAAAATGCACGGTTTAGGAAACGATTTTGTTGTGGTTGATGATTTGTTTGCATCAGCCACATCAGGGTACGAGTTGAATTCATCTGACGCTCAAAAAATATGTGATCGACGTTTTGGTGTAGGTGCTGATCAAATGCTTTGGTTAAGGCCTGCTCTGTCTCAATTTTGTGACGCACGCATGGAAATCTTAAATGCTGACGGAAGCATTGCTGAAATGTGCGGAAACGGCATTCGAGCGATAGCACTTTATCTTAAGACTCACGGCTTAGTAAAAAAAGAAGAATACTCCATTGAGACTCTTGCAGGAGTGATGAGAGTACAAATACTCGGAGATGAAGTAAGAGTGAATATGGGGGCTCCTACATTTCCTTTTTCAGGGTTTCATGCTGAAAAAATTGAGGCTGCAGATCGTGTGTTTGAGTTTTATGATGTGAATATGGGCAATCCTCATGCTGTAGTTTTCTTAGATGAGGTGGACTCATTCCCTCTTGAGGTTTACGGACCTATTCTAGAAAAGCATGCTCGATTTCCTAAGCGAACTAATGTTGAATTTGTTCAAGTCTTATCGCCTCACTCCATTCGTGTGCGTGTTTGGGAAAGAGGTGCTGGGGTTACTTTAGCTTGTGGAACAGGTGCCTGTGCGGCTGCAGTGGCTACTCTGGCAAGTGGCAGAGGAGAAGGAGAAATAGAAGTGTTCTTGCCTGGAGGTCGTTTGAAGATTTCCTGGGAGGGAGGATCTCAGTCTGTGTTGATGCAGGGCTCTGCTGCTGAAGTTTATCATGGAGTTTATCGTCTTTTGACTCCTTGAATAGTTCTTGGGCGAAAGTTTATTCTACTGTTATAGAAACTGACTTCAATCTACTGTTATATGGCGATGAGTGTTCTTATTGTTCTATCTTATTGATCCATGTGAGAGAGAGGGTTGATATAGAGACGAAATGTTTTGTCTTTGTGTCTTCGAATTGCAAAGACTCCGTTTTCTTTCTCTTTTGCTAGTTTCTCATAAAAGATAGGATCAATGTCCGAAATCTCTAAAACACTTTTTCCCTCGTACTTACCGAAATCAACGATGACTTGGCTTTCGTCAATAATTCCTGTTACTGGACTGCTATTCGAACTCATATTCTCCTCGAATTCCTTTCAGGCACGGCTGATAAATTTATTCTAAACATTTCAGTTGCTACTTTCAATCATAAGAAAATAATTTCAATTTGTATTAATTCTTTATGTTATAAATAGACTGGGAGGTCAGGGACGATGACCAAGAATGATCATGCTCTAGGACTAGATCAAAGAAGTAGGGTGGTCTGCCCTGAAAGCGAGCCTGCTACTCAGGAGTTTTCCGATGCGTTTTCTCTCTTTGATTGGGGAAAGATGTCAGATGTTATCCCCCATAAAGCTGAAGCAACTGCGATTTTAAGTGCCCATTGCTTTGAAAAAATTGAATGTGCTCAAGTCTGGCGAGATTTCTCCAAGTCAAATGAGGCTTTAGCCCTAAGAAAAGCAAGTCGTCTGGGAGGAGTCTTCAATGAGTTGGGAGAAGAGCTTCAGCAAGTCGGTTTAAGGACTTATTATCGAGGTATACCACAGACTACCTCTTCCACTATTGAGCCATCACTTCTTAAAAAAACTACAGAGATGAGTTCAAGGTTTAAAAAAATTATAACTCTGCGATTTGAGACGATTAGGCCGGCTAATTCAGTTGTTTTTGGAAGAAGCCTCCCGGATTATTTTCTATATCGAAACGCTCCCGCACCCAAAAAAATACCACTCGAGTTTTGTTTTTATTGGAATAGTGGAAGTCATAGCTCGCTTTTTCTTCCTCCACTCAAGGACTCTCACTATTGGAGTGCGGTAGGTTTTCAAGCACCTAAAGCCAACGAATTAGAAAAGTGGGACTTTCCATTAGTTGAAATTAAAACTAAGTTTGAAAGCACAGAGAGGTCCATTTTGCTTGCTGAAGCATTGGCGATTTCAGGCCTAAGTGCCCCACAGCTTCAAGGTGTGCTTTTGAAGTCCATCTGGACGGCAGCACTGCTAAAGTCATTTTATACAAAAGCTGGACTGGAGCTTGTACAAGGAAAATTTGAGTGGGGAATTTCACCAGACAGTCAGTGTATTCTCGTCGGTGCTTTAGGACCTGATGAGCTCAAAGTGGTTTATGGAAACATGCTTTTTTCTCAGGATATTTTAAAGCCTTATTACCAATCCTCGCGTTGGTTCTCGTCTGTAGAGAGTGCAAAGCTTCAGGCCAAAAGCTTGGGTACTCAGGATTGGAAAAAGTGGGTGCAAGAGGCCCCACCTTCTCTGCCGCCTGCTTTGAAGGAGATTGTCGGTCAGCTGTACATGGGTTTAGCTCAAAAGTTGACTGGAAGAATGTGGTTTAGTGAGGCTTGGGACTTTGAAAGGCTTGTGGAACAAGCTCAAAGCTTATCCTCCAGACAGGGACACGCCTAAGCGCAAGTCGTATTGTGGGTTTAAGATTAAATGACGGTGTGATATCGGTTTGTAACGAGGGTTACATTTATGTTTGCTCGAGTTGAACTCGCAGTGCGTCCAGATTTGGTCGATACCATGGCATTGGAGACGCTTCGCCAGATCGAACTCACTCATCCCGACATTCGAAAGCAGATTCGATGGGCTAGGTTTTTGGAAGTGTTCTGGTTTGATGTTTCCATCTCACGTGAGGAGTTTATTCCAGTTATCTCCGCAATCTGCTGGGATAAGGTTTCTCGCTGGATGTTCTCAGGAAATCTAATGCCTTCAGCCGCGGGCAAAGCAGGATCGCTGGTAGATTTAATGGAGGCGTCTCCCTATAGACCAGGGGTTTTCTGCGGTATCGAGCGGCGCTTTCGCTCCGGTGTGATGGATGCTCAGGGTAAGGTCCTTTTAGAAGCGATTCAAATTGTTCTGGGTAGAGAGTTGAATTCATCACGTGTCTGTAGTGGAGGATTACTTCTTATCGAAGGACCTCAGCTCGGTGAAAACGCTCTTGCTGCAGTGGCGAGAAATGTTTTCTCAAACGAGCTCACGGAAACTTGGACTTTAGTTCCTGAAGAAAGCCTGAAAAAAAATGATCGTTTTCATCAGGAGCGCGTAAAGTACGATCTCCCTCGGGTGAATGCTCGCGAATCCTCCCTGATAGAATCCTTTTCTCTTACCCAAATGACTGATTCTGAAGTCTCAAATCTCGTTGAGAAAAAAAACCTCCATTTGACTACCCAAGAAGTTCTTCGCTTGAGAAATCATCTCGATGATCTCTCTGTAAGAGAAAAGCGCACGCTCATGGGTCTGACTGATCTGACAGATGTTGAGCTGAGAGTGGCCTCTCAGGTAACGAAGCACTTGAAGGCTTACCCAAAAAATATTTTTCAATCTTCAAAAAAGAAACTTACTCCTGATTGGCTTAAGGGTTCCTATCATGATGGCTCTGCTCACTGTGTTTTTGATGAAGATACTACAGTTTCGTTATCTGTCGGGGTAAAGTCTCTTTCTCGTGATGTGGAACCTCAATCTGTCACTCAAGCTGCAATATTAAAATCGCAGTACTTCATTCTAGCTCGCCCTCAAGGAGCAAAGCCTCTATTCAGTGGGGGAGCTCTGTTTACATCAGAGCCTACCCCATTTGCTGAGGGTTTAAGTCATGATCTTGATGACCAAGCTCACCCAAGAAGAGTATTGCAGTCCTCTTTTCAAGGTGTTCAAAGAGTGAGTCAGATCACAGGAGTCCCTCATATTAACGGGGCGATTTGGATGGATTCCGAGTATGAGGCTCTGCCTACTTATTTTGCAGTAACGGGTGGGATTTCCTATGCTCACCAAAACCCAGGCGAGGGTGCTATACGAGTAAGTCCTCCTCAGTTGGGTGACGATGTTGTTTTTATTGGCTCTCCGATTGGAAAAGATGGATTGGCAAGTCATCCCATCTCAACAGACTTATTTACACATAAACGAATTCTTGAGTTCTTGTCTGAGGCCCATGCTCAAGGGTTTGTTCAAAAAGTAATGAATTGTTCTGTTGGAGGGCTTGGAGCAGGGCTTGCCCTGCTTGCATTCGAGTTGGGTGGCATTCAAGTGAATCTTTCCTTGATTAAGACCAGGCAGGTCGGTTTAAAACCCAACGAAATTTTAGGGAGTGAAACTCAGGAGAAAGTTCTGATCTGTGTGCCTCAAGCTCAGAGGGAACAGGTTCAGAATCTTGCCCAATTAAGGGGCCTTGAGGCTTGCTTTTTTGGGAAAGTCAGCTCATCTGAAAGCCTAGAGATCTATTGGAACGAAAGAAAGGTGTGTCACCTTGATTCCACTTTCTTATGTGAAGGATTAGTAGAAGATTCTACCCTAGGACCTCATTCTGCAAATCAATCCTCAGTTGTTACTCATACATCTCTGCCGGCTATAAGTAGCTTGGGATCTTTTCCTGATCTATTAAACTCAACCTTACTTCAACTTTTGGGGTCTGCTTGTATTGCATCGAAGGAATCTCTGATTCGTCGATGTGATCATGAAGTTCAGGGTACATCAGTGATCAAACCCCTTCATTCTCATCTAGAGTCGAATTCTAGGGTTTCTTTCGGTCCAAATGATGCAGCGGTGGTTCGACCCAAGATGAATTCAGATCAAGGTTTGGCGCTAGCTTCAGGTATAAGTCCTCGTTTAATGAAAATTAACCCATTTCTCATGGCTCAATCTGCTTTTGATGAAACGATTAGAAATTTGCTCTGCATGGGAGCTTCATTCGGAATAGATTCCGCGCCTTTTGGAGTGGTAGCTGGGCTGTGTTGGAGTTCTCAGTCTGAATCTCTTGGGCTTTATCAGGAGGCTTGTAGAGGATTAAATGATGCTTCCCAGGAATTAGGTGTGCCCTTATTAGGGGCTGAGGTGTTTTGGGTGAAAGAGCCCTCACATACATTGTATTTAAGTGGAATGAGTCAGGTCAAAGATCTTAAGCAAATCGTCACACCCCAATTCAAAACAGCAGGAGATCGGATCTATGTCCTCGGTCCTGCTGACTTTGGTATTCAGGGTTCAGAGTTGGAGCGACTCACACAAGCCCATGGGCAGTCTCTCGGTAAGCCCCTTTGGGAAGTAGCTAAAAAAATCTATTCCTGGTTAGGTGGACAGTTCGGTTCTTGTTATCCAAGATTGCAGTCCATTCACGATATTTCTGATGGGGGTTTGCTTGTAGCCATCTCCGAGTGTTTGTTAGCAAGGGGATTGGGTGCAACTCTATATTTTCCGGAGGACAAAGATCCTTGGGAGTTTGGTTTTGGTGAAGGGTTTCATAGTTTTATCGTCAGTGTAGATAAGGATGATGTGAGTGGGGTTGAGCAATCTTGGAAGGAGCATGAAATTCCGTTTCTTGAGATTGGAAGAGTAGAAAGTCATGGACGTTTAGATTATTCCTCTCCTATTGAGAATAAAATCCTCAGTAGTGTACCTGTACAGCAGCTTAAGGCAGCTTGGATAAAGGAGGGCTACTGGCAATGAATCCTAAAATTCCAAAAGTTTTAGTTTTATACGGAGAGGGTTCAACTGGAGAGTCTGAGACTGTTCGTGCATTTTTGTTAGCAAAGTTCACTGTGGAGCTTCGTCATATCAATGATGTCATTCGAGATCAGCTGAGCACAGACACCCTCTCGAAGGAGTATGCAGTACTGGCCATTCCTGGTGGGTTTACCTTTTGCGATGATCTCGGAGCTGGAAGAATTTATGCTTTGAAGATGATGTATCAACTGAAGTGGGATCTTACGCAGTTTGTAGCACGTGGAGGATTGGTCATCGGAATTGGTAATGGTTTTCAGACTCTGATTCAAATGGGTACCTTTGGTAAGGAGCTCTCAATTAGTCCAAATGTGAGTGGAAAATATCTTGATGACTGGACGAGAGTGATTCCTCGGGGTAGTCGTTGTGTATGGCTTAAGGGTGCAGGGAATATGGATTTACCTACTCGGCATTCCCAAGGTCGTATTATTTTGTCTACAGCCCGAAGAGCTGAAACCCTGGATAAGATGGAAAGGTATGGCATGCGTTGCCTCACCTATGAGGAAAATATCAGTGGCAGCGAGGAAAGTATTGCTGGGCTATGTGATCCTTCAGGACGAATTTTTGGTATTATGACGCATCCGGAGAGTGCACTCAGTTGGACTAATCATCCGGATTGGACTCTGCAGCGCTCAAGAGCGAGCTCTCCCGGACAAGGTCTAATCATCTTTGAAAATGCGTTTTCAGAAGTGATGTCTAGTCAGTGATTACTCAAATGTGGTCTATTGGAGGTTTCTCTCTGAGTATCGAGAGGAATGCTGAGCGAGGATTGAAAGAAGATCATTCGAGTTCGTGAAACTTCAATAAAAATAATTGAACTTCTTAATCGCCTGCTACGAATGCCTGAAGAGCTGGAGTGAGCGGTTTTCTCTTCTCTGGTCCTAATCATGGGACCTCGATGATGGGAATGAGCTTCAGTCTTTACATTCTGGTTCTTCAATAAAATGTGGTGTATAGACGATGCTATGCAAAGAAAGTCCTTGTTCGTTTCTGTGGTCTACTCCTTTCGTCAATTTCTTCTAGCCTGTATCTTGATGTTTGAGGTGCCGTTAGTGCAAGCTGCAGGAGTTCCAGCAGAGCTTGAGGGAGTAGGTATTACTGAACATCTTGGTTCTAGGGTAAGAATCGAAAAGTACTCTTTTAAGGATGACCAGGGTCAATCTGTTCGATTAGCGGATTACTTTCAGGAAAAAAAGCCAGTCATCCTTGCGCTTGTTTATTATCAGTGCCCACAATTGTGTAATCTTATTCTCAATGGATTACAGTCAGCTATGAAGGATATGGCATGGACGGCTGGAAAAGAGTTTGAGTTAGTTGCCGTGAGTATTAATCCTACAGAGACTCCCGAGCTTGCTTCTCAAAAGAAAAAAAATTATCTCAAGGCCTATAATAGACCTTCTGCAGATCAAGGATTTCACTTTTTAACCGGAGATGAGTCTCAGATTAAATCTCTTGCAGACGAGGTAGGATTTCACTACCGCTATGAACCTAAGGAAAAGCAGTACCTTCACACTGCAACTCTGTTTATCCTCACTCCGGAAGGAAAAATTTCACGCTATCTTTATGGTGTGAGTTTTACGGCTAAGAATCTTAGGCTAGCACTCACAGAGGCTTCGCGAGGGATGGTTGGCACAGTTATGGATCGAATACTGATGTTCTGCTATCATTTTGATCCTAGTAAGAACAGCTATACCTTTCAGATGTGGAGAGTTGTTCAGATCGTACTTACGATCCAAGTCATTGCACTCGGAGGTATTCTCTATAAGCTATGGCGCTCAGAGAAGAGAAGAAAATCAGAATTTGATCAATCTTCTTAAATCGCAGCCTATGAATTGTATTTGACACGTTGAGGTTCTTTTTATAAAGGATGTCCCAACGTCCCGGGGGGGGATCCATCATGTCAAATTCATTCCCAATCAAGTCGTGTCTTGTATTGCTCATGCTGTCTTGCTCTATTCTTCAGAGTGCAGGGGCAAGGGCTGAGACCATAGAGCTTCATGAGTTTATAGAAGAGGTGAGGGGGGGGTTGTTTCTTAAGGAGGCATTTAATCGGGCGCTGGAGCCTGAGCAATTTCAAAGGATTCTCGAACTTTATGATTATTCTCCGCCTGGTTGGGTTTTAGAAAGTGAACCTCCTCGGTTTGAGCGTGTTGAAACTTTTTTTAAATTCATTGTTACCCCGGAAGAAAGTAACGCTCAATCTACCCAGAATTCTGGAAGTATGGGAGTGGACTCTACCCCTACGGCTGGATTACCTCCCACTGCGGTTCCGGAGCAGTCAGTCAGCAGTAGTTCTGTACAAGGTTGGTGGGGTTATTGGGATAAAGCAAAAGAAGCGGTGGCAGGGGCTACAAGTCTTGCTTTAAGTGCTGCAAAAGCCGTGGGAGGGTACGCTAAGCAGGCATTTGCAGTGAGGACGATTGCGGGTTCAGTCACTAATGAGTTGACTTATTGCCCTGCGCCTTATGTTCCTATGGGTATGAAATTTAATGTTAACCTTTCTGGATCAGATGCTCTTGTCTATAGCCTGATTAAGCAGTTCTCATTTGATCTATGCTATGATGATCAGAATTGGCAAAAAGATAAAAAAATTAACGTGCATTTGAAAATTCAAGTCGATCCAGGCTTGGCATATTCGTCTCTTGTTGATCCTGAAATTGCCGCAATGAAATCTGAAGTTTATGCTCGGGCTTGGTTAAGGGCTTTTCAAGAGGTTGTTCAGGAACATGAGTTTAAAATTGTTCGTGAGCGCTGGGAAGATCTAGCTGCAGGGGTCCTGTCCCTCCAGTAATTTCAGGTTGACCGAGCAATACACCCGTCTTGCTAGATCTATCGGAGAGCTCAAATGAGATGAGGTATCGTATCCTAGGGAAAAAGAGTTCAACTCCTATCCATCTAGGGTTAAAATTCATCAGAAAGACATCAATCGGAGTTCTGGAGAAGGCCAGTTGGCTAAGAAACGGGTAATTTGCTTTCCCTATTCCTTTCTTGTTTGATTCCTACTCATCGGCATTGTTAAAACGAGAGTATGCTGACACTGGATGAGACTACGGCTATTTTGGACCTTCCCTATGAACAGATTGCTGGGCTTAGGCCACAATTCTGGGTCATTGTGGGGTCAGGATACTCAAGAGAAGAGCTGAAGAGTCTTGTCCTGTCTCAGGGTAAAGGGTTTATTGCTGAAGCTTTAAGTACTGTGCAAGAGCTCTGCTTAAAAATTTTAAATGAACCTGCTCAGAAGGTTCTTTCTCCTTTTGCACGAGAGGAAGTTTTAAGGCTTCTTCTTTCTGATTCTCGTATTTCAGGGGAACTTCACGAATTAAAAAAATTTAAACGCCAACGTGATTTAATGAAAAGACTGGATCTAGCGATTCAGAGTGGAAGGCTTTGTTTTGCTCATTCTCAAGAAGAGGAAGTTTATGAGGAGCGCCTTTCCCAGGTCCTAGGTTCTAGCGCACTGAGGAAAGAAGTCAGCGCTTTGGCTCGTGCCTATGAGGCATGGATGAAGGCTAGTGGATGGTATGATCTGCCACTCCTTCTTCAAGAGGCAATTGCTCAGATTCAGAGTTCAGCCCCTCAGCAACTTGTTTTGCCAGAGGAGGTTTTAGTTCTTTCCGTTTCTTCTCCAGAAAGTTTAGAGCGAGAGTTCTGGGATGCCCTCAATCGATGGGTAAAGGTCGTGAGGGTAGAGTCCTCAAGAGAAGGTTTATACTCAAGAGTTTCAGATGAAAAAAGCTCTTTTGAATGGGAGAAATGGCATACCTTAGATGATGCAATTGAAAGTTTTGCGGATCGTGTTTTGAAATTTTGGCGTGAAGATCGCTCTAGGGTGTGGAAGGATTATGCACTGTTGATTCCTGACCATCCTGAAATCAGAAGAAGTTTGAAGCGATCTTTTCAAGAGAGAAACCTCCCCTTTGCTGAATCTCGTGATCCCACGCTCTTAAAATGGGACGAGAAATACAAATGGGCAATCCTTCCACTGCAGGTTGTAGCAAGAAACTTTGAGCGCTCTCGAGTGCTCTCGTGGCTGAGATCTCACTATGGAGCGGAGAAATTCATCAAATGGTCAAAGGAGATTCATTACAGAGGAATTCGATTTGGATTAAAATCTTATTTAGGAGGTGAACTTGAATCAGTACATGAAATTTTGAATGAGCTGAATCAGAAGTGGGGTGGTAGGCAGACATGTCGTGCCATTGCTCAAGCCCATATTGAGTTTTTAGGGGCGCAATTAAAAATCCAATCTCTTCCTCTTTCTCTCATTCAGAGCTTTGAGACGTTATGGAAAAATCTATGTGATGATTTAGAGAGGGTGGGGCAATCTGAAAAAAAAGCTCCTCTATTGTACTGGTTAGATCGATTAGAATATCGACTGAGCTCAGCTTCGCCTCCTGTTGAACCCCTCAAGCCTAGAGAAGGTTTAAGAGTCTATCGATTGCAGCAGGCGCCCTTAATAAGGGCTAATCATGTATTTATTCTTGCTCTACCTTCTCGCTGGTTAAGTTCCGATCGTGTTTCTGATTACTGGTTTTCAGAAAGAGAAAGAGAGATTCTTTCTTCTGAGTTTGCAGTGAGGTCCTCAGTATCATTCAGGGAGGAAAAGCTCAGGGTTTTGATGGCTTGGATGAGTCAGGCTCAACGAATCACCATTTTAGATTCTGAGTTTGATGTCGCTGGAAAAGAAAGAGAAAATATCCTTCCTATCGTCAGAGAACTGGAGTTGGCAGGGAATTTCCAGAGCCGTGCCCAGGCAGTTCACTGTGGTGCTCATACTCGATTTTTGCCAAGCTTTGATGTGCTGAGACCCTCGCAGCCCACTCAAGTTGAACTATCTTCGTTTCATGAGTTTATGGCTCAAGCACATGTAAGTCTGTCTGCAAGTCTGATCGATCGAACGAGCCGATGTACTCTTCAGTCTATGGCTCTTTATCGTTGGAAGCTCTCCGATTTGAAGGAGCCTGATACGGAGCTCTGGCCTGAGGTGAAGGGAAATATTCTTCATGAGGCAGTCCGATTACTCAAGAGGTCAGTTGGGCCTAATCATGAATTTGAAATGAATCCGCAGGATGCTTTGTACCAGGCTTGGAAAAAAAAACAGCCTCAAGGTTTGATCAAGAGTCAACGTGTGGAGCGCTACATTCAGTCGAGATTAGTTCATGTGCTGAATGTGTTCTGTGAAAAAGAAATAGAATACATGCAGCGAAGTGAGACTCATTGTTTGAGTCTTGATGATCAACGCTTAGCACTCCATTATCCGGGATTTACACTTATTGGAACACCTGATCGGATTGATCAGCATGCCGATGGTATTTTTATCATGGATTACAAGAGTTCAGGAGTAATGCCTCATGGAAGTGAGATGCTCGATTATGGCTATCGACTTCAGCTTCCTGTATATGCACTTGCAGCTCAGAAGGCCTTGAATCAACAGGTCATTGGTGCGCAATTCATTGAATTAGATCGTAGGGGTGGAAGAAAAAGTGGTATTCACTTCAAAAAGTTCAATGGAAAAGAAAAGGGAAAAATCTCGGTTTTGAGATCAAACTCAAAGAGTCTTCTTGATTCTGATCCACAAGAAGTATGGCAATCTCTAGAACAAAAAATTCTAAATACTGCTGAACAGTTCATACAAGGTAAATTTCAAGCGCAACCTAATTCTAATCATCCCCACCGGGAATGCGCTCAATGTATGGTTTCTGATCTATGTGGATTGAGGAGAAGAGTAGATCGCTCTTCTGAAGAAGGATAAGCTCATGGTTTTAAGTCATCACAAAACGCAGCACTCCCCAGAACAACAGCAAGTGATTGATAGTTGGGGAGAGGGTATGGCGGTTCTTGCTGGAGCAGGGTCTGGAAAAACTACAACTCTCGTTTCTAAATGTTTACACCTTCTTGAACTTCATCCAGAAGCTAGATTTGCAGCAGTTTCTTTTACAGAAAAATCTGCAAGTGATTTGAGAGCTAAACTCTCTGAAAGATTCACAGATCTGGGTCAACCCTCTGCCATGAGTCAACACTGGGTCACCACAATTCATGGACTGTGTGGAGCTATTATTCAAGAGTTTCCCCAAGCTTCAGGATTTGATGCCGAAGATAGCGTGATCTCTCAGGTTGATGCAGATGTGCTGTGGGAAAAGGCATTAGAAGGACTTTGGTTTGATGATTTGGCCGAAGAGGTGAGACTTGCATTTGAAAGTCTTCTAGATCGGGAGTCTCGAGATAGTCTATCTTTTCTCTTAAAGAGAAGTAAGGATCTGAGTTCATTGGGGCTAATGGATGCTCTTCAGAGCTCGCATGATCCAGACTCACAAGCACTCGGAGTGGTGTCGTCTTATGTGATTACACGCTATGAGCGTTTGAAAAGAAAACAAGGATTCTTAGACTTTTCAGACCTTGAGCTGGGAGCCTACCGAGCCCTGCAAAATCAGGAAGTGAGGATTTCTTTTCATCAAAGATTTGATCTTGTTTTGGTGGATGAGTTTCAGGATACAAATCCTATCCAAGCCCAAATTATCCTCGCTTTTGCAAAGCCAGACCTTTCAAATCTGTGCGTTGTGGGTGATCCAAAACAATCCATCTATCGCTTTAGAGATGCAGATGTGAGTGTATTTGAGGAGTTCTGTTCTCGTCTTCCTAAGCAGTATTCCTTGACTTGGAATTTTAGAAGTAGGCCCGGTATTATTGAGTTTGCCAATCAGATTTGCGCTCAAGCATTTGCAGTCTCTCAGATGCGATTCGATGCCCTCACTCCAAAGCGTAGCATTGATGAACACACACGACCTTTAGTTCATCTTGAGGTGCGTTCACCTCAGGATCTTGCGTTTTGGATTTTGGAGCAAAGAAAACGAGGGCTTCGACTCGAGGATATGGCTCTTTTAGTGAGAAAAATTCGAGGTAATGAGAGCTGGTTTAGAGCTCTGATGTCTTGCGGTATTCCTGTATCCATTGGATCTGGAGGCTTATTTTGGGATGATCCGCGGGTACGTGAATTAGTGGCCTTTCTTCGTTGGTGGGTGAATCCGAATCATAGTCTTTCTGGTGGAGTATTTCTCAGATCCCCATGGATGGGTATTCCAGATTCAGTTTTAGATCAATGGATTAGGAAAGATCCAACCTGGAGAGATTCTTTCTTGAGTTCTTCTCACCCAGTAGCTCAAGCTCTTACTCAATATCTTAAAACTCCTGTCCGTCCCGGTGAGCTTCTCATGGCTTTAATGGTTACTGACGAGATTGAGCATGAAATTTGGGCTCCGTTGTTAGGGCTTTGGCATCGAGTTGAGAATCTCTCTTTGCGTGGTTTTGATCTCTTCGAAGTGGTGACAGAAATTTCTAGGGCTTGTGATGAATCACGTCGAGAGAAAGAGGTTCCTACTCCAAGAGGAATGGGGCAGATTCCTATTCTCACTATTCATGGGTCTAAGGGGCTTGAGTTTCCTCATGTCATTTTAATCGATTTTCCTGAGAGACCTAGGCAAGCGGATATGCCATTGTTGTATTGGGATCGCATTGAGGGGGCTTTTCTAGGAGCTCGTGATGAAGATGGACAGAGAGATCGTAAGCACCCACTTGAGATCAAGTGGAGAAATTTAGAGAAATTGAAAAATCTAGCTGAGAGTAAAAGACTTTTCTACGTAGCTTTGACTCGAGCACGAGAGCAGTTAATTTTAGTCACTCCTCAGAATGATGTGAGATTACCCAGGGAGACTCCAGAGGCTATTCACCAAGCTTTTTTACAAGATGACTGGAGAGCATGGCTCGAGTGTTCTAATCAGCTCCCCAAGCCCGAAACTGTGGGCTTTGAAAGTAGACCCCTTGTAGGCACTGAAGGCAGTTCTACTCAGCTATTGGGTAATCAGAGTGCAGAGAATTTGAGTTCCCTCAGTTCTACTGTTCTTGAGAAAGGTGCTAGGGCCACGCATACTTCTCATGGGATGTTCATTTCTCAAGCGAGTTTTGAGCATATGCGCGCACGACACAGCGTCACTGAATGGAGTTTGCTTGCTCATTGTCCAAGAGCATATGAATGGAGATTTATCCGTCCTAGAGCTAAACCTCAGTCAGTCGTTTCAGATTCTACTCCCGATATTTTCGATCAGCCAGGTTTGCATCTTGAGAGTACTCAAGAGAGCATTCTTACTCTTGATCAGGAGATTACTCAGAAAGAGCTAGGTACACGAGTGCATCAGTACCTAGAGAGAGGGGAGTGGGAGGCTCTTGAAAAACTTGAGAAAGAAGTAGGGAAGGAGCGATTCCTCGCAGAGCCTGTTTTGAGATGGGCAAAGTCCTCTCCTTGGATGAAGCCTCGTCAACCGGATCAAGGCCGAGAAGTCTGGACGGAGCTATCTTTTGAGGTTCCTCTAGGTCATGAGGTTCTTGTTGGCTCTATTGATCGGGTGATTCGAGAGGAAGTAGAGGGAGAGGTTCAGTATTTAATTATTGATTTTAAGGTGAGTGAAAAGCCAAGGTCGATCTATAGTCTAAAGTCTGCTTATCAAACTCAGATGAACCTTTATGCGAAAGCAATTGCTGCTTTAGATCCTGATGTTTCTCAACGACAAATTCAAGCTTGGATTGTGAATATCTCATCTCAGACTGTGCAGATTGTTTCCCTGGAAATAGATTTATTTGTTTGGAAGAGTTTGCTGAGTAAGTCTCTCAAAATTATTGCAGGATCTGAAGGGGATCCTCAACCGGGATCTTATTGTAAAATGTGTGAGTTCTCAGAGATATGCCCAGAGTTCCAGGTCTTGGAGTCAAAAAACTGACTTCTCATATGAGACTTTTACATAGCTTCACCGGAGATTTCTGAGGTTCATTTGAGTTGATCGGTTTTTTTGCTATTTTTATCCCTTTCAATAGAGTGGTGTTTTACTCATAGTGATTCAAATGAGTTAATGCCTCGTTGTGTTTTTTGAGTGACTCTATAGTACCATAGAAGAGTAGGGATCTACTGAGAGATTGAGTCTCTTAAGTCTCATCCATAGATCTAGAGCTTAGAATGAGAGGGTCAATTGAGTGGGATGGAACTATAAATTGCAGATCAACTCCATGAGAATGATCTTGATGTTGATCGTTCTCTCTCTTCCCCAACAGGTTCTTCAGTATGAGGATAGGGCGAGTTTTCAGTTACTATTACCCTTTAATGAGGTTAGTCGTTCTCGATCCCTTTACGGATATCCCCTGGATTCAATGGAAGTCAGGAAAGCTGTAAAAGATGAACCTTGGAAGATTCTTCTGACCCAAGAGGAGGGCGATGATCCTAGGAGCTCCTCAAGTTCAAGGCCTACTCGAATTAAATTACCTCGGGAGAGTATCGTTCATCTCCTGATGAGCAAGAACAACGAGAAGTTAGGGAGTCTATTGAAGTTTGATCGAAGTATTTCTTCGCAGTCTGTTTCACTACGTGGTGTGGAAGGACTTGCAGAGAGAGTCCTTGATGTTGATCGGTGTTATTCAAGTGATGTTTTGCTTAAGCTCGGTCTTGAGTTGGAGGAGAAATTTCCCAGTTCTAGTGCTCGTATGCTTGCTGAGCAGATTTATGCAAAATCTCTAGCTTGTTCTCAAGATGAGTTTGCTCTGGTTTCAGGTTATCGCTTAGCGTTAATGTTAATTTGGAGAAACAACTTTGAGGAAGCTCTAAGGCTCTTTGATTCTATACAGAGGTTTTCTGATGGAGGGGCGTTAGCTCTTCGAATTAGATTCTGGCAGGCTTACTGTGCACGAATGATAAATGACGTACCCAAGCAGATGGGGTTTGAAGCCTGGATTTTAAAAAAATTTCCGCTGAGCCTTTACGCTCATACGGTGTCATTACCTACAGTCAAAGGAGATTATCTTGATTTTGATCGTAATGATAGCCTTGAGGTTGCCTTTCGTCCCTCCAATCATTTACCCCTTGCCAGTCTCACTCGAAAAATTGAGTTGCTTTTATTGAGTGGAGATCAGGATAGCGCCGCTCATTTACTTGTGGATTACACTCCTTTCATTCAGAACGAAAGGGATGAGTTTCGTCTTTACTGGTCAATCCTTCTTGATCGAAGCGGTAAGAGGTTACAGGCTTATCAATCTCTACTCGATGTCATCCGCGGAGATACACGCCGTTTCACAAAGCCAGTTTTGGAGTTTCTCTACCCCAGGGATTATCTAGAACTTATTCAAGATACAAGTCCAGAAATAGATCCATTCCTTATTCTTTCCTTAATTCGTCAAGAAAGCGTTTTTAATCAGCAAGCTATGAGTTCAGCAAAAGCTTATGGATTGATGCAATTACAAGTTCCAACGGCTAGGGTTTTTCAGAGAAAACTATCTCATCACGATCTCTATGATCCGCGTCTGAATATCCGCATCGGCGTGAGATACTTGAAGCAATTGATTCAAGGCCATGAGGGATCCATTGAGATGGCACTTGCTGCTTATAATGCAGGACCTGCTCGACTTAAGAAATGGAGACACCGTTACCCTATAAATCATCCCCTTCTATTTTTAGATCTTATTCCAGTGAAGGAAACGAGGGAGTATGTTTCCTCAATTCTTAGGAATTATTATTTTTACCGAAGCCTCTATCCGCAAGATTATGAGAGGATTCAAAACAGAGCAAGTTTTAGCAGTGTTCAATTCAATTGAGTTGGAGTAAGGAGTGAACCCATGATGAAGAGTCAATACTATGCTCAGATCCTAGAAATGATTGAGGCTAACGGCTGGTTGGGTGAGTTTACTTTGCGTTTGTCTGAAGACTCAGAGGATCAAACTTCAGTTCGGATTCACGTATATCTTTCTGAGCAGCACCCAGTTGCACCCTCTGAATTGATCAATATCTATGAAGAGGGAGTGCATAGTTTGGAGCAGATTCAGCAAGAATGTTTGAGGGCATTAAGGACTGGAAGGTCCGGAGTATAAAAGTCGCTGTGTACTTAATTGCGCAGGGATCTTTAGTTTTTCGTTTTTTCAGTTGCATACAGCACTTCCATCCAAGACCTCCATCCCGGCTCTGTTTCTGTGCTGGTTGACGTCTTATAGAAGATCGACTCTGAGAAGTCTGCTCTTCTTGAGTTAAACTCTTCCATAGATTGTGGAAGCCAGATGGAAAGCCCCATAGGAGCACATCCTAGGGTTGATGCGTACTGAGAGTAATCTTTTCCCAGAGCAACACTTACGACGGAGTACTTTAGGGCATTGCAAGTTTTGATGATGGATTTTTGAATCTGATCAAACTTGATTTTAAGGTTCCGTTCCGTCGTGTTTTGCTGGCCTTGAGTCCATTCTGCTAGAAACTTGAGAAATAGCCCAAGATCTTGAGTGTCACCTTCAAAACTGGGGGAGTGCTGAATGAGATATAAAAGAGAGCCTTTAAATTGAGGGTAGGTCAAGATCAAGTCCTTGAGTCGATTGCCCAGATCATTGAGAGAAGGAGCGAGCGATGACGTGATCCCTTTTGATGAGACTGTGCATCCTGTCAGATGATACATAGCTCCGGGATCTAAGGAGGATTGAGATCCGGTCTTCTTCTCAAAAGACTCTTTATAAAGCTGCGGAATCATCCATGCAACTTGATAGGGCTCATCGTAACCAAATCGACCCTTTTTTATTTTTTGTGACGCTCCGTCAAATGATCCTGTTTTTAAATGTGAAATCAAAGCTCCATACGGAAACCCAGCATAGCTTTCTATGTCTTCTGAACCACAAACGTAGTCGGCTCCTCCAGAAAGTTCGACAGCATCTTCCACAGATTCCATTAAGCAGGCATCAGAAGCAAAGACTTCAATGGGGCTACCCCTCCATGAATTGACTTCACTCAGAACTTTTCTGAGAGAAGGAATGTCGAGGTAGCTGAGGCTCTCAGCTCTAGCAAGGCCTCCAAAGTTTGCTCCTACCTGCATCGAAGTCCAGCCCTGTCCATGACCCCAGATGACCACCATGTAGTACTCAGATGGATACTCCTGCATTGCCCATCTTAGAAAATCCCTAAACCTGCGTGCTTGGGTTGTGACCAAAGATTGTTTAGTCTCGGAAATGAACGGTGATCTGAGGTCCGCAAGGGTGAGTTTATTAGCTTCAGCCTCGGTGATAGGAGAAGTTCTATCGTGCGGATGTGAGAAGATATGGAGCCTTCGGCTCATCTGATTCTCAATAGTTTCGAGTTGTACGATGACATCACTTCTGAGCTCTAATCCCTTGACTTGATCCTCCATCTCCTGGATGTCAGCGAGTGCATAGTTCATAAGATCCTCTGGAGCCACCATGTACACGAGAATTGTCCACGTTTTGTGGCACTGATTTCTAATGAGTTGTTTTTCTGTCATCCGCATCAAATAGCTCGCGTATTGATGATCCAAATCACTTTGATAAGTGTACTCCTGAGGATCGAAAGTACGCCACGTCTCAGAGCAATGCTCTGGCGGAAAATCCAGAGTCTCAGAGTGAGCAGACTTTGATGAGAAGCTGATCAAGATGTTTAATCCTATGAGTAAGAACCGAAAATTTTTATTCATAGTCCGAGGTGCGAGAGTTCAAAAAGAGATTCAACAATTCTCGCGAGTGGTTGTCGGTATCGAGAGGAGACTTTTGCAGCCTCACCCCAGCTGCTAGGCACAGGTTCAGTTTTTGGATTCCATCGGGCCTGAGTCTGGGGGGTACGTTGATTCAGAAGTTTATCTCCTTCACTGGTGGGTGAGGTGTCTACAGGAGGTGTCCAGAGAAAGTCAGGGTGTTTATTGGTGTACCATTCTCCGCCAATAATCCTATGATCTGAATCAAGCTCAAGATCGTAGATGTATTTTACTGCAACAAGCTTATCTGAGGCAGGAGTGTCTCTAGAGCTCCTCTGAGGCAGAGTCTCTGCCGTGTAAATAGTTTTCATGACCACTCCGGCAATGAAGGCAGTTCGAGGATGTCTGTAGGAGTGGAAAGTGTCTTGGCTGAATTGATCCCTTCTAACTAGAGCCTCAGATAGGGTAGCGACTGCTTTTTTTGTGATTGGATTAAAATAAGAATAAGAGTAACCATAGATAGGTTGATTCCATACCTCATAATCAAATGTGGCATCCATGACCATACTTCTTTGAGACACTCCGATCTGGTTGATCACTGCAAGGTGCCAAGTTCCAGGGTTGGTATCAAAGCAATTTTGAGAGCGAACACGGCCCACTTCGTCTTGTGCAGGCTCGCGCTCATTGCATCTACCACCAATGAATCGGCTTGGAGGAGAAGTCGTAGCCCAAAGCATAGATCCTAGAGCCTTCAAGTCACTTGGAAAAAATGGAATTCGAGTCCTTCCATCGGCGGCCAAGACAGTAATGCTATTCTGAGGTCGATTCATCATGAATGCAGCAGGTGCCCAGCCGTGACAGATTCCCATCCAAGGCTCAACCGTGCCATCTGCTTTTACGTAGCGTTTAGCGTCGGCAAGGATCGCGCGAGTCAAAGTTGAGCGTGAATCGCCTACTAAAAGGTCATATTTCTCGGCGGGAGAAAGCATATCTACACTGCAGCTATGAGTGAGAAGATAATCTACGTTTTCAGACCAAATTTTTGATCGAGGGAACTCTGGATCCGAGTAACGATGAGCTATTCCTCCTTGAAATGTTGCCCAATAGTAATCTGACCATGGCTGAGACTTCAGTTGACGAGCGCGTAATCCAGAGCGCTCCATTTGCTCAAGGGTATCTACAGAGTAGCTATCAACAAGGTTCTCAGGTGCATCGTTTGTTTGGATTGCAGATTCAGGCCTCAGTTCTGGTTCATGGATGTTGAGTGATTGAATAAAATGAGTTTTTTCCTGGATTCTCATCTCAAGATAGCTTCCATCTGCAATCTGCTCAGGTGAGAATAATGAGCTTGATGAAATGGGCTTTGAGTTGATGGGATCCAGTTTTTCAACGCTTTTTTGGCTATTTAAGAATATCTTGGGCTTTAACTTGAATTCTTGTAATTGCGTATTGATCCATTCAGAAGATGGATAGTCTATGAGTTCAGATGATTCTGCTAGAGCGTTTGGATAAGTACTAAGAAATAGTAGATTTACTAGTCCCAGGTATTTCACAGAAGAAAAACCCATCGATGAGTCCCCCCTACTCAACATGGGAGGTAACCCTTTATAAAATGACGTGTCAATAAAAATTCTGATGTGTAAAAAAATGTCAGGTTTTCTGAGTTGACCCCTGTTGAGCGATGAAGTAAGTCAGTGCTGCTCCTTGAGTGAGCTGAGTAGCACTTTTTGTGATTTCACTCATGAGTTTATTGCATTCAGAAAAGGGCCGTTTATGTTTCAGCAGTTTATGCAAAAAACCTCTCAAAATCCCTCTCATTTAGCCGAAAGAAGAGATCAAGGTAATCAATCAAAACCATTAATATTTAAGAAGCAGATCATTCGTCGCGTGGCTCGAGAAAAGTTAAAAGCAAAAAATGAATTTGTTTTAATTTGTATGAAGCAGGCATGGACTGAGGTTCTTCTGTTTTTAACACGCGGTATTAATTTTCGGTATCGACAGAATGAAGCAGCTCGAAATGCCTATGCAAAGATGGCGCTCACCGAGTTTGAAAGTATTAATGCGCGGCAGCAATGGACTAACTGGAGAACTATTCCTCAAAATTTAACCGGTCGAATCACTTTACGACCTATGAAAGCTATCGATTTATGCTGTGGTACCGGACATTCCACAGAGGTTTTAGCTCACTACCTGCCCTCTGGGTCAGAGATTCTTGGGCTTGAGTTTAGTGAGGAGTTTCTCAGAGTTGCACGTAAACGAGAATATATAGATCAGAGTGGAGCACCTGTTCGAGTTGAATTTAATGCTCAGTCTGTTCTTGAGCTCTTTTGTGATGCAGATGGAAATATTGTTCCTGACCACTCTGTCGATTTGGTCAACTCTTGTGGTGCGGTAGGCTGTCATTTTAATCAAGAAAAGACCCTCGTCCTTGCAATTGAAGTTGCTAGAGTCGTCAAGTCAGGCGGTCTGGCTATGATTGACTCTGGGGCGCCTGGCACGAATCAAAATCAACTCGTCAAGATCTTTGAGTCAAAAGGCTTTCAGTTTATTCATTCAACGCGAAGCTGTCTATTTGATCGATACACGCAAGTCTGTTTTAAAAAACGATAGGTTCTAAGGTAGTCTTGGCGCTGCTGCTGGGGAGTATTCCTCTGAGTTAGTTTCTTAAAAAAGATAGGGCGCGAGCAATATACACGCTGAGCGTCAGTGCGACTAATAAAAGCGCAATCAGTTGAATGAGTCTTGAGTAAAGTACATTTGATGATGCTTGAGTAACAGATTGTTCCATTTTGATTTCCCCCGTATTCTAGAGCCTAGCTTGAGGAGTTTTTATCAATCAAGTTGAATTTTCGAATCTGAGCTAAAGATTCTTAAATCGATCTAATCCGTGGTTGAACTTCTTCATGCATGGAGTTAAAAAATGCTATGACTGAAAATTCATGTTACGCCTGTAGACGTCCGAAGGCTCAAATTCAATGTGAGGTCTGTTCTGAGAGGTTTTGTAAGAATTGTTCGCAGTTTTTAGAGTCCTCTACATTTTCTTTTATGAAGGATGTGCCAGAGTCTTTAAAACATACTCATTATTGTATGAGTTGTTTTGATTCAGAAGTTCAGCCAGCACTTGAGAACTATCGAGAGCTGATTGAGCAAGCAAGAAGCGTTTTTATTTTTTTCACCACGCAAAAGAAAGCTATCCCGCTGATTAAAAAGTCTAAGGAAAAAGTAGTGGTTGAAGCCTGTGATGATCGAGATGAGACTATCTTAAGATTAGCATTTCAAGCAGCTCAGCAAGGTTATAATGCAGTGATTGAAACTGAAGTCGTAGCTCAAAAAATAAGGAATGAAGGATATCAAAAGTCAGTTTGGCGTGGAGTAGGAGTTCCAGCTCAAGTTAATGCTGAACGTATGGAACGTTACTAAATTAAAGTCTTAAGGTATCGCAGAATCGATTGACCGACCCAATGCCCCTGAGACACGCACGCCTGAATGAGAAATCCACCGGTTGGCGCATCCCAATTCAGCATTTCTCCGGCTAGAAAGCACCCTGTGTGGCGATGAAGCATCAGGTCTGAGTTCACTTCATTGAAGGAGATCCCTCCTGATGAGGAGATTGCTTCTGAAAGGGGCTGAGAATTGACTAAATTTAAGGGGAATGCTTTAAGCTCCTGCACAAAAGATGAAACTTCTCGAAGAGCTTGGGGTGATCCATGGTGATAGAGTAGTGCAAGAGCTGAAGGGCTCAATGAGAGGTGTTTTTTTGCCACTCTTAAAGGCAGAAGGTTTTCTCGTGTTTGCTTGAGTTTTTTCAGAATTTCCTGCTCGCTCAAGTCAGGCTTCAGGTCCAGATAGGCCCGCCCTGGTGTCCCAAGAAAATAAATAGGGGTTCCCTCCAATCCATACTCGGTGATTAGGAGCTCCCCCTTCATTGCGCCCTTGGATGTAGAAAGCTTGATGTTTTTTAGAGGGGTTCGATTAGACTCCTTAAGAAAGGCTTCCTTCCAATGGATTTGGTACCCGACATTCGAGGCCTGAAATGGATAAAATTGAACTCCCTTGTCTTGAAAAATCTTAGGCCACCTCAGAGGATCTTCCTCAGGTTCATAACTGCCTCCTCCCAGACAAAAACAAGCGGCATCCACCTGAATCAAGGTAGAGCAATTAAAGGTTAGCTCAACGCTAGAGAGTTGTGCTTGAAAATGAGTGAGTTCATGCTCGAAATGAAACTGAACTCCGGCTTTCTTGAGTTGATGAGTCCAGAGCTGGAGAAGTTTTGCAGCTTTCATTTCTCGAATAAAGTACCGGCGACTGGTTCCTAAAAAGGTCTCAAGGCCCAGACCTTCAATAAACGTGATCCAACTTTGAGGAGTGAATTCCTCAATGATCCTGCTCCAGAATGAAGAGTCTGCGCCTGAGTAAGTTTGAATGAACTCACTGATTGGTAGTTGATGGGTGATATTCAAGCCCGAGCTACCCGCAATCAGGAGTTTTCTCCCAATACCCTTCCTTTTTTCGTAGAGATGAACCTGATGACCTCCCTGAGAGATCACACTTGCTGCCATTAAAGCAGCAGGCCCAGATCCAATAATAGCCACTCTCTTCATAGAATAGGAGTGTTATCTAATTCTCATGCGATATGCAAATCTTTCACCTAATCTAGAGGCGATGAAGAATTCTTTGAATGATAAGCTGCTATTTTTATAGATAATAGTTAAAGAGAAAGTGATGTGTGCACGGATCTTGAATCTTTTCTGAACAAAGAAAAAAAGACATATTTTACCATTTCTCTAGGTTATATTTTTTCTCGTCCGAGATGCATCTCTTTAGATGGTTTGTAATTAGCCTAGAGTAATGATAGTCAATTTAAATCTAATTTACATAATATATCTTTGTTTATAAAATAAAAGGTATGAAATCTCTTAAAAAGAACGCCCATTATTTTAGTGCAAGTGAGTGGATAGTTTTGATCTTTTTTTTATATTATCTGGTGCGTTTTATCTTCGTGGGACAAGATCCTTATGTTCTAGAAAGATCTGTTATTTTTCCAGAAATTGAAATCGGAATTTTATTTTATTCAATTTCATTATTTAAAGTGATTTCAAAACTCGAAAATCTTAAATCCATTAGAACTCCCATTTATTTTTTGGTCTGTTGTTAACTGTCTTTATTACTGCCCTTCGCCAGGGTGCTGAGTTAATTCTCTTGAATCGAGTAAGCATCGGATTGCTTATTCATGAGCTTCCCTTTGTGTTTGTTTGGAATGATTGGCGTGGCTCTAGTGTTGCAGATAAAACTTTTCAGCATGAGAAGAAAATTCTAGCTCCAGTGAGGAACTCAATATCTCAATTCATCTTAACAATCAGGCCTATGTTGAGTCTGATTACTCTCATCTGTATCTATCCTTGGATGATTTTACTGCTGAAGTCAGCCCCTTCTCCAGATGTAGATCAGGTCTTGGCCTCCATTGATCGAGCAATGTGTTTTGGAGTAAATCCAATGAGGATTATGGAAAGGATTCATTCTGATTTAATGTCTGATTGGATGGCTTTTTGTTACACTCGATATGGTCTCTACATGATCGTTGTGATTGCATTTCTCTTCTTAAGAGAGGATCAACGGGCACTCAAAAATGCTGTCTGGAGCTTGAGTCTTGCTCTCGGTGTAGGATACGTAGGTTATACTCTCTTTCCCGCTCTCGGTCCTATGTACACACAGAAATTTCCCTTTAGTCTACACTTTGAATTCATGAATCAGCTCAAGTATGAATTTATGGATAAGCCTCGAATTGATCGAGATTGTTTTCCTAGTCTACACACTGCAATTACTTTCCTTGTCAGTTGGATTGCGTGGAAAGAGATTCGTCCCTTGTTTTGGATTTTTCTACCCATCACCATCACGATGCCATTTTCTTGTGTCTATCTGAGGTACCATTACGTCACTGATGTCCTAGCAGGTACTCTCTTAAGTATTGCTATTGTTGCTATAGAGGTACACTTAAGTAATTCTAATGTCAGGAAGCGGAGCCTAAGTCTAGTTTCTGAACTATCCTGCAGGAGTGGGGATGCAGTAGGGTGATTGATTTTTCTCTATAAATCCTGCGAACCTATTTAAGGGGTCCGGTGCTCAGGAGGCTTCGTGTTGGATGCAGGGGGTAATCCTTTTGTGAGATGCTGTGGAAAAAATGGTCCCTGATAGATCCACGCGGTGTAGATTTGAATGAGGTCTGCTCCAAGGGTCAGTCGAGTTTTAGCTTCTTCTAAAGTCATAATACCCCCTGCTGATATAATAGGGAGTGAGGTTAGACTCCTTGCAATCTCAAGTACCTCTCGTGATTTTTGAGTGATTTTACCGCCACTTATGCCTCCTTCTAGTTTCTTTTCATGGTGTTGCCACGTACTAGGGAGTGTATTTGTTAGAATCCAGCCCGAAAGGCCCATGTCTTTGCCACGAATAAGAATGGTTTCTAGATCGCTTAAGCTAATGTCCGGGGATAGCTTGAGTAGTAGGGGTGGAGAAGTGCGTCCGGGAGAGACTTGATTGAGCTCTTCAGCAACAGCTCCAATGATGGGTTTAAGGGCCTCTATGGTTTGTAGGGAGCGAAGTTGAGGAGTGTTTGGAGAGCTGACGTTGATGACCATGTAATCAGCGAGGTCCTTTAGTTTTTGTGCACAAGATACATAGTCCAGATGCGAATCCTCTAGTGGCGTATCCTTATTTTTACCAATATTGACCCCAACCCTAAAGTCACGGGGTAAGAGCGGGAGTAGGGCTCTGATGTGCTCGGCTGCTTGCGAGGCTCCGACATTGTTAAATCCCATTCGATTAAAGAGAGTCTGGCTCTTAGGATCTCTAAAAAGTCTGGGGCGTTCATGGCCAGATTGTGGCTGAGGCGTGATGGTGCCTACCTCAGCAAAGCCGAATCCAAAAAGGGGGAGTGCCGCCAAAAGCTCGGCATTTTTATCAAACCCTGCTGCAAGCCCTACCCTCGATCGAAACCCAAGCCCGAGTAGATAAAGTGAGTCTTCGGAGTGCTCGCCTTGATCTTTCATTTGGATGATTGGAGAGTGTGAATTTCTGAAGTGTTTGAGTCTTCTCAGTTTCACAAGAACTCTCAAAAAAAAACAAGCTAGATGATGTGTTCGTTCAGCATCGATTAAAAATAAGACTCTCCGGAGTATATTCCAAGGATTTAAAGTACGAACAGGGATCTGCATGAAAAGATAACCTCTGTTAGTTTAGGAGGAGACGCAAGAATAAAACTTTATGATTTGAATAACGCGCAGCAATAGTTTGATCAAGTCATTTTTTTCATCGTAAAAAAAAATGATAATAAGATTTTTTATTTTAAAGAAATGTGTTTAAGTAAACGCTCAGGGACAAACTATTTTAACAAAGGAGATATGCTGCACAAGATAGCTACTCAGCGGTCTTGCGTCCTCGCAGCATAAAATAGTATGCAATCTGCTCTGAACTACAGTTTCATGGTCAAAAAATTAAGGCAGTTTTTTCAGGAAAAAAAAGGATTTATTGAAGTTCCTGCACAATCCAGAGTTTCAATTCTAGCTGCCTGTGAGCAGCCTCAAACAATTACAAATTACTGCTTAGGTGGGGTGACCTATCCGTTGCCTCAGACAGGTCAGATGTGGCTTGAGCATGAGCTATTGAAGAATCCTCAGTGGCCTGGTGTGTTTTGTGTGACTACCAGTTACAGAGATGAGCCAAACCCTATTGAAGGTCGTCATCACAGAATCTTCCCTATGTTTGAGTTTGAGTCTGCGGGGGATTTTTTTGAGCTTAAGAAACTTGAAAAAGAACTCTTGGGTTTTCTTGGTTTTAAAGAGCCTACTTCTCTTTCCTATCAATCGATTTGTCAAAAGTACAATATTGATGTCATTGAAGCAGAGCATGAAACTCAACTCGCTTATGAATATGGTTCATGCATTAGCTTGGAGCATTTTCCAGGCTATACTAACCCTTTCTGGAATATGAAGTCTCAAGATGGATATACCTATAGTAAAATTGATGTTCTCTTACACGGTATGGAGACTATTGGATCTGCTGAGAGAGAAACTGATAAAGAAAAGATGAGAGATCGTTTTCATCGGATCGAAAAAGGTGAATACTCGGCTTTGCTCTTTAATAAATTTGGCAAGGAAAGAGTCATGAGTGAACTTGAAACTTATCTGTCTCTGCCTATGATGAAGCGATTTGGTGGGGGGATTGGATTGACTCGTTTAGAGCGAGCGATGAAGCTTGAGGGACTTCTGCCAAAAGAGTCACTTTGATTGTCCTAAAGCTTTATTGCCCTTTATTTATAGGGATTTTTAAATCGATTCTGCTCTGAGGTAGCTCATGAGGTCTCATAGATAAAAAATGATTTTGGGGCCTCATGAGCTGGTTATTATCTTTTTAAGAATTCTTTTCCCTTGCCTACGCCCGTATGAATCGGAACCCCTTG
>Ga0255094_1000092_pt1 | contig 48740 bp, 37 predicted proteins | sample Colum_Law_RepB_8_2_FD_188434 | JGI IMG/M metagenome (GOLD analysis project Ga0255094, IMG submission 188434) | Freshwater microbial communities from Columbia River, Oregon, United States - Colum_Law_RepB_8d | ecosystem: Environmental > Aquatic > Freshwater > River | place: USA: Oregon...
TAATAGCTCTCCGAGTTTTTGACTCAAAAGCTGGGGGTCTCCTCCTAAATACAAAGCCCCAATAGGCGCATCTGGAGGAATGATGAGTAACTGTTTTTTGAGTTCTTCAAGATCATACGAGTTCAGCTCCTGCACGACCTTAGGGAGTAAGACTAGAGGCTGACTTGGAGCGTAATGGCTCTCGAGCATTCCTGGGGCTTGGATCAGAGATGACAATCCGTGAGAGTTCGTCGTCGAGTTTAAGTCAATACTTTTGCCCAAAGCCCTCTCGAGTTGTTCAGGAGCCAGGCCACCGGGCCTGAGGACTTGGATCTCATCTGAGTCAGGTTTTAACCCAATGATGGTTGACTCCACTCCGACTGAGCATGAGCCTCCATCTAAGATCCAATGAATTCGATCCCCTAGTTCGCTCATCACAGCTTGGGCAGTTGTGGGACTAATCCGTCCAAATCGATTTGCACTGGGTGCTGCCAGCGGGCAGCCTGCTGCATCAATTAAGGCCTGTGCAACAGGGTGAGCGGGCATTCTCACTCCCACTGTGGGTAGGCCACTGGTCGCTAGATCGGGCACACCCTGCGCTTTAGGTAGGATCAACGTAAGTGGACCAGGCCAGAACTCCCTGATCAAAGTCTCTAATATCCCTCTCTGAGATGTAGATATTTTTTGTAGGTCAATGAGATTGAGTTGAGCGAGGTGTTCTAGACTCTGAACTTGAGTGCTGACGTGAATGATCAAAGGATCAAACGTAGGTCTCTCTTTAGTTGAGAAAATACGGGCTAAAGCAGTGGGGGATCGAGCATTTCCTGCTAAGCCATAAACGGTTTCAGTTGGCATTCCCACCACTTCATCCTGAAGGAGTGCTTTTGCAACTTGTGCAATATTTTCTGGAGAAGGGGCCAGTATTTGGGCTTTAATCTGATCCTTGATCGGGTCTATCATGACTTTACTTTCAACTCGTTCCAATGGGTAGAGGTATAGTCTTGAAGTATTTTCCAGACTTCCTCCATTTTCATTCCACGAGAGCCTTTAATAAGCAGGGTGTCACCAGGTTGAAATCGCGAGATCAGCTCCTGTGCAAGCTCCGCATGGGTGTTAAAGTGAGCATGATATCCACGAAAGCCTCTTAATTTCAACTCATCAGATAGAAAAATCATTCGAGGCCCATAAAGAAGTACGTTCTCAATACCCTCCTCCATGAGTTGATGTGCAATTTCTCGGTGAAAACTCTCCTCGGCGGATCCCAATTCAAGCATGTCCCCTAAAACCGCCCAGCGTTTTTTTGTGTTTCCTGATTTGCCTGCAACAGACTTTGAGTAAAAATCACAAAGCATCTGTATGCCTGCCTTCATGGAGGCAGGCTGAGCGTTGTAGTAATCGCACAAGACTGTTGTAGATCCGGCAAGGATTCTTACATTAGATCTTCCTTCAGCTCCCTGAAATGAATTTAAGCCCCGCTCGATCTCTGAAAAACTCAGGCCCAGTGAGTAAGCCATTGCGATAGCACCTAAAAGATTGGCCAAATTATGCTGTCCTGGTAAAGGAGGCCTCACTCGTAATACTTCTCGATTCTTAAGGGAGAGAGAAAATTCGTCATGTGATGCATCAGGTGATGAGTGAAGTTTTCCGTGCAGGACTGCTAACTCAGGATGGTCTGTTAAGTGGAGAGAGAACCCCAGTTTCTTTTCTGTCTTGAGTTGGGAAAGAGGCTCAATCCAGGGATCATCTAAGTTGACAATGATCCAGCCATTTTTTTGGGCTACTGTCCTCAATGCTATAGATTCTTCGTGTGCTACAGTGGGCACATCCTTTAGTTTTTCTAAATGCTCTGGTCCAATTGCAGTCAGTAGAGCTGCCTTGGGCTGCACAAGTTCCATGTGCTGAATCATTGCGCCACACTCATCAATGCCAATCTCAATAACGGCTGCTTGATGATGAGGGCGTAGTGCAAGGAGTGTCATTGGAATTCCGATAAATCCATTCTGACTGGCCTGAGTTTTGAGGACAGAGTGCCACTTTCCTGTAAGAATGGAGGCAAGGAGTTCCTTCGTGGTCGTCTTTCCTGCGCTTCCTGCCACGGCAATGATTGGAATATCGAATTTGAGTCTCCAGCATTGAGCCAAGGTTCTGTAAGCTTTTAAAGGGTCTTCAACCTCAAAAAAATATGCCCCACTGTTCAAATCCCTGAATCGTTCAGCAGTTCCATTCCTACAGATAATTCCTGTTGCGCCAGCTTTAATGACCCCTGGGATATAATCATGTCCATCCACTCGCTCTCCTTGCAGGGCTACAAATAAAGAGTCTTGCATCACCTTACGAGAGTCGGTTGTGATCTCGCTAAAAATACGCGGTTGATGCATTGGGTGGTGATCATGGAGTCCTAGGGTGTCTAAGACAAATGTAGTGTCTAAGAGTGCAGATGTGTCAGATCGGATGGTCATGACTTGAAAATTATCATGAATTGCTGTTCTGACGAAGTAGCTTTTTAAGCTATTGAATTCACTACTCTAAGTATTAAGTGCCCCCTGTGTAGGGTTTGATCTAGCGGTAGGTGAATCGTTTTTAAACGCAGCACTTAAGCTTTTTCTTAAGTAATAACAAAATTTTGTCGAATAAAAGCGGAGGGAGAAGATCGCCTTGAAAATCAATCTACCTGAAAACTATAAGGAGCAGTTTCGTAGAGTAGGCAAGCTAGGGTTAAACCAGGTCAGATCTTTTTTTCAATTTACCGTTCAGCTGACCAAAAAAGCTGCTCATTTCATTTCTCAGTTTCGGTTGCCAGAAGGACTCTCAAATCGATGGAGAGAGGCTGATTACTGGCGTTCTCTTGTCACCAAGGTGAAGCCTATAGGAAAATCTATAGTCCAAGCCTTTCGGTATGGAATTTTTCATCAGCTTCCTAAGTTGTGGGATCGCTTGAAAAAAATTGAGGTTTCATCCCTCCTTGCAGGAATGAAGGATTTAACTTCTCGCAGTTTCATCCAGTTTGAAAAAATCAGAGTCAAAACTCTTCAATACCTTCGCAAACAAGAGAAGATTCTAGCACATAAGCTTGCTCAGCTTTCAAAAAGAGGGCTACAATTTGGGGGACTACTAGGTCTAATTGGTACTCTCATTACTTTAGCAAGTGTTGTCTACTATGGGGATCGATCTGAAAAAGATGCGATTCGTCTTGCTCAAAACTCCATGGAGTCAAGTAATCGCGTTCTTGGAGCTCATTTTAAGTATAAAATTCAAGGCTTTAAAGAAATTGTGAGAATGTTTGCAGCAAGTCAAGTGGAGGGTTTGACTGCAGGATCTGTAGATCCAATGGCAAGCTACTTCAACAGTGTTCCTGAGGTTTTAGATGTCTCCATCTGGGCATTAAAGGAGAATGAGAGCGTATTAGAAGTCGGACCACAGTACGGTAAAATAAGAATGTTTGCTAATCGAAACGCTCCTGAAATGAGCTTAGATTTATTTCAGCAGCTGATTCACTCTGAGTTGATTGAGAAAAAGGAAATACCTGCTCTTTCTCAACTCTCAGAGACTCTACAGGTTGTACCTCAATCTCTCCAGTTAGGTCAGGGTATCGTTCTACTCTCTTTAAAAATTCCTCATCCTCAGTTTAAACTCATCGCAGTGGCTCACCTGCAGTTAAAGTCGCTTTACTCAGCATTTCATGATCACGGTCTATCTTTTGCTGCCTTCACAGACGATCATGGAAAAGTGATTCTGGAATCAAGTTCAGCCTTAGCACAATCTGGCCTCGCTCCCAGTCAACTCATCACGCCTCTCATCGAGGTGATGAGTACAAGAGCTCAAAACCGTAACCAGATTGAGTTTCAAGATCCCCAAGGCAGAGAATATTTGGGAAGCTATGAGAAGCTTGGAGTTGGGCGCTCCGCCGTAGTGAGTATACTTCCCGTTGAGGCAGTCATCCAGGGATTTAGTCTCTTCACGCCACGATCCATCCTCCTTCTGATCCTCTCTTTTATGATCTACTTTGCTTATGGATATTCCATGTTCTCACAATCAACACAGCTTGCTCCCGAACTGAGTCCTCAAGACGAGAAGCGTTTAGCTCCCCAGAAGACTACTGTGAGTGTCCTGCATGGCTCTCTTCGTCAGCTCTTTTATATTCTCGAGATAGAATCACCTGAGCAAGCTAAAGAGACCCTAAATGAATTCTTCACTCTTGCTGCTCAAGTGATCCGAAAAAATGGGGGCCTGTTCGAGAGGGTCTCAGGACGATCCTTTATGGGTGTGTGGGGTGTGCCAGAATCCATTACAAATGGATCTAGAGTTGCTGTTGAAACGGCGTTAGCCCTGAGGCGAGCATATTTTGGATTAGATGAGGCTAGACGAGTAGATGGGCAAAAGCCTTTTGCATATACTTTGGGAGTACACGAAGGTGAAGTTCTTGCTGCTCATCTTGGGCCTAGTGGCGAACTTCAGTACTCCGTAGCTGGCGATGTGATCCAACAAGCTGCTACTCTCGAGGGTGTAGCCCTGAGTCAGAAGAAAGATCTGTTGATCTCAGATGCAATATGTAAACACTTAGAAGGTCAATTTCAGACGAAAGCTCTAGGAGAGGTAAAACTCACTGCAGTCTCTGGTTTGGTTCAGTTTCATGAAGTCCTTGCTCAACTCTCCCCAGAAGGGCAGTGGATGGAAGTGCCCGTTCATCCCAGTGCAGTTCAAGACTCATCGCCGGTAGGAGCAATCCTAGAAACTCATTCTATTGAGGTTCTTACACAACCGCAGCGTGAGCCTCGGTGGGTAGTGAATAATGGAAATCAAATCATTGGTCCTTTCTCTCCGTCGGAGGTGTCTCGCCTCTTGTTTGCCCAAGAGCTTGATTTTGACTGTGAGTGCTGGGAGGAAACCTCCGGACAGGCTGCACAGATTAAGGACTCAGGGATGTTCTCAGGTGCGGGTGAAGACCAGACCGCTCATCTTTGGATGTACGATGGAGAGAGTATTCATGGACCTATCAGCTTAGGATTTATACAAATAGCAAGAAGTCATGCCTCTCTTTCAAGTCAGATTTGGATTTGTGATTCAAGTACAATCAACGGCTGGAAAACCATGGATGAGTTTTTGGTTTCTCAGGCAAATTCTCCATCCCATTCTGTAAATGATCCGGTGTCTTCGCCTGAAACTTTATCTCCTGAAGCTTCCTCTCCCCCTCAGATTGAGGGCATCCCTCCCCTTGATTCTCCTCTCGTGTTAGAGTTTCCACAGGAGGCAGTACCTGATGCCTCTAAAGTGAGTTTGGAGCAAGATGCGGAACAGGATTCACAGAAAAAGGCTGCCTGAGAGTCGAGAGTTGAATGAGATTAGGATAAAAGAGCTGGTTCATAATGATTTTTTCACTGAACTTTCCTAAAAGCCTAGAGCGCCAGTTCCTAGTATGAGCCGTTGCAGTTCCTTTGATGATAGTTCCATTTTGAGTTTCCCACAGTTCTACTTTCCACTCTAACTCATCAAAAAGTTTAAAGATCTTCTCAGAGGAGTCAGTGAGGATCTTAAGATGCAAAATTTTCTCAGGAACATATTCTATGACTTCTGCAGTCAGTTGAAAGGGTGATCTCAAGCCTTTCTTAGATTGCATGACTAATGTGAGAATATCTCCAGGAGTTAACTGCTGTGGATCTTTCTGTGCGCTTTCTACTTTTTGTAGGGCATTAAACCATTGAGGCCAGCGATTTGTAGCCGAAAGATTACGATCTATTCGAGAACGGCTGAGGTCTGAGTGGATTTCTCGTGTGAGTTGAAGCCGGACCTCAGGCCCATTAGCAAAATAAATAGATGCACCTATAAAAATTGCTGTGAGGATTAAAAAAGAAAGTTTCAGAACCTTGAAAGATCGTTTTGAATTCTGCATAGTAAAGCTTTCTAGCACGTTCATTTGGATTTCTCTATATGCAGAACATGGAAGCTTGTACCCCCTCACTCTTATTTGAAAACCACAATTGGTGGGTTGTTTCAAAACCTTCAGGTTGGTTATGTATTCCTGGAAGAAACTCTCATCAGGGTTCCGCCCCTCCTGTTTTAGTTGAGTGGCTGAGGACCACTCAGTCCTCCCCCGTTTGGGTGACTCACCGAATTGATCGTGAGACTAGCGGTATTGTTCTTTTTGCAAAGACTCAAGAGGCTCATGCTCAGGCAAATGCATGGTTTCAACAGAGAAAAGTCAAGAAAGTCTACCGTTGCTTGGCTGTAGGGAGGCTTGGATTTCCTTTACTTAAAATCAATGAGCCTATTGAAGGGGCTCCCTCAAGTACCCAAGTTGAGTGTGTTGAGCAGTACTCGCAGGGCTTTTTAGCTCGTGTGTATCCGAGGACGGGTCGGAGGCATCAGATCAGAATCCATATGGCACGTCAGGGGTTTGCACTTCTTGGAGATTCTCTTTACGGTGGACCAAAAGAGTTGAGACTCAAAGATCAGAGTATATTGACGATTCAGCGCGTGGCACTTCATGCAAGCTCTCTTGAGTTGCCCACTGGAGAGCGATTCGAATGTACTGACCCTGAAGATTTCATCCAATGGATGGATACACTCAGGAAAGATCAGTGAGTAGCTGCAAGGATGAATGAAAGGATGAGCATGTCAATCAATGAGTTGGACTTAGCCTGGCAGTGGAGATTAAATCTGGGTTCTCTTCAGGGAAATGAAGCTTATCGAGTTTTTCATGGACCTGGAGAAGGCACAGGAGGTTTGCAAAGTTTTGCAGTCGATCGATACCAAGATCATTATTGGGTGACTCAATGGGAAGATGCTCAACTCAATTCAAGCTCGATCCTGAGAGCACGTGAGCAAATCATTACTTTTTTAAAAGCGAAGGGAGCTCAGTCGGTGATTTCACTAGGGCGCCCTGAGAAAGGTGTTGCTCCGGTCAGTGAGCTTTGGTGGGGTAGTGCTCCTCAAGAAAGGTTTTTTGTGAGAGAGCAGGGCATCCAGTTCTGGATTCAGCTTCTGGAAACGAGGCACCCAGGGTTGTTCTTAGATCATTTTCCGCTCAGGAAGTGGCTACAAAAGAATATGAATGGGCTGAGGGTATTAAATACATTTGCCTATACGGGAAGTTTGTCTGTTGCTGCAGCCGCAGGGGGGGCGTCGCAGGTCACAACGCTTGACCTTTCCAAGCCTACCATTCAATGGGCGAAGGAGAATCTTCAGCTCAATGGTTTTGTAGAGGATGCTCATCGCTGCATCTTCGGTGATGTTTTTGAGTGGTTGCCTAAAATGGCACGAGAAAAGAAGGTATTTGATTGCGTAATTTTAGATCCGCCTTCGTTTTCTCATGGAAATAAGGGAAGATTTTCAACCTCAAAGGATCTCACCAAGCTCCACTCACTTGCTTTGGATCTTTTAAGTGAAGAGGGCTACCTCATAACCTCAATTAATTCTGCAAATGTGAGTTGGAAAAAGTATGAATCGGATTTGATGGAAGCGTTTTCCGCAAAAAGATTAAAATTTAGAGTGATTTCTCAGATCGATCTGCCAGAGACTTTTCCAACATTTTTTGGTGATGCAGAGCAGCGCTACCTCAAGGGTTGGATTTTAAAGCGAGTGAAGTCATAAGTTCTATCTTGTTTGATCAGGCTCTTTCATGGAGGGTGAGCTTAGAGTGGGAGCTGTCGAATCTGATTCATATCTTGAGGGAGTTCATCACGCCATTGAAGGGTTTCTTTGGACATAGGGTGAGGAAAGCTCAAGAAGTGAGAATGAAGTGCTGTTCTTAAAAAACTTGAGCGTGTTTCATGAGATCCGTATTTAGAGTCACCCAAGAGAGGGAAACCTTCAAACGTAGCTTGCACACGAATTTGATGTGAGCGGCCGGTTTCCAGAATAAATTCGACCAAAGTGAGAGGGAAGTTCTCCCATTGTCCACGTGCGATAGGGCGAGCAAGGAGGCTTGATTTCTTGCCTTGTTTTGGATTTTTAACTACTGCTACTGTGTTTGTTTTTTCGTTCTTATTCAAGAAGTGAGTCCAGTGTTTTTCTTCGGTTAAAGAGCCGTGAACCCATGCAAGGTAGTTTCTTTGAAGATTTCCTTGCTGAAGACTTTCGGTGAGTCTTTGAGCTGCCTTAGTTCTTTTTGCTACCACCATGAGTCCAGATGTATTGCGATCCAGGCGATGAATTAATCCAACATAATGTCTGCCAAAATGACTTCGTAAGAGATCAACCAAATTCTCATCTCCGGTATGTTCTCCCTGGCTTAATAGACCGGCAGGCTTTGAGAGAACGATCAGATGTGGGTCTTCAAAAAGTATTTTAAACATAGGACTTGGATCTCTATTGGAAGGCGAGGTGGTGGTGGTGATTAATACTAAATTTCATTGTGATCTTTTCTTTTTACTTGTCTTGATTTTAAGATGCAAGCCTCAGTTTGAGAGGCTATTGCTCTAAGGATGTGGTTTATTCCAGGGTTTCATCGTGATCATGGGCAATTCATCGATCTATTTATTATCTCTATCTAAGGAGTAAGAGAACTTTTGGGAGCTTGCGCTGGAGCAAGAGATGATGTGGGAGTTGGGCTAGCAGAAGAGCTTTGATAAATGCAGTTGGCGCGACCTTGATCATTCGAATTCAGTTGATTTCTTACTACTCCCGCTCCTGTTTGATCAAAAGAAAATACGGGAAACATACTTGCAGTTAGATAGTCAGGATTAATGCTAGAGTTATTGCAATTGGGAACCCCAGCTCTATCAACGTTCTCGCAACTGTGATTGAGTCCAATCATGTGACCAAACTCATGCAAGATGATAGATTCAAGGTCAGGTTGTCTTTGTCCTGAAGCGAAAAAGGTTTGGTAATTAAATTCAATAACTGCCATATAAAACTTGGAATAGGGTTTTGCGGGTAGTGTACAAAAAGTGGTGAGGGCAATCGCAGTTGCACTATATGTTTGAGGCCATCTAGAGAGCTTGTACAAGACTACATTTCCTTTGTAGCTAGTACCAGTGGTAATTCCTTGAGAGCAAGTTGATCCTCCTGTTGTGGGGTCGGCAATAGGGGATTGAGTAGGTGAGGATGAAGTTCCATAGTTCATGACCATTTGGAGTCCTTGGCTACTTTGAAAAAAAGAGTTCCATGTGTCAGCAGCCTTGATGATTGCACCTGTTTCAGATCCGCTAAAACTACCTGAAAAAAAAGCGATAGGAACAGGATAATTCGTCCATCGTCCGGATATTGTATTAGTTTGATCAGCCGGCAGTACGCAGTTTTTTTCTAATGAAGCTGTTAATGGACCTGGAGTAAAAAATGCGCAGCCCTGAAGTGCAGTGACAATAGAAATGAGCAAAAAGTGATAGATGGCACTTGGAGAGGGTAATAGGGTAAATCGAAGGGTTGTGGAATGTAATTTATCATTCAGTTTCATGATCTCTAACCCCAAGGGGCGGCTTTGGGTTTGGTATAGGTTTAGTTATTATTCTTATTTTACTACATTTCTTCGAATAAATTCCCAATATAAATGATAATGGTCTAATCTGAGTATTTAGATCAGTTACTTGAATTTAAAAACTAAACGAATTAAATATTGATAAGACTGCGTGTTTACATAAACTTAAACGCGAGCTTATCTATCATAGAACTTGAGCTGCAGTGGTGTCTAATGGTTAGATCATAGGGTCGATGTTTTAGGATGAGAAGTGCTCAGTGATCCCTCTTGATCTGTTCTTCTGATCTTGATGTTTATGGATTTCAAACGTTGAAGGACGCTGGGATGAGGATGGTGATAAACGTTTCGATGTCCCACTGAAATCCATGCCTCGTGAGGAGAGTAGTCTTTTAAGAAAATTGCAGTAGTAGCCGTTTTAGAACCATGATGGCTGACTTTTAATCGCCTTACTCCGGGACGAAGAGATGTAAGTTCATTTGCCCATTTTCCGACTTCAGATTCGTCTTCTGCATTCAAATCACCTGTACCAAGATAGCTTCCACCATCAGAGAGTGGGATGAAAATAGTACCCATGTGGGAATTTGCTGCAACCTTTTGGGAGCTCACAACTTTTGTAGGAAAAGGGATGCACGCAGAGCTAAAGTCTGTGATCTTGAGATGATGTTGATCTGCATGTTTTAAAAATCGTGATCCCTTATCTGAATCTAGCTGAAAGTGGGGTACTCCAATACAATGAATAGGGATAAGGCGAGCGATTCGATGGACTCCTCCACTATGGTCAGAATCTAAATGAGTAATTGCGATCCAGTCAATTGAGCGTATTCCATGTGAGGCAAAAATCTTGAGCCAATCAATATCTTTGAGAGAAAAGGGTGATGCTGAATCAATCAAACCTGTTTTTTCTCGATGGAATACAATGGCGGCATCTCCTTGCCCCACATCAAGCTGAATGACTTCTCGTGCTTCTTTTGATGCTAGTTTAGAGTCGTTGTGTAAGAGTTTATAAGACATTAAGCCATAGCGTAGGCCTATCAGAGTACATAGAGCAATTAAATGATACTGAATTTGTGTCTTCAGTCCCCGAAAATTTCCTCTCATCCATAAAAGAAGTACTGAAAAAATACTTCCGAAAATGAGTGAGCGATGGGAGATTACCCAAAGGTTGCCAGGAAGTAGTGAGAGCCAAGTGAATAGTCGAATGAGTACGTGAAAAATGTGACTTAGAATCTCCAGGATTGTATTTGAGAAGGTCTCAAATCCTAGGGCATGCATGAGGTAACAGATGAGAATGCAGGGGTATGTGAAGGTACAAACCATAGGGATGGTGATTAGGCTGAGCAATGGAGTGGCAAATGAAATGAGGTGATCCTCCCAAGCTTCCCAAATCGCAAGGAGAATCCATGAACCTACGGCAAGTCCTAGATGCTGGGATGAGTAGGCGCGTAGGAAATATAGGCCACCTCCTACGGCCATGGAATAAAAAAAGGCTCCCCAAGAGAAGGGTCGATGATGAAGGAGATAAGCCCATAACTGCCAGATCAGTTCTAGAGAAACGATGAATACCAAGGGGATTCCTCGTTTCCACTTTAAGCCAAGAAATCGAGCTAGGTCCTGAATAAGAATAATCGACCAAGGTCTAAGCATCCCCAATCTAGCTCCATTTAATAACCAGAGTGTGGAACAGGATAGGATGATGATGAGTCGCCGAACGATCAGTCCATGAGCAACAGAAACACCTGTGATTTGAAAAAGTTTTTTTAGGATCCAATTGAGCCACTCACGTAAGCTATAGAGATGAATTCCTGTCGTCGTGATGAGGTGAACAAACCCCAGGTGCCTGAGCATAGGTAGCGGCTCTCGTTGCACACCTTCATGAAAAACTAAGCTCCTCAGAATTCCCATCGGGTCGTGAGGTTTAAGAAACTCTGAGCCCTGCTCTCTGATCTTCTCTATTCCTTGAATTAGCCTGAGAAATAGTACCTTAAATGTTGAATGGGATTCTTGAGATACTGGATGAGCATAATTCAAGCTTAGTCTCTGTTCAATGAAGACCTGTTTGGTATTTTGAGGTGCTATCTTAAAATATAGAGGAGAGTACGTTCGCCAAGCGTTGATTTCAGGTATCCTTAAAGGCTGTGGAAAAGCTTGATGAATCCATTGCAGCCATTCTGTCTGAGAGACACAAAGAGAAGTTCTAGTCGATCTGATTGAGTAAGTAGAGTATCTCGCCCAACAAGAACTCAGTCCGGTTCTTTCGGTTAATGATCCAGGAAAGTATTCAGTTCCAGTGGAGTCTGCTAAACACAGATCTGCAAAAGTCAGCTCAATTATAAAACTCAAAAAGACGATAAAAACAGGCATTACCTGGATTTTGCATGGTGTATGCCTGTTTTTATCTACTCAAGAAGGTAACTACTGATCGAATTTAGGTCACGATGGTAAGAACTCAGATCCTTTCCTGGTTCATAGAGTATTATTTTTTAAAAACACCGCGAGTTCTTACTTTTTGTTCCACTTCTTTTTATTTGGAAAGTAGGGGACCTGGAATTGAACTCCAGATTCCATTCTCTTTTGCGTTTCTCGCGAGGCTTTTGTACCAATCGTCACGTAAAGATTTTGAGTTTCGTCCCACTCTTCAAGTTCAGCGTCTCCGATGTTATAATACCAAGCATGCAGTTTTAGAGTGCCTTGAGCCAGTCTCTCCTTAACGAGTGGGTATGTCTTTAGGCTTTCAATCTGCATTACAGCATTGAGTTCAGCTACCTGCCTGAGTGTAGTAGATTTCTTCTTAAGTTGCTTACTCGTTGATTGTGCAGATTTAAGCCATTTTGTAAGGCTTGGATATTTCGCTTCATTTTCAGATGTATTCAGAGCTCCAGTCATGATTGCTTTCATTGCGCCGCATTCTGAGTGTCCACACACAATAATCTCTTTAACGTTCAGCATACCAATTGCAAATTCTACTGCAGCACCTTCAGCTGGAGTATCATCACCCCCATAGGCTGGGATAATATTTCCAACGTTTCTTACAATAAATAACTCTCCAGGATCTGTTGAAGTGATGAGGTTGGGATTGATTCGGCTATCTGAACAAGTAATAAAAAGGGTGTGAGGACTCTGAGATGTCGCTAATTTCTTAAATAATGAGTCATAGCCCCCTTTAATGTCACGTCTAAATTTTTCAACTCCGTAAAGGAGTCGATCAAGGGTTTTTGTAGAGTGAAACTGATTCAACATCTCAAGCATCTCAGTCTCACTCTGAGCAATGAGATCATTGAGTGGGTGTTCAGGATAGAGAGAGGCTAGGCTCTCTCGGCAACCTGCATTTAGTCCGTATAAAACAACTCTTTTTGCTTGAATCAAGAGGTCTAGAGTCTCAACCAATAGGAGGGCGCCAGAGGCATCTATTGAGTCGACTTTAGAAAAGTTGACGAGTAATCCTTGATGTGTTTCTAGCTTCCTTAGTTCCTCTTTAATGCTTTCAAATTTGGGAGCGGATAGAAAATTCAAAGGGCCGTCGATACTTAATTCAACAAAATGATGAGAATTGATCGATTGAAGGCGCGTCTCGGTTTGGCTCAACCTTAGGGCAGCAATGATGAGTGCTACAATCAGTCCTGTCTGGATTCCTGCTACAAGATCTAAAAATACGATGGAGAGGAAGGTCACACCATAGATGGCTGCCTCAGTCCTTGAAAGCTGCCACAAGCGCATGAACTCCTTAGGGTTCATCATTCGGATGGCAATAGACAAAATCAAACCTGCTAAAACTGCAAGTGGAATTTTTTCGATGCCTGAACTCAAGAAGTAAATTGAAAACAAGACGATGAGAGCCTGAAAAATAGAAGCGCGTCTGGTTTTTGCGCCAGATTGAATGTTGAGTGCGGTTCTCGCAATGACGCTTGTGATAGGTAATCCACCAAAGCAAGCTGAGGCTATATTGCCCATGCCTTGGCCAATGAGTTCTTGATCAGGGTCATGATTGAGTTTTCCTTGAGTGAGTCGATCAGCACTTGTAGCAGAGAGTAAGGTTTCAAGAGAAGCAAGTGCGTAGACAAGAAGCGTAAAGCTCAATAGTGTCCCAAAATTCTCAGTGGGTAGAGATGGAAAGTGAGGAGTGGGTAGGTGATGAGGAATGGTTCCAATAGTGGGAAGTGAGATTCCTAGGAGTGAAACAATCGCTGTTGGAATGATAGCAGCTAGAAGAGGTGCTGGGAGTCGAGTAAAAATTCGAGGTACAAACAGTGCGATACCCAATGTGAGTGCTGAGATCAGCAGTGCTGCTCCATTGGTCTGTTCGAGGAGTCCGTGGATGTGTAAGAGGACTTGAATGACTCGAGACTCAGGAGCTGGGGGTAGACCTAATGCACGAGGGAGTTGACTGATTAAAATAATGGCTCCAATCCCGGCAGTGAATCCTGTAACCACCGGAAAGGGAACTAATCGAATGATTCTTCCTATTCCTAACACACCTGTAAGGATTTGTAGAAATCCACACCCGATTCCAACTGCGAGTAACCCACCCATTCCATAGGCTTCTACTACGGTCGCAACAATCACAGGCATAGCATTTGCTGGTGCACTAATGGCTAGAGGGGTTCCGCCAAACAAACCACAAATCAATCCTGAGATAATTGCAGTAATTAACCCTGTGCTTGGATCTACATTACTAGCCAATGCTAAGGCCAAAGAGAGAGGAATGTTTACACATGCAACTATAAGTGCTGCAATGAGATCTGATTTGAGTCCTTTTCTAGAAAAAAGGGTTTTCCATTCTCGAAGAAGACTAAAAAGTCCTAGATCATATCGTATGATTCCCAAATAGGATTTTAGATTCACAATGGTTCTCCTCTTTTTGTCTGTTAGTAAGGTCTGAGAGATTATTTCATAATAATGCAGATAAATCAAAAATAATTATGGAATAAATAGTTAGTCTATGTTAATGAGCGCGATGTCGTTTGTTAGGGGGGTGTTTGATAAAAAAAAATAAAAAACTTTTGTACTTTTTATGTCGAGTGTTTTTTTGATTTTTATTCGCGTGAACACGAGATGATTTATTCTTATTTAAAATTTTTTATAAAGAAATCAGTCTTCAATGTTTTATTAGTGACTTAACAAGCGTACAAGATTTTAATTTAAATTTGGATTTGAATTTAATTTTTTGCCTCAAAAATAAGTGGAAAGAAGAGATATGAGCTTATCTCTCATCTAATGCTTGAGGACCTCATTTCAGCTTCTGGTCATCACTAATTGAGAAAGTAAGGATATCTAGTAGGGGTGCAAGAGGATATGAGAGCAATAAGCAGAGGACATTTTTCAAGGGACTCGGTTTTGCTGAGTCTTGTTACGAATCCAGAGGGTCAGTTAAGGAGCGTGGATTTTTGGAATGTTCATCACAGGCTGATCGTATAATTGAGTTTAGGCGATTAGCGAGTAGGAGGGGTTCCAAGAAATAACATTTTGATTCTGATCAATGAAGCTCTTCCTTAGCAGAAGTCCTGGGAGTTTTATGTTTCTCTCGCAGGAGTGGAACTTACTCTACATCCTCACTATCGGAGCGTTCCTGTAGGAGGAGATATTTGGGCTGGCACTGTGGCTGTCTATGGTTCTATTTCAAACCTTAAATTGGGCTCTAGAAATACTCTTGGTTAGTTGATAAAAAATATGTCCCGGTCGAAGACATCAGGAATTGGGGTGTACTTTGGAAAATTCGAATCTATTGAGGAAGAATTGCTAAGAGTGATTCATTCTACAGTGCTCAGCCATGAATGAGATGAATTCACTTTAGTCCCCCTAGATGATTCATGGTAATCGCATAAGAATCAGGTGAGAGAGTACCAGAATCATCTTAATATGATTGAAATGCAAATCAAGAATGAAGAGCTTGTGAATCTCTACCGTGTAGAAATGCTGCTGGTGAATGGTACGTTTCGGGGGTCTGATTAGGGAAGATCCAGTAAGCCTTCAGTGTTCCTTAGCTTCATTAGTTGGGGGTGAGGAGTGTAAAGAATAGCGGAGCGACGATAGCAGCCTAGATTAAATAAAACCAGACCAAGTATGATTCTAGTTTCACTTTGAATCATGCTTGATCTGTTGATTTTTACTGATTTAGATGAGTCAGGTAATTACTAGAATAAACTGGGACAAAAATACGTTTACTCAGTCAAAATCCAAATGTCCCGCATAAAAATGACTAGAAGATCACGAACTTAATCTTCAATGAGTCCATTTGCTGATAAGAGTTCAATTGCGGACTCATTTGCATAAACATTCGGGACGAAGTTGATAAAACCAGAGAGATGTTTCATTAAAGTGTTATCTCTTTCTACAAGTAGGGATGGATTTCCGCGTTTTGAGACGACTTTAATAGGATCACGCTCCTTAAATAAATTCTCTGTAGACCTTTTTTTGATGATGTGGTTCATCCCGCGTGTAAAGACCACATCTTTCTCTGGTAAGTCCGCAAAAAGCCACTCCTGCCCGGTTCCTTGTTTTTTTAGAAATAATTGGAGTTCGGCTACATACTCCTGAATTTGAGCTATGAGTTTTGTTTTCTCTTGGTCAGTTCCATTACTTGGAAGGATACGGTGAGAGAATAGAGGGTGATGTACTGTTTTTGGAGGCCTCCTGTAGAGCAGCATTTCGTTGAGTTCCGCAATTTGTCGATTCTTCATTAATTTCTTAAATCGAACTTCTTGACATCGATTCATAAAGTAGATGTCGTTCCACCAGAAAAAGCGCTCATCTTTTTGTTCAACCATGGTGAGGAGGTCATGAAACTGGTGAATGAGATCTTTCTCTAGGAATGCTTGGGCAATATGAGAAGACATGATGTCAAACTTTGCAGAGCCTGGATTTTTAATCACTTGGCTGTACCAGCTGAACCTAGCAATCAGAAAGTCCTCTACAGCATGAATGGCATTTTCTCGAATTCCAAATGCAATCTGCCCTGGAGCTGCGTCAAACGTTACCAGATTAGCTAGGATGTATTCTCTGTCAAATTGCCCGTACTTGATGCCAGTGTAATGAGCATCCCTAAGAAGATAATCCATTCGATCGGCATCTAAGTCAGAATGCATGAGTTGATTTGCAATGAGATGGGGAGAGTCTCCTTTAATGATCTTAGAAATCATTCTAACGTCAAATCCATACTCATTCAAAATTTGGGTAATTCCACCGTCATAATCGGTATTTTTGATGATAAAGGAACCCAGGTGTTCATGTGAGTTGGGGAGATTTTTTTGTGGGTCTGTAGCTCGGCGCTGGTCATTGCCATGACGAATGTAAGCGTACTCAATCGCATGACTAAAGGGAAATGTTCCAATATCATGTAATAGAGCGGCGATTCGTAAACTTTTGTGAAGCATGGCGGCTTCATGAGTTGCTTTTCGGTCAAAAAGCTCGGCATCTGGGACAGCTAGACCTAAAGCTCGTGCCATTTGATCCATTGAGTGCATGACTCCGATGACGTGAGCAAATCGGTTGTGTTCAGCCCCCGGAAAGATATAATTGGCAAATCCAAGTTGCTTAATCCACCTCAAACGCTGAAAAAATGGAGAGTTGATGATTTGCTCTTCCCACTCTGTGATGGGAATAAAGCCATAGAGGACGTCATAGATCGCCCTCATGTTTTTAATAGGACGCTGTGTGGGAGGAGGAAGAAAAGATTCGGTTTTGATTCGACTCGCAGTTTTTACTTTTTGTTTCATGGGAAGCACCCCCAAGATCTTTTTATCTTTGATTGAGTCAATTTGAAACTCCTAATTTCAGACGGGCAGTCTAAAAATCGCTCTCCTTGTGTTTAAACTTTGCTTCTTGCTCATCGCCTTACTTAGCTCTAACTCTTGAAAATATGAGATGAATCTTATTTTCCCTCTCATGGCAATAAGGGGGCTAGTCCTTGCTTACCCGTCTGGCATGCGACTCGAAAATCTATTTTTACTCACGTCCGCCTGTCTTCTGTCTAGCTGTGGATCAGCTCTCCCAGAGTTTTCTGGTGTTGCAGAGAAGGATAAGAGAGAGCTGAGCAATAAAAGTCCACCTCATATTGCAAGAGGAGAACAGGATAATTCAAAACAAGGCCTTTCTTCTTCGGCGTGTGCAGAGCTGAACATTGGGCTAGTTGAACTTTCTACTCAGGCGCTGGCAGGGCAGTCGTTGAGGATTCCTGATTTTTCACATCTAGGCAGGGACCTCACAGTTTTCGGGGCTCCTGTATTTAGAAATGGATCTCAAATTCAGTTTCCAATTCCTATCTCGTTTCATCATCAGGTTGATAACAGTAGAGAGTTCTATTTCGTTTGGACGTCCAACTGTGCTGATCAGGAGATTACTGTAGCGGAGTTCCAGTACTCAAGATTAAGTCTTGAGAATCGTATTTACCGGGGGAGGGCTCATCGTCAAGTCAACTTTCATGCCGCTCAGCAGCTCTGGTACCTACCTCTTGCTTTAGCTCTTGCCCGCTCTGATCAAGAAGCATGGAGGAGTAGGCAGTTAGATACCGATTTGCATCGTTTGGATTTGCGAGTTCAAGGTGCATCAGGAGTTTGGAGAAGTTTTGAGATTTTTTTTAGCCTCAATTCAGGGGGAAGAAGATGAAGTCTATTTATTGTTTTATTAGTGTTTTTTTTGTGATTCTAGGCTTCGGATGTGCTCAAAGAGAAGGTCAAGAGAGTACTTCGAGTAGTTATTCGTTTAAGCTCAGCAATAGGGATCTTTCCGAGGAGTCGGGGAAACAGCTTCATCATCGAGGAACTGATCAGTCCCATTTCTCTCGTCGGGGTGAAGTACTCGATTTACAACTCCTTCCACATAATCCAAATACAAGGAATCGAACATCTGAGCCTAGTAATTGGGATTTGCGCTTGCCTATTGAAAAAATGGTGTCAGAGAATGACATTCAAATTGTGACCACTCTTGTATTGAGAGAACTCTATTCAGATGAGCCCAGTGCGAGTAAAAACTTATTTCTTGCCTGGCCTGCCAACTTTAGAGGACAAGTGATCGCATCTGCTCAGTTTACTCATCGAGTTGAACTTCCTGAAGGTGAGTACTCATTGAGTCATCAAAGGCAGGTCGTATTATACGATTCTGAAAGGCAAATATTTTTTATCCCAGTCTCAGCCCTATTCGATACTCAATATACGATAGAGGATGTAGACCCCAGTCATCTTCAATTGATCAGATTAGATCTCATTCTAGCTGATGGATCAACTCAAGTGATCAATATACGCTTTAGAATGTGTGGCCCTTTGCCACATCTCAGACAAACGATCTTTTCGCCATTTCAGAGGAGGGGTGTTGAGGAACTAATTCACACGATTAAGCATGATGAAAATATAGAATTATTTGAGGAAACCATTGGTAATCCAACAGGTCGTGCCTTGCATCTATGGGTCAGATCTTATGAGTTGGGCTCATCTGCTCAAGTCAGATCTTACGTCGATTTTAGGCAGGCTGAAGTTGGGGCGCATGCTGAGCTTGCTGAGAGAAGAGGCAGAAAGACTTACATTACTCCCCTCAAGTGGGGTCCTTTAGATGTGAGTAGAAGGCTTCAAAATCACCAAGATACTACTCACTATTCAGAAAGTCTAATTCCTGGACAATGGATGAGGTATGAAATGAGGCCCTATGAGGTCTTCACCCTTAAGTGGAGGGTGAGAAGGGGAGACTCATTGACTGGGGTTCATCTCCCTGCGTCCATTCGGCAGAGAGTTTTAGTAAGTAGAGAAGCACTTCCTATGAAGATGATTCGAAGAGCGCAGGTTTTGGGTCGTCAGAATATACTACCTGGTCAGATCCTTTCGGCTGATCTGTTTCATTGCAGCATATTTGAAGATATAGATACCCATCATCATGTTGTAGGAGCGGACTTAAGGTCAGGTTTACCTCGGGAAATTAGAGTAGGATTTGGATTTAGAGAACCTGCTGGATTGTTAGAAGGTCCCGAATGGGACTTGCAGGGGGAGATGAATGCTTTGAGAAACTTTAAGGTGATTTCTCAACCTATAGAGCAAGTTGAGCGATGTTTTGGTGATTGTACAAATAGTCAATCACCTGGGGATGTTTATCAGCAGTCCTTCATTCATTAAAAATGGGTTGAGACAAAGAGTTGTGTGTGAGATTAAATAAATATGCAAAATGACTTTAGTGTTCGTACGGCTACTTTTGAGGATATCACTTCATTGGCTCGAATTGAAAATCAAGTACACATTTCGCCGTGGAGTGAGGAGAATTTTCAATCTGAGCTGGAAAAGCCCTATAGTCATACTCTCGTTCTCAGTGATGATGATACTGATTCTATTTTAGCTGGTTATATCGTCTATTGGTTGATGTTTGATGAGTGTGAGATCCTTAATGTTGCAATTGATTTGCCGTACCGCGGTTTAGGTTTTGCTGAGAAGTTAATTCGTACAGTTGTTACTGCGGTCATGAAATTAGGTCTAAAAAGAGTTATCCTTGATGTGAGAAAGTCTAATCTTCCGGCAATTCACTTGTATCAAAAAGTGGGATTTAATATCGTTCATGTTCGCAAATCATTCTACTCCAATGGTGAAGATGCCTATCAAATGGTGTTGAATTTTAATGAATCTGGAACTGAATTTTAATTATAAAAATAGCTTTTTTTAAGAGTAATATTCAATTTGATGTTTATAATAAAATAATCAATTGAATAAAAAATAAATAATACGATTAAACCTAAATCAGATACTACCTGATAAAGCAAGTCAGTCATTGTGAGTTTTTGCTTTACGTATCTGCATTAATTGTCTAAGATGTCGGCTGATTTATGCAGTACATTAAGTCACTCGCGCTATGGATGCTTATTTCCGCAGTCGCACTTTCTACTGTATCAACACGATTAATTGAAGCAGAAATTCCTGAAGATCTAAAATCTCAATTAGATTCAATTGAAGAATCAGATCTTGATCGGTTGATGCCTGAGGAGAAAGTAAATCGAATTTTAAGAGATAAGTTGGATGTTTTTCCAAAAGAGGGAGTTTCTAGTTTATCTCAGCATATTTTGTTTTTGTGTCGAGAGTTTAAACTTGACCCTGCGCTTGTTCTATCTGTGATCCAAGTTGAGAGTAATTTTAGAATAAAAGCTCAATCTCCAATGGGTGCTCTAGGGTTGATGCAGATTATGCCTCAGACTGCCAAATTTGTGATTCATCAATTGAAGATGCATTCTTTGGGCGAGGAAGGTTATGATCAGGCTTCTCTGAAAAAGAAGCTTCTTCATAGAGACTCTTTGATGAACCCTTATATTAATACTGCTATTGGGATTACTTATTTAGCTTGGCTGAGAGACTACTATCAAGGTTCAGCGTATCATACGTTGGCTGCCTATAATCTGGGGCCTACAAAGATGGATGCTCTTATGGCACGAAAGAGCTTTAAGCCTGTTCTTACCCGTAGGTACTATCATGCTGTTTTACAAGGGATGAGTAGTTTGAAAGTATATGAAGGTAAATCAACCAGTATTAGAAGAAAACCTGCACGGCACCGAAGAAGAAATCGTGATGCAGTTCGAGCTTCTCTATCTCAAAATTTGAGTGCGCTGGTATTGGCTTATATAAGTAACAAAGTATAAAAACTTCTACAAATGTACATATGCAGTTGATGACCATTTGTTGGTTGCCGCCACTAAAAAAGAGTAGCGCTTAATCCTTAATGTTTATTTCAACCTCTGAAGGTAGATTGTATTATTATTTATCAGTTCAGTAGATTTTTAAATAACAGGCTTGCATCTAAATTTGGATTAGCTCCAAGTAATTCATTCACGTCACTTCGAGTAATGCTGCGGTTAAAAATTCCACCATAGTCAATCTCTAATCTTCGAAGACTTTGGAGGTTATAGAGATGCCTTAATCCAGTAGCAGTGATAGGACCTACACCTGCTAAATTTAGATCAGTAAGTTGTCTGAGTTCAAATTGGTTTCCAATTAAATCTAAGTGCCTATCCGTAATTTGTAGATTACTACTTAGGTTGAGTTTTCTTAAACGAGAAGTCACAGTTCTTATGGTTTCGAGTTGAGATTGAAGCGTAGCTTCATCTGGAAGTGTGAGATCGATCCCTTCCAAAGTTAAGTCTGTGAGTTCAGTCATATTTTGTAAATCGAGGATAATAGCAAGATTAATTTGGCGTGATCTTCCTAGAACTAATTTAGCGAGACGTGTGAGTCGTGAAAGGTGTTGCACTCCGTCCATCGTAGTGCTTCCAATGCCTGAAAGTTCAAGTTCAGTTAGATTATACATCTCTGATACGATTTGGAGGTCTTCGTCATTTATTCTTGGACACCCACTCACATTGAGGGATGTTAGATTCTTTAAGTTTACGAGTTGTTCAAGGACGGCATAGTCTACATATCCGTGCTTTTTAAGATTCAGTTTTTTAAGATGCTTAAATCTTGGCAGTAATCGTGTGAGATCATCGGTAGTGAGTGAGCCAGGACCCTGGCCACTACTTGAAGGAAAGATGTTATTTAAATCCAAGTCCTCAATATTCTGGAGCAGGGGGTGCTCAAGGCATTGAATCAGTTCTGATTTGGTGATTGTGCTAGTAAAACGTACTTTTTTTAAGTTTTTTGAGTTAGAATAAAGACCATCGTCAACGAGATCTTTATAGCTCCAGAGAATAACGTCAGAAAAGCCAGTGGGTTCATATTTGTCGTTGTCTGAAAGGCAAGCATTTAGGGATAAGGCATTTAAAATCAGAAAGAGAGTTAAGAGGGTGTTTTTTTTCATACTATTTCTCTCGGTTGGTTTGTTTATTTAAGTCCTGAGCTAGTTAAATCAGGGTCACCCAGATGACCTGAGATCATTCGATCATAATCAAAGAGTAGCCTTGTTTTGAGTTCAAGGAGCTGTATAGTAGCGACTTGCCACTCTGAGGATGAATGAACTGAGGGGCCAGGGTTAAGTGCTGTAGTTCCATAGAGTGCTGCATCTAAGAAAATAATACCTGCAGTATAAGCCCCCCAGGGAATAGAGTCGCAAGCAGCTATGCCTCCTAGAGAGTGGCTGTTGGGACAAAGTTCATGGAGATAGCCGCATTTTTTACTCTGAGAGTGGCTGATGAATTCTTGATAGTTCTGTGAGTATTTCATGTGGATAAGGTCGCGCTGAGCGATTCCTCCTGAACAGTCTGAATGCCTTGCCTCATGAATGAGCATGGATTGACTCACGATTTTTGGGTAGGGTGTCTGATCAAGTTGGGTAGAGTATCTCGGTCCGATAGTAATGACACCCTCTCTAGGGTGATTTAAAGAAATGTTTGCTCCATTAGGGAAAACCAGCGAGTACTCCTCGTGGTCTATGAGCCCTTGAAGCCAGTACTGAATTGAAATATTTGCAGCTCCTACGAGATCTTTTTGGCCATTACGCGAGTTATTCACGAATGAAAAAGGAGCTACAGATTCTCCAGGGTGTGGTGAAATGAGCGTTGAGTTAATCCATTTTTGATGAGGATTTCGGGGTGGGGGAGAGATGAAGAGCTGATTTGAAGAAGTCAGAATGTTGAGGAAGTATTTTACTCTTGAGTGAATAAAGTCCTGAACATGATCACTCGATGTGCCTCCAAAAAGTTTTTGAAATGCCTGATTCTTGTTATTGTTAAACTGGTTAACTTGTGCAGGACGAACCGTCTGAGCAAGCTCATTGACATGAGTTTGAGCTAGGCTTGATACAAAACTTTGATCTAACTCGGGTGGGTGATTCGATGTGCCGCAGCCTACCGAAAGAATGAGCAGGGGCAATGACCAGGCTATAAATCTAAAGTTATTGATGCATCCCATGGAGCGACAGACTTTATAAAAGAAGACTAAATGTGTCAAATAAGATTTTGAATTTCCCTGTTCTCGTTTTTCTTTTTTGTGGGCTAAAGTCATTTTTCAAGAATAAGGGGAGGTCATTTCAGATGATCAGTGTGCCAAATTACATTGAAAAATTAGCGCCTTACGTGCCAGGCAAGCCAATAGAAGAAACGCAGCGAGAGTATCAATTAAAAAAGGTGATTAAATTAGCTTCTAATGAAAATCCTCTAGGACCAAGCCCTCGAGCGATTCGGGCGATTCAAAGTGTCCACACTGAATTGCACAGGTACCCCGACTCAAGTGCTTTCTCTCTTAAGACAGCTCTTGCAAAAAAAGAACAGGTTCAATCCGGACAAATAATTCTCGGTAATGGATCAAATGAAGTAATTGATCAAATCATTCGGACCTATTGTGTTCCAGGCGACGCCATTGCAACCTATCAGTACTCATTTATAGCTTACCGGATCTGTGCACAAATCCACGGTGTACACACCCTAGAGGCTGGCGTGGATGCACAGCTGAGCATGTCTGTAGATGAGCTTGTAGATTTAGTTCGTAAGAATGAAAGAGTTAAGGTTGTTTTTGTAGCTCAACCTAACAACCCCACTGGTCAGTATCTGAAAAAACTCGAGTTTGAGAAACTATTAAAAGATCTTTCTCTCATTAGAGGAGGATCTGTTTTAATTGTGATTGATCATGCCTATGCGGAGTATGTCTCAGCCCCTGATTTTGTGAATCCTCAGTCTTATTTAAGTACCTATCCTCAGCTCATGATTCTTAAAACATTCTCAAAAGTGTACGGGCTAGCTGGTCTTCGAGTGGGTTATGGAGTTGCCTCTGCTGACATCATTGTGCAAATGGAAAAAGTGAGACAGCCTTTTAATATCAATAGTCTGGGAATGCTTGCAGCAGAGCAAGCCCTTGAGGATTTCGAGTTTGTGCAGAAGTCCGTGAAAATGAATGCTCTGGGTATGAAGTTTTGGGAGGAAAAGCTTACTGAGCTTGAAATTTCCTTTTGGAAGAGTCAGGGTAATTTTCTTTTAGCTCAATTTTCAAAAGAGCTTGGAGTTTTAGGCTTTGATGTTTATCAAAAGTGTTTACAGCAGGGGCTTATCCTGCGCCCAGTTCATAACTATGGGCTCCCTCACGCACTTCGAATTACGATTGGAACTCCTGAGGAAAACGAATGGGCAGTTGAGAAATTTGCTGCAGTGTGTAAAGACTTGAGAAAATAAAATGATGGAGGAAATCACCTTGGCTATCCCAAAACTGGGACCTGTGATCGCAATTGATGGTCCCGCTGGGACAGGTAAAAGTTCGGCTACAAGGCGTCTTGCAGAGGTTTTAGGCTTTGTGCATGTGGACACCGGAGCCCTTTATAGAGCTATTGCTTATCTGACTTTAGATCGGGTGAGACGAGGCTTGGGTACAGAGCAAGAAGTTGCTACTGAGCTTTCTAGACAGCTTCATCTTGAGTTTAAGCGTATGCCGGATAAAAATCCCTCCAATCGTATCCTCGCCGATGGTCAAGATTTAACCGATTTTATTAGAACTCCAGAGGTCTCCATGGGAGCTTCTCGAGTGTCTGCCTACCCTGAAGTTAGGGCCTCACTCTTGGGTCTTCAACGCCGGCTCGGCTGTGTGGGAAAGTCTATTCTTGAGGGCAGAGATATTGGAACAGTGATTTTTCCTGATGCAGATGTAAAGTTCTTTCTCAAAGCAAGTGTGGAGGAGCGAGCTAAACGAAGACTCATCGAACTTGAAGCTACTGGCTCTGATGCTCCCTCTTTTGAAGAAGTGAAGGCTCAGATCATGGAGCGAGACCGGGGAGATTCTCACCGTGCGATTGCTCCACTGAAAAAAGCAGAGGATGCTATTGAAGTCGATACGAGCAAGATGACTTTAGACGAGGTGGTTGAATCCATGGAAGTGATCGTGAGATCTCGCCTTCATCTGAAACCATAAAAACGGGGGCTAATCCATTGCTTAAAAAAATCAAACAATGGTTCTTAGATTGGGGTCAGGATCAAAATCTTCAAAAAAAACAGCTGAATATCTTAATTGTTAGAGCAGATCGTCTGGGTGATGTGGTTTTATCTACTCCGGTGTTTGATGTGGTTAAGCGACATTATTCAAAATCTAAGCTTTCAGTTTTAGCTAGATCACAAGTTAGACCTATTTTAGAGGGACTCGCCTCTGTAGATACCTTTTTCACATTTGATCCTGATGGGGTTCATTCTGGGTTTCGTGGATTCATCAGGCTCTATCAACAGATTCGAGCCTCTCAGTTTGTGATTGCCATTGTTCTTCAGTCGAATTGGAAAATTGCACTAGCCTTGTATTTGGCAAGAGTGAAGTACCGAGTGGGGCCACTGAGTAAGCTGCACTCTTATTTTTACTATAATCGTGGTGTGAGGCAGAGACGCTCTCATGTAGAGATGCATGAGACGGATTATAATCTTCAGCTTTTGAGGCGTTTGGGGATTCGAGTCGGTACTCGAAATGTACCTACTCAGGTTGCTCTTTCTGAGCAGTCAGTTCAATCCGCTCGGCAATGGTTATTGTCTCAAGGGTGGAATCCGGCGCAGCCCCTTATTGTGATTCATCCAGGAATGGGGGGGTCTGCCCTCAATTGGCCAGAAGCGCATTATGTAGAGTTAACAAAGTCTTTAGCCGCAGAAGGAAGGCAACTTCTGATTTCTGGTGGAGCGCTTGAAGTTAGTCTCTTAGATCGTTTTGAAAAGGAGTTAGAGAAAAGCACTTCAAGAGTGATGTTTTTTAAAAATCGAGGAGAGTATTCTGTCGATTTTCTTGGAGGACTCTTTAGTTTTGCTGAACTCGTGATTGCCCCGAGTACGGGTCCTCTCCATCTTGCAGTCGCTTTAGGAAAACCTGTAGTTACTTTTTTTCCGCCGATTCGTGTGCAAAGCGCTCTGAGGTGGGGACCTTATGTGCGTGATGAGAGTCGTGCCAGTATTCTTGTACCTGAAGTTTATTGTGGTCAAGACTTCAAATGCATCGGAAATCTTTGCCATTACTACCCTTGTATGAAGGGAATTACAGTGAAGCAAGCGTTGAATCAAGTGAAGTCACATTTGAAGGAATCTGAAGATCATGCAAAAAAAGATTAAAAAATATCAGTTTGAAACCCTCACTCCCGTGTTTTGGAATAAAGTCAGGCTGCTCTCTTTACTTAAGAAGTTTCAGAAAAAGAAGATCCTAGTAATCGGAGATGTGGGTGTAGATCGATATACTACAGGAGTTGTTGAAAGAATTTCTCCTGAAGCTCCTGTACCGATTGTTTTAGTTCAGGACGAAAAATTAAAACTAGGTTTAGCTGCTAACGTTGCTGATAACATTAGTGTGCTTCAGGGTGTGCCCCTGCTCGTAGGAGTAGTAGGCAAAGATCGTGGAGCAGAGGATTTAAAGAGACTCCTCAAAAAGGGAAAAATGAGTCCTCTTCATTTAATTGCTGATGCTTCAAGAAGGACTGTGCTCAAGGAAAGAATTGTGAGTGATCGACAGCAATTGGTAAGGGTTGATTACGAAAGTACTCATTTTATTAGTCCACAAGTTGAGTCTCAGGTTTTGAATCGCTATAAAAAACTTTTACCTCAAGTCGATGGCGTTGTGGTTGAGGATTATGCTAAAGGTGGAATGACGGCTACTCTCATTCATTCTATAGTTAAGCTTGCGCACCAGCAAAAGAAGTGGATTGCAGTCGATCCTAATCTTAAAACTCCAGTGGAGTCTTACTCTGGAGTCTCACTTCTTACGCCTAATACCAAAGAGGCTGAGTTTTTATCAGGCATCAAGATTGAGGATTATGAGTCTTTACTTGCCGCAGGTGTAAGTATTCTCAATGATACTCAAGCTCAGCATGTTGTCATTACTCGAGGTAAGGATGGAATGGCAATTTTTGAAAAGGGTCAATCGAAAGTGAAGCTCATTCCTACGTTTGCACAGGAGGTTTATGATGTCTCAGGTGCAGGTGATACAGTAGTATCAGTCCTTGCTCTAGCGCAAGCCGCTGGTGCAGCCATTGATGAGGCTTGTATCTTGGGGAATTTAGCAGCAGGAGTGGAAGTAGGAAAGCGCGGAACAGCAACTGTGAGTCCTGAGGAAATTGAAACGGCTCTTAGTCTATTTACGGAAGAATAGCGGAGTAGATTTGGCGCTGGGATGAGACCTTGGGATCTAGACCTCTCCGTGACTCAAAAGGTCGCAATCTTCTACCATGACTCGGGCGAAAGAGGTCTGATCAATGGTTTTACAGATCGTTTCAATCAGACGCTGAGCTGTGTGAGTTTTCCAGGTCTCTGGAATCACTGCGGCAAACCCTATGACGCACTTTTCAGGGTCGTCAAATTCAGCTACCTCCAGAACGGAAATGTTGTATTGGTGCCTGAGGTTTTTGCACAGTTCATCCAATTTTTTTCTCTTCACTGATGCCTGATCATTATTATAAAAGTCCATGACAATTCTCCCTACGGCAATGAGCATGATTTAACCTCAATCCTAAAAAAGTGATGACGTTACTTTCTCTCGGACTATCTTAATTTTTTATTTTCTAATGGACTCAAGCCCATCAAAGATCAAGCAATAGGGGTGAGCCATGCCTTCGCATGAAAATCCATCTCTCCTCGGACCATCGCTTGATAAGCGCGCTGAATCTCAGTTGTGATTGGACCTGGTTTACCCAGATAAGGATCCCTACCGATCAGTCTATGATCTATTTCCCGAATGGGTGTGATCTCAGCTGCAGTGCCTGTGAGAAATACTTCATCAGCACACCAAATCTCATCGCGTGTAAAACGAGCCTCATGAATGGAGTAGTTTTTCAGATTGCAGTACTCCATGATCGTTCTTCGAGTAATTCCATTAAGAATAGATGTTAGAGGAGTCGTCTTAATCACACCATTTTTAATCATGAAGAGATTTTCTCCGCTACCCTCAGTTAAATATCCCTCAGCATCTAAGAGTAGGGCTTCATGGCAACCTGCTGCAATGGCTTCTCTTTTAGCAAGAACGCTATTCACGTACTGCCCAGTGATCTTGCCCTTAGTCATAGCAGAGTTGACGTGTGGCCGGATAAAACTTGAAACCTTAAGCTTAGCTCCTTGATTCTTCCCTTCATCCCCAAGGTAACTTCCCCATTCCCAGGTGAGTATAGCAACACTCACAGGAGGGTTACTGCCTGGATTGAGTCCTAAAGGTCCGTCTGCAATATAGGCGAGAGGACGAATGTAGCACTCCTCAAATTGATTTGCTTTGCATGTGTCAATACAAGCCTGCATCAGCTCGTCCAGGGTGTACGGAATCCTCAGGTCGAGAATCTTACAACTTTCATATAAGCGTTCCAAATGCTCTCTGAGCCTAAAGATGGCACCTCCTCCGGAGGTCTGACGATAAGCGCGAATTCCTTCAAATGCTCCCATTCCATAGTGCAATGCATGGGTGAATAAACTGATCTTCGCTTCTTCAACAGTAAGAAGTTTTCCATCTAACCAAACCACTGAACCTCGAGCCATAAATCACAAACCTCACTTCCTTGGTTTTTGTTTATGACTCATTTTGGTCGAAGATTCAAATGGGGAGTTTAATTTCACTCGGTGGGAGATTCTCAAGTGTGTTTGGCGGTGTGAGTCTACGGGCCGCCATGAGTTTAATAATCTCAGACGCAGTCTCCTCAAGAGCTTTTCCTGTTACATTAAAGACGGGCCACTTTCGATTTTTTCTAAAAATCTCATTCGCATACTCGATTTCTTGATTCACCTTGTCCAAGTCTGCATACTCACCGCCATTATTTTGCCCTAAACGCTCCAATCGGGCACGGCGAATTGTAGCAAGATCTTGTGCATCAATTGTAAGTCCAACGACTCGTCTTTGATCAATAGCATAGACCTCTTTAGGTACTCCAAAGCCCTGAATCAAAGGAATATTAGCCACTCTCCATCCCTGATGGGAAAGGTACATTGATAATGGAGTTTTTGATGTTCGCGAAATTCCTAAAATCACAAGATCAGCTTTTTCCAATCCTGTGACATCTTTTCCATCGTCATGGGCAATCGTATATTCCATGGCAGCAATGCGATCAAAGTACCTCTCATTGACGTCATGTAAAAGGCCTGCAATAGATTTGGGTTCAAGTCCAAAGTATCCAGCTAGTCCTTTCAGAAGTGGCCCTAGGAGGTCAACGCAAGGAATTCCCTTTTCAATTGCTTTACCGACTAAAAATGCCCGAAATTGTGGGGATACAATCGTGTAAATGAGTAGGTCTCTGTGAGTTGCTGCATCTTCACAAATCGCCTCAATTTGCGCCTCGTTTCTGACATTCTTGTAGCGTGTGAAGTAGACATTTTGATTACTGAACTGAACCATTGCAGCTTTGGTCATCTGTGCAGCAGTTTCACCGGTTCCATCAGAGACGAGAATAATTCTTCTTGCAGTGGGTTTTTGATCTAGGGTACTCACGTATGGACTCCTTCAATTGCAGGTGTTTTCTGATAAATGTTATGGAACGCTTCTCGAATGAATGGTAAATCCTTGTCTAAGATAAAAAGTTGAGATTGTTTGACTTGCTTGGATTGGTTCTTAAACCAAGTTCTCTGTTTTTTGACGAGCTGCCGAGTGGCAAGCTCAATTTCATCGACAAGCCCTAGTTCTCCTGCTCTCACTTGACGGCCTTCGGGCTCAACTCCTGAGAGGTATTGCTTGACTTGAAAATAACCCACTGAATCCAGCGCACGAGCTTGTGGATATTGTCTCATGAGCTGCTTGACCTCCATGATTAATCCCTGATTAAGCATCTTTTCACTTCTTAATTTAATCCTTTGAGAAAGTTCCTCAGAGTTTCGATCTAAGATCCAGAGATGAAACCGAGGGTCTGCATTTTTTTCAGAGGCTTCTTCAAGTTGAGTAGGAGTTTTTCCTGAAAACTGAATGATCTCAAGTGCTCTGACTAGTCGGTAATGGTCTTGAGGTCCGATTCTCTCTGCAGATTTTGAATCCAGATGAAATAGTTTGTTGTAAAGATCTGTGGAAGAAACCGCAGCTAAGGTTTTTCTAAAACTTTCATCTGCAGTAGGTGCACTCCAGATTCCAAAAAGTAAGCCCTTGAGATAGAATCCCGTACCCCCTACAATCAGTGCTCTTTTCCCCCGGGCATGAATGTCTTCAATTGCATTTTTTGCAGCTCTAACAAAATCTCCTGCGGTGAATGGAGTTTCTGGATCCTGAATATCTATTAAGTGATGTGGAATATTTTTTCTTTCAGCAAGAGAAGGCTTTGCTGTTCCTAGGTTAAAATCCCGATAAACGAGAAGGCTATCTGCATTGATAATTTCAATGTTTCCGTGTTCTAAGGCAAGTTCAATGGCAAGTGCTGTTTTACCTGTTGCTGTTGGGCCTGTTATGATCCCTACAGGAATTATAGCTTTCTTTGGAACCATTCCTCTACCTTTCCTTCAGGAATTTTTACTACGGTCGGGCGACCATGAGGGCAATTCCATGGGTGCTCACACTCAAACAAATGATCCACTAGGGCTTGAGCTTCCAATACGTGTAGTGAATCTCCTGCTCTCACTGAAGAGTGGCAAGCTTCACTTGCTAGAGATTCAAACAAAGTTTCATCCAAGAGAAGATTCTCCTGAGATTCTAGATGAATCAAGCGCTCAAGTAAATTTTTTAGCCGTATATTAAGGGATTTTTTACCCCATTCGAGAGGAACGGCTCTAAATAAAAGGGTTTCCTCTCCAAAAATCTCTGCTTCAAATCCAAGTTTTTCAAGTAATGAGAGCCTGGAGTCAACGCGTGCGCGGTGTTCGGGAGAAAAACGAACAGTTTCAGGAATCAGGAGGGATTGGGATGATAAGGAGGATGAGCGCTCTTGGAGAGAGGACTGAGAAAGAACTCTCTTTCTTAACTTTTCGTAGCGAATCCTTTCATCTGCTGCGTGTTGATCTACAAGTACAAGCTCATTCCCTAACTCAAAAAGGATGTAAGTTTGAAAAAGCGTCCCTAGCATTCGAGCTGAGCTTAAATAATGAGTTGCTTTGAGTTGAGATCTGAGTGGTAGGTCAAAAGACAGAGGAGTCATCTCTTGATGGGTGTGTTCTCGTGGGGTTGATCCGATCAGACTTGAAGGAGAAACGCCTTCACTATATTTAAGGGGCGACTCTAGCGCTTGGTACAATGGTGATGCGGCGTGGAGAGATCGATGATCGGGCGATGAGTGAGTTGGTAGCACTGATCCAGGGAGCAGTTGAGAAGGGGAAAAAGATGGGTAGGATTCGGCAGAGTAACTGCTGCTGAGTAATGAAGATGCTTTAGAGTCGTGTGTAGCTTCGTGAGATATGGACTCTTGAAGTGCAGGTGCTGGAGTCTCCTTCTGAAATTCAGTACTAAAAGTACTGTGCTCAGGCGTGAACAACGACGACTTGAATGATGAATATGCGTTGAGTCTTGGGGGTGTGATGGCAGGCGCCCCATTTTTTGATAAAAGTGACCTGACCATGCTTTCAAGGGTCTGATAAATTTTTCTTCCATCTAAGAAACGAATTTCAGCTTTTGTGGGGTGGACGTTGACATCAATAGCTGCTGGATTGATCTCCATGATCAGAGCGAGAGCTGGGAACTGGCCTGGAAGTAAGGCCTGACGAAACGGAGATAACATAGCTTGTTGAAGCATTTTATCACGAATCGCTCTTGAATTTACGACTTGGATTAAACGGCGGTTCTGGGGAGAACTCAATCCTTGAACCCAATAAAGCTTCATTTTTAAACCCGTATCGCGAAACCCATCCTGTTCGTTAGTGACTGATAAAAGAGGATAGTCCTCTCCATCTGCTAGAAGCTCTCTTACTCGCTCTTCTTGGGTTTGTGGTTTTAGGTTAAGTACTCTTCGCTCCCCACTCAGAAGCTCAAATCCAACGTGAGGGTAGGCAAGAGAAAGTCTTTCTAACCACTCTCTGACTTGTGCCACTTCCGTTCCCTGTGATTTGAGAAATTTTAGTCGAGCAGGGATCTGTGAGAATAATCCGCGCGCTTGAATACGTGTCCCGTGGGGTGAGTGTAGGAAGTGACCAAATGTGATCTTTTCAGGTAGGGGTGTTTTTTTGAGGCGATCAGCGAGGTCACCCGCCGTGAGCTCAAAAGTAAAATCTGATCCAGATGTGCGCGAAGTGATACTCACTTCAGAAACGGCTGCAATACTTGGAAGTGCCTCTCCTCGAAATCCCAAAGTGAGGATGTGGTCCAGGTCCTCTAAGGACTTAAGTTTACTCGTTGCATGTCGTTCAATACAAAGGGAAAGATCCGCAGGTGACATCCCTGATCCGTTATCTGTCACCTCAATCAGGCTTTTTCCTCCATCTTCAAGCACGACACGAATGGAGGTTGCGCCTGCATCCAATGAGTTTTCAACTAATTCCTTAACAACGCTTGATGGGCGCTCAATGACTTCTCCTGCTGCAATGCGCTCGGCAATGGTAGGTGGGAGTTTCTGAATTTTCTGGGATTGAGAGGGCACTAGAGGTTCCATAAAGCTTTTCCTAGATTTGGATGGAGATGGCTGGGGAGTTTAGCTTGTTTTTAAATCCTGGTAAATAAGGAAAATGCCGCTCATCCCGAGGTGAGTTTGGATGTAATGCGGTGAGTAAAAGCGGTACATCTCGCTTGAAATACTGTGATTAAATACGGCCGAAAAGTACCCAATTTGATGTCATGTCAAAGGAGTTTGTACCCGAGTGGAATGAAGGTTGGTTTATCTTGCTAGCGAATGAGAAGATCTATTTTTGCGTCTTAACTTCAAAAGTTGATAGCCTTTTCCAGCTTGATCAAGGATTTTTTTCTACTCTCTTGTGTTCCTGTGTCGTTGGCAGCATTTTTTATGGATGGACAGGGACTTGCGTCTCCCTTGGTTTGAGAGGGGTCTGTTGCTTTCTCATCTGATCTTTCAAGTAAATCAAGAGTGCAGGCAGAAGAAACGCGGGTATGCCTAAGATAAAGGAGCTTCTAAATTGAGCGTGCATACCGAGGAAGCTCAGGCAGAGAACCTGCAGGATGAGAGCTAGAAAACTCAAGTATGGAAATCCCGGCATGAGATATGGGGGTTGGGCCTGGGGAGTTTTTTGCGAGATGAGTTTTTTTCTAAATAGGATCTGGCACATGGTGATTGAGATCCAACAAAGTGCGCCGGTAAATCCAGACAAGCTGAGGAGCCAGGTGTAGAAGCGTGAGCCTTCAAAAAATGTGTAAAGTGGCAAGAATGCCCAGCACATGGCAATAGTCATGAGGGTTGCCTTGTATGGTACACCTGATGAGTTCACGTGGGTCACCCAGCTGGGGGCTAATCCTTCCTTGCCTAAGCCATACAAGGAGCGCACGGCACCGTATAGTCCTGAGTTTGCGCAGCTTAAAGCTGCAGTAATGATAATGGCTTGAAAAATAAGTGCTAATGAATCAAATCGATGTAGAGATAGAGCTTCTACAAAAATAGAATGATCCACTCGAGCTTTGTTCCATGGAAAGATGAGTAACAGCATGATGAGAGGTAAGACAAAGATCATGAGTGTTCGTATGGCCACGTTTCGAGCAGCAATGGGGATGTTCTTTTCAGGGTTTTGAGTCTCTGCAGAAGAGAGTGCGATGATCTCAGTACCCTGATAATTGACTAGAACAAGGACCATGACCAAAATGAGGCTTGTCAGGTGTTGTGGATTAAGTGAGCCTAGCGTTTGGGTGAGTTGCATGCTTTCCTTAACTACTTCTTGATTTCCAGCATGTCCCTGCCAAATCATCAGGGCGACTCCGGTGAAAACTCCAATGGCTCCGAGCTTAAGAATAGATAGACCTGATTCAATCATTCCAAAATGCTTGATATTGAGAAGGTTAATGAAAGTAATGAGTACGGCAAAGACAATAGCCCAATGGATGACAGGAATTTTTGGATAAAATTGATTTAAGATGAGTCCACCTGCAATCATTTCGCTTGGAATATATGCACTCCAATTGAACCAGTAAGACCAGCCTACTCCTGCGGCCCAAGGTCTTCCTAAGAGCTCTCTAGAGTGCGAGACGAAGTTTCCTTCCCTGGGCATTCCTACGCAGAGTTCTCCCACAGCCATGGCTACAAGCCAGGCGATGATTCCGCCTAGTGTGAATGCCAAAATGGCTACTGGACCACTCATGGCGATGATGGATCCTGCCCCTAAAAAGTAGGAAGATCCGACAATGCCACCCACTGAAATGAGTTGAACTTGAATTGGCCCTAGGTTTCTACGGAGCATAAAATGCTCCGCTTCCCGTAGACCCTTTTCCATGCCCTGAAAGTATTAATATGCACTTGAACCACTTTTGAGATGTCACTGGTGTATCCCCCCGCCAGAACCCACGCCACTGCAATACCATTTGATTTGCAAAAATCAAATACTTTGCAGTCACGAATGAAAAGATCCTCATGGTTCAAGGAGAGAGGAGAATATGGATCCTCATAATATGGATCGGCACCAGCCTGAAATAGTAAAAGATCAGGTTTGGAATATTGAGTTAACTTGGGAAGGTGAAGTTCCATGATTTCAAGGAGTGTTTTTTGATCACATTTTTCTGGAAGCGCTGCAGAAAAATGATTTGAACCATCTTGGTGTCTGAGGGTGGTGACGTCTCTATATGCAGTATTCTCCCAATAATCATTTCCATAAATGGAGAGTCCTGTAATCCAGGGTCGGCTATTGAGAAGCAGAGCAGTTCCGTTTCCATAGTGCAGATCCATATCTAAAATGGCTGCGGTGCTGATCTTACCTTGTGTTCTCAGTGCTTCTAGTGCCACGATTAAACCGTTGAATGTACAAAATCCCTCTCCTCGATTCTGGTGAGAGTGATGAAATCCGCTTACAAGTGCTGCTGAGACTCCAGATCTGAGTGCTTCTGTTGCTGCAGCAAGAATGCCGCCGTTTGTGAGTAAGACAGAGGGATAGAGTTGTGGAGTCCAGGGAAATTTCTGAGATTCCGCAAGAGTTCTAGGTTCACCCGTTTGAATTGCCTCGATATAGGCTTTGGAGTGGACTCTCAAGAGATCCTCTTTTTGAACGGGTTGAGGTGGGATGATTTGGATGTCTGAATCATGCTGAAGCTCTTCTGCAACCAGAGCGAACTTGTTCATGGGCATGATGTGACCTTTTCCGAGGGGAGCTGCAAATCCAGGATGGTAAAATGTCTTAAGCATTGTGAGGTTTCCTCTTATCTAGCGGTAGGTTAATTGCAGAGTCGTGATTTCCATGTTCTGCGTTTGATTTTTTGACGGGCCCAGGTTTTGTTTGTTTACTTTTTTTCATACTCTCTGGGTTTGAACTGCATGACTGTTGATCGATGAGGCGAAAAAGTCTAGGTTTCAGTGTGAGCCCTCACGCCGAATGGTCGGTGTGTTTGGTTTAATGAGGGGAGTAGAGTTTTGAGAATTTGAGTTTACAATTGGATTCATGTTCTCAAGCGTTTGAGGATGAGGTTGTTCAGGGTAGATTTGATCCTTTGAGGTTACCCGATGAGGGATAGGATGAAGAAGTTTGAGCATATTGAGCTCATCAGCTATGGAAAAAGTATCCTGATAAAGTTTCCAGAGTGGGAGCATATCCTGTTCTCGGATAGATTGAGAGTACATGTGGTAAATACTTTCAATGACTTCTTTAGCCTCTTGTAAGGGTATCTGATCTTCATGTTCCTTGCCTAATCTTCTTAGGAGAAGTGCGAGGGGAACAGGTCGTGGACCTCCGCTTTGATCGATGTCTAAGGGAAGTCTAAAGTCAGGCTGAGAGTATGGGAAGAATTGAGGATCAAGGGTTTTAAATTGTGCCTTTGCGTAAGATTTTAGTCGCCGCATTCTCTCTGGAATGTGAGCCGCGAAGTGTTCCATTTCCGCAGCTAAAATCATCAAGGCATGAGAAGGGAGGTTGAGTCGTTGTATGCATTCCCTGGCTTTTTGGATGGGCCATGCTCTGAGCCATCCAGAGATCCCTTGTTTTCTATACTCTGATTTGATCCATGCGTGGGAGAGGTGAATGACGCTTCTGGGGTCTGTTGATCTTACGCATGTGATGATGGAGTGATCTCTGAGCGCGATGATTTCGTCATCTTTTAGAATGACAAGAATCTCATAAGCAAGTGATCTTCCTTCTCTGATTTCTAAAGGATCCCATGCTAATCTCTCATAGAGGAGTGGTGCTGGCTCTAGTTCCCCTTTTTCTCCAAACTCCTCCCACATGAGTGAATAAACTCGCTGAAACAACTCTTGATCTTTTTGAGACAACGAGATGATCTGATAGTCGCTCCAGTCAAAATCAGCGCAGTGTAAGTCTCCAGGAGCCAAATCCCCAATAGCTTGAGTCCAGTGTTTCATGGTCAATGTGAGGTCTTCTCATGAGTTGAAGGTTTGAGTTTAAGCTAATCCCAGAGGCGATCCAGTACTTGCTCAATGCCTGTAAAGAGCTGGTCCATCTCTGCTTGAGAGATGATGAGAGGCGGAGCAACAGCAAGGATATCTCTGATCCCGCGCACGATGATCCCCTCTTCTCGAGCAATCTTCATGGCTTTAGGTCCAAGCGGGCTATTAATTGAGCGAGCTGCTTTGCCTTCGCGGGGGAGTAATTCAAGTGCACCGATTAATCCTGTGCCCCTAGCTTCACCCACGGCAGGGTGGTTGGAGAATTCTCTGAGCTTTTTCTGAAAATAAGGACCTGTGATCTCACGAGTTCGTCCTAAGATGTTTTCTTTTTCAATGATCTCAATATTTGCAAGTGCAGCGGCACAGGCTACAGGGTGCCCACTGTAGGTGCATCCGTGAGCTAGATAGCCGCCTTCAATGAGAGTGTTGGCAACGTCTGAGCTGACGAGGGTTGCTCCAAGTGGAATGTATCCGCTGGTGATTCCTTTTGCTGTGGTGATGAGGTCTGGATCGAGATCCCACATGCCTGATGCAAACCAGTGGCCTAAGCGCCCGAATGAGGTGATGACTTCATCAGCCACAAAGAGGATGGAGTGTTTGCGGCAGATTTCTCTGAGTTCCTTTAAATATCCCTCAGGATGAACAATGACTCCACCTGCGCCTTGTACAGGTTCCACAAAAAGGGCTGCAATGGTGTTTGCTCCTTCGTTTCGAATGACTTTTTCAGTCTCCTCCAAGCACCACTTGGCGTACTCCTGAGGATTTAAGTGAGTCTGTGCACCAAAATGATAGGGTCCTGGAACTTGAACAAAGGCTGAAAGCGGAAGATCAAAAGGCGTATGGCAGCTCGCCAGTTGAGTCATGCTTGTAGTTGCAAGGGTGACACCGTGATAGGCGCAACTGAGAGTGAGGATTTTTGCTTTTGATGAAGTTTTTTTCAGTTTTTGATAGGCTCGAATGATTTTCAAGGCGCTCTCATTTGCTTCACTTCCTGAATTACTAAAAAAAGCATGCGTGATGCGATCGGGTGCGTACTGTGTGATTTTTTGAGCAAGCTCAATAGTGGCTTGCGTGGTGGTATTGAAGAATGAGGGATAGAAAACCATTTCCTTCATCTGCTTATGGACGGCATCAATGATCTCAGTTCGCCCATATCCGACATTCACGCACCAGAGACCTGCGAGGCCATCTAGAAGGGTTTGCCCCTTCATGTCAGTGACAAAAACACCCTCAGCAGATTTCATGACGTGAGTGCCACTCTCATGCATTTCTTTATGGTGTGTGAAAGGGTGTAGGTGATGAAGTTTATCTGATTCTTGAAGCTGCCTGATGTCCATTGTTAACCTCATTTCAGGTTTTTGACGCTTTATTCATCGAACTTTATGACGCACTCGTCAAGAGGTACTTTGTTGGAAATTAAATATTATGAAAAAAATATTCCTTGATGAAAATACTTGGATTTGTAAGTGAGGATTTGCTTAAAAACAGTTAGGTTATTTTGCCCGTGCTCAAAAGGCTGATCGTATGTTTGATCTTCACATGCTCTTGATGAAGATGGATATGAGTGGATTTAACTTTGGGAGATCCAGCCATCAGAGAATCTTAAAAAACTCTGATGGCTGGATGGGAGTGTAGTATGGAATCAGTAAACTATGAAATGAACTTTGCGATTTGAATTCCGCAAAGAACTGAAAGGCAAGAGTAGTTCTATAATAGAAGATAAAAATAGTCAACCAATATTTTAATAATTTATTCAAAAGTGGGGGGATTCTGTGTCTCTCCGTTCTGGGGTTTGGATATCATCGGAAGAGTATCTTGCAACTCCTTAAAAAGATTATGAAAATGAGCTCAAAACTGAAAAAATTGACGACCTCCAAGTCCTGAATTAAAGTCTCTGCATGATTTTCTCAGAAACAGCAACACAACAGGAACTCAGGCAGCTCGCTCAGCGCTTTGCACAGAAGGATTTGCTCCCTTTCGTTGAAAAAGATGAGCATGAGGAGAGATTCAGACCTGAGGTGATTCAGAAGATGGGTGAGCTCGGGCTCACCGGTATTCCACTTCCTGAACAATGGGGTGGAGCTGGTCTAGGTTACCAAGAGTACATTGTGGCGCTGGAAGAATTAGCTGCAGTGAATTTAGGCTACGCCATTAGTACTGCAGTGACAGGCCTTACGCAGATCATACTCAATCTTTTTGGAACACCAGCACAGAAACAACAGTATATTCCCTCATTGGCTTCTGGAAAAGCCATTGGTGCGTTCGCCCTCTCTGAGGCTGGAGCAGGTTCTGATGCAGGTCAATTGAGAACTACAGCACAAAAAGTTGGAGACTCCTACATCATCCAGGGAACTAAACATTGGATCACGCAAGGGGACTCTGCAGATACAATCATTGTGATGGCAAGAACTGGAGGGCCAGGGCCTAAGGGAATTTCATCCTTCATTGTAGAGAAGGGCATGCCAGGTTTTAAGTATGGTAAGCGTGAAAAGAAAATGGGATGTCATACCTCTCACACAATGGAGTTGATTTTTGATCAAGTCAGAGTGCCCGAAGAAAATCGAGTAGGTGAAGAGGGTGACGGGTTTAAGGTAGCAATGACAGCTCTCGATAGCGGAAGAATCACCATTGCTGCGGGTGCTTTAGGAATTGCTCGCGCAGCTCTTGAGGTAGCACGACGCCATGCTCAGGTACGAGAACAGTTCGGAAAACCTATCGGAGAATTTCAAGGAGTATCCTTCTTGTTAGCGGACATGGCAGTTCAGCTCGATGCTGCTCGATTGCTGGTCCAGCGCGCTGCTTGGATGAAAGATCAGGGAATGAGCTTTTCTCAAGAGGCAGCTATGGCTAAGTTGTTTGCTACTGACATGGCGATGAAGGTAACTACAGATGCTGTGCAAATTCTTGGAGGCTCAGGCTACACACAGGAGTTTCCAGTAGAACGCTACATGAGAGAGGCAAAAGTTTTACAAATTGTTGAAGGAACGAATCAAATTCAAAGAATGATCATTGGACGCCAATTGATCCAGAGGTAAATGATTTATGGCTGTGACTGCATCTCGTTTAGGAAGTGCCCCGATTACTCTCGATTGGTCTCATCTCTTAGTTCGTACTGGAGGAGACTCTCAAGCTTTTCAAGAGGCTTGGATAAAACTGAAGTCCAGGTTTCACGCTCAAGATGTAGGGTTTTATCAATCTCCTATTGACCCTGAGATCTCTCAGGTTGAGGCTGCCGTAGATCTAGCTGAACAATTGATCAAAAAGGGAGTCTTCAAAGACTGTCTATTTCTTGGAATTGGAGGAAGTGCCTTAGGGCCTATCAGTTTACTTTCTGCACTCAAGGAAAAGTGTAAGACTGGAATTCGTTTTCACTTTATCGAAAACCCAGACCCACTGGAGTGGAAGTCCACTCTCAGTGATCTACGTCCTGAATCCACTTTAGTCTGCTCCGTGACTAAGTCTGGAACCACGTTTGAGACCATGGCTCAAACCCTCTTAGCTCTTGAGTGGTTGGGTCGTGAGAGATGGAAAACCCATCTCGTTGCCATCACAGATCCAAAACAAGGCGATCTGCGCTTATTTGCTCAGCAAGAAGGGATTCCTTCTCTCAGTATTGCCCCATCTCTGGGTGGTAGATTCAGCGTGTTCAGTCCGGTTGGTATTTTTCCAGCAGCCTTGGCAGGACTCGATGTTCAGTCCTTTCTGAATGGAGCTAAGCAAGTTAGAGATTATATTGAGAAAACTCCTGTTGAGAAGAATCCTCTTTTTATCATCGGCGATGTCCTGATTCAGCAATATTCAAAGAGATCTGTGCATGTATGCATGCCTTATTCTACTCGCCTAAGGTCAATCGGAGCTTGGTTTGTTCAGCTCTGGGGTGAGAGTCTTGGGAAGGATGGCAAGGGCTTTACTCCAATTGCTGCTGTGGGTGCTACTGATCAACACAGTATTTTGCAGCTTTTAAGAGATGGAAAAGACGATAAGGTCACTTGCTTTTTAGGGGTGGACGATGTGCAAGATCCTGTGCACTTACCTGCTTCACCAGTCATGCCAGACAGAAAATCCTATCCTGCCTTTAAAATCCTTGAGAATTGCTCTTTACATGATCTTCTGAATATTGAGTATCGAGCTACCTCCCTAGTTCTAACTAAGCAGGGGAGGCCTCACTTGAGCATTCGACTGGATCAGCTGGATGAGCGCTCTATTGGCGCTCTTTACTATGCGTTTTGTGTTCTTACCGCATTCACAGGAACCCTCTGGGGGATGAATCCCTTTGATCAACCTGGAGTTGAGGAGGCTAAAGTTTACATTCGCCAATCGCTCAACGATGACAAGTCTGAGGTCGTTGAGGAAAGTATTGCAGTGCAGCGTTTACGAGGAGATCGCTCAAATCAGAATTGGGAATCTTGACCTGACTGCTCATCCCGCCTTAAGCTTGAGCTATCATGTCAAAACAAAAAAATGTAACGGATCAGCCCAAGGATAAGACTGAAGTATTGAAAGAGGATCAGAATACTCTTAAAGCAGAGCTTGAGAAGGCTAAGGAACAGGAGGCATGCTTAATCCTCATCCGTGGCACTCCTCAAGGAAGAAGAATCTTTCTCAATCAGAAAGAAATGACTATCGGGCGTGATGCTGCAGTTGAAATCTGTGTGAATGATCAGGGCGTGTCAAGACGGCATGCCCTCATTTCAAAAAAAGATGATGGGACCATTGAACTTGTTGATCTCGGCTCATCCAACGGGACATCAGTAAATGATCTTAAGCTCAAGAGTGGGCAGAGCGTAAAACTCGAAAAAGAAGATATGATTAAGGTAGGGAGCACCATCTTTAAGTATCTTCCGGCAGGTGAGATTGAGATCCTTTTTTACGGTAATCTAGGCTCTGCTGCGCACACTGATCCTCTGACTCGTATCTATAATAAGGGCTATCTGATTGAGGCCCTTGAAGCTGAGTTTAAGAGAGCAAAGGCTCTGCATACCGACTTTAGTGTGATTTTTTTTGATCTCGATCATTTTAAAAAAGTAAATGATACGTACGGACACGCCGCAGGCGATTATGTTCTTCAAGAATTTGTGCAGTTGATCAGAACTCAATACCTCAGGCCTAAGGATGTGTTTGCTCGATACGGAGGGGAAGAATTTGTTTTGATTCTTGCGCAAACGAGTGGGACCTCTGCCGTTGAGCTTGCTGAACAGATCCGTGCTTCAGTCGAAGCTCACCCCTTCATCTTTGAGGGCAAACGAATCAGTGTCACCTCCAGTTTAGGTGTGGCAGAGCTTCAGTCTGGAGTGGAATCCGCTCAAACCCTCCTCAAGCTTGCTGATAAGGCACTTTATTCAGCAAAAACTCAGGGAAGAAATCGAGTCATCCTCAGTTCCTGTTGATCCTTCTTGGTTTTGTAGTTTCCCTTGAAGGACTTCATATTCCTTTGGATCGAATCTGGTCTTGGTTAAATCGGTGTATGATGGTGGACCCAGTATGGTTGAGTCAAGAGTCATTCAAAGGCTCTAGGCATCCACCACATCTGCACCTAACATTTGGCGCGCAATGATGACACGAAGAATTTCATTTGTTCCTGCACCAATTTCAATCAGCTTGGCATCCCTCATGTATCGCTCCACAGGGAATTCTCTTGTGTACCCATAACCACCCAAGATTTGAATCGCATCTAGTGCTACTTGAGTTGCCATTTGAGCACTTTGTAGTTTAGCCTTAGCTGCCATCATTGAAGCGTCTCTCCCTTTCATGAGTCCTAGGTCCCACATTTTAGCTGCTTGGTAGGTGAGTGATCGACAGGCTTCATACCATGCTGAGGCTTCAGTTAAGCGTTCCTGAATCTGCTGAAATGCTCCAATTGGTTTTCCAAAAGCTTTTCTTTCCTTTGCATAGCGTGTGGCTACTTCAATCGAGGAACGAGCAATTCCCAAAGAGATTCCCGATATGGTGATGCGCTCTAGATCTAAGTTTCGCATCATCATTCTGATGCTCTCTCCTTCTTGTCCCACTCGCTGGTGAATAGGGATTTGGCACTGATCAAAGACGAGTTCTCCTGTGGGAGAGGCTCTCATCCCCATTTTTGAAAACTTCTTGCCTGTTGAAAAACCAGGTGTGTCTCTTTCGATAATGAAAGAAGAAATATCTTTTTTCCCTTCACCCGTCTTAGCATAGCAATAGAAGATCTGTCCCACCGGTCCGTTTGTGATCCAAGTCTTGGAGCCATTAATTAAGTAGTGGTCATTCTGTTTTTGGGCCTTAGTCTTCATCCCTAATGCATCTGAGCCTGCATCCGGTTCTGACATGCCCATTCCGCCAATCCACTCACCAGAAATCAGACGAGGTAAGTACTTTTTTTTCTGCTCTGCACTGCCATTACTGGCAATCTGGTTGATACATAAAATCGAGTGAGCCAGGTAGGAAAGCGTCGTTGAGGCATCTGCAGCTCCCATTTCTTCCATGACTAGGGTTGCAGCCACTGCATCTAATCCTGCTCCTCCATCCTCCTCGGATACTGTAATGCCTAAGAGTCCTAAGTCGCCCATTTTTTTAAAGGCCTCTAAGTTGAACCCTTCTTCATGGTCTAGTTTTTCAATGCACGGCGTTAGTTCTTGAGTAGAAAACTGTCTGACCGTGCTTTGTAACATTCGATGTTCTTCAGAAAAAAACCACATACAGGTGACTCCTTGATCAGTACGTGTCATAATTCATAACATGCTTGGGGGCGACGTCAATCCATACCCGATACTATTGCTTGTGAACTACTGGGAGTTTAAACCCTCAAAGATGGGGGCTCAACTCGATGAGCTACTCAAGCGAGGAATGACTCAACTTGCGGCCTTTATACCGTGGCAGGCTGCTGAGTCTGATATTGCTCATACCTTGACTCGCTTCCTTCAGGCTGCGGCAGAGAGAAAACTCAACGTTTATTTAATTCTAAGTCCAGAAGTTGGGATTCATTACCCTCTCTCTGGCTTACCAAAAGATGTCATGCGAAAAAAGGAGAATTCAGCACAACACGGCCACCAAGGCCCTGTAAACATGATGCTGCCTCCTCAACACTTTCAGCTTCCCTCCTTATTTTCTCCAGATGTCACTAAGAGATACTATAGCTATCTTTCCAAGATGGATGGTTATTTTCATGATTTGAGTCAGTCTCAACCTCAGCTCATGGCTCATGTCTCAATCGTTTTGTCAGGTAGTCTGTGGAAGTACTATCGATCACCTTTAGGATCCTCTCCCCATACGTTCGGTGATCGAGCAGGTGATTACTCCAACCATGCCTCTGTTGCGTTTCGTCAGAGGCTAGAGCAATACTTTGCTCAAAAAGAGTTTCAAGAACCTACGGCTGCATCTGCAAATCGTTGGAAATCCAGATCCTTAGAGGATTTAAATCGGAAGTGGTTTTATCAGCATTCTGAGGATGTCTTTAAAACTAGATCCTATCAAACCCTAAGAAGAAAGTCCTCGAAGCTTAAATTGTTAGAGGTGGAGTTGTTTACTCCAGAGGCTGATCCAGGTCTCACCTATGCCTCCTTTTTGCAGCTGATGTCAGGACATCAACATCTACTTCCTCAGTACTCCTCATTACTTGATGAGTACTCAAAGCGCATTTCCATGGGGGCATTACCCACTTTGCCTTGGGTTCATTGGAGTGGATTGAAGGATTTTAGAAACCTCCCAGAAGCTGAAAAACAATTTTTATTCATGAAGAGCATCCTTTTGATGGGGGGGCAAACCGGTGCAGTACTTTTGGATGCAACGGAATGGCTTTCTTTTTCTAGTTCGTTTAGGAGTAAGGCTGAGGCTCTTGCACGGTCGATCTCTGAAAAGAATTTGAAACTCAAGACACAGGCTTTTTATCTAGCGCCCCACCTCTGGTCTAATTACGGGCCTGTGTGGATGGAGCTGACTCGAAAGCTGGGATCAGGCGTAAAGCTCACTCATTCTATGGACTTGATTCATCGCGCACCTTCTGCCAGGTTAATCATTGTAGACCCATCGTTGATGATTCAGCGTGAGACCATCCTCAAGCTCATGGCATGGGTGAGGGGAGGGCGAGTGGTGGTTCTCCCCAGAAGTCAGTTCTACACGGAGCAAGCCAAAAAAGAGCTGGATCACCATCTGCAGGGTACGCAAAAGATGGAGATGAATCTCCAGTTTTCCTATCACCTACATCGCGTGGGTGAGGGAAAGCTCATTACCTATGAATTGCCAGATAGTTGGAGCTTAAAACCGGAATCGATTTCCTCTTGGCAGAGTTTCTTAGAATCTATCATTTCTCTTGCTGAACTAGAAAAATTTTGTCAGTTCACGTCTCCTCAGCTTGAGGCTATTCCTCTTGAGATTGAGCCTGATCGTGTGGCTTTGTTTGTGCTGAATTCTCATCCTCAACCTGTGAGTGGAGACTTAGTTTTCTCCAGACAGGTCAAGGTGAGTGATCTGGCGGGGGCATTGTTGAACCAGAGGCCCAGGAAGGTGGAGAGTTCACCTGTTGATCCGGCTGAGGTTTTTACGCTCGATGTTCCTCCTCATGGAATTGTTCCTCTGATGGTAGAGGAGTTAGAGGTGAAGATTGCTGAGGCACGACTTGCCGCTCACTCTAGTTCTTTGAGAGAGGGTGATCAAGTGCAGGGTACTGTGTGAGAGATGTGACTCTTCCCCATTTTTTTGTATTTGCTCTAAATCTTGGGATGATGAGAGGACAATAACGAGTATGGAATTAAACTATGATTGGAAATGCTTTCAATTCTTCTTCATCTCTAAACGGAAACCTCAGAACACTGATCTCGCTTTGGGGAGTAGAGCAGATGGAGAGGGTTCGCCCATCTATGTTTTGATGCAAGGGAATCAGATCATCGTTGCGCTCTCTCATGGAGAGAGTTTAGTTTCCTGGAGTGGGGCAACCTTTGATGAGTTGGAGGCCCGTTTTCCAAATCGTGAGATGATTCTATTTGATCGGGAAAAGGTGGATCAATGGCTGAGTCAGTCTTCCGAGGGTGAACACTATTATGATCAGATCCTCTATCTTTGTACTGAAGCGCGTCCTCAGTTCACTGCACGCTCAAAAACAAAATCATTTGGATTAGCATTTCAGAAGAATTTTTTATTGAAACTTTTGAAAAGTCGCTGGAGCGTATTTTTTCCTGTGTCCTATGGAATTCTCGTTTGTTTAGATGGAGATTACTCTCGATCCATCTTTCTACGGATTCATCGCTCACGTATACAGTCCTTCGTGAAGCCTGATTTTTCAACGATGATTCCAGAGAGAAGAAAAGTGTTTACAGATTTAGTGAGGCATTTAGCTGAGAGTGAGTTGATACCGGTGCAAGGTGTTTTCGTTTCCTCTGAGAATTGGAATGAGTGGAGTGCGATAGAAAATCCTTGGGAGAAGATTTCTCTAGCGTTAAGGCGCGACCGAACTCAGCTTTCTCCATTTCGATGGGGAGTTGTTTTTTTGATCTTTATTCGGGCAAAATTCAAACTTTTTAATCGACCATCTTGATTTATTTTAATTATTTAAAAACTGAAGTATTTACAGATGAGACAGAACCTCCTCTCAGATTGCTAGGTATTATGATTTTTTTTAAATCTTTTTTAGATTTTTAGATTCTCCTTTTTAAATTTGATTTGAAAAAAACCTTTTAAGTAGCTTAAAAATATTCATTTTTCGTTCGGTTCTTATCTCCTGAAAAGTCTACTCATTGGGGTGGGAAGTCTTGATTATCTATAGATTTGAGGTTAGAGAACACTTTCTCTAAAAGGATCTGAAGATGATAAAGTGGTATTGTTTAGTTTTTTTGATGTTTTCCCTAAGTCTGTCTGTTGTGAGTTGGGCTGATGTTGAAAATGAAGCTGTTGATCGTATTTATTTAAAGTATAAATTATCTGAAGTCCGTTGGGATAGAGATGATATCAGTTATGGAGATGAGGTTTTAGATTTTGTCCGAGACCTTAGAGATTTTAATCGGGATCTGACTCGTGATTGGGCAAAACTCAGCGAAGAGAATCGAGATCGTCTGGCTGAGATGAATCTCAAGATGGGAGATTATTTTACTCACCAGAGAGATCCTAAGAGAAAAAGTGATGGTAAAACCCTTGATTCAAGCGTGATTCGATACCCTGCTTTGAGTCTAGAGAATCTAGCTCATGCTGAGTTGTTTTATAATAGATACTTAGAAATGGTTCAGGACTTCTTTCATAAAGAAGATTGGGAGAATGTTGATTCGGTAAGAGCTTACTACTATCGGGCGAGTGCTAGGATGATTTTAGCAGAGTACTACTTGGAGAGATTTGAAGAGCTCGGGGGATCTACTTTGCAAGAAAAACAGCAGACGATGAGGTTCCTAATTGAAAGATGTGATTTCAGTATTTCTGATTTTCAGCGCGTGAAGTTACTCATGAAGGTCTTCGGTCTACAATTCTCAGTCGATGCAGATTTAGAGTCTGCTCAGTATCGATTTTATGAAGCCGTAGATCTTTCGAGGAAACTTGCCGAGAAGCCCTGAGGACAATCCATCAGCGAGAGCGTTGTATTTAAGGTTGCACCAAATCTCAATTAGATTGCTTGATACTCAATTAAAATGAAAAGAATTGAGTATTTTTAGGTTTATTGTTTCGCGTTTGAAATGCCGCAGGCGTCTCGCGGTATGGAGTTAGCTCAGAGGAGAGATTGGGTCGATCAACACCTCATTTTGATTGATATTTAGAGCTAAAGGCGCTAAATGTTTGACCATAATGATCTATTTTCAGTCACTCACCAAAGAGGAGTTAGTTCAGCTCCTATTGCCGCTTAGTAGAATTAAGTCTAGGCCTGATCTCACCACAGAAGAGCTTGAGATGAAGGCCTTGAAACAAGCTCGTTATCGTGCACAACAGATCTTTCATTGGGTTTATCAGCGTTATGAGACGAACTGGGATCAGATGTCTGATCTTTCAAAAGAGCTCAGAGCGTGGCTGAAGGAAAACATCACAGTTTTTAGATTATCTGAGCGCCATAGCAGACTAGCTATGGATGGTACTCATAAGTTTCTTTGGGATCTCTCTGACTCTAAAACGATTGAAAGTGTGATTATTCCTGCTGCACTTCAGGAAAAAGAAGAAGATGCTTTTGAGGAAAAGTTCTCAGGTCGACCAGTAGAAGAATCTGTAACATCACCTAAATGGGGACGTCTCACTGCTTGTATTTCAAGTCAGGTGGGTTGTGCCATGTCGTGTAAGTTTTGTCTCACTGGGGTTCAAGGCTTGGATCGACACCTTGCCGTACATGAAATCGTGACTCAAATTCATGAGTTGAGAATGAGAGCTCCGATTACAAATATTGTATTCATGGGTATGGGTGAACCCCTTCATAATTTTGATAATGTGGTGAAAGCCTGCAAAATTCTTTTAGATCAAGATGGTTTAAATTTTTCTAAGAGAAAAGTCACGATCAGTACAAGTGGTTTAGTGCCTGCCATTGAAGAGCTGGGCCGCCAAGTTGATGTGTCCTTAGCTATTTCGCTCAATGGCACCACTGATGAGCAAAGATCACGGATCATGCCTGTGAATAAGAAGTGGAATCTGGAAGCTCTTCTTCATGCATGTCGAAATTATCCACTCGGAAGTCATCGAAGAATTACGTTTGAGTATGTCATGCTTAAAGGATTAAATGATACTCTTGAGGATGCAGCGCGTATTGTTCAACTCGTGAGGGGAATACCGGCTAAGATTAATCTCATTCCCTTCAACGAACATTCGGGTTCTGAGTTCAAAAGACCCTCTGATGAAACAGTGAGGCAGTTTCAGAAGTTCCTGATGGACCGCAAACTCACAACAACAGTGAGAATCTCGCGTGGTCGAGACATCCTGGCTGCCTGCGGCCAATTGAGAAGTATTTTTGGTACCGCGCGTGGAACTGAAAAACATAAGGATTGGAAGCCTCTGCCTGTTGTTGATGCTGAAAACTCAGACGGCGCCAAGATCAGCTAATTTGATTAGAACTTATTTTTTTATATTCATTCGAATGAACTGAACCAGCCTACAGAGAGTGGGGTGGGAATCTCCATAGGCTGGCGATTTAGAGTCCTGAATTCAATAGATTTTTATTACCAAGGAGTGCAGT
>Ga0255094_1000097_pt1 | contig 47744 bp, 33 predicted proteins | sample Colum_Law_RepB_8_2_FD_188434 | JGI IMG/M metagenome (GOLD analysis project Ga0255094, IMG submission 188434) | Freshwater microbial communities from Columbia River, Oregon, United States - Colum_Law_RepB_8d | ecosystem: Environmental > Aquatic > Freshwater > River | place: USA: Oregon...
CCAAATCGATACAGCGTTGATAAAGTGGCACTAAGGATCGATCGGGAGTTTCCTCAGCCGCAGGCCGGCTGCAAGGACGCGTCTCGGCGGAGTGTTTAGGCCGGGGACAAGGGTAACAGCGGAGCGAGACGGCTACTTTAGCAACCAGCCAGTGCAAACATCGGTGCCATAAATTTGAAACTGGCGTTCCTAAGTGAACAAGCTCGAGGCGGAAGCAGAATTGCACTCACTTCGCCACAGTATCACACGCGGCTTGCCGTTTGGTGATGAAAACTGGACAAGAAGCAGTGCTGTGCGCCTTGGTCTCGAAACCACAATTCGCCCACGAGGAAGACCAAAGAAAGAGACCTGAGCCTTTTTTCGCCGGCTGCTCGGGCGTCGCGAACGGCAAACTTGAACGTATTCCTCTCGCGGGAACCTGCTGACTTGAGCCTGAGGCGCTAGCCAGTTTGGAGAAAGAATCGGCTAGCGCCTCAGGCTCAGCGGGAGAAAACAAGGTGGCGAGTCTCTCTAATTGAGTCTAAAAAGGGCCGACCATAGTAGCCATCTCGCTCCGCCGAGATGAGCCTTTTGCGATGCACGTGATGTCGCCAAAACAGGCTACCAAATCGATACAGCGTTGATAAAGTGGCACTAAGGATCGATCGGGAGTTTCCTCAGCCGCAGGCCGGCTGCAAGGACGCGTCTCGGCGGAGCGAGACGGCTACTTTAACAACCGGCCAGTGCAAAAATCGGTGCCATAAATTTGCCCTTTTTGCCCTCTGACGAATGCCGTTAACGGAAGTATCGCAATGGCACGTAAGCTGATAACAAGAAGGACCGTTCTATCCTGGGTGCTGTTTATCATCATGGTTTGTGCAGTTGTGTTCACCTTCCGGAGGTTTGAACGCCGATTCGTGCTCCCCGACATACGGGGAAATCCGCTTGCTTCAGACGCACTACGTGAGGAACTACTGCAGCTAACGGCTGACCAGGGGTTATACCAAACGTGTGCTGGCATTGAGGACTTGTGCGCACACAAACGGATAGGCGACCAAATTGAACCATTGGTGGCACAGAGATTTCCAGATGTTCGCTTTTTCTGGGTGCACCTGACTACGTATCATTTGTTCCGAACAAGTGCTGTTTCCGCACCATTTTCAGATGTTGTGATTGCGGTTGACTCACGAACTGGCCAACACTGGGCCTTTCATCATGATCGGATTGAACGTGAATTGACTTCGTTTCTGATTGCCCATGACTTTAAGGTGGAGTCTAAGGATGATGCTGCTCTCGTCTGGAGATTGTACGAATGCATTGTTCCTGTTACGGAGTTCGAAATTGAGGTACTTCCAATCCATGATGACGAATGGGTCGTTGAAGCCAAAATTGGAGAATCCATTAGCCATTTGCGTCTGAAGCTCGACTCCTCTGGCAGGATTCTTAGATTGGCTCTGGTCCAAGGGCATTGAAAAAAGGAAAAAAGGGGGCAGGTCTCTTTAATGCCATCCTGGAAGACCAAAGAAAAAGACACACCCCTTTCACGCGTCCCGACTGTCAATCGCATGTCGGCTAAAGCCAACGCTACGAGGGGACCGTGGGGGATTCAACAATTCCCTTCCTCTGGGATGAGTCGCTGTCACGACGCACACGGATTTCGCGGTAAAGCCATCGTAGGGTGCGTGAAGCGGAGCCTAACGCACCAACAGAAATGGTGGCAAGGGTGTGTTTCGCTCCGCTTCACACACCCTTCTGACTCGGGCTCTATGCCAGCAGCCAGTCCACGATCGCTTCGGCTCCGAGCAAGTACTTGATCGAACCGGACGCAGCTTTGAATGCCGCCGCAGTCACTGGTGTCGATTCCGCCGTTTCACCAGCAACGGCCAGCTTTGTTGGAGCACACAACGCCAACAACGCAGGAACATCGCCGTACTTGACGGCTCCAGGCAGCAGATTCACGTCGCGAATCTCTGTGATCTTTCCAAATCGGAATCCGGCTGTATCGACCGCGACAGAACTCACCGCATCTCCGGACAGAGCACATGCGGCCGCGACGATCGCACCGGCTCCGTTGACGCCCACGACATGAATCTTCTCGGGCTTCTCAGGATGATGCTTTGTGGATGAAGTCAGCGTCATCACATCGTGAACTCGCTGAGCAAACAACGGATGATTGTAACCCAACGTGAAGCCAGCAAACTCACGAGGATTCTTGACGATCGGCATCTGCGAAATCGGCTTGCCGTCTTCTGTGAACTCACCAGTCAGATACAGATCGACGCTTCCCAATGCGAATCCGGCCTTCAGCAAGCGAGCTGCAGCGGCACCAGGAGCACCATCGCCGGAGAACATCTTCGACTTGCCTTCGCCGTCAAACCACAACACAACCTGCTTGTTCCAGTTTGTCGGCAACAGATAAACCGTTGGCAGTTCTTCACCGTGGGCCTTCAGCTTGAGCTTTCCCGTGAACTGAATGTAACCGTCTTTGGAAACCTCATCGGTCTTCTCAAACTCCGTCGCACCGGCGCCCGGGAAGGCTCGGCCAATCATGACCTCCAGAGCGCCGCCGATCACACGTCGATACTCTTTCAACCCCGCCGCGTCCTTCGGAGTCAGAGCAGCAATCTGCTGATTAGATGCCGCGTCCATCGCTCGCAACATCGCGACTTCTGCATCCTCTGTCTTGGGCGGAGTTGGATGAGTCGCATCGAAAACGGTCGTTTCTTCGCGAGTCAGCGGGACATATTCACGCTCGGCGATGTCTTTGGCACCAAGATTCAGAGTTCGATTGAAGAACTCGTACATCATCATGCGGCTGGGCAGATTGTAGTTGTGCGGGAACTTCATGTACTTCGCATTCACGTTGTCGGGAACTCCCAACATTGCGTAATGCTGCTTCAATTCCGGCAGGCCTTTCGTTTCAATGTCCACCGTCCAGTCGTCAGCACCAGTCATGGCGATCGGGCGAGGAGCCGCCATTGCTGCGAACTCAATGTTCCCCGTGTTGACTCGCAGATAGGACGCGTTTTCACACGTACATCCACCCTGCATTGCCGTCGAAACCATAACGGCCGGAAACGCAGCCTTGACGCGTTCGTCCAACGCCGTCAGAAGAAATGTTTGTGTTCCGCCACCGCTGGCTCCGGTCACACCGATGCGAGCCGTATCACAATCCGGACGAGTCATGATCCAGTCGAGAACTCGAATGGAGTTCCATGTCTGCATCCCCAGAATATTGAGGCAACGCAATTCTGACTGAGCACTGAAGATGCCCCAATGCTCGGGGGAACTCATTTCAGGACGCTGCTTGGAAAATCGATGAGCCAGGTCTTCCGTCAAATTGCCACCGTCGGCGTAACCGAGCATATCATAGATGAACACCATGCAGCCCATGCGAGCCAACTGGACACAGCGAGACTGCAGCGGATGGCGGCCGCCGACTTCCGAAACTTCTCCACCGCTCTCAAGTTGGCGTTTCAGTTCATCCGCGCCGTGATCATGAAAGCGACCATTGGCCCAGTGACCATGCGGGCAAAGTACGGTCGGAAGTTTTCCCGTGGCATTCTTTGGAAGATACAGACTGCCAGTGACGAACAGCCCCGGACTGCTCTCGAAGTAAACTCGATCCACGGTGTAGTCGTCACGTTCAACTCGACCATGAACAGTGGCCGTGATCGCGGGACGCTCCGGCATTGGCCAGAGTCCACAAGCGACTTTGGTCTGGCGTGTGACGAATTCCTTGCGAGTATTCCACTCGTCGATTGAGCCGGACGGCTTGAACGGGAAGTAACCGTTCAGATCCTTCAACGCTCCCAATCGAGCATCATTCGGGGCGACAAATGGGCCGGCAGAATTGACCGTCGCCGCAAACAAAACCTCAGAGGAGAGCAAACCGGCGGCCGTGGCCGAAGCGTACATGCGGAGCATCGAACGGCGGCTGAGCTGAAAATCGGACATGAAGAGCTCCCGGAGGATAAATGAGGCAGGTAGTTGGGGGCTAAGGGAAGATCCCCAGCCCAGCAGGCGACATATGAGACGCACTCCCGACCGTTTCGTCAATCGACACGCATGGCCTGCGATGCTGTCGACACTCTAAAGCGTAACGTCTCGAGCCGTCCGGTGAATGCCAACAATAAAGGCACGCGGTGTTATCGAATCGCTTAACGGCGAGCCGAAGGCGTCTGTGCTAAAATTCACCGACGCCTCCGGCTCGCCGTTAAACCAATGCACAGAATCCGCTAATCACGTCGCAGCCACAGCCGGTTCCGTCACAATCACATCGCCCGCAGGAATCGATGCGATGGCCTGGCGAGGAATCCGGCAAATGATCTGCACGCGAGCAGAAGTCTCGTCGGTGTACGTGCGGCTCAATTCCTGAGCGTGTCGCGTCAGCCAGGCGAACAACTTGCCATTGGCAACGCTGGCCTCAACCTGAATGTCGACATATCCGCCGGACAATCGCTCCGAGACAACCGCAGCCAGCTTGTCGATTCCGTCACCGGTCGCCGCACTGATCGTTACGGTATCGTCGTAGTGTCGGCGCAGGACGTCGACGATTGAGGGATCGGAAACGCGATCCACTTTATTCAGAACCAGCAACACGTTCTTCGCTTCAATACCGATCTCTTTGAGAACTTCGTACACCGTATGAATTTGTCGCTCGGCTTCCGGACTGCTTGCATCCACAACGTGGAGCAATAGATCTGCCCGGCGAGCTTCCTCAAGTGTTGAGCGAAACGATGCGACCAGATGGTGCGGCAGATTGCGAACGAATCCGACGGTATCGCTCAGCAGCACGTCGCCGAAGTTTGGCAGTTTCCAGCGGCGAGTTCGGGTGTCGAGCGTTGCAAACAGTTTGTCCTCAACCAGCACATCCGCGCCGGTGACAGCACGCATCAACGTACTCTTACCGGCGTTGGTATAGCCCACAAGCGACACCGTTGGCTGCTCATGACGCAATGACACCGTACGAATGCGGCGGTCTTCGACTTCCTTGAGCTTGGCTTTGAGTTCCGAGATGCGTTTGTCGATCAGTCGTCGGTCCGTTTCGAGTTGCTTTTCACCCGGACCACGACCTGCGCCCAACCCACCAGTGCCACCACCGCCCACGCGTTCCAGGTGAGTCCACATGCGCTTCAGGCGAGTTCGGAAATACATCAGCTGAGCCATCTCGACCTGCAACATCGCCTCATGAGTCTGCGCGTGCGTTGCGAAGATGTCGAGGATTACTTCGCTGCGATCAACGATCGGCTTCTGCAGTGACTGCTCGAGTGCTCGTCCCTGCGATGGACTCAGATTGTTATCGAAGATCACCAGTTGCGCGTCGGTGGTTTCGATCAGCTGCTTCAGCTCTTCCAGCTTGCCACGCCCAATGCATACGGATGGATGAGGCGTCTCGCGAAACTGAACCATTTCACCGACGACTTCGACCCCGGCCGTCTTGACCAGTCCCTTTAACTCATCCAACGCGTCGTAGCGCCCGAAGCCGTCATCCGGATGGAAGACGCCCACAAGAATGGCTCGTTGACTGCCGACTTTCAGAGTTTCACGTTTTGGATCACCCAACTGAACTGGTCCTTCGATCTGGATTTTGAATTAAAACTTCATTAAGAATTTTGTACGCGGGCCCTGTTGTTTCACGAATAGACTCGACTTCGGGTTGCCCGCGTGTCTGCCCTACAACACCCGAAAATGCACAGAACAAGTGAACACGTTCGCCGGTTCGGGTCATCTGGGCTCATTTTTCCACTTGTTCCCTCTGTCACTGTAGGGCAGTGTTTGCCGGGAGTCGAGGCCATGACAGGTTGCCCGGACTATTAATTTTTGACCTGGAGGGGCGGAATTTCAAAATTCCACACTTAACTCTGCAGGGGAAAGTTGCCATGATTTCCATTTCCGATTTTGGCTGGCTGAGCTGTTCCCGTTGCGGAGCACCTCAGTCATTTCTTTTTTAGGCTGCCGAACAACGCGAATTTCGTTGTTCTGGATTTTGATGCGGCACCATGAAGCATCTGACTTCTCTGCTGGATTTAACCTCCGAAGAACTCACAGCAATCCTCGACAAGGCTGCGGAACTCAAAGCAAAGTTTCGCAACGGAGATCGCCCACAACTGTATCCCGGTCGAGTGCTCGCGCAGTTGTTCGAGAAGCCTTCGCTGAGAACTCGCAATAGTTTCGAAGCCGCCATGATTCATCTGGGTGGCTCGGGAATCTTTCTGACCACGGCCGAAGCCGGCCTGAATGGTCGCGAAAGTCTGCCCGATGTCGCGAAGGTTTTAAGCTCCTTCAGTGACATCATTACGATGCGGACGTTTTCGCAGAAGTTGATCGAAGATGTCGCACGGTATTCATCCTGCCCTGTTATCAACGGGTTGTCCGACGAACGTCATCCGTGTCAGGCGATGACAGACCTGTTGACGATCCGTGAAACATTCGGACACCTGAAAGATTTGCATTTGGTCTTCGTCGGTGATGGAAACAATGTTTCGATGTCATTGGCGATTGCGTCCGCTATGACGGGAATGCGGTTAACACTGGCGGCTCCCAAAGGCTTTGAGTTTGAAGCAAGCTTCCTTGAATTGATGGCTGAGAAATTTCCAGCACATCGCGTGACACAAACGAATGATCCGAAGTTCGCAGTGAAGTCCGCAGATCTCGTCTACACCGACGTCTGGGCCAGCATGGGTCAGGAAGACGACGCCGAACGTCGCAAGAAAGCGTTCGCCAGTTTTCAGGTCAATGAAGCTTTGATGGCGGCCGCACCGAAGTCGGCAAAGTTCATGCATGATCTTCCAGCCAAGCGAGGCCTTGAAGTGACCGACGACGTGATGGATGGCAATCAAAGCATCGTCTTCCAGCAGGCCGAGAACCGTATGCATCTGGCCAAAGGCCTGTTCGTCTGGCTGTTGGAAAACAAGTAGCGATCGTTAGTTCGCGTGCGTCAGTGCGAGACGAATACAGTGTCGCGGATTTCGGTTGGGCTTGCCCACAACATGGAGCCAATGCCAAGTCAGTTCACATCTGGCCTGAGAATCATGGCGTTTCCAGTCATCGATCCTGCCGACTCTGTTCGCTTGTGCTCACACTTGTGACTTTGTCCGGTGCGTGGTCAGTCTGGCAGAAAGCCTCAATCACGATCGGCTGCCGTCTGCAATAACGATCGTCTGTAATCGCATCAAGAGGTTGTTTCGCGTCCCTGGGCGACGTGTACAACCACCAGATGCGGAAGAATACGCAGTGTGCGGGCAGTTTCTTATCATGCGGGCTTTCAGAGAGTCGTATTGAAGATTATCATGGGCATGCTGTGCTGTTCCGTTTAATAATCTGACTATTTGGCTCCTTGGACCCTGTCGCAATGGTTGTTGATTCATCCACAGAAATGCTTTCCGCTGCTTTGAGCAAAAAGATTGCTGACAAATCAGCGTTGGTGGGCATCATTGGGCTGGGGTACGTTGGGCTGCCGCTGATCAGTGCGTTCACGAACGCGGGCTTCAAATGTATCGGTTTTGACGTCGACCCTGAAAAGGTCCGCTTGTTGAAATCAGGCAAAAGCTACATCAAGCATATCTCGTCTGAACGAGTGGCCGACTGGATTAATCGAGGAGCGCTTGATCCCACCAACGATATGTCGCGACTTGCAGAAGCCGATGCATTGCTGATCTGCGTTCCGACGCCGTTGAACGCCAGTCGCGATCCGGACTTGCAGTACATCGAGTCAACCTCTGAATCAATCGCGTCTGTGCTTCGTCCTGGTCAATTGGTCGTTCTGGAGAGCACCACCTATCCCACGACGACTCGCGATGTGATGGTGCCAATTCTCAATCGTAATCCTTCGGGTCTGGTCTGCGGGAAAGATGTCTTTGTCGCTTTCAGCCCTGAGCGTGAAGACCCAGGCAATCCGGATTACACAGCAGCAGGGATTCCGAAAGTTGTTGGCGGTATCGATAACAACAGTGGCGATCTTGCCTGTGCGCTTTATGCTCATTCGATCGTAAAAGTCGTTCGAGTTGACAATGCTGAGATCGCAGAAGCCTGCAAGATCCTGGAGAACACTTATCGAGCCGTGAATATCGCTTTGGTCAATGAACTAAAGATGCTGTTCGATCGAATGGGAATTGATGTCTGGAAAGTCGTCGACGCCGCTAAAACAAAGCCGTTTGGATTTCAGGCGTTTTATCCGGGACCCGGACTTGGTGGGCACTGTATTCCGATCGACCCGTTCTATCTCAGTTGGCTGGCACGCCTGCAAGGCATGAACACTCGCTTCATTGAGTTGGCTGGCGAAATCAATTCCGGCATGCCGCGATATGTGGTTGGACGCCTGGCCGAGTTTTTGAATGAACAGTGTAAGCCGGTCAAGGGCAGCCGAATCTGCATTCTGGGTATGGCGTACAAAAAAGATGTGGATGATCCTCGCGAAAGTCCCTCGTTTGAATTGCTGGAATTGCTGATGGAGCGAGGAGCGTTGCTCAGCTACAGCGATCCACATGTGCCAAAGCTGCCAAAGATGCGGCACTATCAGCATCTGCCTCCGTTGACCAGCTGTGATTTGACACCTGAGTTCCTCGCAGCTCAGGACTGTGTATTGATTTCGACGGATCACTCGGCCGTTGACTACAACTTCGTAGTCGAGCATTCTCGGATGGTGCTGGACACCAGAAACGCCACCAAGAACGTGACTGGCGGACGAGAAAAGATCTTTAAAGCCTGATAGGTTCATGCAGAGCACGTCTGCGGATTCTCCAAAGCAGCGTATGTTGCCGACCTGAGTATGCCGCTGATAACAATGAATTTCGTCTCGAACCGCTGATGGTCTTTAATTGTCAGCGACGACCGTGTCGCTGAAGCCTAGTTCATCCTTCGGGTGGCACAGATCGATGCAGACTGTTCGCGGGGCGCACATTCATTCATTACTCAAATCGTTGCCACGTAAAGAGTAATCCGTGGCTTATCCTGCGTTCATTCTTTCCAGAATGACACATTATCAGAGTGGGACTGCGAGTGGACTTTCAGCGTCCTGAACCGAAAGCCAACGCATGAATAATGGCGTGAACCTGCCGGTGATCCAGTCTTGCAACGATTGCGCGGCATGCTGCATGAGAACACCGATTCCGCCTTTTCAGCCCGGTGAAGAGGCAGCTCTGGGAGTTCCCGAGGAGCTGCTGCTGCCGGTTCGACAACGAGTAGCCGCCGATCAGCATTTTGATCTGCTGCCATGTGTCTGGCTCAATCCCGAGACACGTTTGTGTCGGCACTACGAACTGCGTCCCCAGGCGTGCCGCGACTTTCAGATCAACAGCGATCTCTGCCGGCTGTCACGGTGGGATGAAGGCCTTGATTAAGCGGATTTAAAAACACCCTGAAGCCCCCGACCATGTAAACATGGCCGGTTTGCTCCGTGACGTCTCGGATAGGAGTGAAATCGTTGATTAGCCTGTTTCACTCTGCCAGACGACTTTGGTCTTGCTCATCAGATCATGCATCGCCTTTTTGTCGGCTCGAAAGAAGCACATGACGAAGCCGATGTACAGGGTGAGGATCGTTACGAACGCCGATGCAGCTCGACCGAAGGCCTGCTGGCGTGTCTGAACTTTGTTGTCATCACGCAGCACGATCATTCCGAGGCTCCACTTGCCGAGGGTCGCTCGAGCTGCTCCGGATTCTCCCGATGCGAAGTAGAATCCAAACAGTGCCAGACTCGCGACAGCGCCGATGCCCTGAGCTAGTTGGTCCGCAATGCTCCAGCCATAAAAGTTGAACAGCAAACCGAAAAGCATACCTACAAACTGACCAATGCCGCCCAGCAATCCCATGATGATGTAGTCGATCAGAAACGCCAGATAGCGTGGGCCAAAGCCAACAGGCTCCAGATCTGGAAACTCATTCACGATGGCCAGGTCTGCTCGGAAATACAAGCCGTACAAACCGATCACTCGCATCATGAACACTGCAGGAAAACTCATCAGAGAACAGATAACGCCGTAAACGATCATGGCTCCGATGAACACCATGGGCATCTGATAAAACAGAAATCTTACATTGCCCTCGCCAAAATCCATCACATTGGACTTCAACCATTCGAGTGCATTCGTTTCCTGGGTCGTCAGCCAGACTATGGTTTTTGCCTGCATGACAACAATCACCACGGTGACAACGATCGGAATCAGGAACACTAGAAATAAGTTCATCGCGAAGACGTAAAGCGATGGGCCAATCGTCTTGCCAAGGTCACGCAGCATCCAGGTCAGCAGCCAGGCTCGATGTGTGTACTTCTGAGCCATGTGCACCACAGCCGCAGGCAATACAAGCAACGGAATGATCATGATCAGGCCGCCAATAATCAGAGCCGCCTGGATGTTGAAGAATCCAATGGCCACTGCGATGAGAAACAGAGGCAGGGTCAGAATCACAGGCCAGACATAGAATCGAAAGCCCATGGTCAGGTTGCCAAAGAAGTCCAGCGTAAAGCGCTTGACCTTTTTCTCACCTGCCATCGTGACACCGGCAATCGTTGTGGCCAGAGTCCATGCCCAGCCGCCAAATCCCAATTGAAACACGAGGGTCATACCCGTCCAGAATAATGCCGGAGGCTCGCGCTGAGCCATCAGTCGAGGAATTGGCAATCTTGTCACAGACTTGGGAGTCGTATAGTAGGTGCCGTCGAACAGAACTTTTGCCCCTTTGTCATCAGGGACAGTAATAACAACGGTATTGCCTTCAACTTTAATGTTGGTCGTGTCGGCCGCAACCATCGCCTCAAGCGCGGCTGATCGAGTTGTGATGTAGTAATTCAGGGCGAAGGAACAGGTCGTGGCCATCGAAAGGCAAATCGTCCAGACAAGCGCAGTCTGAACTCCGAACTGCCAGTGCTTTTTCAGAAACTTCCAGCCATTGCCCCAGACCACTCCATAGAATTCGGCCGGTGGCGGTCCTTTCCGAGCGATCTTCAGTCGTTGCCTTTCACTGAGTGCTCCGGTTGCGATCGTGACGCCACACTTCGGACAATCGATGTCTTCTTCTCGGACCGGACGAGCGCATCCAGGACAGATTCGGCGATTGGTATCTTCAGCTCTGTTCAGATCGACGCCAAACAGAACATCGTCGGGATCTTCGGAAGTGGCTTTTGGTCTGCTTTTCGGACGTGGTCGTGCTGGGGCAGCAGCCTCGGACTCACCTCCGGGGATAAGAACCCGGCCGCCACACTGCTTGCATTTTACAGCTTTGCCGGCGGCTTGATCCGGCACATTCAGGACCGTTTGACAACCTTCACATCGTACCTTGATCGGCATATTCAATCTCGCCCGGCTCGTTTCGCCGTTTGGGGGCAATTGCTTCTACTATTTCGCTATTCTGGTGTTACAAAGGCGGTCCTCGAGCAAAAGGATGACCTCAGCCCAAAGTTCGCCAGAAACCACCAGAGGACGCGGCCCTGAATCGTACAGGACATCTTGTACCGGATCGGCAAAAGTCTCGTTCGGAGCACTCTGCCCGGACGTGAAATCTACCAGACCCGCATTCCCGAACAACATACCGCCGAAAGAAACCTCAGGGGAGACTTTTTTTTCGGTCCGGTGCTCGTGGACAGCATTCTCTGCTCTTAAGTAACGGTGAACCTGTCGCTGCAGCCCGCTCAATTGGCGATTATCGCGGCTATGATGCCTGAGACTGGCCAATGTTCTTGTCTCAGATTTTCAGAGCAACACGTATTCTGCCGGGAATTACTTGGTCCAGTTCAGGACTCTGTTAGAGTTCTGACGTGGTCGCAGGTTGGCCAGCAGAACGGTCGGACAGGGGAGTTTTTGTGGCAAATAATCCGTCTGATACGGAACTCATCAGTCGTGTTGCAAACGGCGACCAGAACGCGCTGGCCGAATTGTTTTCTCAACACCGCGACCGCCTCTGGCGTTTGGTGACGTTTCGCATGGATCCACGGCTGCATGGTCGAGTGGACGCGGACGACATTCTTCAGGAAGCCTGGTTGTCAGCGGTCCAGAGGATCGACCACTTTCTGATCGATGCGTCTCGCTCAATTTTCGTCTGGTTCCGCCTGATCACCTGTCAGACTCTCGTCGATATTCACAGGCGACATCTGGGAACTCAGAAGCGTAATGCGGGCAATGAGTTCTCCATTGATCGCGGCTGGTCAAGTTCGTCCACCTCATCGTCACTGTCGTTTCATCTGATGGATCATCTGACGACTCCCAGCGAAGCCGCTGTGCGTGAGGAAATGTCGCAGCAGCTCAACCATGCTCTGGAAGAGATGAAAGAGATTGATCGCGAAGTACTGGCGCTGCGGCATTTTGAGCAACTGACAAATCGCGAGGCCGCGCAGGTTCTGGGGATATCAGAACAAGCCGCCAGCGATCGCTACATCCGCGCTTTGGGACGACTGAAGACGGCGATGACGTCACTGCCAGGGTTTATGGCCGAGTAACTTTGAATCAGTCGGTCGCTCCTGTGATGAGTGCCACGGCTGAAATTCCAGCCGTCACAAACAGCGCTGTCTGGAAGACGGACTTCATCGAGCCTTCAGAAAAATGGGTCCCCATGGCTGCGACCACAAGCAGGAAGAGCAATACGATAAGACGTTTCATTAGGAGGCTCCGAAGAAAAGACCGCGGCGACTCACGACATGCCACACTTAACACATGGACATGGCAGAGCACGAAGACTAAAGGTCTCCGCCGAGAATCATCAGGAAGTGAGCGGCCGAAGAAGAAATGCAGGTCTCGAAAGCATGAAGCGACGGTTTCGCTTCTTCGTTTGACCTGAGGGCTCGCGACGCTGTGCGAACATCATTGGAGCGATGGAGCTGTTTCTGACAGCTTTCAGAAAATCGTCATGATGCGTCTGCATCGAGCTGGGAGGTTGCTGTCGGCGATGAATGCGATACCCCGGCCCGCTGTCGCCATGGTACCTGTACAGAGTATCAATGTCTGTATCGATCTGGCGGATTTGCCTGACGATTCCCATTGCTGCCCTCACCTGCGGCCTGTTACCTCGGTCGTATAGTTCCGAACTGCAGATCGCGGCCGAGGCAAAAGCTGTCGTCTCTGGCTCGGCGGTAAACGGGCTCAGGAAAGCTTCATTCGTACCCGGCGATTCACTTCAGCTTGCCAATGACCCCCGCTGTCTGGATTTGACGGCACGGATGTTGCGTTTTGTTCAGGCCTATTGTGATTATTAGCGTAAGGTGCCTAAACTCCGTGCACATGAGCACAGAAGTGCCCATTTCCGCAACAGGATGGCGATTCCCACTGCCAAATGAGAAAGATGCGAGGACGTGGTAACCACTTTTGATGAACTTTTGACCTCTGATGGAACTCCTCGACATCCGGCCCTGTCGGAATGCCTCTCATCGCTTTCCGCCGAAGTTCTCGCAGAACGACAGCGGCACGCCGAAGAAGAGCTCTTGGAGAAGGGGATCACGTTTGCCGTCTACGGACATAATGACGGCAATGAGAAAATCTGGCCGTTTGACGTAGTTCCGCGCCCTATTTCCTGGGACGAATGGGCCTCGATTGAAGCCGGTCTGAAGCAGCGTATCCGCGCATTGAATCTGTTTCTGGATGATGTTTACGGTGCAGGACAGATTTTCAAAGACGGAGTTGTCCCTGAGGATCTGGTGAAATCCGCCAAGACTTATCGTCCGGAATGTATCGGGTTCCGGCCGCCTAGTGGCGTATGGACTCATGTCGTCGGAACAGACCTCGTTCGTAACCATGACGGCACGATTTACGTACTTGAAGACAATTTGCGTTGTCCGTCCGGCGTCAGCTATGTGCTTGAGAACCGCGAGATCATGAAGCGAGTTCTCCCGGAAGTGTTCTATGGATCCACAATCGCCTCGATTGAAGATTATCCAGAACGACTTCTGGATGCTCTGCTAAAAACAGCACCGGCCGCCAGCTCTTCGACACCGACAGCCGTGGTCTTGACTCCCGGCGTTTACAACTCGGCGTACTTCGAACATTCGTTTCTGGCTCAGCAGATGGGCGTTGAGCTCGTTAATGGAACAGACTTATTCGTCGACCGACGCGATGTTGTGTGGATGAAGACGACTCATGGACCACAGCGTGTAGACGTCATTTATCGCCGTATTGATGACGACTTTCTCGACCCGGAAGCATTTCGCCCTGACAGCATGCTTGGTGTTCCTGGCCTTATGCGAGCCTATCGCAGTGGCAATGTAACTCTGGCGAATGCTCCCGGAACCGGAGTCGCCGACGACAAGGCCGTTTATCGCTATGTGCCTGAGATCATTCGGTATTATCTGAACGAAAACGCCATTCTGGAGAACGTGCCGACATATCTGTGTTCTGAACCGGATCAGTGCAAGTATGTACTTTCGAATCTTGATAAGTTGGTCGTTAAGCCTACGAATGAATCGGGTGGTTACGGCATCCTGATGGGCCCACAAGCCAGTCAGGCAGAACGCGATCAATGTGCCGAGTCGATCCGCAAAGATCCTCGCAACTACATCGCTCAACCGATGTTGACATTGTCTACAGTGCCGACGGTTCTGAACCGTAGTTTGGCTCCAAGACATGTCGATCTGCGACCGTTCATTTTGTTCGGCGAAGATGTGTTCGTCCTGCCCGGCGGGCTGACGCGAGTGGCTCTGAAAGAGGGATCGATGATCGTCAATTCATCGCAGGGCGGTGGAAGTAAAGACACATGGGTTCTCTTGCGAGACACACCGTTTGCCCGTCTGCATCGACCTTGAAGCGTAACGGCGAAAGCTTTCCGATGACGGTCTTGAACTTGAAGTTCCGTACAAGACCAACTCCAAAATGCCGTGCCGGCTCAACACCTTCACGGCTGATGGGAATCTCGCCGAGCTTTCAGAGCGTCAGCGGCGGCTCGGGCGAGCTGGCCCATTTTGGGGGGCGAGGCTTCCGCATGAACATCGAAACCGTTGTCGATCAGAGCTTCGGTGCAGGTCGGACCGATGGAGACGACGAGCGTGCGGCTTGAAGTCGCCGCGCGGAATTGATCGAGCACGCCGATTCGTTCGGCCACGGTTAAGACGCTGCTGACCTGATTAGCACTTGTGAAGAGCACAGCATCAACCTTGCCGTCGGCTGTCTGGCAAATGGCGGACTCGAGAGGCTCTGTGTTCTCCGGCAGGGCCCAGCGATAAACTGGACAGGCCGTGACGGTCACGCCTCGGTTCTGCAGTTCGTTATACAGTCGAGTATTCGGCAGGCCATATTCCTGAACGACAACTCGTTTGCCATTGAGTTCGAACTTCGCATCATCAATTGCAGTCAGCAATTCTCGCCACGTGTTCGGTTCTGGAGCCCGCACTACATACTTCAAACCAACCTTGCTCAACACTGCCGCCGGTTTTGGACCGCGAATAATGATCGGTGTTTTGGCCAGCACTTCAATAAGCGGATCGTACAACTCCTGCGACCGAGCGACGTCGAACAGGGCTTCAGTGCCAACGCCCGTGAGCAGAATGATGGCGTCAAACTTCTGAGCAAGAAACCCCTGAATGATTTCGATGGCCTCGGGGTTATGCTCGATCGGAATCTCACGCATGGATGGCGCAGACAGTGGTAGACACCCCTGGCGAGAAATCAGTGAACACATTTCCTCTGCACGACGACTCTCAAAGGTGCAGACAACAAACGGATTAGCTTCTGACATGCGGATCTTGCTTTTAGCTGAGGAAACAACTGTGCGTACTGAGTTTACGAAGAGCGATTGCTCATTGCAGGTCTGCTGCGAGAATTCTCAGTGAATCAAGACACGGGCTGCGAACGATTCCCTTCAACTTGCGTGGAAGTTTGCCTGCCCCGTTTGAATTCCAGGTTTTGTTTCGGCGGCCCCCGAACAACGCGTAAGAAGTGACTGAATCGCGACATCTGGCAACAGCGGCAAACATGGTGATTCGGCCATGCTCCCCCATCGTTCTTTGCGTGATCGGCAGAAAACCCGGCCCTTTCGCAGTCGCTACCGTCGATATTTTCTTCCAGCCTGTGTTGCTGGAGTTGCTGCGCTGTGCAGTTCCAGCTGACGGTTTGTTAATTGACTGCTTTCAAAGAGTTTCCGTTTAATCCGTAGCCGACAGACAGGATTGTTGTTCGGACTGGTTTGTTCGCCAGCGGTTAAACGACGAAGTCAACCGACCAGGCCATTGGTGTTCACTCGTGGTTCGGTTTTTCCGGTGGTGCTTGTGAATTCGAGCTTCGGCTCGATAAGTGGCCAAAGGTTTTGCCCCTTGTTTTGGGATGTTCATCAATGAACGCTCGAGTTTTCATGGTGTTGGTATTCTCTTCAATCTTCATGGGCATCTGGAATTCCGACCAGAGGGCGATGGACTCGACGATTGCAAGAAACAAACGCTTAAACAAACCGGTTGCCGTGGTTCCGATGTCATCGGTCGAGACTGTGCAGCGGGAGAACATGTTGCCTGTAGAGTTCTCAGTGCCAGAGCCGAGACCGGTGCGAATCGCCATGCGAGCCAGTGATAGCGCCGGGCAGAATGAGCCTGTGATTGAGCGTCATGAAGAGCAGATTCATCAGAACAATGCTGTTCAAGGTTCTGTCGTGAGTCTGACACCAGTTGCTGACGACATGCCAGTTTCTCAAAACACCGGCAATGAAGCCGTTACGATTTCTGCTGAAGAAACTGTCGAAGCTGTTAGTGCCGAACCCGAGGCAAGCGAGCCCGTAGTTCCGGAGTTGGCCATCACTGAGTCTGAAGAGGTTTCAATCACTGAAGCTTCAGTCGAGGAAGCCAGGACAGAAGAAGTAGCACCTTCTACAGAGTTGTCTGTTTCCAGTGAGTCTGTTCAAGGCGAGCTTGAGCAAGAGCATGCTACAGAGCCCGTTCGTAGCAACGCAGAAGTCACAGAAATCAAATCGGATGAGGTGGCGGTAGAAATGCCCGCGATTGAATCACAAGTCACGGAACTCGCCGCTTCTGAAACTCCTGTCGCACAGGTCGAGCCTGCAGCAGTGCCGGCTCCCAAAGATTTTTCGTTGCAAGGCACAGCAGACTCCCACGATGCCAATTCTTCAACAGAAACCACCTTAACAAAAGACCTCGCGACAGAGGAGACCGCTGTCGAAGTTGTTCAACCTGAGGCAGTCGTCAAAGCAGAGGTTGTGGCGGTAGTCGCTGAGAATTCAACGGACGAGACTGTGGCCGATCACTCCGGCGATGTTTCAGCTCAGAATGAACATCCAGCGGCCGAGTCAACCGAGGCTGAACTGTCTCAACCGGCTGATCCGATCAAAGAAGAATCTGTGGTACAAGCCGACTCAGCAAATCTTAATGCCACAGAATCAGTCACAAGTGATTCAATTGAAGACGAAAAATCGCTGGAAGAGAAACTACTTCAGACCGGCGAGTACGACATGCTCGATGTGCATGCAGAAGATGTAACACCCGGTAATGTGGAACCTGCTCTCGATGGTGGAGCGACCTGCATCCCGTTACCTCGCAATCTTGCTTCCGGAACATGGCAGGTGATTCATTCCTCCGGAGAGTTCTTCAAGATTACCGTTGATCGTGGGAGAAACTCATCAGGAAAGCATGGCAATGATGATGAGGACGTTTTGGAAACCAGTTTCTGCGTCACGACATCTCCTGATGGTGTACGCTGGTGCTTCATCCGATCATTTGTGGATTCTCCGGTTCCGATTCGCCGAGTCACCACTGAGTTTTTCTCACCAGGTCAGCAATAGTTCACCCCTGAAGTCGATCTTCTCAGGAAGATCGTCGAAAATCGCCCCGAAACCGCGATCCCCGCGGCTTTGTGCGTGACAACAACGGTGACGATTTGCTAGCCTGCATAGCCCCGTATTTGGTTATTCTGCGGGCGGCATGATTGAGGCCGGGTGTTTGCGGCATCTAGCTTTCAGATCACACCTCAGTCGTCGCCGCGCCCAAAATAATCCCTCCTGTTCTTCCTCGCTGTTTGTCCTTCCCAAGTCGAGCAACACTGTGCCACGACTACCCGCTTTTCCATCCATCGCTGCTGTGTTGTGCTTATGCAGTTTCTTGCAGGGCGCGTCGCTGATTGCTGATGAACCACCGATTGTGGATTTTGAAAACGATCTGCAGCCTATTCTGACTCGCTTTGGGTGCAACAGCGGCCCATGTCACGGGAAAGCTCGTGGTCAGGGTGGATTCCAGTTGTCGCTGCTTGGCTTTGATGCACAACAGGATTTCGATGCGATCGCAAAAGAAGGTCGTGGTCGAAGAGTATTCCCGGGGGCTCCAGAAAACAGTCTGATGCTCGCGAAGCCGGCTGGCACTATTCCTCACGGTGGTGGTCGACGTATTGATGTCGCTGGTCCTGAGTTTCAGACGATGCTGACCTGGATGCGCCAGGGGATGCCTCGCAAAGCTCCGAATGCTCCGGCCCTAAAATCGATTACCGTGAATCCCGCCTCTGCGGTTCTCGCTCCAAAGCAAACTCAGGCGATTGTTGTGACCGCGAAGTACTCCGATGGAACAGAACGCGATGTCACCCGTCTGACAGCTTTTCAGTCCAACGAAGCGCCGATTGCTGCTGTTGATGAAACGGGAGTTGTTACTGCGGGTGAAATCACCGGTGATGCTGCGATCATGGCTCGGTTTATGGGACAGATCGCTGTCTGTGATGTGATGATTCCTCGCACCGAAACGATTCCTGCCGACGACTACGCCGCACTTCCTCGCAACAACTTTATCGACGAGCTGGTTTGGCAGAAGTTGCAACGATTGAATATCACACCTTCCGGGATCTGTGATGATCACACGTTCCTGCGTCGAGTGACCACCGACATCTGTGGACGCATCCCGACTCAGGATGAAGTGAATGCGTTTCTGGCCGATACGGCGCCGGACAAGCGAGCCAAGGTGGTTGATCGATTGCTGCTGGAGCCGGAGTTCGCCGATCATTGGGCCAACAAATGGGCTGACCTGCTGCGCCCCAATCCCTATCACGTGGGTATTAAGGCAACGTTCAATTATGACCATTGGATTCGGCAGTCATTTCATGAACGGAAGCCGTGGGATCAGTTCGTGAAAGAACTTTTGACGGCCCGCGGCGGTACGTTCCGCGATGGCTCGGTGGTGATGTTCCGCGACCGACGGCAACCTGAAGAACTAACCACGTTGGTGAGTCAGTTATTCGTTGGCGTTCGGCTTGATTGTGCTAAGTGTCATCATCATCCGTTCGAAGTCTGGGGCCAGGATGACTTCTACAGTTTCGCCGCTTACTTTTCAAAAGTTGGCCGCAAAGGGACCGGGATATCCGCCCCCATTTCGGGCTCGGAAGAATTTGTCTTCACTGGAACCAGTGGCGCGGTCACGCACCCAGTGACTGGTGCAACAATGGAGCCTCGCCCGCTGTTCGGAGAAGCACCGCCTGTCGTGGAAGGTCAGGATCAGCGTGAATCCCTTGCTGCATGGATCACCTCACCAAACAATCATTTGTTTGCCCAGACGATGGCGAATCGAGTGTGGGCTGACTTGATGGCCAGAGGATTAGTGGAGCCGGTTGACGACCTTCGCGCGACCAACCCTCCGACGAATGGTCCCCTGTTGAAAGCTCTCGGGGAGCATTTCCGGGACTCTGGGTTTTCGTTGACTGAGTTAGTGCGAGTCATTGCAAATTCGCATGTGTATCAGTTGAGCTCACTGCCAAACGACACGAACGTTTCCGATACCCGAAATCATTCTCGCCACTATCGTCATCGTCTGCGAGCGGAAGTGCTGCTGGATGCCGTCACGGTAGTCACGGGAGTCCCCCCGGAATTCGATGCGATGCCACCGGATTCATCCGCCAAGCAACTGTGGACACATCGATCAGATTCTCTGTTCCTTGATACGTTTGGACGTCCGGATCCGAATCAGGATCCTCCCTGTGAACGCATGAGTGACTCCACAGTTGTGCAGAGTCTGCATTTAATGAATTCAGAAAAGCTGTTTCGTGACATTGGCAGTGATAGCGGGTCAGCAAAGAGTCTGGCGGATAGTTCGAAGACCGGTGAAGAGATCTCCGTTGAACTTTACACTCGCGTCTTCGGACGCAAGCCGACACCGGATGAAACAAAGCTGGTAGTGGATTTGCTGGCTGCGGAAGGTGCTGTCCGCCGTCAGGTGATTGAAGATCTTATGTGGGCCATGGTCAACTCGGCAGAGTTTGTGTTTCAGGACTGAGGAACGACTTCAATGTTAAACCGCAGACGATGTGATGGAATTAGCCGACGCAACGCGCTGGAACTGGGCCTGGGTGGATTCCTTGGAACCAGCTTTGTCGGCGGCCTGAAGGCTCGCGCAGAATCACAGCATGGGGGTTCCGTACCAGCAGGAAAAGCGAAAAGCTGTATTCTGATCTGGATGGATGGCGGTCCGACTCACTTCGAAACATTCGATCCCAAGCCCGATGCTCCGATGGAGTATCGTGGAGAGTTTTCTTCGATCGACACAACCGTTCCGGGCGTTGGCTATTCGGAGCACATGGTCAAGCTGGCTGCCAGCCTGAATGACTACGCGATGATTCGTTCAATCCGCCATGATCAAGGCAATCATGGCGCCGGTAATCACTACATGATGACGGGATCACCGCCGAGAATTCCGGTGGGCTGTGGTGCGTTTGTCAGTTTTCATCCAAGCATGGGTTCAGTTGTTGCCAAAGAACTCGGGCGAGATAACGGGCTGCCGGCGTATTTCAGCATGCCCCAGATGTCTCGTTCCGGCGGCCCGAATTTTCTGGGAGCACGGTATGCTCCGTTTGTTGTGGGCGATGACCCGAACGGCGCCAACTTTAAAGTGCGTGACGTCGCTCTGCCTCGTGATCTGACAGATATGCGATTTGGATCTCGTACTGATCTGCGAGCCAAAGTGGATCGCATGGTACGACTGAATGATGAAGCCGCCGGTGATCCAGTGCTGGCGTTCGATGAGTATTTCCAGCAGGGACACAACCTGGTCACATCGCCGGAAGCTCAGAAGGCCTTTGATATCAGTCAGGAAAGTCCGGAGACCCGAGATCGCTACGGTCGTGACGGATTTGGCCAGCGTTGTTTGCTGGCACGCCGACTGGTTGATGCGGGCGTCCCGTTTATCACCGTCTATGATGGCGGCTGGGATCATCACAGCGACATCTTCGGTGCGTTGCGCAAGCGTCTGCCTTCGTGGGATAACTCTGTTGCGACACTCATTCAGGACCTCAAAGAGCGAGGCATGCTGGATTCGACGCTCGTGATCGCACTTGGCGAATTCGGCCGTACGCCAAAACTTTCGACGTTGGCTGGAAGTACCACAGCTGGACGCGATCACTGGGCCAACGCGATGTCAGTTCTGATGGCTGGTGGTGGAACTCCCGGTGGAACAGTGATCGGCGCGACTGATCGCAAAGGTTTCTCTGCCGTGGATCGAGTCCTCTCGCCGGAGAATTTCGTTTCGACGGTTTACCACAAACTGGGCATCGACCCGAACAAGATCCTGTTCAGTCCTCAGGGACGACCCGCACATCTGGTGAGCGATCCCACGCCAATCGCCGAACTTGTTTGATTTGAAGGTTGCCGCAGAAATGGGGCAGTACGCGAATGTGCTTAAGGGATTACCCACGGTTCGTTTTTGTCGGTCATGTGCGTTGACCTGGTTGTTGGTCTTCGGCATCAAAAGAGGTGGGATTCACACACCGCTGCTAGTGACATTTTGGCACACCTGCGTCTCGCGACCTAACGTTGCTTAGAACATCTATGAAAGAGCAACTTGTCATGTAGAGAGCGGTGTCGCTGTGCCCTCAAGATTTTCAGGATCTGCAGCCTTATGGAGTCCGGTGCAATACTTTATCGCGGTACTAGCCGTGATCTTTGTCGCAGAAGCTGGCGTAATGTATCTGCTTCCGTTTTTGCTTCCGGCCGACGTTGATGCCAGTGTAGAAGCGTTGTGTGATGCCGCGATCCTCACGATCATCAGTGCACCCTTGTTGCGGCAGCTGCTGATTCGTCCGATGCGCATGGTCGCCACAAATGAAGCGACAAAATATGCGACCATCGTCGAAATGGCTCGTGACGCGATCCTGACAATCAATGACTCCGGTCTGATCGTTTCGGCCAATGAAGCGACCACAGCAATGCTGGGGGATGAGACGAAGTTGTCGCTGATTATCCGGCAGCCGATCGGTCAGATCCTGCTGCATCATCACAGTGATCCCATGGAAGCTCTGCGCACCGCAGCCGGAACAAAGCGAGCAAGAATAGAAGCTGATATTGTAAATAATGCCGGAGCCATGGTGCCTGTTGAAGTCACGGTCAGCAAAATCTCACTGCGAGGTTACTTGTACTTTACGCTCATCGTTCGCGACATCACTGAACGCAAACGTGCTGAATCTCTGCTGGCCGATGCCAATCGCAAGCTGATTGATACGGCACACATGGCCGGCAAAGCAGAAGTGGCCACATCAGTGCTGCACAATGTTGGCAATGTCCTGACCAGTATCAACGTATTGGCCTCAACCGTGCACGAAAAAGTTGCTGGCAGCCGCTGCTCGGGACTTGCAAAGGCTGTCGGTCTGATTCGAGAGTACAAGGACAATCTTGCTGAATTCCTCACCAGTGATCAGCGAGGGAGACAACTTCCATCATATCTTGAAAAGCTCTCGGACACGCTGGCCTCCGAACAACGCGAATTGCTGGGTGACCTGATTTCTCTTAACAACAATGTTCAGCATGCGAATCAGATCGTGGCCGCTCAGCAAAGCCACGCCAGAGTTCAAAGCTTTGCAGAACAGACAGACCTCAGCGAATTACTGGAGAGTGCCGTTACGGTGATCATGGCTTCCTGCCAGCGTCATTCCGTCAAGGTGATCCACGATATCGATCAGGCTCCCGAAATACTGATCGATCGGCACAAGCTGATTCAGATTGTCGTCAATCTGCTGACCAATGCTAAAGATGCCGTGGCCGAACTTCCGGTCGCGGACCGCAGAATTGATCTCAGGGCATTCCCCATCTCGTCTGAGCTGGTGCAGATTGAAGTTCAGGACAGTGGAGTCGGCATCGAGAAATCTCAGCTGACGAAAATTTTCTCGCAGGGCTTCACCACGAAAAAGAACGGACACGGATTCGGGCTGCACTACTGTAGTCTTGCCGCATCGGAACTGGGAGGTTCTCTGACAGTTGAAAGCGACGGACCAGGGACAGGCAGCACGTTCACCTTAACATTGCCACTTCGTTGCACCGCTCTGGTGGTGAGCCGGTGAACGCTCCGGAACAAGACTCCTGGCTCACACCTGAACGTTGACAATATCGACGGCATGAGCCGTTACGGTGTGGGCGTGTGTCCCAAATGCTTCTGAAGGAATTTGTAGGTTGCCTGCCCGTTGATTGTGTGCGGACCAACAAACCATTCGATCTCGGTTTTGTCACCGATCTTCAGTTGAGCGGAATACAGGTGGCGGATCTTGGCATATTCAAAAGCGACCCAGTGATCTTCGCCAACGCCATCGAAGTGGCCTCGTTCGACCATAAATGGACGCGGGCAGATTAACGCCGCCATTTCCGCATAGTTGAATGTGCTGCCGAGATCCCATTCGAAAATCTCATACTCGCCCGTCCACATGTAGCTGAAGTTCTCACGAGTGCTGGCGTTCTTCAGAACCCATTCGTTGAAGTCGGCTGAGCAGATCGACAGGCAGTAGTCGGTCACCAGAGCCGGAATTCGCATGGCTGATTTTCCACCGTAACTTAGGCCGTAGAACGCGATGCGATCACCATCAACATTCGGCTGCGTCTTCAGCCAGTTTACGATCTGCTGATGTTGAGGCACGATGATGGAGAACAGGGATTTCCCGAGCGGTTGAGCCTTCCGTTGAAGTGTGCGGAATCGATCCTGAAAGATGTAAGGATTCTGCGGTGAGAACGTGATGAATCCCTGTTCGCATAGCTTCGCCGCAAAGTCATGATAGGCCGGGTGATCTCCCTGGAAGATGTCGACAGGGCGACCTTCAAGACCGTGTTGGCAGACCACAACCGGACGCTTTTCTCCGGGCTTCAGATCTTTTGGCAACAACAGTACGCCATACGCAAACACATCCGGGAACACATCCAGAACAACTTCGTGGCCCGTCCATTTTTCGGTGTCCCAGGACTTTCGCGAGCGAGCATTGAATGGCAGCAACGGCTGTTCAAATTCGCCGATCACCTCTTTGCGGAAGATCTCACGATACTGCTCGACAGATTTTTCGTACGCTTCAACGGATGTCATATCGAGCTTCGACATGAAGTCCTTGCGAACAAAATGACTCTCGCGAAGCAGCGCCTGATTATGCCGGTCGATTTGACGGAAAAGAGTTGTTTCACGAATTGCCGGATCCGGCCTGGTTTCCTTTTCAGAGACTGACAGCTTTGTCAGGTCTTCAATTGAAGGAGCTGTTGGGGTCAGCGCTTTGACAAAGCTATCATAGCCGTCACCCAACGCTACGTTTCCATTGATTGGAAAAAGCACCGTAAATGGAGCCTTCAAAGGCTCGATACGAGCAAACAATTCCTCAACGACCCGCTGATTCTCGCTCTTGTCAAATTGCTTATTCGACAACAATGCCGGCGCGCCGCCGTTTCCGGCGAGTACGACTTCCGGTATCGGCGCCATTTCAAGCTTCAGGCCACGAGGGGCCACAAGCATCGCAAGTTCCTGGAACCCGAAATCACTCAGCAGCCCAAAGAAGTTTCGCTCGATCGGTTCTTCCCATGATTTCTCCCGAGGTGTGACAAATCCACTGACACAGGTCACGTTGATGCGAGTGTCCAGGCCACCGGCGAACAAGGCCAGCATGCCACCTTCACCGTAGCCGTAAATGCCGACCGGAGTTTTCGGAGAAGACGCGGCGAACCAGTCAACGATGCTCAGCGACATCTGCACTTCGTAACCTGCAAGAGTTCGCCCCAGTTCAAAGGCGGACCGGTGCAGGAATTCGCGACTCGTCACATCCGCCCGCCCCAAACGTTTTTCACGGTGGCGACTGATCAAAGCCGGGACAACGACGCGACAACCAGACTCTGCATACAGTCTTGCAACTTGAGAGTTCTCAGCTAAGCCCTCAACAAGTCCGCACATCTGTTCGGGAGTCTGATCTGCATCCGGCAGTAGGATCACGTTGGCAACAATGTCGCCCTTGGGAGTCAGCAGCAGCCCTTCGCCATAGATCGATGGCAATCCCGCTCCCTGCGGAGACGGATCGCTTAGCACAGGCCAGCGAATGGCCTGCACCGTGAATTTCTCTGACTGAGCGATCACGGATTCACCACCCACGTTGACGATGATCTCCGGGGCCGCAAATGGCAGGCGAGCATCCCGGATGCCCAGACTCTTAGCCAACTTTTCCCGATGCGGCTTTAACGACGCTTCGTAAGCTTCTGGCGATGATGTATCGACCTTGAATCGTTCCGCACGAGTGGCCGCGGTCGTCTCGATCTCTTTCAGCAGAAACCGATCAATTCCGTCCACCATCTGCGAGGCCAGATCGCCTTCAATGGTCAGCGGCGTTGTCCCGGAAGGTCCAGCAACCTCCTGCGCCGATAGCGGAGCAGCACAAATTCCTGCAGCGAACACAAACAACGTCAACGCAGTGCGGACAGACAACATCGCGGAACCTCCTGATGGCAGACAGATGGCGAACATCGAAGAATCGTCGGCGGAAGTAACCGGCGATCGTAAAACAGCGGGGCCGCAATGGTAACCACTCATATCTAAATGGCGAACGATCGGACTGAGTTTTGATGCGAACCGCGCCATGAAGCGACTTAGTTCCGATTGGCTAAGCTTCTTCGAGCAACTGTCTCGTCCAGTCATTCTGGAAGTTTCCGTTTGGATCGTACTCCTTACAGACTTGTCGAAAAGCGGCAAACTGGGGGTAGAGTTTTCGAAGTTCTGCCGGCTGGAGATAGCACAGCTTTCCCCAGTGTGGGCGAGCCGCAAACAGTGACGCCATGCTGCGACTCAGAAAACGTCCGACGGTCTCAAAAGCATCACGATCTCTACCTCGCGCGTAGCAGGTGAAGGTAATCGCGTACCACGGTGAATCTGCCAGTTCATCTGCGGACGCATCTCCAGAACTGGACATCGAAATCAAGGCATCGTCCGGCAGCACTTTTCTGATACAGATCGGGAAATGATGACAGTAGATTCCCGCCATCGTGCTGAGATCTTCTTCAAGTCCGACCTGGGACAGCTTGTTGCGAAATGAATTCTCGATTTCCTGGACTGTTCCGCCTGCAACGCACAGGACTTGCTCCACAAACTTCATCGCCGGTTCCAGTTGGTCTCTGGTGACGAAGAGTTCAAGCTCGATATGTCGAAACAGCTCATGCTCCATAACCAACTGTGGACTCGACTGATCCACTACTGACCAGTCGCGAACCACAAACGTTGGGATCACTCGGCGAAAAATCAGCCGGATCAGACTCTTCACTCGAATAAGACGAACGAGCAGCAGGATCAGCAGATGCATCGCCACATCAATCGTCAGAAACCGATACCATCGATAAAGCCCGGCGGTCGCGGAACGATTCCTTGAGGACTCGCGGCGATGTTGTGCCATGTAACTCCATCGCCAGGGCACAAGGAAAAACTGTTGCAAAGGAAACTGTTCCTCAGCCGCGACAACTTCTGAAAGCTGGGCATACTCGTGAAAGCTTTCTTCGACACAATACGCCGATCGACACTGCATTCGTACGCTAAGAATGACGCCCAGGCATCCGAGTGAACATCTTGCCGCGCGAAGTTCTGCTCCTTCGGTGATCTCAGTGATCGTCGCTCGACCGGTCTTGGTGTCGTAGCGAGCAACCCGGACACTCATGACATAATGGCACAGGGAATTCCGTCCGGATCCGTGAGTTGCTGTTGAAACGGCTCCTGCCACAGATTGTTCGGTGATCAATCCCAACGACGGAAGAGTCCAGTTCTTCTGACGTTCCAGTTCCGACAAAAGACGCTTAATCTGACATCCAGCTCCGACATCGACCGAGGGTTGATGATTCTGGTCTGCGGTTCTCACATGATTCAGTTGCCGCAGATCCAGCAGAACATCATTGGCTTCAATAGCTTTACTCCACGAATGAAGGCGTCCGATGCATCGAATCCGCTGACCTTGGTGCCTGTCAAGAATTTCGAGCACCTCCTGCTCCGTTTCGGGCGTGTAAAAAGACCTCGGATTCAGCTCAATGTTGCCGCCAAAATTCGTCGTTCGCATAAACTTCGCCCGTCTGATTGAGAGTTAAAAAGCTGCTTCTGTGCTACAAGGCGAGAACGGCGCTGATATTGTGCGCGAACTTGCCCGGGATCTTTCCATTTTTCGCGCACCGCGGTTTTGGAGATGTCGCCTTTATCCAAGAGGGCCCTATGTGACGGACTCTGAATCCAATCTCGCTTCCATTCTGAATCGGTTTCGGCCTGTGCTTTTGACACTGGCCGAAGCGATGATTTCACCAGCCCTGCGCAGTGAGCTGGAAGCTTCGGATCTGGTTCAGCAAACACTGATGGAGGCACACTGCAATGCGGAGCAACTCGTGCTGATGAATTCCGCCGTCGTCTTTTCCTGGCTGCGCAGTGCCTTGCAGCACAATATGTTGGACGCGATCAAGCACCTTCGAACGCAGAAGAACGATATTCGCAGACGCCTGCGGACATCGGAAATTGAAGCGTCATGGTGTCGACTGGAAATGATGCTCGTTGACGAGCAAACATCTCCCAGTGAAGTTCTGCAGAGGAATGAGCAATTGTGCCTGATGCTAAGTGCTCTGCAAACCCTGCCGGATAACCAGCGTACCTCGCTGATTATGAAACATCTGAAAGGGCTTTCGTTGAGGGAAGTTGCTGAGGCGATGCAGCTTTCAGAATCTGCAACGGCCGGATTGCTGCATCGTGGGCGCCAGCGATTAGCGCAGTGTCTGGAGAATCCAGGTCATGAATAGTTCTCTCTTCGGACGCCCGACCAATAATGCTGACGACGACACTCTGGCGCAACTGGAACGCTTGGCAGAGAGTGGTTCACAGTCTGAGTTCCCGCCTTCACCGCCAACAGAAGGGGAAGCAGAAGGCCGAACACTCGAGGCGTTGGCGGAACATTATCGCCTTTACAACATGATCGAACACCTTGCTGCGCCGGTGCGTCTGGCGTTGGTCGCAGATGACTCACCGCCGCAGTTGCCTGAGTATGAAGGTCTGGAAGAAATCGGCCGTGGCGGCATGGGAGTTGTCTATCGAGGTCTTCATCGAAAACTCAAAAGGCTTGATGCGATCAAGGTGATTCGGCCCGATCGATTGGCAGGCATCATTCCGGAATCCGTCAGACAGATGCAGTATCGATTTGAGCGAGAACTGCGTCTTGCTGCATACGTTGCTCATGAAAACATTGTTCCTGTTTACCAGGTTGGCGAAGTCGACGGGCGCCCGTGGTTCTCGATGCAGTTCGTTGAAGGAGTCTCTCTGCAGGACCTTCGCGGCAATGCCTCGGTGGCTCCAGAACAAGTCGCTGTCGTGATGGAAAAAATTGCTCGGGCGGTCAACATCGTGCATCGGCATGGCGTTCTGCATGGAGACATCAAGCCACACAATATCCTGATCGAGCGAGAGACGAATCGTCCGCTGATCACAGACTTTGGCCTGGCTGATTTCGACCTGTGTTTTGACCTGCAGGGTGACGAGATTCAGAAGGATTCCGGGGCCGAAAACATCGCTGGTACACCGGCGTACATGGCACCGGAACTGTTGCGCGCCGCGATGCAGCAAGCCAGTCCGCAGGAAGCGGCACTCGTCAGATCTGTTTCGTCTGATGTCTATTCACTGGGAGCAACGTTGTGGGCCACGCTCAGCGGTCGATCGCCGCTGGAATTCAGGAACGCGCAGATTGCCGTTGATTCCCGATCGAGCAATCTGCCGGCGGAGTTGCTGAAGATCTGCCAGAAATCCATGTCGGAGAATCCTGCGTTGCGGCACCAGTCTGCTCAGGAATTTGCCGACGAACTGGCTCAGTGGCTAAATCGACCGCGATGGAACCAGTACTTCCCCGGTCTGCGAAATCTATTGTGGGTGATCGTCGCACCGTGCCTGTTGATCAGCAACCTGATCGTATGGACCCTGATGCGTGAACAGGCGGCGGAGTTCCTGATCTGGGGTGTGATCTTTATTGGCTATGCGCCGCTGTTTGCGGTGTTTTTCAGGAGTCAGCGAGTTCACCGCGTTTCTGACTCCGCACGGCGAGAACTCTGGTCAATCTGGATCGGCCATGCCATCGGCGCTGCGGCGAGTATGATCAGTTTACGTCTGCTTTTGGCTCAGGATCTAAGTCGCATGATCCCCGCGTTTTATTGTGCATGGGCTGCGATAACTTCTGTGGTCTTGTTCGCGAAGAGTGGCAACTTCTGGACGGCGTATCGCTGGATCGGGATAGCCTGGTCAGGCATCGCTGTGTCCATGGCCCTCCTGCCCGAAATGAGTCCAATCCTGTTTGGGTGCGCAGCAGCAATAACCTGCATCGTTATCGCTCGGGGTGATAAAGCCTTTGCCGACGATGAGCACGGCTCATCACCGTGAGATCCCAAAGTGGGATTATCCATTCGATTCGGGAGACGCTTTTCCTGGCTCTGCCGAATCATCGCGAGCCGAAGTAGAACAGCATCATTCCCAACGCAACTCGATGAGCCATATCAGGCAGGAAATCAGGCATCTCGAACAGTTCCGGAACTCCTGCAATCCCAACGGCCAAAAGCACAACAATGGCTTTGAAATCGCCCCAGGCTGACGACGGCCGTCGGCCCGTGCGACTGCCGAACCACGCCCCGACACCTCGAAAAATGGAGCCCAGCACATACGCGGCAACAATTCCCAGCAGCGATACGGCACGAGGTTCCATCAGGCGATGGTGTCGATAAAGAAAAACTCCGAGGCCCACAAACGCGGCAAGAATCAGGAGTCGAATACTGTGTCGAGGAAGAAACAGGGGATGCTGTTCCTTCTCAATCAGCCCCTCTTCCTGAATCCTCTTGAGCACTTCCGGAGGCAGTGAAACAAATCGTCGTGAGGTAAAGTAATGAGCCAGCGCGATCAGCAGAGTTTCCGTCCAGATCAAGTCCAGATCGTGCCCCCGAGCCACACTGACAGTCACAATCGCAACCACAAACAGTGTCAGGATAGCTCGCACGCTACCAACAGGAAGTCCCAGTGGCGGCCAGTACTTTGGTGATCCTTCAGGTTCCAGTGCAGACATCGTGCTCTCTCGCGGTTTCTATGTAACACCGAAACGGTTCAATCAATCACAGGACGTCCGCGTATGGCGGATTGAGTCGGTTTATCCGAACCCAACCGAGGGAAGCCGTTGGAACAGCTCGCCGATGGCGTCGGGGTAACAGACAAAACGATTTTGAAGGATCAGGCCTTCTTCATGATTCGCAGCAGCACACTTTGACCATCTCGCCCGGGAGTTGACCAGGCTGCGACCTGCTCCACTGAATGCTTCTTCAGCAGTCCATCGGCCGAGGCTAAGTTGCGTTCTTCGATCCATTTCGGCCCTTTGATCAGAAGCAGTTTTCCAGCCGCTCCCCAAAAAGGAATAAACCAGCCAATCATTTTTGCAATCGAAGCCACTGCTCGGGCCGTAACAAAATGAAAGCGGTTAGTTTTCAGAATCGATTCTGCTCGATCCGCATGAACTGGCACCGTCAGCCCCAGTGACTTCACAATATCCTGCAGGGCCATGGCCTTCTTACCGACGGAATCGCATAACGTTACGCTGATGTCTGGCCGAAGAATGGCTAACGGAATTCCAGGGACTCCTCCACCGGATCCCACGTCCAGAATTTTAGCCTTGGGAGGAATGTGTTTTGAAAGCTCCAAAGTATCCAGCAGGTCGCGAGTCACGAACATTTCCCAGTCGGTATGTCGTGTCAGGTTGAGCCGACTGTTCCAGTCCCACAACAAGCGACAATACTTCGCCAGTAAAACGGTCTGATCATCAGGAATGATCAGGCCATGGGTCTGCAACACTGACAGCAGTTGTTGCAGATCAGCTTCGGGATTTGAGGATTCAACTACGTCGGGCACAGGAGATTCAGTCAACCGAGTTCACTCGCTAAGGTTAAAGAAACAAACAGGTTACTCAAGAGTGCTGGCGTGATCCGTTGGTGAGTCGGGAACGCTGCCAACACATGGTTTAACGGCAAGCCGCAGGCGACTGCGGAAGCCAAAAACCGTCGCCTGCGGCTTGCCGTTAAACGAAATCTGAACTAACGCTTCCGTCTACTGACAGCTCGCGCTCTGCCACATCAAACCATCTACACCAGGCCAAACACCTGATCCATTTCACCGGCGATGCGTTTCAGTTCAGCGGCATCTCCGCCGCCGACTTCGGCAGCACACCATCCGTAGAAGTTGATTTCCTTCAGGGCTTTTCGCACATCCGCGTAATCAATATCGCCTTCAGAAATCCTAGCCCACTTGTCTTCAGCTCGGTTGTAGCCTTTGATGTCCAACTTGAACACTCGCTTGCCCAGTTGGCGAATCCAGTCGCCCATGCTGCCGTACTTCCAGTGGTTGCCGATGTCAAACTGCATCCCGACCCATGGTGAATTCAACTCGTCAACAAACTTCACATACTTGTCAGCGTTCTGGGTATGATCGCCTTCGTGGTTGTAATGGAAATGATTCCACACGTTTTCAATCACGATCTGAATGCCCCATTGTGCCGCCACTGGAACTGCCTGAGCGATACTCTCGATTGATCGTTTCCAGATCTCCTCTTCTGAGCCATCCTTACCGTGGCCAACAACCAGCAGAACGGAATGACCACCAACAGCATGAGTATCCACGATGGCATTCTTCAGTGATTCCAATGCCTTCGCACGAACTTCCGGATTCGGATCTGTGTGGCGGACGTCCCAGTGGGTTGAGTTTACCGTTCCGTCGACCGGCAAACCGCTCTCCGCAATCGCCTTTTTGGTCTCTTCAACATCCATGCCGGGAGCATTCATTTCGATGCCCTCGAAGCCTGCCGCCTTTGCCGCTTTGAACTTGTCAGTCAGTGATCCCGGTACATTGACCATGCCAATCTTCAGCGTCTTCCATAAACGTCCCTTGAGTCCATCTTCAGCGACGGCCAGCGATGTGGAGATTGGATGCGCGAGTGCAGAAGCAGCTCCATTGACAACTGATCCGGCCGCCACTGCGACGGCGGAACACTGCAGAAAATTTCGGCGTGAAAACAAGTCGGCATTCATGGCGAAGTCTTTCAAGGAGGAGGGCAGATTGAGCAGGGAGATCATTGAAAAGTTGGTTGGCGGCTCTTGGTGTTTTCGTGGAAAACGGTTCACTCGTTCAAAACGGACGTCAATTTCGAGAGAACAAACCGTTCGAATCTGAGAGTTGCCTCCACGGAGAGAGTCCATGCTAGCCTCAATCGCCTGAAGTCGGTAGAGTCGAGACCACTGTTTCCGAAGCTGGTGGACATTTCCCCGGAGAACCGTCTTACCGCTGCGGAAAATCTGTCCTGATCCTGAATTCTGCGGAACGATCTGGCATCGATTCCGGTTTGACAGTCGGAGAACTCCCATGCACTTCTTTCCCGACATCGAAACTCGACGACAATTCCTCACGCAATCCGGACTCGGACTGGGAAGTCTCGCATTAGCCGACATGTTGTCGCCTCAAGCGGCCTCCGCAGAAGTGAAGGATCGAGGCGTTCTGGGTGAGCCACATTTTGCTCCCAAAGCCAAACGCATCATCTACATGTTTATGTCAGGTGCTCCGTCGCAACTCGATCTGCTCGATTACAAGCCGGTTCTGAATCAACGCAATGGCGAGCAGCTGCCGGATTCGGTCCGGGGAACTCAGCGCCTGACCGGGATGTCGGGAAACCAGTCTTCAATTCCGCTGGTCGGATCGCCATTCAAGTTTACTCAACACGGTCAGGCCGGTGCCTGGTTCAGTGATCAGCTTCCTTATACGGCCGGAATTGCGGACGATCTTTGCGTGGTCAATTCGATGTACACCGAAGCCATCAATCATGGCCCCGGCGTCACGTTTCTGCAAACCGGAACTCAGATTGCCGGTCGTCCCAGCATGGGCGCGTGGCTCAGTTATGGCCTGGGTCAGGACAATGCGAATCTTCCATCGTTTGTCGTGTTGATCACAAAAGATAAAAGTGGCCAGCCGCTGGGTTCACATCTGTGGGGCAGTGGCTTCCTGCCATCGCGTCACCAGGGCGTTCAGTTTCGAGCAGCCAAGGATCCTGTGCTGTATCTGGGCAATCCGGCTGGCGTGAGTAACGAGAGTCGACGATTGCTGCTGGATCGCTTGAAGGAACTGCACGAACACCAACTGTCGAAAACGCCGGACTCGGAAATTCAGAATCGTATCGATCATTACGAGATGGCTTATTCGATGCAGTCCAGTGTTCCGGAAGCCACGGATATTTCTGGTGAGCCGAAGTCGGTGCTGGATGATTATGGCCCCGATGTAACAACTCCGGGCTCATTCGCCGCCAACTGTTTGCAAGCACGCCGATTGGCAGAACGAGGCGTCCGATTTATTCAGCTGTATCACCAGGACTGGGATCATCACGGTGGACTGCCAGGTGCTCTGCCAAAACTGTGCAAGGAAACGGATCAGCCCGCTGCGGCTCTGGTGAAAGATCTGAAGCGTTGCGGACTGCTGGAAGACACGCTGGTTGTTTGGGGCGGCGAGTTCGGGCGGACCAACTATTGTCAGGGCAAGTTGTCACCCAATTTCGGCCGCGACCATCATCCTCGCTGCTTCAGCATCTGGATGGCAGGCGGTGGTGTCAAAGCCGGGGCTGTGTACGGAGAAACCTGTGAGTTCGGCTACAACATCGCCTCCGACGGGCTGCACATCCATGATCTGCACGCCACGATCATGCATCTGCTTGGCATCGATCATGAGCGGCTCACCTACAAGTTCCAGGGCCGCCGCTATCGCCTGACCGATGTTCACGGGCATGTTGTGCCGGGGATCCTGGCCTAGAATTGCAGGGAACGACTTGCTCTTTGAAGAAGAACTTCTACGAAGGTCGAAGATTGGCAACTCGTTTGGCGAAAACCCCGAAACCTTTGGGGCATTTTTGTTTCATGATATTGAGATCAGCAACCGCTGCGACCATCGAGTACAGGTCCCTCAGTCTACACTCAGTTGTTGACAAGGTCGTCAAACTCTGGCACAGCGATTTTGGATCGGTCATTTTTTCAGGAGTTGGTTGCAGCGAAATAGAAGTGCAAAGCACATCGGACAGCGCCGTGTGATCTGACAGAAACCACGCATCGAAACTCCGCACCGCAATGCCAATCGCTCGTGGGAGCAACGTATACTTCGTCTCCTGTGCGATGGATGCAGATTGATGACGGGTTACGTCATCATCCTGATCAATCAAGACTACAACCGCATCGAAACCCTGCCGTTCTGCCAGACGCATGATTCCAATGAATTTCCGGGCAAGCTGGTTTCCTCGTCCCGGATGAACATGGCCTGAAAGCTCGCGAATGCGTTTCGAGGTTGGGCGCAGATCAACGCCATCACCCAACAACCGCTTCACCAGGATCGGAAGAGCTGCGTCGGCCGTGCCACCCGCAAGCTCATGCTCTCCTTCCGCGACGATCAGAACGGAACGCTTCACTTTGCGTCCTCACTGGTCGGCATGGGCTCCAGTTCGTTGGTCCAGATTTCCCCAAGCGAAAAGATGCTCATCGCACGTTCCACTTCGGGCAGCGTGTCCAATCGAGTCAGAACCACGTCGCCTGATCCATCACGTCGACACCAGGTGACTTCATTTGGCTGGAAGGCATCGACAAGATACGGAGAATGGCTGGTCATCACGATCTGCGTTTCCGGATGACGTTCCACGAGACGCCGAAGAATCCTGACAATGTCGCCAACGCGATTCGGATGAATACCATTTTCCGGCTCTTCAATCAGCAAAACTCGTGGAGGTTTCGGCAGGTACATCAGGGCGAGGTAACCGAGAATGTAGAGCATGCCCTCAGCAGCTTGAGAAGCCGGTAAATCGCGGTCCGTATTCTTGAGGCGGAAGACGACTTGCTTACCGGGAGATGGCTGAAGCGTCAGAGTCTCATCTGATTGATCGACTGGAGAATTGAAACCCTGCTGTTGCACAAGAGCAATCGTTCGGACATGCGGAAAGATCTGAACGAACTCCCGTTCGAGTGCGGAGAAGTTCTCACGATCGTAATTCAGCAGGTCGTCAATCAGTGTCGGCAATCCGAATCCGTTGCCTTCGATTCGAAATCGTCGATCGGGGTTCAGCGATGTTGGAAGGGCAAGATTTCGAGCAGACCAGCGAAGATACCAACAATTCTCAATCGCTTCGAAAATCAACTTGGCGACATGCCACTCTGGCTGTGTCGCGGCCTTCGACAGACTGTGTGGGCTCCTTTGAACAAATGCTGGAAGCGTCCAGCTGGCGATGCCTCCTGTTGCCACCCTTTCGTTAAGAGCCATGTTGAAATCACTTGAGTTGTGGTGCGCAATAGCAGACTTCCACAAGACATTTTGCCCAACTTCAGCGAACTCCGAAACGACGCAATAGGAGATTTCATTGTCACCCGCGGTGAGCTGAACTCCTACCTCCAAACAGGCTGCCGGAGCATTGCTGTTTACAAGTTCTCTTCCTTGCCATCGTCCAAGAAAACAGTTTGAAGCATTATGGTCCACACTGCGACAAATCGCCGCGATCGCCTCAAGAACGCTCGTCTTGCCCGAGTCATTCGGACCAATCAGCAGGTGAATCGGCGTCAGGTCCACGGAGGCATCACAAATGGCCTTGAAGTTCTTGATGTGGACTTGAGTAATCATGCATTCTCCGGAACACGTCAAAGACCATCAGCGAAAGACAGCAGTCTACGCCTGTTTAATAACTCGACAAACTCTCTGAAGTCGGACGTCAAGTCCATACTTACCCCGATTGTACTCTTGACGAATGCGTTCTAGGGCAGCGATGCGTTCCTGTGGTGTCTTCGACAACCAAAAAGACAGGTCATTCGACTGTCCCTCCAGTCTGACTTTGGTGATCACCTTGTCAATTGCCAATGTCATTCTCCCCCGATTGCCGCTACGGATTATACCCCAGATTGGGAGCCAGCCAGCGTTCGATGTCTTTGACGGTCATCTTCATGCGAGATGCATAGTTCTCGACCTGGTCTTTGCTGATACGATCGACGGCGAAGTACTTGGAGCCCGGGATCATGCGATCCGGAAGGCTGAAGTACATGCCACTGACCGATGCGGCCGGCCACATCGCGAAGCTGCTGGTGAGACTCATGCCAGTAGCCTTCTCTGCGTCCAGCAGTTCCCAGAGCGGGCCCTTCGGCAGATGGTCCGGGCATGATGGATAACCGAACGCCGGGCGAATGCCATCGTACTGCTCATCGATAAGCTGATCGTTCGTCAGTGTCTCTGACTTGCCATAGCTCCACTCACGCCGAACCTTCGCATGCAGATACTCGGCAAACGCTTCCGCACATCGATCGGCCAGAGCCTTAATCATGATGGCTCGATAATCATCGCCCGCGGCTTCGATCTTCTTCGCGAGTTCATCACAACCATGGCCGGCGGTGACGGCAAAGGCGCCGATGTAGTCAGGGATTTTCGCAACCGGCGCGACGTAGTCTGCCAGCGAGCGATAATTCGTCTGGCCGACTCGTTCCCACTGCTGACGCAGCATCGGGAACCGCATCAGCTTTTTCGTACGAGTCTCATCCGTCCACAGAACGATGTCATCGCCATCGGAATTCGCCGGCCAGAAACCGTAGACGCCGCGAGCTTTGATGCTCTTGTCCTTCAGCATCAGCTGCAATTCCGTCTGAGCATCCGCGAACAGCTTGCGAGCTTCCTCACCAACAACAGCATCGTTCAAAATCTTCGGATACTTGCCGATCAACTGCCATGAGCTGAAGAACGGAGACCAGTCGATGTACGGAACCAGTTCCTCGAGCGGCAGGTCTTCGATAATCCGAGTTCCCACGAACTCTGGCTTCGGCGGTGCGTAGTTTGACCAGTCGATCGTCATTCGCTTCGCAAGAGCATCCGCATACGGAATCAACGTCACCTGCTGGCGCTGATCGAAAGAGGCTCTAGCCTTTGCCTGAGCCTCCAGGTTCTTCGCCGCATAGTCGGCCTTCTGTGTCGGATCCAGAAGAGACTCGACAACACCAACCGACAACGACGCATCGCCCACATGCACGACCGGCTGGTCATACACCGGAGCAATCTTTACGGCCGTATGTTTCGCACTGGTGGTCGCTCCGCCGATGAGCAGTGGAACGGTGAAACCCTGCTCCTTCATCGTGCGAGCGACGATGATCATTTCTTCCAGAGACGGCGTGATCAATCCGCTGAGTCCGATGATGTCGGCCTTGTGCTTGATTGCTTCTTCAAGGATCCTTTCGCACGGCACCATAACTCCAAGGTCGATCACCTTGAAGTTGTTACAGCGAAGCACGACCGCGACGATATTCTTGCCGATGTCGTGTACGTCGCCCTTGACCGTGGCGATCAGGAACGTGCCGCGATTGCTGCTGGCCATGGCGTTCGGATCGGCCAGCTTCTCAGCGGCTTCCGCGAGTGCGACGGCTTCTTCACGCTGACCCAGAAACAGGCCGGCGTCATTGAATCGTTCCAGTTTCCCGCTGATCTTTGCAGCCTTTTCTGCTTCCATAAATGGCTCAAGCCACGCGACCGATTTCTTCATCACTCGCGCAGACTTCACCACTTGCGGCAGGAACATTTTGCCAGCGCCGAACAGTTCGCCGACGACGTTCATGCCGTCCATCAGCGGGCCCTGAATGATGTCCAGAGGACGTCCGTACTTCAGCCGAGCTTCCTCCGTATCGCCGTCGATGTAATCCGTGATGCCTTTCAACAGAGCATGCTGCAGCCGCTGTTCAACGGTGCCGCCTCGCCACTCTTCGACCTTCTCTTTGCCGCTGGCTTTGGCTTTCACCTTTTCGGCAAAGTCAATCAGTCGCTCGGTCGCATCGGGACGTCGATTAAGAACAACGTCTTCGATATAGACCAACAGTTCCTTGTCGATTTCGTCGTAGACTTCCAGTTGCTGCGGATTAACGATGCCCATGTCGAGCCCCGCCTGCACCGCGTGATACAGGAAGACCGCATTCATCGCTTCACGAACAACATCGTTGCCTCGGAAGGAGAACGACACGTTGCTCACGCCGCCCGATGTTTTTGCTCCTGGACATTCCTTCTTGATCTGGCGAACCGCTTCGATAAATTCGACCGCGTAGTTCGAATGTTCTTCCATCCCCGTGCCGACGGTCAGAATGTTGGCATCGAAGATAATGTCGGTCGGCGGGAAACCGATTTTCTCTGTCAGCAGCTTGAACGCTCGCTTGCAGATACGAACCTTCTCTTCGCACGTCGCGGCCTGTCCGACTTCGTCAAACGCCATCACGATGACTGCCGCACCGTAGCGACGAATCAGCTTCGCTTTGTGCAGAAACTCGGCTTCGCCTTCTTTCAGGCTGATGCTGTTGACGATGCTCTTGCCGTGAACACACTTCAGGCCGGCTTCCAGAACTTTCCAGTCCGAGCTGTCGATCATGATCGGCACACGAATATTATCATCGTGCAGCAGCCACAGAAATTTCTCCATGCAGCGCGGGCCGTCGAGCAGACCTTCGTCCATATTGACGTCGATCACCTGCGCGCCGCCTTCTACCTGATCGCGAGCGATGCTGATCGCTTCGTCGAACTTGTCTTCTCGCACAAGTCGCAGGAACTTGCGCGAACCGGCGACGTTAGTACGCTCGCCAACGTTCATGAAGTTCGATTCAGGACGCAGGGCCAGGTAATCAAACCCCGAGTACGTTGACCAGCCGTTGCCCTGCGGAATCTTGCGCGGTGGGATGTCTTTGACCACTTCCGCGACGGCTCGTATGTAGGCCGGAGTCGTTCCGCAGCAGCCACCAACGATGTTTAGCAAGCCAGCAGTTGCCAGAGTTCGCACAATCTCTGCGAAGTCTTCGGCACTCGTATCAAAGCCACCCATTCCGTCCGGCATTCCGGCATTCGGATAGCAGCTCACGTACTTCGTCGCCATGTTCGACAGCGTTTCGAGATACGGCTTGATCTGCTTCGGCCCCAGCGCGCAGTTGAAGCCGATGCTGAGCGCCGGGAAATGTTCGACGGCTGCGTAGAAGGCTTCGACGGACTGTCCCAGCAGAGTCACTCCGCCGGTGAAAACAGTGCCGGAGATCATGACAGGGATCTCTCGGCCTTTCTCTTCGAACACTTGCCCGATCGCGAACAGACACGCCTTCATGTTGAGCGTATCGAAGCTGGTTTCTGGCAGAAGCAGATCGCAGCCACCGTCCATCAGACCGCGAATCTGTTCGGCATATGATTCAACCATCTGGTCAAACTGAAACGGCCGACTTCCCGGCTTGTCGGCATTCATCGAGAGCTGAACTTTGGTCGGCCCAATACTGCCCGCCACGTATCGCGGCTTCTGCGGATTTCGCAGAGTCTCTTTATCAGCAACTGCGCGAGCCAGCTCGGAACCGGTCTTGTTGATTTCGTAGGTCAGGTGAGCCAGACCGAACTCTTCCATCGACACGATGTTGGCGTTGAACGTGTCGGTTTCAATAATGTCGGCACCGGCATCCAGGTATTGCTGATGAATGCCGGAGATCAGAGCTGGCTGAGTCAGCACCAGCAAGTCGGTGGCGTTGCGAAGATCGATTGGATGATCTTTGAACCGCGTTCCTCGATAACCTTCTTCGGTCGGATTGTTCGACATAATCAACGCACCCATCGAGCCATCGATGACAAGGATGCGTTGTTCAAGAAGTTCGCGGATATCGGGGCGATTAAGAGTCATTGAGATTCGTCGAGTGGGAATTTGAGATCTGAATTTTTGAGATTTGGCGGCGCCGAATAGAATCTCGTCGGCGGAGCGACGGGTGTACCGTACGCCCGTCGCTCCGTCGACGGGATTTCCGCGATAACCCAGCTCTCACGATCAGAAAGAGGGCAACCAGTCTCGGGCCGCGCGCATTCTAAGGGCGTTCCCACTCGACACAAAGCCGGCGTGTACGGTTCAACCGATATTCAGGCAGCCGGGAGCGAAAATGCGGGGAATCGAGTGCGAAATCCCTCAGACAAGCTCAGAAATCGGCTTTCCGACCTCAACCAGCGGAGTTGGGCGACCAGCCGGATTGACCCAATGACCCCCGGGATCAATTCCCAGATGACTGAAGACCGTCGCCGCCAGATCGCCGGGTCCCAGCGGTCGTTCGTGAATCGAGCCGCCTCGACGATCGGTCGCGCCGATCACCTGACCGCCCTTGGTACCGCCGCCGGCCATCAGGAATGACATAACGCCCGGCCAGTGATCTCGGCCGGCGGTTTTTGTCATTACCGGACTGCGACCGAACTCACCGATCACGATCACAAGAGTCGTTTCCAGCAGTCCGCGCTGATCCAGATCACTGATCAAAGCTGTGATGCCGCGATCAAGGACAGGCAGCATTGGGGTCAGGCCTTTGGCAATTCCGCCCCACTGGACTTCGTCGCCGTGATGGTCCCAATGTCCCCACGCATCGCTCATGGTGACGAAGGTGACACCGGATTCAACAAGTCGACGTGCCAGCAAAGCTTTGTCACCGAACGAATCGCGTCCATAGCGATTGCGAACTTCGTCCGATTCTTCGGTTAGATTGAAAGCCTTCTGAGCCGACCCGCCCAGCACAAGGTCATAAGCTTCCTGAGTGTAACGGTCCTGTTGCTGGAAGCTGACAGACGAATCCAGGTTGCGACGAAAGCGATCCAGTTCGCGTCGAAGTGAATCGCGATCCTGCAAGCGAGGTGTTTCAACACCTTTCGGCATCGAAAACTTGCCATCAACGCGCATGCCGTCGAGCGGTTCGTATTGTTGTCCTAGATCACCAGCACCGTAAACATCCGCCACCATGCTGTTCGCCAGCGCGACGAACGGAGGCATTCCGGGGCGATTTGGGCCTTTGAATTTTGCGGCCACTGAACCCATTGAAGGGTAACCGCCACCCTGACGACCAATTTCGCTGCGTTGAGCTTTGGGGTTGGCTGCCTGAAAGGTAATCGGAGTGTGGTTGCTGGCACCTGCATCCATTGAACGAATGATGGCAAACTTGTCCATCATGGCCGCCTGCAATGGCATGTGTTCACAGATGTCAATGCCCGGCACGCAGGTAGAAATCGGCTTGAAAGGCCCGCGAATTTCGGGGCTCATTTCGGGCTTCATGTCCCACATGTCGATCTGACTGGGGCCACCGGAAAGCCATATCTGAATGACCGATGTGGCTCGCTTTTTGTTTTCGGCAAGACCACCTTGAGCCTTTGCCTGCAACAGTGAAGGAAGCGACAGCCCCGCAGCCCCTGTTAAACCAGCCTGCAGAATCCAGCGGCGGCGGCCGATTCGGAGTAGCGGATTTGCTTCCGGGCCGAAGAGCTGCCCAATAGCGTTAGTTGAATGTGAGACGATCCGGCTCGAGGCGAGATGGCTCGCCGAGTTGAGGGTTGGGCTGGAACTGGACATTTGAGCCTCCAAGTTACGAAATCCATGCCTCGCCTAGTGCCTGTGGTATCAGGATCTATCGTCAACTTCAAGCCGGAAATCCGGTTTGGGTTGAATGATGCCGGGTTCGCACATTCAATAATGGCGAATTTTCCCCCGAGTTCAGTGGTTTGAGCGTACTCCGCGAGAAGCTGCGGTACCCTGTTACTCGGCCGTTTCTGAATAAGACGTCTCGAGAAGTCATGATTGTGCCTCCTTCCTCCACCTCCATGTTTCCCGGTTTCCAGATGCGATTCGCTGCAATTCTTTTGGTTTTGTCAGCCTGGTGCTGGCCGGTCGCGGCGCAGGACGCCGCCGTCGATGGATCTGTGACAATTGACGTGTTGTCGATGGGCTTCAATGGCGTGGGGCGAGTCGGTAATTGGCTTCCCATTCGCCTGCAGGTGCACGGATTGGCAGCAACGCACGAATGTATCCTAACGGTTATTGCCAGCGATGCCCGCGGGGACCAGTGTGAAAGTAAAGTGGCGGCTGCAGTCTCTGATTCCTCTGGAGCACTGGATATCCGAGGAGTGTTCATGACCGGCCGGCTCGATGGTCCGGTGCGGCTTCGCCTCGAAGACACCGACGGAAAAATTCTTTGGCAACATTTAGTGCCTTGTCGAGCAGTCGGGAATTCCGCTGGAACAGAACGATCCGAATCCGATTTAACGGTTCCGGTTGTTGCCGAGATGAAACTGCTTCGTCATCACTCGCAAACAGTTCTCGTGGCGGGAACGCCAGCCGGGCTTGGCGAACTTGATAAAGAATTAGCTGCGAATGAATCGACTCGCGATGAATTGTCATTGCTCAGAGTTGGATCGCTGAGCGATTTTCCGGAGACGCGTCGTGGGCTTGATTCCGTCGACACCATTTTGCTTGTAACGGAATATGGCTTGTCAGAAAATCAGACCGAAGCCATTCGAGAATGGGTGTTGACCGGGGGAAATCTTCTGGTCAGTTGTGGAGAAAACCTGCCTCAGTTTCTGACAAGCCCGATTGGTCAGTGGCTTCAGCCGGTGTTTGGTATCGACCAAAATCTTTTGGCAAGTAAGGATCTGACTGCTCTGCAAAACTTTGTTTCAGGGTCCAGCCAGCTTCAGACAAATCGCTACGACGTACCCATCGTAAGGCTTGGTGCTGACCAGCCGCGGATTATTGTCAACTCCATCAACGGTCCCTTGATTTCTCGAATCAGTTCAGGGGCTGGCGTCATCACGATGTTGGCCGTCGACCTGAATCTCAAGCCATTGGATCGATGGCTGTCGCTCTCGGATCTTTACGAAACTCTGCTGTTTGGCAGAATCCTTGAAGTAGGCACCGAACAGACGCGTCGAGGCGGCAGGATCTCCAGCAGCGGAGTCACTGACATTGCAACTCAACTGGCAAATGCTGCTGATGCTATCCCGGCGAATGAACGCTGGTCGAGCTGGCATGCGATGTTACTGATGCTGGTCTATCTGGTCGTCATTGGCCCCCTGGACTATCTTCTGGTGGTCAAATTGCTGCAACGTCCTCGACTAACGTGGTTGACATTTCCGTCAATGTTGGTGCTGGCCTGTGGTCTGACCCTGTGGTGGTCTGGCAGTCAGCGTGCGGCGGCGACTGTTCGCCAGATACACCTGCTGGATGTGTCGCAAGGAGAATCAAGGCAGTTTGTGCGAACGCGTTCGTGGAGCAGCTTATCGACATCACAGTCCCAATATGGAAGCGTGTCAGTAACAGACTTTCTTCCCGCGATAGCTTCGGCCAATGTCAGTGAGAAAACCCTGATGTGGCATGGCCGCAGCGAGGATGTCTACGGTGGATTGTATCGACCGGGCGGGGCCGGTTTGGGGCAGCAGTCCAGCCGACGAACAGAACTTGGGGAAGCGAAATTTACGTCTGTGCCTTTAATGGCTGATGGCTCCCGGGCTTTTTTGGCGGAGTCGTTTTCGGGCTCCAGCGATTCACCCTTGTTTGAGTCACAGCTTGTGATGCCAGGGACTGGATTGCTTGAAGGCAGTTTTGAACATCATCTTCCGGGGGCTGTTCGCGATTGGGTGATTGTGTTTGGTAATCGAGCCTATTTCCCAGCGGAAAAGGCCGACGAAGATTTCCGCCGTATAGAACCCGGACAGAAGTGGACTCGAGAAGCAGGTCGACTTCGAATTGCCGAAATTCGTGATTTCCTGAGAGGCACGCGAATTATTGCGGGAGGACCTAAGAAATCTAACGCGGATGGTCCAACATCAACTCAGATCCAGACGGAGTACAATGTCAATGGAGCGAACCCGTTCGACATATTGCTGATGACGTCACTCTATCAGTCGGCCGGTGCTGAGAATTATGTGAAGCTGAAGAATGAATACCTTCGCCGCGACGAAGTCGGAACCGCTCTGCAACTGAACACCGCACTTCTGATCGGCGTCATCGATACGCCGCTGAGTCAACTCGCTCTCGATGATCAAACCGTAGAGCCGACTTCAACTGGAACAGTGGTTCGATTATTTCTGCCAGTGAAACGAGCCAGCGCTTCAAACATGCTGGATTTGGCGGACCCCAATGCGGACAAGAATACTGAAGCCGTTCCGGAGGGTGCGGAGCAGAAAAAGCAGGATTAGTCGGGACGATCCAGTGTGAGCCCGAAATCGCGTTGAAAAGCCTTCTGCAGCCGCCGATGTTTTGATCTTTCCTCCCTATCTTCTTTCGAACGCAGATCACTTCAGCGTGGCGAGGGAAGGTCGATCTGTTCAATCGCCTGGAATAGTGCATCCAGCTTTTGCTGAGAAGTACGACCGTGGTGAAAGTCGTCGCACCCGAGCATTCCGAGTCCCATTGATATTGAATGCGAGGATATCTCGGAAGCGATTTCTCTCGCAGCCGAATGAATCTGACGAATGCCAGTGCCTCGAATCAGCGAGGCAACATTGTCGCCACGAATTCCTCCGCCCGGCAGGATCTCAATTCGGTCGCGTGCCAGTTGATGCAGCGTGGAAAGTTCAACGGCTCCTTCCGCAGCAGTCTTTGCACCGCCGCTTGTCAGGATTCGATTGAAGCCGCAATCAACAAGCTGTTGCAAAGCAAAGTTCAGGTCAGGCACAAAGTCGAAAGCCTTGTGGAAAACGAGAGTGGCGTTGGGAAACGCTCGACGAACTTCTGCACATCGAACCACGTCGATTTGGTTACTCTGCGTTAGAAAGCCTGACGCAAGTCCGTCGATCCCTTTCTCAAGCAGGCTTTCACCTTCCTGTAACATCAGGCGAAACTCGGCATCGGAGTAAACAAAGCCGCCTTCCCGAGGACGCACCATGGCAATGATCGGCCCAGAGAATACTGCTCGCGCCTCAGCGGCTAGCGCTGATGTAGGGGTCAATCCTCCGACAGCCATCCCGCAGTTCAGTTCAATGCGATCAACACATCGACTAGCTGCCAGCAAAACGTCGTCGATTCCGCCGACACAAAGTTCGACAGTGATGTTTCGAGGTGAGGGAGTTGAGGTTGTCATCGGTTGCCCTATTTGGACTGCGGCAGCCTGCTGCCGCTTTTGAGCAGGCAGCCTGCTGCCAAGCCACTCGTGTAAAATCCTGCAGAACGTGAGCAGACTGATCCACAGCAGGCCATAGATCGAAAAGCAGCAGCGGGCTGCAGCAGTCCAAATAGCTGGGCCTGCCCAAACTCAAACAAGCAGGTAAGGCAGTTGCAAGCTTCGAAAGAGAACGCGTCGAGAATACACTCGGTGGAACTCTGCGACAATTTCGGTGTCGTCGGTAATTGGAACAGTCCTTGTTTCGGCGATCGGTCTATGTCTTTTTCGACTGGTTCAGCAAATCCCTACGAAGCACCGGCTGCGGATATGTCGCCGGTGTCGTTGGCGGAGGACACCGAGTTTCTGTTTAACGACAAGGTCATTGCCGGGATTGGAAAGATTTCGTTGCCGAATGTCTGTGTCGTTTCAGGAGATCGAACGAACCTTGTTCGTCGTGAGACCTGTTTTCGCTGGTGCAGTCGGTGGCTTACGATTCCGGGAAACATTCTGATCGGTCTCGTGATTGTTTCAGTATTTCAATTGCTCCCAATAGGCCCCCAACCACCTGGAGGCGGCGGTTGGAAGCTTTTTTACCTGCTGCCCGCTTTAATGGGAGCAGGCTCGGCCATCGGTGTGGCGTGCTTCAGTGTTCTCGGTCGTCTGCTGGGGCAACCGATTACCGTTGAATGGTCCATTTCTGCTGGCGTTTTGCGAAAAATTCGCCGGATCTGGATCGTGGGGACATTCATCATCCTGGGCGACTTCATTCTGACCGCCATTTTTGCGCCGCCAAGGCAAAATTACTGGGGTTTATCGCTATTGTTTGCAATGGCTATCGGTTCAACGATGCTGTCGTTTGCAATTGCTGCGGGGTACCGTCCGCTCAGGATTCTGGGGCGGCACGAAGGCCTTTTGCTGATTGGTGGCTTCCGTGAACCGTTTTTGGTTGAGGTCCAGAGGCTCGCTGCCATGCGTTCTTCGAGAGAATCGGGGACCGTGCCGAAGCCGGATTGAATGGAGGGGACCAGAAACCTACAATCCGCCGCTTTAGTAAATTTGGGCAGGCTGCCCCGCAAGGAGCATTTCCTGCCGGACGGCATTTGATGTCCGTCCAGAATCTGCGAAAACTCCGTGCCCGGCACGGTTTGCGAACAGATTGACGATTTGTGAGTACAGAACCTGCGTCCGGATATTCGACATAATCGTCAATGTCGAAACTGGCATGGGTTTCCCCCATGCGCATGGTGTTCTGACGTGGCCGAAGCCTTCGTGACGGTCCCGGCTCAAAACCTATCATTGCTCCTGTTGGCTGAAATTATCTCTGGGGAAGCGAATGTCGGATCAGGCATTTCAAGGTCAGGTTTCGGGGATTGCTCCGGAAGAACTCGATGAATGGTACGAGTCTCTGGAAGACATCCTCCATCGATACGGTGAAGATCATCTGAAAGCCCTGCTGGTCTGTCTTCAGGAGCGTGCGTATGCTCGCGGTGTGAAACTGCCTTTCACGGCTAACACTCCGTATATCAACACGATTCATCACACCGATCAGGTGAAGTTCCCGGGCAATCGGGAAATGGAACGTCGCATCAAGAGCTACGTTCGCTGGAACGCAATGGCCATGGTCGTCCGCGCCTATCAAAGAGGTGGCGGAGTCGGCGGTCATATTTCGACGTTTGCATCGTCGGCGACATTGTACGAAGTGGCACAGAATCACTTCTTTCATGCTCGCACAGCCGATCACACCGGCGACATGGTTTATTTTCAGGGCCACGCGTCACCAGGGATGTACTCCCGCGCGTTCCTTGAAGGTCGTTTGACGGAAGAGCATCTCGATAACTTCCGACGCGAACTTCCGGCTGGCACTGGTCTGTCCAGCTACCCGCATCCATGGTTAATGCCGACTTTCTGGCAGTTCCCAACAGTATCGATGGGTCTCGGTCCGATCTGTTCGATCTACCACGCGCGATTCCTGAGATACATGGAACATCGTGGTTTGGTTGATACTTCCAAGTCACGCGTTTGGGCGTATCTTGGCGACGGCGAATGTGACGAGCCGGAATCACTCGGCGCGCTGACTTTGGCATCTCGCGAAAACCTGGACAACCTGACCTGGGTCATCAACTGCAATCTGCAGCGTCTTGACGGCCCGGTTCGCGGCAACGGCAAAATCATTCAGGAATTGGAAGCTGCCTTCCGGGGCGCGGGATGGAATGTGATTAAAGTCGTCTGGGGCACGGACTGGGATCCGTTGCTTGATAAGGACGAAAACGGCAGACTCGTCAAACGCATGGGCGAAGTCGTTGACGGCCAGTACCAGAAGTACACGGTGTCTGACGGTGCCTACATCCGTCAGCACTTCTTCGGTGCTGATCCGGAAGTGCTGAAGATGGTTGAGCATCTTTCTGACGACGTGATGCAGAACATCCGTCGCGGTGGTCACGACCCGGAAAAGGTTTACGCCGCGTATCACGCTGCCGTGAATCACAAGGGGGCTCCAACTGTGATCCTTGCCAAGACGGTCAAGGGTTACGGTCTTGGCGATGCGGGAGAAGGGCAGAACAAAGCTCACAACTCCAAGAACGTCGAGATGGCGCCGTTGCGAGCCTTCCGGACTCGCTTCAATCTGCCGATCAGCGATGCCGAACTGGAGAAGCTTCCGTACTACAAGCCTGCTG
>Ga0255094_1000105_pt1 | contig 46036 bp, 31 predicted proteins | sample Colum_Law_RepB_8_2_FD_188434 | JGI IMG/M metagenome (GOLD analysis project Ga0255094, IMG submission 188434) | Freshwater microbial communities from Columbia River, Oregon, United States - Colum_Law_RepB_8d | ecosystem: Environmental > Aquatic > Freshwater > River | place: USA: Oregon...
CAGAAATCCGGTTCCACAATAGAAGCCCGGCAAGGCAAACGAGCCGGGCTTCTTTGCGTTGAAGAGCCCCCTTTTTGAAGTCGCGCCTGAGAATCATGGTCATGTGTAAAAGTTTACTGCTGGTCGCTGCTGCGTGGCTGATTACAAACCTGGTTGGGCGGGCCGAAGAAAAGCCGCGCCCGAATTTCCTGTTTGTGCTGGTTGATGATCAGTCACCGTTTGATCTGAAGGTCTACAATCCTCGCTCTGAGCTGCAAACACCGACGCTCGACAAATTGGCTGCAGAAGGCATGGTCTTCGACGGTGCCTACCACATGGGCTCGTTTATGGGAGCCGTCTGTACGCCATCTCGGCACATGATTATGTCCGGGCGGACAGTCTGGCATTTGCCGATATCACCTCGATCCCAAGAGGATGGCCTTTGCCCCGGTAATCTCGAGCAACACACGATGCCGGCAGTATTCAATCGAGCGGGCTATGACACGATGCGAACGTGCAAGCTGGGCAACAGCTACGAAGCTGCGAACAAGTTGTTCGCAGTTCGGCGGGATGAAACAAAACGCGGACCAACTGATGAAACCGGAAGTGCGTGGCATGCTGAGCAGGTGCTGGAGTATCTTCAGAATCGCCAGCGGACGGGCGATAAGGATCCGTTTCTGATCCACTTTGGTTTCTCACATCCACATGATACGCGAGACGGAAAGCCGGAATTTTTGGCAAAGTATGGTGCGGTCAACCACAGTGATTCGACAACATTGCCTCCAGCGAATCCATTGGCCCCGAGGCTGCCTGAGAATTATCTGCCTGCACACCCGTTTCCAGATGGACACCCGGGATTGCGAGATGAGGTTGATGTAAGCGGTGTCTGGAAGAATCGCGATGAACGTACGATCCGCAATGAGCTGGGGCGTGAGTTCGCGTGCAGTGAAAACATCGACACCCAGATCGGCCGAGTGCTGAAGCAACTCGAAGCCATGGGAGAAATCGACAACACATACGTTGTCTACACCGCAGACCACGGAATGGCGATCGGGCGGCATGGACTGCAGGGCAAGCAGAATCTTTACGAGCACACCTGGCGAGTCCCATTCATCGTTAAGGGGCCCGGCATTAAGCCTGGGACTCGCGCGATTGGAAACATCTACTTGCTGGATCTCTTGCCGACTTTCTGTGATTTGGCTGGTTTGCGACCACCGGATTCCAGTGAAGGTATTACTTTCAAGCCTGTGCTTGCAGGCAGCAAAGAGATCGTTCGTGATGTGATGTACGGCGTGTACAACGGAGGAACAAAGCCGGGCATGAGGTGCGTGAAGAGAGGCGACTGGAAGCTCATAAAATACGACGTTCTGGATGGAAAGGTGCGCGAAACACAACTGTTTAATTTGAAGCAGAATCCGGACGAATTTTTGCCCGAACATCAGAGCGAACAACTGGCAACACTGACCGGCGTTGCTCCGGAATCACATCAGACCAATCTCGCATCTGATCCGGCGTATGCTGACCGGCTTGCAGAGATGGAGTCGCTGCTGCTTGACGAAATGCGACGCCTTGATGATCCCTGGAGATTGTGGAATCAGCCAGACGGCGGGAAGGTGATTCCCGACAATAGAAAGCAATCCCGAAAAAAGTAGCACGCTTGAGACGAGAGTATTCCCTGGTCGCCTTCCGGGCGTTCAGCCCGTATGGCAAGGTTGCAAACTCGGAAATTTCGTGCTGGCGGTTATGCTCAACAGAATTAGAAACGGCTGCAGTGAATTCTCAATTCAATGCAGCCGAGGAATCATACATCAGACAAGCCTGCCGCTTTAACGCGTGACAAGCCCGCAAACATGCGCTGGCAATTCTTAGCCAATGCGTTCGGTGCTGCGGACACCGAAGCGAACAGACTTGATGTGCTCTTCGATTTCTTCCTCGTCATTGCTCTCGACGTCGGCCATAAATTCACGGCGATGGAACTCAACCTGTTCGTTCGGCGTATTGTTTCTCATTCGCTCGTCGGTTAACAGAAATGTTTCGTCTGGCTGGCGAACGAAGAACATGCGGAACCAGAGCATCTGCTCCACGTTTTTCTGGGGAGCATCAAGGCGAATTCGCATGCCCTGTTCGTACCATTCAAACAACATACCGAAGAAGCCGCTCGGGATGTATTTGACTGCGGAAAGATCAACACCGATCGCTCGGTAGCCATCTCTCTCAATCAAAGCAGTAAGGGCCTCTCGGAGCAAAGCCAGATCGGCTCCATCCCAGATCTCCATGTCTTCCAGCGATACGACCGCAAAGTCATTTTCAATGCGAACGGTCAGACGCTGCTTCTTTCTTGAACTCATCGCCATCTTTCCCAGAATGGATTGTTCACTTTCACCACCATGTTCGTCGGGGCGAGATTGATGATGCAAAGGGTGAACCGAACGAAGACGAATTCATGGGGTAGAAGCTAACTGAGTTGCAAGTGGAATTCAGGAAGAAGTTTACGTCAATATTGTTCGCGTGGCAGCGTGCCAATCCGTAAAAGACGCTGTTGCCAAGTTACAACATTTGGTCCTCAGATTGAGGTGAATCGTCAACAATTTGATGCTTCCTTTGTTCAGTCACCGAGAGAGAGCCGAACACTTTCTGAGCTGACATTAACGAAAAGAACTCCTCCCGTTTCCTGACAGTAATGCAGAAACATGTTGCCGCGAATGTACCTTGATGAGTCCGGCCGCGGTGTCGTGAGGATTCAATGACTTCGCGGTGCAGCCGTTCCCCGAGCCAGATCTGAGACAACATCCGAGCAATTTCGCGGGATTAGAGCCACAATTGGCAGCAGATAGCTGCAAGCCTTGAGACACGGTCTCACTTTTGTGCATTTCTGGCATAGTTAATTGCCAGAATGTATTTGCTCGATAACATCAAGGTGGCTAGGAGCTTTTCCGCCACTTGTTTGGGTTTCCAGGTTTATCAATGTCTCCCCCCCTTGATGCACGCGATCGCGAGATTCTTGAGCATCTTCATCAGTCCGCTGGTGGGGACATTCAGGCATTGTGTGATGTCTTAGGTGTCACAAGGACGGCGATTCGTCAGCGAATTGCTCGACTTGAAGGGGCAGGGTTGATTTCTTCAGATCTTCAGGGTCAAAGCCGAGGCCGTCCGCGCTTGGTTTACCGAGTGACTGCAGAGGGAATGCACGAGCTGGGCGAAAACTACCGCGAACTGGCAGTAGTTTTGTGGGAAGTAATCACTGGCTATGAGGACCAGACTGTCCGTACTTCGCTTTTGGGGCAAGTTCGGAATTCACTGGCTGAGCGGTTTCGGCGGCAACTGGTCGGATGTGACTCGGTTGACGAGCGGCTGGATCAGCTAGCCAGCGAAATGAAGTCCAGTGGCTTTAATATTGAGAGTGATCATTCTGGGGGGCTGCGAATACTGCGGGAGACTTCCTGCCCGTTTCCGATGCTGGCGGACGTCGACGAGGCGATTTGTCAGGTGGAGCGGGAAGTTTTGCAGCAAGTTTTGGGGGCTCCAGTTGAATTTCGTTCACGCTGTAGAGACGGTCAGGGCTGTTGCGAATTTCAGGTGATGGGCGGTTCAGATTTGTTGGGTGTCGCTGCGGGCAGTGTGGGTGTTCAGTCCCTGGAAACTTCCGGGGGCGATTGCAAGACAGAGGCGTGCTGATAGAGTGCCGACTGCACTTCCGGCGATGTGGCAGTCGCGGGATTCAGTCAGTGCTTTCAGTTAATAGATGTTCTGGCAAGAGGTTTGAGCGTCATGACATGGATTGAAGGTCGATTCGAAGAGAACGTGATCACCACGACAATGGAGCAGGCCATGAATTGGGGCCAGCAGTCCAGCATCTGGCCGATGACGTTCGGGCTTGCCTGTTGTGCGATCGAGATGATGGCTGCAGGGGCCAGCAAATACGATCTCGACAGGTTCGGTGCGGGGGCGTTCCGTGCAACCCCTCGACAGGCTGACCTGATGATTGTTGCCGGGACTGTAACGTTCAAGATGGCAAGTCGTGTTCGACGACTGTACGAACAGATGCCGGATCCGAAATACGTGATTGCAATGGGTGCCTGCACTGTAGGTGGCGGGCCTTATTTCAAGCACGGTTATCATGTGGTTAAGGGTGTGGATCTTGTTGTCCCGGTTGACGTTTATGTTCCCGGATGTCCTCCGCGTCCGGAAGCTCTTCTTGAAGGGCTGATGCGGATACAGGACAAGATCAAGGCTCGCAAGGTGACACGTGGCGAAATGGCTCTGCCAGTTCCGCATCACTCGGGTTACTCCGCTTTGAATGTTTGATCGCTACCCGATAACGAGTAGCAATCCCGGTACTGCCACGGCCGGATAAGTTATTGAATTAAGCTGACTGAATTCCAGATTGTTAATGTCAGTACTTTGGTCATTTCCTGACCTGGTGCTGTGCACATTTGAGGAAGTGTGGTTGCGATGAGTGCTGTGTTGAAGATTTCCAATCTGCATGTCAATGTGGGTGAGACGCCGATTCTGAAGGGCGTCAATATGGAGATTCGTCAGGGCGAAGTCCACGCCTTGATGGGTCCGAATGGGTCAGGCAAGAGTACGCTTGCTTATGCTCTGGCCGGGCATCCGAATTACACAGTGACTGACGGCTCGATCGAGATCGACGGAGTCAATGTCACGGAGATGGAAGCCGATGAGCGTGCTCGTCTCGGCATGTTCCTGGCGTTTCAGTATCCTGTGGTGATCCCGGGAGTGAAGGTCGCCGACTTCCTGCGTCATGCTGTTTCGAACATCCGTAATCCTGATCGTAAGGAAGGCGAAGGCCTGATCGGGATGCGTGAGTTCCGCAAGGAAATTCGCGAACGAATGAATGAACTGGGTATGGACCCGGAGTTTGCTCGCCGGTACCTGAACGACGGTTTCTCTGGCGGTGAAAAGAAGCGCATGGAGATTTTGCAGCTTGCTATGTTGCAGCCGCGATTTGCGATCCTTGATGAAACAGACAGCGGTCTCGACAGTGATGCTGTCCGCGTGGTCAGCGAAGGATTGGCAAAGCTCTCCGGTCCTCAGATGGGCGTGCTGATCATTACCCACCACGAGCGATTGCTCGAATTCAATCCACCACAGTTCACCCATGTTATGCTGGGTGGCCGGATTGTTGAGACTGGTGATGCGTCGCTTGCGAATGAATTGCATGCCAACGGATACGCGACGGTTCGTGCTCGCCATCCGGAAGCGGCCGCTGAAAATGCCAAGGCGGAAGCTGCTGCTGCTGTCTGATGTTCGACTGATTGCGGACCATTGAAGTTCATCCTGGTCTGCGCGTGAATCCTCCAACAAAATAAAGTGAGTAGATCACATGTCAACTGATACTCCGGTCAAGAACGATGTGGAATTTGGGTCGTACAAATACGGCTTTCACGATTCGATGGATAACTATGCATTCAAGAGCCGAAAAGGCCTGGATGCTCAGATTGTGCGACAGATTTCTGAGCTGAAAAATGAGCCAGCCTGGATGACAGAGTTCCGCTTGGAATCTCTGGCCATCTTCGAATCTCGCCCAATGCCGAACTGGGGCGGAGATATGACGGACCTCAATTTTCAGGACATCTTCTACTACATGAAGGCTGCCAATGAGCAGGAGACTTCGTGGGAAGATGTCCCGGAAGAGATTCGTCGCACCTACGATCGACTGGGGATTCCTGAGGCAGAAAAGAAGTATCTCTCCGGCGTGAAGGCGCAGTACGACTCTGAAGTGGTCTACGGAAGCCTGCAGGAAGACCTGTCAAAGCAGGGCGTGATCTTTACCGATACTGACTCTGCACTGCGAGATCATCCGGAGCTGTTCCGTGAATACTTTGGGACCGTAATTCCTCCTGGGGATAACAAGTTCGCTGCTTTGAATTCGGCAGTGTGGTCAGGAGGGTCGTTCATCTACGTTCCGAAGGGCGTAAAGATCGAGTTTCCACTTCAGGCCTATTTCCGCATCAACAGCCAGAACATGGGTCAGTTTGAGCGAACCTTGATCATCGTCGACGAAGGGGCCGCGATTCACTACGTTGAAGGTTGTACAGCTCCGACCTACAGCAGCAACAGCCTGCATTCCGCAGTTGTTGAAATCATTGTGAAACGTGGGGCACGTTGTCGCTATACCACGATCCAGAACTGGTCCAGCAACGTCTATAACCTCGTGACCAAACGAGCGATGGCGTACGGCGACTCATTGATGGAATGGATCGATGGGAATCTCGGTTCCAAGCTGACCATGAAGTATCCCGCGATCTGGTTGATGGAGCCGGGAGCTCGCGGGGAAACTCTGTCGATTGCGTTCGCGGGTGAAGGTCAGCACCAGGATGCCGGAGCCAAAATGGTTCACTGTGCTCCGAATACTTCCAGCCGAATCATCAGCAAGAGCATTTCCAAGAGTGGCGGCCGATCCAGCTATCGTGGCCTCGTGAAGGTTCACAAGGACGCTGTAAATTGTCGCTCGAATGTGGTCTGTGACGCCTTGATTCTGGATCCCGCCAGCCGAAGTGATACGTATCCGTACATCGAAGTTGAAGAAGAAAACGTAGCGATTGAGCACGAAGCCAGTGTTTCGAAGATTGCTGAAGAACAGTTGTTCTATCTGATGAGCCGTGGTCTGTCGGAAGCAGAAGCTTCGGCCATGATCGTGACTGGCTTCATCGAGCCGCTCGTGAAAGAACTGCCGATGGAGTATGCGGTGGAACTGAATCGACTGATCGAGTTGCAGATGGAAGGCTCGGTTGGTTAGTTCGCTGCTGATCAACTGATTTGTTGCGGAGAAATCGCCATGGTGAAACTAAGCGAAGAAGTGGCTGAGGCCTTGAAAGCGGCAAATGGCGAACCGCTGGCTGTCGAGGTACCGGGGTTCGACGGCAGGTTTGTTGTCGTCGAACAGTCCGAGTACGACGCAGCGGTGGCGGCTCTGGCTCTGCAAAGAAATGTGGAACTGATTCGTGAAGGAATCGCAGACGTGGAAGCGGGCAGAGTAATGCCCCTTGATGAGGCGATGGAACAGATTCGGCGGGAATTGGGCTTTCCCCGTCGTCAAACAACATGAAGGTGCTGATCTCGTCGCGAGCGGTGCTGGATATCCAGCGTAACGCGGATTGGTGGGCCGCGCAACACAGCCGCCTTCAGGCTGCTGAATGGTTTTATTGTGTTTACGATCAACTTGATGCGATTGGCAGTTCACCCCTGAGTTACGGCCTGTCTTCAGAAAATGGCATGTTTCCGTTCGAAGTTCGAGACGCCCTGATTGGCCTTGGGAACAGGAAAAGTTATCGAGCCATTTTTGGCGTTCATGAAGATCATTTGACTGTTTATCGAGTGTTGCGAGCAGCCGAGGGGACGATTGATGCTTTCGACCTTGAGTAGACAGTGATTTTTGTTTGTTTGAGAGAGTTTGAAACAGATATGTCATCCACAACCATCGATATTTCTCGCACTGGCTTCTCCTCTGAGGTCTTCGAACAGTTCCTCGCCACTCGCAGTGAACCGTCCTGGATAACAGACGCTCGTCGTGCAGCGTTTGATCAGTACCAGAACCTGCTTCAGAGTGAACTCGATCCTGAAGAGTTTAAGCGAGTTGATCTCCGTGTCTTCAACGCAGGGAAGTTTCGGCCGTCTGCCGGAACAGTTGATTCCTCCTCGATTTCCACACTGCTGAGTGACAAGACAGAGTTCGGTGGATCCGTCGCGCATGTGAATGGCCAGGTGACTCAGGCAACCGTCTCAGATCAGATTCGCGCTCAGGGAGTTCTGTTTGGTGAACTTCAGGGATTGATGACCACTCATCGCGAACTGCTTGAGCCATACTTTATGAAAAAGGCCGTGCAGACCGACGCGGATCGTTTCTCGGCCTGGCATGCTGCATTTTGGACTGGCGGAACATTGCTCTATGTTCCTCGCAATGTCGAAGTTGCGTTGCCACTGCACAGTTTGATTGCTCACAGTCGTGATGGCGTCGCTGATTTTAGTCACACGCTGATCATCCTCGAAGACGGCGCGCGAGCGACCTTGCTGGAAGAGACGACCTCCGCAAATGATGACATCGCAGGTTTGCATGTGGGCTGCGTGGAACTCATCGTCGGTCGAGACGCAAATCTACGTTATGTTCAGTTGCAGAACTGGAATCAAAAGTCATGGCACTTTGCCCATCAGGCAGGTTGCGTCGACAGCAATGCTTCCCTGCAGTGGACCGTAGTTGGTCTGGGCAGCAAGCTTGCTCACATCCATCAGGATATTAACCTGAATGGTCGAGCCGCAACGGCGGAAGTGAACGGCGTGACCTTCGTCAGCGATCGTCAGAAGATCAGCTATTACACTCAGCAGCATCACAAAGCTCAGGGCACTCATAGCGATCTGCTTTACAAAGAAGTTTTGCGGGATGAAGCTCGTGTCATCTGGCGTGGCATGATCAAGGTGGATCCGGCTGCTCAACAGACGGACGGATATCAGCGAAGCGACGCGTTGATGTTGAGCGATGACGCTCGATGTGATTCCATTCCAGGCCTAGAAATCGAGGCGGACGATGTCAAATGCACTCACGGTGCGACGACTGGTCGAGTCGACAAAGAGCAGATCTTCTACTGCATGAGCCGCGGGATTCATCGACACGAAGCCATGCACATGATCGTAGAAGGCTTTTTCCAGAAGGTTTACGATCGTATCCCGGTCGAGATCGTTCGTGAAACGTTGAGCCGAACCGTTCAAGGTAAACTGGGAATCGAGTCTATTGCCGTTTGAATACGGTAATGTGAATGTCTAGTGGCGGCGTGATTTCCGGCAGAAGCAGTTTAATTTTCAAAGCAGAATGTAATTCATGGAACGGGTGATTGGAACAGACGAGTTAAAGTCCGGAGACCGCAAAACAGTCTATGTCGACGACATTCCTGCGTTGGTCATTCGAATTCAGGATGAGTACTTTGTCGTCGAAGATGTCTGTTCCCATGATGGGCAGCCTCTCACGAATGGTCCAATACAAGACTGCTCCATTGTCTGCCCGCGCCATGCGGCTCGCTTCGATTTAAGGTCGGGCAAGGCGTTGTGCATGCCTGCAACGGAAGCCATTCGTGTGTTTAAGACAGAGATCCGTGACGGGGCGGTTTGGGCCGGACGTTAAGTCATTGGCTGATGCCGTGTTTAACTTCTTTATTCCATGTTCGACATTTAAAATTGCGAAGCACCATGGCCACTGATACCGAACTTATCGAAGCCCTTAAGCAGGTTATTGACCCGGAATTGATGGTCAACATAGTCGATCTCGGACTCATCTACTCCGTTGATCAGACAGAGCGCAAGGTCGCGGTGCAGATGACGTTAACCAGCCCGGCGTGTCCTGCTGGTCCGCAGATCGTCCAGCAGGCAAAAATGGCTTTGGAGCGACTTGACGATGTCGACGAAGCGACGATCACCATCACGCTGTCGCCACCATGGACTCCGGACCGCATGACGGATGACGCCAAAGACATGCTCGGGATCTTTTAAGTCTAGAGACGTTCCGAGTAGACAGTGTGCAGGGTTGCCAATCACGCCCCAGAGCAAATCAGAATATCAATTGCACCTGGCGAATTCTGAACGCTGTCAACGAAACCATCGTTCCCTGATCCGAAATCGCCAGCGAAGATTTTTCAGTCAAGTCTGCATTCACCGCAAACGCTGCTGTTGGCCGCCGTGCTGTTTTAATCATGCAGTCCACCGCGACTCCGTCAGTCTCCGACAACAACAGCGTTAAACATTCAGATTGATTTTCCGTCGCCTGTTTGTGATCTGTGCTCACAATTTCCACGTTCTTTGCGGACAGCCCCAGAATCCATCCACTGGCTGCTCCTGAGGGAGTCGCCCCTGTTGTCTGCATCACAGATATCGGTGTCATGGCATCGGCTGCAGTGCGAAGCGGAAATGGCTGGTCGAATTCAATGGTAAACTGAAACTCACGAGCAGACTCGCCTTCGACGATCAGCAGGCTGTCCAGCATTCGAGGCCCCGATCGTCGATGATAAGGACGTCCATGAGACACAATCATCAAGCGATGATCATGGTCGCTCACTTCGATGTAATCCGGCGACTCAAACCGTTCTGCTCGAAAGCCGCCTGCTTGCCCCATGACCGCTCGTGTAATCACAGCCGATTCGTTGTCCCACGCAAAGCGGCATCCATAGTAGGTCAGCCATGGATTACCTTTCACGCTGCTCTTGATGTCTTCAAGCCGCAGATGAATTTGAATTCTTGGCTGAACTCGATCGACTGAAGTTGTCTGAATGACGGTCGCAAGCCGGGCCCCATCGACAGGAGAGACGAGTTCGCTGATCGTCTCAACGGCGGCAAAAACCACATCGGCTTCAACCACGCGCTGACTGACAATGTTAGCTAAGGCGTAGGACACTTTGCGGACTTCACCACTGCCGTCATCCGGAAGAGTCACTTCACGTTCATAGCGAAAACAGGATTGCTGACTTAGCCGATTTCCTCGTTGCTGATGCCACGTAACCGAAGCAATTCCTCCGGTGCGATCGCTGAGAGTCACTTCGAAATGCCGATTGCGAAGAATGAGTGGTTCAGCCAGCGGAGCTTCGCCTCGTGCTGCCATCATCAGGGGGTGTGCAGACTGACTTGAAGGTGATTCGGACAGCCATGCGAATCCTCCGGGAGGAATCTTCACCAGCAACTGCTCTTTCTCTTTGTTCCGTTGAGCGAGTTCGATAACAGCGGATTGCGCGGGTCGCTCCCAGTCATCAGGCCATGAGATCGCCGCGTATCGCGCGAACGGAAGTGAGTTCAGCAGAAACAGGCCACGTTGGGAACTCTCCTTTGCGGGGATTCGTTGCTGCACAGCCGACAGCAGTCGGACTTTGATTTCGTCGAGTCCCGCAGTGAGCTGAGCGGCTGTTTCGTGTTGTTTCTGCGTTCGTTCCGGAGAAGCATCCAGCACATCGACATGCTGAAGTTCAAGATCGGCGATAGCAGCTTCCAACTCCAACATCCGCTGGGCTGACTCAGTCATGCCGTCTGTCGTTCGGATGAGTCCGGCAATTCCGTGTGCAGTCCGCAGCGACTCCAGTTGCTGATTCAACAGACGCAAAGTCGCCGGTCCGGAAATTGGAGGTTCGGTTTTCAACACAGAGGATTGAATCAGGAACGGAGCGAGATAGTCAGAGTGATCATGACGTTCGGCAAGACGAGTTCCCCCGGCGGCGTGGCACAGTTGATCCATCGTGACGAATTCACCGAGCACCGGTGCGTAGGTTGCAGCAATCTGAAGATCTGTCATCCACGGCGACTTCAGCGTGGGCAGTCGAGCGAGGAAGAGAGCCGCTGTGGAATCGTCCTGCATACTTTCATTGTAGCGGTCCGCAAATCTCAAAAAGCCGGCTGCGCTATCGATCGCCAGAGGAATGCGGGAGGCCGCGGCAATCATGGATCCATCCGGCGCTTGCCATTCAAACTGACTGCGTTCACGATCGGGATAGAGCCCATCATCCAATGCGACATGGAATGCGGATTCAAAACCCAGATGACTCAGCAGTGCGGGCATCGAAGCGGTCAATCCAAATCGTCTGCGAGCCCAGTGACGAGGCGTGTGCCCGAGAGTCTTTGTGAACAGCGTCCTGCAGCGTTGAATGTCTGCGACGGTTGTTGCCATGGAACCAAGTGAGGTTCGAGTTTCATGATCGTGGCCCGAAAGCAGGCCGATGCGTTCGTTCTTCAGGGCGGCTGATAACGCGTCAGCGATTTGAGAATTCCCGGAGACCCAACGCACAAGATCACGGCCCGTCGCAAACAGATTCAGCTTTGTTGGCGATTGAAGGAGTTCAATAATTGTTTCGGGAGCTTCATCATCACTGGGGATACAGATATCGACAAGATAGCAGCTCATGGGATGAAACCGCTCGCGAGTTTCACGAACGTGCTCGAAGCACTTGCCAAGATGAGCTTTTGCGGTCTCGCAATCACCATTCAGAAAGGCATCAGCCGCCAGTCGAACTTCGCGACCGATCAGAATGTTGTCGGGATCAACAAAGTGGTGGCGTCGACGGCTGAGCAGTTGAGTTTGAAGCAGGACTGTTCCGAGCGACAGAAAGTGTGGCAAGAGATCCGGATCTGCTTTTGTTTCGCTGGTCACTGGGGAGACAGCAGGCGATTCATCGTCGAGAGCCCGATTGATCGCCGTCAGCCACTCATCACGAGTGATGCATGCGGAAATCACGATGTGCCCTTGATCGCGAAGCGCAGAACGCCATTCGTGAGGCATCCAGGATTCGGAAGCGGACGGGACAAGGATGATTCGACGTCCGGGGTATCCCGAGAGAGATTCCGCCTGGCGAAACAGAGGGATACTGGTCGAACGGCTGAGAAGTCGAGGATGCCAGGCACAAGCAACGGCATTCAGCAGGCTGGAGGCACCGTCTTCCGGAAGGTCTGTTGGCAGATCTTCGATCGAATAGCCTGGGATCAGAACGCTGATTTCAGAAAAATCGTTACAGACTGACATAGTGCGGGGAGGCTTGCGTGGAGTTTATGTGATGAGGCATCGGGGACCGCAAAATCAGAAGTTCACCAATTTGCAGGCAAACGGCAGATTCCAGCACTTTCCCGGAACAAGAGTGTGGCAGCTAACGTCAGAGATTCCACCCGCAGCGAGGAGATTTGCCTCCTGCGGGTTCAGGACAACCGATAATCGAGAAGGTGTGGTAAGTGGAATTTGGCAAAATGCCGTTTTTTCGGTTTTGTGACGTTCCAACAGGTAAAGACGTCGGTTGGGCAGGGAGTGTGAGTCCTGAGACGCCAGCGATTTCAGGATTTCACAGAATTGCCGGGGCAAGCCGTTTCAAAATTGGTTGACGAGACCGCAAATCTGCTGGTACTTTTGCCGCAGAGTGTTACCACAGAACGACTTTTGGCCGCAAAGACCTTAGCGGCAGGGGCATTTTGTCCCTGCTGATTAGCGTTTTTCTTGTGGTTCTACTGGTTCTTGAACTATCCGGAACTTCGGGATTGTATAGAGGCTTCACATGGCGGAATCAATCAGCGCTTGGGGCATTGACATTGGTCAGGCGGGCCTGAAAGCAATCAGGCTGCGGTCGTCGGAGAATGGCGAACGCGTTGTTGCGACAGCTTTTGACTACGTGCCTCATCCGAAGATTCTGAGCCAGCCGGATGCCATTCCGGAAGAGCTGATTCGCGAGGCGATGAAAACCTTTCTGGAACGCAACAAGATCAACAATGATCTGATTGCGATCAGCGTGCCTGGCCAGAGCTCTTTGGCCAAATTCATTAAGCTGCCGCCGGTCGAGGCTGGCAAGGTTGCTGAAATCGTCAAGTACGAAGCCCGGCAGCAGATTCCGTTCGATCTGAACGATGTGATCTGGGACTATCAGCCGATCGGTGGAGGCGTTGAAGAGAGTGGCTTCATGCTGGAGGCGGAAGTCGGCCTGTTCGCGATGAAGCGAGACCTCGTGTATGAGGCGATGAAGCCTTTCACGAACAATAGTAAAGAAGTCGAGCTGGTCCAGATGGCACCGCTCGCGCTTTACAACTATCTGTCTTATGACGTGCTGGGATTTCGCAAGACGGCTGAAACACCGGAGCCGCCGGCTGGCGAAGACTATTACGTAATTCTTGATATGGGTGCCGACAACACCACGCTGCTGGTTTCGAATGGCCGCAGCATCTGGATTCGAAATGTGCCGATTGGCGGCAACCACTTCACTCGTGCGCTGACTCGCGAAATGAAGCTGACCTTCGCGAAGGCCGAGCATCTGAAGTGCAACGCGACCAAGGCTCCGGATCCTAAGGCCGTATTTCAGGCGATGCGTCCGGTTTTCAATGACTATGTGTCAGAAATTCAGCGTTCGATTGGTTACTTCGGCAGTGTGAATCGTGCAGCGAAGATTCGCAAGATCATTGGCGTTGGCAATGGTTTCAGACTGGCTGGGCTTCAGAAGTTTCTGCAGCAGAACCTTCAATATGATGTCGAGCGACTTGAGAGCCTCAACGGCGTCACGGGCGACTCCGTACTGACGGATCCGTTGTTCATCGACAACATGATGACATTTGCGGTTCCCTATGGCTTGGCGCTGCAGGCGATCGGTAAGACTCGGATTCGGACGACCCTGCTGCCTCCTGAGATTGCCGTTGACCGCAGGATTCGCAGCAAAAAGCCGTGGGCGATTGCCGCGGCTGCAGGACTCCTGCTGGCGATGGGCGTTAGCACTATGGGCAGTGCGTCAGTACTGAAGTCGTACGGAGTTGAGAAATGGGACGACGAGCAGAAACTGGTTGATCAGGTTCAGTCTGAAATTAGTGCTCAGGATGGAGCATTTTCAGCTGAAGAAGGCGGGCATGCGAAGATACTTGAGAACATTGGCCAGTTGGTGGCTCCTCTCGAGAAACGCTCACTGTGGATGGAGCTTTTCAAAGCCATCAATGAGTGTATGCCATACGACGAGGGAGACGCCCTCGATCAGTCTGATATTACTCTGCAGAAAAAGCTGAGGATCACTTCCGTTTCTGCCAAGAAGGTTGAAGACGTTGCCGCCTGGCATCAGAAGTTTGTTGATGCCGAAAAGACGCTTGATTTTGGTGAACTTGATCAGGTGCCTCCAGCCGCAGGCAAAGGCTATATCATTACTCTGAAAGGTCATCACTACTTCAATAATAAAGAGAAGCATGACTTTTCTGAAATCGACGGCTTGTTCGTCGAGAAGACGCTGGTTGCGAACCTCCGAAAATGGACATTGGAGAGCAGCGGTGTTGAAGTTCCTGTCGGAAAGATTGGCATCTCCTATCCGATCGTTGCCTGGAGCTTGCTGGAGCGTGAGCAGTACGATCCGAATCGCCGCATTGGAAGTCAGATGACTGGTGCGGGTGGATTTGGTGGCGGAGGATACGCCGGTATGGGAGCCGGAATGCCGGGGGAAATGCTAAGCCCCGGAGCTGGCTATATGCCACCAGGCGGCGAAGCCGGGATGGCAGCGGCAGGCTACCCTGGCGGTGATCCAGCAGGGCTGGGTTCTGCAGGATATGCCGGGGCTGAAGGCCCCGGGGCATTTCCAGGTGCTCCAGGAGTTGGAGGCGTCGGCACAGGGCAGGTTCCTGGCGGCAAAGGTCCAATCTTCAAGGAAGCCGAGAAGCAGGAGTTGAAGGTTATTGATCGAACAGATTTTGTTGTTCAGTTCATTTGGATCCCAACGGTTGAAAGAGATCGCAAGGATGCTGATCCGCGAGCACCAGTGTCTACTGGTACGGATGGGACGGGCGAACCTGCAGATGGGGCCGTTCCACCGGACGGGGCCGCGGCCGTAGAGACGCCAGCACCCTAGTTGAATTTTGGATGATGGTCAGTTGTTGGTTTTCAGTTCTGATCTTACAGAGTTTGCAGTCAAGCAGAGGTTTCTGAGATGGATAAGCTTCAGCCACTCATCAAGCATCGTTATTGGATTTGCTTCGCGCTTTCCGTTGTGTTCGTTGTCGTAGGATGGTGGATGGCGAGTGGCGCGATTGCGATTGAGATCGAAGATCGCATGAAAAAGGTCGACGAGTCCTTCACAAAGGCTACTCAGGGGGCCACAAAGCCCAACAAGAACTGGGTGGATGCAGCCAAGAAGGAGAATGAAGCCGATACGCAGTCCTATGATCGTGCCTCCAAGCAACTTCTCCAGCGACAGAAGAATGCTCGTAAATGGCCGGATGCGCTTGTAAACAGCATGAAGGGGATCTCGTACCGTCAGGATCTCAAGGACACAACAACTCGTGCTCGCTGGGCTTCCATCTACAGAGATCAGATTGAACAGTTGCTGCAAATTGTAAAACCCTTCAAGGAAGGGGAAGGGCTCGTCCTGGTCGACTCTGGCAAGATCTCTCACAAGCCGTTCAATTCGTGGCGCACTTCTCGCCCGTCATCTACGGAAATTTGGAATTGCCAGGAAGACATTTGGCTCCTCGAGTCGTTGTTGAAATCTATTGCTCGCGTCAATGAAGGGGCGACCCGACTTACGGAGTCTCAGGTACGCCAGATCTTCCGGCTTCATCTCAGAGGCGGCGACCGTGATGCAGCAGCATCCAGCAGTGCTGGAGGAGGCATGGGCGGCATGGGTGCCATGGGCATGGGAGCAATGGGAATGACCATGCCCGGTGGTGCCGAGGGTGGCGCGTTTATGCCAGAAGGTGCCGGAATGGGCGGCGGCTCGGGCGGTGCTGCGTCGTATCCAGGGAAAGAATTTGAGGGGGCCGCTGGAGCTGATATTCTCACTGAGGAGTTTGGTGCCTTCGCTGCTGGCGGCGGAGCTGCGGGCGGCATGAGCCCCATGGGTGGCATGGGAGGCATGAGTGCTATGGCCATGGGCGTAGGCGCTGAAGGCATGGGCGGAATGGGAGGCATGGATAGTGCTCCTGCGGAAGAAAAACGATATGTCGATGGCGGAGATGGTGACACGACGCTGGGTTACAAGACCCGCGCATTTCTGCTGGACGTCTTGATCCGTGATGAACACGTTCCAAACCTTCTGGCTTCTCTCACGAACTCGGACTTCCCGGTGGAAATCGTTCGAGTGGAAGTCGTCTCGAAATTCACTCCGTCAAAGAGTGCGGGCGGGATGTCCGGCGGCCCAGGCATGGATGGAATGGGTTCGGGGGCCGAAATGGCCGGTGCGATGACTGGGATGGGTGAAATGCCCGGAGCAGCAGAAGGCGGGGGCTACGGCGCTCCCGGCGAATCGGCCTATGGCGGTGGTGGAGCGTTTGGTAGCGAAGGAATTGGTGCTCTGGGCAGCGGCGCGGAATACGATCCCAACGCGATATCAGGCTCCGGTGCGATGGGAATGGCTCCGGGAATGCCGAACGCAGGGCTGCAGGGCGGCGGTGCCAAAGGTAAAGAAGTTATTCAGGCCGCGATGAATGACCCATTGATGGTTCACGTAAAAATTGGTGGATTGATGACACTCTACCAGTCTGCTCAGGAAGCGAATGCTGAAGCGGCAACGGCCGAGACAGATCAGGCGACGACTCCAACGGAGGCACCTGCGGCGGAGTCAACTGCTGTACCAGGCGATCCTGCGGCTCCAACTGATCCCGCTGAACCTGGAACGAGCCCGGCACCTGCAGAAGGCACACCAACGACAGAAGGCACACCTTCTCCAGATCCTGAAAATCCTGCTGCACCGGCATCGCCACCTGCAACGGGTGAGGCTGCTGAAGGGGCATCACCTGCCCCTGCAGAGGGAACTCCGGCTGCTCCAGCGACAGATCCGGGGACAACTACGCCTCCGGAGCCTGCGAGTTCAGAAGCCCAGCCGGCGACAGAAACGCCCTCGGCAGATCCGGCTGCACCACCTGCGGCGGCCCCTCCGGTTCAGCCATAGATTTGATTTGCAGTATTGGATCTGTTCAGTCCAGTTCTGATTAAAAAAGTGTTGAGGATTCATTGGTTCTCTCGGGAGATTAACGATGGCAAAGAAGCGTCTGGATTTTAAAGCATTACTTCTGAACCATGGTGAGAAGTTTGGGGCTGCACTCATTGGCGTTCTGGCTGTGACGGGTTTAGCGACAGCAAACTGGTCCGCATGCAGTCGCCTGGAATCCGAACTGAAAGAGGCCGCCAATAAAACGAAAGAGGCATGGAACTCGCCCTCCAACGTTATGTCAGAAGAGAAGAAAACTCTTTTCGACTCGACCCCCGAAGTGGAGGTGCTGGCTAACCGTATGGCGTCTCCGAACGAGGACATCGAACAGTTCGCGTGGGTGAGACATTTGAATGAGCCGATTAACAGCGTTAAAGAAAAACTTGCGCCGGTGATCGTATTGCCTCCGGAGTCTCCTGAATCAACCCTTGTCACCTTCGCGCTGGTTCAGAAACCGGATGATGAAGAAGCGGCTGATGCGGAGACCATGACAGAGTCCACTGACGAACCAGAAGAGAAAGATGCTGCAGATAAAGATCTCGCCGACCTCTTCGGCGACAACAAGAAAAGCGGCGTTGGGGCGCCCGGCGGTTACCCGGGTGCAGACGCGGCTGGCGGCATAATGCCTGGTGGTCCCGGTGCAGCAGGCTATCCTGGAGGAACCGTCGCAGGGGACGGTTACCCAACTGGTGGTCCAGGGATGGGTTCAGCAATGGGAATGGGGCCAGGAATGGCAATGGGGATGGGGTCTGGCGCCGCGGGAATGATGGGAATGCCGGAAAGCCTCGACGGCTATGGCATGGGCGGCTACATGGGCATGGAAGGAGGCATGGGGGCGGCCGTTGCTGAACGGAAGATTCGGTCCTGTTCCGGCGTGTCTGTACGGGCCGTGTTCGATCTGTACAAACAAACCAATATGCTTGCAGAGGCTCTTCATATTCCAGCCAAAGATGGTCAGCGCTACATTGACTTCGTGAATCTTGAGATTCAGCGGAAGGCGGCTGTGCCCGGGGCAGATCCATGGGGCGGAGAATGGGAGCAGTTGTCTCTGAAGGATATCGCTGAGATTCTGGAAGAAGCAGCCTACAACGACCGGGACATCGTCAATCCTTCAGTTGTTCGTAGTGAAATCACAATGCCACTGCCAGGTCGGGCGGCTGGTAACTGGACTCCAGCAAATGCATCGCACAAGCGGTTGGAAGAGTTTCAGCTCTCCGACGAAGAGAAGGAACTGATTGACCGACATCAGGCAAAGTTGCTGGAAGAGGCCAACAAGATGAAAGCGATGTTGCCTCCAGCACAGGCGAAAAGCGAAGGATTCAGAAAGTGGGGACTCGCATCGCAAGACCTTGGTACCGCACTCGGTGGTGGCGGGATGAGTGTCTCTGGCACGATGTTTTCAGATTATCAGTCTTCCATGAATACAGCTCTTCCTGAAGGAGCTGAAGGTCAAGGTCAGCAACTGAATAAGGACCCTCGATTCAAGACCAAAGAAGATCTGGAGAAGTTCCTGAACAGCACGCTCGTTGCAAATCGCCTGCTGCTGGTTCGATTCATGGACTTCACTTGCGATCAGGGAAATTCTTACCGCTATCGCGTGCGACTTGAGATGAGAAATCCGACTTTCAATATGCCGGTTGATGAGTTGGAACAGCCGGAACTGGCATCTCAGAAAACTATCTTCTCAGGTTGGAGCGAGCCTACTGAACCGGTGTTTGTGCCAGGATCTTATCGCTACTACACACAGAAGGTTGATTCCCGGCCGCGTGTGGATGAAGTCGCACAACTCAGCATGTATTATCAGCACGAAACAGCGGGAACACCTGTGATGGCGAGTCTGCGTGTTCCCGTGGGCGTTCGTATCGGTGGTAAACAGAGTCTTGATGTTGTGGATCTTGGCAAGAGCACACTTGAGCCTCAGGAGATTGAATTGAAGTCTCTGGACTATCTGGCCAGCGTGACCGAGGCTCCCCGAATTTCTGCCTCTGAGTTTCCAGAGCTGAGGGATATTCTGAAGGGAGTGCCCGGGGGTCGAGTGATTCCGGACCGTATCTCTGTGATTGATTCCACAGGGGCGATCGTGTCACGTTATGTTGGGGACAAAGTCAACGGTGGCAACAAGGCGATCTCAGAAGCTGATGACCTTGCGGTCGCGAAGTTTGTGCTGGAAACGTACAAGCACTTCCGCGCTGATGAAGCTGCAGCCGCAATTGGTCTTCCCTATGGAGCTGAAGGAGGAAGCGCTGATCCGAGCATGATGGGGCCAGGAGCCATGATGATGGGGATGGGCGCCGATTACATGGGAGCCGCCGGCCCCGGAAGTTCTCTGGGAAGCAGTCGCTCATCGCGGTCTTCACGACGTGGAAAAGCAAATCGCCCAGGTGGCGGTGCGAGTGCAGCTCCATAGATTATGCTGATGGTTGTGACAATGGAGGGCGATGGCGTTTGCTGAATTGTTTGCGGCAAATCCATCGCTCTCGTTCCTGACGAACGTGATCGGAACCATTGGAATCAGAACAATCAAGCCTGAACGGCCCGGTCGGGCTGCCAGCCTGATCTGCTGACAAATGCCGATCTCGCCACTCCCGTCCAGCAGTCAAACGTTTCGAATAAATGCTTCGACTCCCTGTTGTTTCGCCCAGTGCTGGCCTTTCGGAGGTCATGTCACGCCATCTATTAACGTCGCAGAATTGTTAACGTCGCGCAACCTACTGAAACTCACCGGTTGACGGCTTTGAATTCGGGGGCGTTCTTCGACCAGAACAACTGCCATTGACCTGTGCTCTTCGGGTGCATTCAAATCCCGCATTACTTATCAACTGAGCCCGATGAAATGCAGAGGGTGTGATTCGCTCAGTTTCCTCTGATGCCGTGAGCGGAAAACATGTTCCGATGCCTGCCAGGCCTGTTGATTGGCATCGTTTCCATGCAGGCTTTTGCTGCGGAACCTAAGTGGCTTGTCCAGGAGCAATTTGAGACGTTTTCGTTGCTCGCGGATTTTCGCGTTGATGCACAGGAAATTCAGACGCAGTTGTCGGAACTAACTTCAGAGCTGAGCGACGTGCTTGGGATCACGCCGACCGGTGAGCCAATTCAGATTGTACTGTTCGAAAGCCGGAAGAATTATCTGGCGTATCTCGGTTCAACAGTTCCTACCAGTCGCGATCGGCGAGCCGTTTTTGTTCGCAAGGGGAGTCTGACTTCAATCTACTGTTATCGATCGGACGCATTGACGGCCGATCTGCGTCATGAAATGACTCATGCATTGCTTCATCAACACGTTCAGTTCCTGCCATTGTGGATGGATGAAGGGCTTGCCGAATACTTCGAGGAGGCACCCCTGCGGAGACCATCTTCTCCTCGCACGAAAAGCGTTCGCTGGAAAGCCGCCGTCGGCTGGTCTCCGGATCTGGATCGGCTTGAGAGACTTGCCGTTGCAGGAGACATGGACTCCACGGACTACCGTGATAGCTGGGCGCTGTGTAGTTTTTTGTTGAATGAGTCGAAGGAATCCAGAGCTTTTCTGTGTGATTATTTGAAGCTGATTCACGAAGGCAATGCACCACCGCGGTTCAGTGAGTACCTGACCACGGCCGGCTCGGATTGGCAGGTTCGGGCCAAAATCTATTTTCGCAAGCCGATGTTTCAGACGGCCGCTAAGCGTTCAGATCTCAAATGAAGATCATCAGAGAGTCAGTTGAAACGAGTTACTTCAGTTGCAGGCAGAAACGTCATGTTGGTTCCGGATACTCATCGGGAATTGCGTCCTGCTCCGAATGTCGGAGTTCAGTCTGGAGCATTGATTCCCGGATTGCCCGAGATTCCGTTCGGGTGGACGGAGGCTGAGTTTCGTGTGCTGGACCGGTCGCTTCGCCTGATGGTGCCTTTCCGACCCGATAGCTTGCTGGACTCACCGGAAGTTCTGTCGGCCAGTGCTCTCGACGACTATATGCCATATTGGGCTTACGTCTGGCCTGCGGCTTTGCAGATTGCGAAATCGGTGCTGCAGAATCCCTGGCCCCGGGAGACCCGGGTTCTTGAACTGGGTTGCGGGCTTGGCCTTGTGGGAATTGCCGCCTTGGCAGCGGGGGTTCACGTCTCGCTGACCGACTACGATGTTAACGCCATCACGACAGCCAAAATGAACGCCGCTTTAAACGGCTTTCCAGACGCCGATGCGTTTGTTCTCGACTGGCGCTCGCCGCCGGAATTGACATACCCGGTCATCATTGGATGTGATGTCACCTACGAAAGCCGAAATCACGCTCCCATATTGGATTTGATCGACCGAATGCTGGAGCCCGACGGATTCTGCTGGATTGCCGACGGAGGGCGTAATGCTGCGCCCGCCTTTGTTGACCTGGCCAGGATTCGAGGGTATTCGGTCAGGATGCGTGATCTTGAGGGCAAAGAAATCAACGATCCCGGATTGAACTACGTCCTGCTGGAACTCAGAAAGAGATAAAAAACGCCGGCCCGGACCTGAACTCTGTCGAAAAGCGGCAGCCGGAGTTGGCATTTTTCGTCCTGAGACTTCAGCTCTGAACGAACGGAAACGGCCTTTAGCAGCGTGCAGAAAACGGTGCCTGCTTTAGAGGCGGCACTGAAACCAGGTGAATATGAGCCGCCAGGGAGTTCCAGACAACAGTCTCAAAAGCCTCTTAAGCAGTCTGTCGCACGAAGCCGAAGAAAGGGATCCGGCAGATTCGGGTTGTAACAATTCCTCCGGAATCGCGGTCACTGTCATGTCGGACTGGTAATCTGTCGACCAGTAAACAATCATACCGACTCGGCAGCAGAACCGGATTCTTGGCGCGAAAGTAATGATTTGTTGCCCTGAATGGGTTCTGATTCTGGACGTGAATCGGTGAACCTGTCATGTTTATCAGTTTTCTCTCGTCCTGGATTCCTGAAAAATTGAACGAGACACCGATGTCTCCCTGTTCTGGTGAGCTTATGCCAGTTGTTGTACGCAACTTTCAGATCCTGAGTAGTTTCATCTCCTTCGGCGCAGTGCCGGCGTTGTTTTTTCTCGCCCTTGCCGGGGTACCGGATGGTCGGGCTTGCGCACAGGATTCAGCAACTCCGGCGGCAGAGGCTCCGACGCAGACTGCCCCCGACAGTGCACCAGCGCCAACTCCCGATAGTGCGCCTGCTCCCGCAGCAGCGCCCGCTGTTGCGGACAACGCACAACAGTATGTGCTGAATCAGCAGAAGTTAACTCGGTCGGTTCGGGAGATTCGCAATCCTCTTCCAGGGCCGGACAAGGCTGCTGCAGACAAGGTTAAGAGGCAATACACTCAACTGCTGTCTACTGGATTCAGTGGAGAGGCCGACTCGAAAATTGTTCGTGACTATTTGACGTGGCTGATTTTTCAGGCCACTGATCCGACTTTCAGTCAGAGTTCGAAGAATATGGAGAACCTGATCGAGGACGTAAAGAACTCGATCGCGAAAGCTGGCTCCGGTGCTCAGGGTGGTCAGGCAGGAAAAGACCGAGAGCGACGAAAGTATTGCTCAGAGGTTCTGGCGGTCGTAAAGCAGATGTTGGACAACAATCTTGATTCGCGATTCGCGGCGATCAAGATCATGCAATATCTGTACGACACGATCCCCGCTCAGGGTGGCGGAGCAACGTCAATGACTCGGCTACATCCTGAAGCCCTCACGGTCATGTTGACTGTTCTCAATGATGCCAATCAGCCTGATTCCGTGAAGTCTGTGACAGCAGCCTCCCTCAAAAACATTCTGATGAATTGTGATGTGGTCGAGCAGGATCAGTTTCGAATTTCGGACGCGATCTACAAAGAAGTCGTCCGTCCATACACTGAGGTTGCTTTTCAAATGGACCTCATTGATGCAGCCTACGTCATTACCAAGCCAAGAAGGACCGTGGGCGCACCTGAGCCAACAGCGCTGAAGATTTTTGCGGCGGTGATTAATGACCGCACGAAACCTGTCGAAGTTCGGTGCCACGCGGCGAAGGGCTTTGGCATCTGCAATTACGATGTTGCGGGGACAAAATTTGATCCAATCGCGTGGAAGGTCACTCAATTGGCCGGCGATGCGGCACTGGAATACAGTCAGAATCCGGGAGACCCGAAATGGCAATGGTGCGGGATCGACCTGTTGCTGACTTTTCGACATGCAACAGCCGCAGAGGCTGCTGCCGCTCCGCCAGCCTGTAAAGGGATCATGAATCGAGCGCCCAATTCGAAGGTTGTTTCTGAGGCTGCTCCGTTTGTGACACTTGTTTCATTGCAGTTGATTGCCAACAAAGGCAATTTCAAGGCCGCGCAGATTGCTGAGCTGGCCAAAATGAAAACCTGGCTAACAGACAATGTCCCGGCTGATCTGAAATGGGACACGAACGCTGCACCGCTGCAGAAATAAAAAGTGGTCGTGCGATGTCGGATTCTGAGAACACATCAGCTTTGCCTCTGACACCAGACGGACAAGCGAAGCTGCAATCATTGGTTGTTCGGAGCCAGAAAGTAATGGCTCACGGATGGATGATTCGCACGTTCATTAAGCATTCCGACGAGGTTGAGGACTACCCGGAACTGAACGAAATGGCTCGAACGATCTTCGACGTGTTTCGTGCAGTGGAGACACAGGTAGAAGATCCTCAGTCGTACTTCAGAACGGTCCGCAAGAAGCTCGGAAAGCTTTCGTCTGCCGCCGAGCAGTTTGAGAAAGACGCTTGGCATGCGTCGACACATACTAACTTTCAGCAGGCGGCCATTGCCGCAAAATTCCTTGGTGAGCAATTGCTGGAACTCGTGACTGAAGCTGAAAAACTCGTGCCGCGTCCAGCTCCTCCAAAAATCACATTGCCGATTTCTCCCAGGCCAACACCGGGACCTGCCGCTTCTGAATAGTCAGTCAGTGGCTGACATGTCGGGTACGGTCGACCGGAATTTCCCCGAACGAGCACTTTGGTCGGGCTGAAACGCAAAACAGACTTAAGTGGCGACTTTCTCTGAAAAGTGCCGAAATCTTAAGAAATCGCGACCAGGTCAAAAGCATGCATAACTCTTCTGACCGCGATAATCACAGTTCTCCGCAGGGATTCCCGTCGTTTGGGGGAGTCCCCAACCAGAAAAGTCGAACTCCGCGATGGTGGCGACCGATTGCGCCAGCGCCACTCCTGGTTGGTGGATTCGGGAACGAGGAAGTGCCGGGATGATTTTTCTGACCTGACAGTACATTCACGGTCAGAGGGAACGCCCGTCGAGAACGCGAGTCGGTCTGGTCGCCAGTTGAATGTTGAGGAATTGCCTCTTTGCTGAATAATGGGGAGAGGTCCCGCGTTCGTCGTGGGGTGTTTTCCGGAAAGAACATTGTTAGGACCCAACTTCTCTGGAACCCGGGGCTTGTGTTGCGTTTCCGAAGTGAACACAATCCAGTGGTGAGAAAATTCCTGTTTTTTCAGGTTCTGTAGATTGCGGATTCGGAGTTCTGAGCATGCGTGACTGGCTGGAGCGCTTTGTCGACGATGGCACCATTGGGGAATCTCAACTGGAAGAGGCACGCAGCATGGCTGCGAATCTCGGGATTCCCTGTGAAGATGCTCTGATCCGACTGGGCTATATTTCCTCCGGCGACTTAATGAGGGCTCAGGCCGAAGAGTTTGGCTACGACTACATCGAGCTTGAGGGGCGTCAGATCCCGAATTCTGTCATCGAGCTGGTCACAGAATCGATGGCTCGAGAAAACATTGTGATTCCGATTGAATCCGACGGTGAATCGGTTGTGATTGCGATGCACAACCCGAACAACATTGAAATCATCGACAAGTTGCGATTCGTGCTGAACCGTGAAATCCGCCCGGTCATGGCACCTCTGGAGTCAATTCAGGCCGCGATCAATCGCCACTACGGGCAGTCCGAAACCGAGTCTGTGGACTCGATGATTTCAGAGTTCACCGAAACTCAGATCGACTTCACCGACGTTGAAGCAGCATCGGCCATGCAGGGCGATGAGGATGATAGTGCCCCGATCATCCGACTGGCCAACCTGATCATTTCAGAAGCAGTGAAAGAACGCGCCAGCGATATTCATGTGGAACCCTTCGAAGATCGGGTTCGTATCCGTTACCGCATCGACGGTGCTCTGATTGAACGCGATAGTCCTCCTAAACGCCTTTTGGGAGCACTGGTTTCGCGTTTCAAGATTATGGCCAAGATGGACATTTCGGAGAAACGTCGACCACAGGACGGACGAATCAAAACTCGCTCGGGGAACAAAGAGTTTGACCTCCGAGTTTCAATTCTGCCGACGAACCATGGCCAGGCAGTGGTCATGCGAATTCTTGACCGAGACAACATCAAGGTGGGAATTCGTAACCTTGGCTTCGGAGAAGACAACTACCGTACTTTCCAGAACATCATCCGGCGGCCAAACGGAATTTTTCTCGTCACGGGGCCTACCGGATCTGGAAAAACCACGACGCTCTATAGTGCTCTCGGTGAACTGAATCGCCCGGACAGAAAAATCATCACGGCAGAAGACCCCGTGGAGTATTACCTGCCCGGCATCAATCAGGTCGAAGTGCGACACAACATCGGGCTCGACTTTGCCAAGATCATCAAGGCGATGCTGCGACAGGCACCGAACGCGATTCTGGTAGGGGAAATTCGCGATACGGAAACTGGTGAAATGGCGATTCAGGCGTCGCTGACCGGACACCTTGTGTTCAGCACGCTGCATACCAACGACGCTCCGGGTGCGATTACTCGACTGATCGACATGGGCGTTCAGCCGTTCCTTGTGGCCTGCTCTCTGATGGCCGTGATGGCACAACGACTGGTGAGAGTTGTTTGCCCGAAGTGCAAAGAACCGTATACGCCAAGCCCTGAAGAAGTTGACATCTTCAACATCACGCCGGATGAAGTTTCGGAAGGTCAATGGGTGCGCGGCAAAGGCTGCAACAACTGTAAGCACACAGGTTACAAGGGGCGTCGCGCCGTGTTTGAACTGATGACGATGAACAGCACACTGCGAGAAATGGCTTTCAACAGCGAGCCGGCTCAGAACATTCGCCGTCAGGCTCGATTGCTGGGAATGCGGACACTTGTAGAGGATGCCAAAGACAAAGCCTACCAGGGGCTGACGACTCTGGCTGAAGTTTATAAATTGTCGAAGGGCGGACATTAGTCACTTTCAGTCCATCAACGACTCATTGATTCTCATCGATTCATCAAAAGGAAACTTCTATGTCAGGCGGAGGCGGTGGTGGCGGCGGAGGCAATCCGCAGAGCGGCGTACGCAGTTTTCAGATCGATAAGTTGCTGGAGACGGTCGTTAAAGAACGAGTCAGTGACCTGCACATTACTGTCGGACAACCGCCGGTAGTTCGTTCCGGCGGACGCATGGTTCGCCTGGAAACCAGAACTCTGACGGCCGACGACACGACCAACCTGATGAAGAGTATTACGCCTGAACGAAACCAGCAGGAACTACAGGAGCGAGGCGGTACTGACTTTGGTTTTGCGTTTGGTGATAAAGCTCGTTTCCGAGTCGCGGTGTTCAAGCAACGTGGCATGATCGGGATGGTTCTGCGGCGAGTTCCGAACGAGTTCCTGACGTTCGAGCAACTGGGTTTACCGACGGTCTGTAAGGATCTGATTCAGCGACCTCGCGGTCTGTTCCTCGTAACAGGTCCGACAGGTTCCGGTAAGACGACCAGTCTCGCGTCGATGATCAACTGGATGAACCATAACATGGATCATCACATCATCACTCTGGAAGACCCGATCGAGTACTATCACGAGCATAAACATTCCACGATTAATCAACGTGAGATCGGCGTTGACGTTCCAAGCTTCCCGGAAGCTCTGCGACGTGCTCTGCGAATGGACCCGGACGTGATCCTCGTGGGCGAAATGCGAGACCTTGAAACGATCTCGGCGGCGATCACGGCGGCGGAAACCGGTCACGTGGTGTTTGGTACTCTGCACACCACCGGTGCTCAGGGTACGGTCGACCGAATTATCGACGTGTTCCCGACGAACCAGCAGGAGCAGATTCGAACGCAGTTGGCGAATGCGATCATCGGAATTTTGAGCCAGGCCCTGTTGCCTCGAAAACCCAAGGGACTGGTCGCGGCCTATGAAATGCTGGTCGTTACCCCGGCGATTGCAAACCTGATTCGTGAAGGCAAGACGTTCCGTATCAACAGCTCAATTCAGACCGGACGAAAGTTCGGCATGATTCTGCTGGATGACTCGCTGTTCAACCTGTGGAAGAGCGGGTTGTGCGATGAGAAAGACGTGCTGTACAAGTCCAACAATCCAGGTGAATTGCGGGCTCGTATTGAGCGAGCGAAACGTGGTGTCTTCGACGAAGACAACGACGATGACGAAGATGAATAGCGGTCATAACAACCCCCCCTCACCCTGGCCCTCTCCCCCGGGGGAGAGGGGACAACAAAAGAAAAACTCTCCCCCAAGGGAGAGGGAAAAGCAATAAAAAAACCTTCTCCCCCTCGGGGGAGAAGGTGGCCGCCAGGCCGGATGAGGGGGCACGAAACAGCAGACAGAAAGACACGACTATGACAAACGGTTCGCCATCGCGTCGGGATGGTGAACCTGTTTACTCACTGGAGTACCGGCGGAAACTTCGAGCGGAGCAGACGAAAGCTGAAGGCCTCGTCTGGGCAATGGTTCGAAATCGTCGGCTCGGAGGCTTCAAGTTTCGAAGACAGTTTTCCATCGAGCATTTCATTGTGGACTTTGTTTGCCTGGAGCAACATCTGGTAGTGGAACTTGACGGTGGCTATCACGACATGACAATCGAAAAAGACATTCAACGAGACAAGTTTCTGGCGGAAAGAGGCTTCCGTGTTTTTCGCATTTCTAACGAAGAAGTCTTTCAGGACGCCGACGCCGTTGCTCGCGGGATCCTGAAAGTTTTGAACACTCCAGCCACTTAAAGAATCATCATCGACAACAACAGCAAAAGCCCTTCTCCCCCTCGGGGGAGAAGGTGGCCGCCAGGCCGGATGAGGGGGCACGATGCAAACAACAATGAAAATTAAGAACACGAGAAAATAAACCCCTAACCCTCTCCCCAAGGGGAGAGGGGCAACAACAGAAAAACTCTCCCCAAGCGATAGGGGAAAACACAAAAAGCCCTTCTCCCCCTCGGGGGAGAAGGTGGCCGCCAGGCCGGATGAGGGGGCACGATGCAAACGACGATGAAAATTAAGAACACGAGAAGATAACCCCCCTCACCCTAGCCTTCTCCCCAGGGGCAGAGGGGACAACAACAGAAAAACTCTCCCTCACGGGATAGACATAAACAATAAAGTCCGGTCCCTCACAGGGACAAAACACAAAAACTGAAAACCCTGCTATGGCTCAACGAAAACTTGGACAGATTCTGGTTGATCTGGGTCACATCAATGACGACCAGCTCTGGGATATTCTGGAAGAACAGAAGCAGAGTCCTGGTACGGTCATCGGTCAGGTCGCGGTACGCATGGGGCTGATCACTCAGGCCCAGGTCACTGAAGCGCTGGCCGAACAGTGGGGTATGCCGGTCGTAAATCTGGAAGAGACCAACATCCAGCCCAACGTGCTGGAGATTGTTCCTCAGACGATGGCCGAAATGTACCACATCATGCCGATCTCTCTGAAGAACGGCGTGCTCACCGTGGCCATGGCGGATCCACAGAACGTCGGTGCCCTCGACGACCTGCGAAACTTCCTCGGACACGAAATTCGTGGCGCTGTTTCCTCCGGTCCCGACGTCGAAGCCGCGATCGCGAAGTACTACGCGGATCGTGAAGAAAGCATCGAAGACGTTATCGAATCGATGTCGACGGATGAAGATGCCGAGAAGAAGATTCGCGGCTACGACCTTGCCTCTGACGAAGAGATGTCGGATGCTCAGCCAATCAAGAAGCTGCTGAACATGGTCATGCTGCTGGCGATTCGAGATCAGGCCAGCGACATTCACTTTGAACCATTTGAAGATGAGTTCAAGATTCGCGTCAAAGCGGACGGTGTTTTGTACGAGATGGTTCCTCCGCCACGACACCTTGCTAATGCGATCGTCAGTCGTATCAAGGTTATGTCGAATCTCGATATTGCCGAACGCCGACTTCCTCAGGACGGGCGAATTGAACTGAACGTGGGCGGCAACAACGTCGACCTGCGAGTCAGCGTATTGCCCACGCTGTTCGGCGAAGCGGTGGTTATGCGAGTTCTCGACAGAACCGTCGTCGCTCTGGACCTGAACAAGATCGGTATGGATGCGGCGCTGCTGAATAAGTTTCGAAAAGTGCTGAATCGGCCAAACGGAATTTTGCTGGTCACCGGGCCGACCGGAAGCGGCAAAACGACGACCCTTTATTCAGCGCTGAATGAAATGAACAGCACTGAAACAAAGATCATCACCAGTGAAGATCCGATTGAATACGACATTGAAGGAATCATTCAGGTACCTGTAAACCCGGATGTGGGGGTCACCTTCGCGACCGTGCTGCGAGCCATTCTGCGACATGACCCGGATAAGATTCTGGTGGGTGAGATTCGAGACTACGAGACCGCGGAAATTGCTGTCCAGAGTTCGCTGACCGGGCACATGGTATTCAGCACGCTGCACACAAACGATGCTCCTTCCGCGATTACTCGACTTCGCGACATGGGAGTTCCCGCGTTCCTGATCACTGCGACGGTCGAAGCGATTCTGGCTCAGCGACTGGTGCGGCGTATCTGTTCAGAATGCCGAACTCAGTTCGCCCCGTCGGATGAGCTGTTGATGGAGTTGCAGCTGCCCCTCAACACGGCTCGTAAGTACAAGTTTTATTACGGCAAAGGATGTCCGCGGTGTAACAACTCCGGATACAAGGGCCGAATCGGCATTTATGAATTCCTGATCATGTCGGATGAGATTCGAGATGCGATCGCTGCGGAAGCGTCCGGCGATGACATTCGCGATATTGCTCGACAGCAGGGCATGACAACTCTGCGTGAAGCGGGCCTGAAACTGATTTTTGACGGATTGACGACGATCGATGAAATCGTCAGAGAAACTGTCGTGGAAGACGTCTCCTAGTTTGGACAGCGCAATGTTTGACGGCTCGGATTCACCGAGGTAGTTCTCTGATCAAAATTTTCCGCGCGAAACAGACTCCCTTCTCCCCCACGGGGGAGAAGGTGGCCGATAGGCCGGATGAGGGGGCAACGTGGCGCTGTCCGGCCAAGGCCTTCATTTCGCGAGTTGTGATGATCCCTGTACGGTTTTGCTGAAGCAAAAAGGTACATGAACTCGGTCATCTAACCGTGACGAATGAAAAAATCGATGTAAACTGACCATAGACTGCCGTTGTTGCCTGTGTTATGAACAACGGCACAGACTTTGCCTTCGAAATCCTGATGAATCGCGATTGTTTCAGAATTTGAACTGTCGCATCCGGGTTTCGGGGAGTTACTTTTTCACTGAATTTGCTGAGACTTGTGTTTCAGTAGCCACCGGAACTAGCTGGAGAAGACGGTATGCCCACCTTTGCATATGAAGCAATGGACAGCTCGGGTCTCGAGGTGAAAGACACCATTGAGGCTCCGTCGGAAGCCGAAGCCCAGACGATGATCCGGGAAAAGGGCTTCTACGTCACCAAGATTCGTGAGAAGGATCGCAAGAAGAAAGACCCCAAAAAGGGGGCTGCGACCAAGGGAGCCGCGGCTAAGGGAGGCGGCAAGAAGAAGGCCTTCACGATTGGCGGTGTGAAGCCAAAGTTGCTGTGTCAGTTCACACGTCAGCTTTCGACGCTTCAGGACGCCGGTCTGCCGGTACTTCGCAGCTTGCGAATTCTGGAAGGCCAGAACAAACCGGGAGCATTGAAAAATGCTCTGATGGATGTGATTGAAGATATCGAAGGTGGTAACACGCTGTCGGAAGCGATGTCAAAGCAGCCGAAAGCGTTTGATAATCTCTACGTGAACATGGTCAAGGCCGGGGAAGCCGGTGGTGCACTGGAAGTCATTCTTCAGCGTCTTGCCGAGTTCAAAGAGAAAGCCCAGTCGCTGAAGCGAAAGATCGTCGGGGCGATGATCTATCCGGCCGCCGTTATTACTGTGGCTGTGGTGATTGTGTCGTTCATCATGTTGTTCATCATTCCGAAGTTCAAAGAAATCTTTATTGGCTTCGGGGTTGAGCTGCCAGGACCGACGGTGCTTCTGATCGGTTGTTCGGACTGGATGATGTCCTACTGGTACATGCTGTTTGTGGGGCCCATAGGGTTTTGGCTCTTCGCCAAAATTGTGAAGAAGAACAAGACGGGAGCGTACGTGATGGACTGGCTCTCGTTACGCATACCGTTGATAGGCAAGATTTTGCATATCGGGACCATTGCGCGCGTTACCAGAACACTGGGCACCCTGATTTCTTCGGGTGTGCCGATTCTGGAGGCGCTTTTGATCTCAAGAGATACGGCGGGTAACGCGGTGTTTGTGCGAGCCTTCGACAATATCTACGCGGCGATCCGCGAAGGGGAAACGATTGCGGTTCCGTTGAAGGAAGCTCGCATCGTCGATGACCTTGTGGTCAACATGGTGGACGTCGGTGAAGAGACCGGTGCTCTGGACGACATGCTCTACAAGGTCGCGGACGTTTATGATGAAGAAGTCGAAGTGCGAGTTGAGAGTTTGGTGAGTTTGCTTGAACCGATCATGGTTGTTGTTCTGGGTCTGATCGTGGGCTTCATCGTGATCGCGTTGTTCATGCCTCTGATTAAGCTGCTCAACGACCTGTCATAAATCACAAGAAAGTACTTCTCCTCCTCTGGTGGAGAAGAAGGCCGAAAGGCCAGATGAATCATCTCCAAATCCCTTCTCCCCTCTCAGGGGAGAAGGTGGCCGTCAGGCCGGATGAGGGGTCTACTGCGTTTTACTGAACACTGAAAACTGAACACTGAAAACTACCCCAGGGTGTCCCATGAAACGTCATGAATCGCAAACCGCAGTAAACCCTTCACGATCCGGCTTCTCGCTGATCGAGCTGCTGGTCGTGATCGTGATTATCGGGATCCTGATGTCGTTGATCCTGCCAGCGCTGTCCGGGGCACGTTATCGCGCTCAAGTCGCTGCCGTCAGCACGGAGATCACTCAGTTGGATCAGGCGATTGCGTCGTTTAAATCGAAGTTCGGTGTGGAGCCGCCAAGCAGTCTTTTGGTGCCAGCATCCGCTGCGGGCTGGACGGCTGCCGATCGACAGAAAGTTCTGCGCATTTGGGATCAGTTTGACTTTTCAAATTGCGGTGGATTCAGCTACCCGGCTGCACCAATTCATCTGAATGGTGCCGAGTGCCTCGTTTTCTTCCTGGGTGGCCTGAATAGCGGCACTCCTACCTCTGCAACGCTCATTGGATTCTCCAAGAACCCGAGGACGCCTTGGTCATTTACTGGCGAAAACCGAGATCTACCGTTCTACGACCGCTTTGATCCGGATCGAATGGTTGATTTGGATGCCGATGGCGTAGTGGAATTCCTTGACAGTCTGCCGGGGCAGACGACGCCCTATCTCTATTTTTCGAGCCAGGGCAAGTCCTATCGGAAGACAAATGGCGCGGCCACATTGGACGATTTTGATGTCCATGGAGGAATGACAAATGCAAAAGATATGTCTTCGATTTACGTGGGTTCAGATGGCAAGACCCCGGAGCGAGCGAGCAGTTTCCAGCTTGTTTCGCCGGGTATCGATGGGCTATACGGACTCGGTGGCACCATCTCCTCTGATGCTCTGACGGGGACTCGTGCTGCAGAGGCAGACAACATTACGAACTTCTCGGGCGGCTTAATGAAGAAGTAATGTGATTTTCAGATCTCTCCGAATTCCGCTGGCAACCACGATGAAAACAATCCACAACACTAAACGAAAAAGAGCAGCATTCACTCTGCTCGAATTGTTGATTGTTATTTCTATCATCGCGCTGCTGATGAGCCTGTCAGTTGTTGTACTTCTGGGAGTGCTTAATCAGGCAGAGGAAGAAGCGACCTCAGCAACGATCCAGAAAGTGAATCGCCTCCTGGAGCAGCGAGCAGAAGCGTTTGACCGTTCGTTCAAGGGGTCTCGAAGAACAACTGCGATACAAATGATGCGTTCGTTGCTTGCTGACCCAAATTCCGATGGAAATACCAATGACGGAATCTTCGGTGTAACAGATGCTGTCGTGGAGATCCTTGCGAAGAAGGCTTTGTTTCGCCACGAGTTTCCGCAACGCATTGCAGACAGAACAGCCTTTGGCGTTTTTAGCGAAGGGACATACTTAGACACTGGTGTTCCCAATTCGATCTATTTGACCGTTTGTGCTCCGATTGCACGACAGGAACTAGGTTTGGCAGACACGGTCCCGCTCACTGATACGGCGATTAAGAACCACGTGAAAGCGAAGTTCAACAACCACGCGGCTGAAACGGAAAGCTCTGAATTACTCTACTACTTCCTCCTTAAGTCTGGCAGTTACGGTGCATCATCTGTTGATACAGATCGATTCTCTGGAGTAGAAATCCAGGATACGGACGGAGATGGTTTGCCAGAATTTGTGGATGCCTGGGGGAACCCTTTGCGATTCTATCGTTGGCCGACTCGCCTAATCGATACCGACCCCGCAGTGCCATTTCAGCCTGTACTTGCAAATTTGGCCGATGCAACGGACACGCCGCCAAGAATGATCAGTCAACTGGAGCGTGATGTGGCCAATCTGATCCTGAAAGGATTGCCTCCGGCACCAACATCACTCCCAAGCGGGGCATCACCGCGAGATCTTCTGCTCACTGATCCTGATGATCCCATTGGGCGAATTTATACTGAACTGGAGCGACTTGATGGAAACAATGGGAAACCGCTGTTCAGGTCGCATTTCAACGAAGCTGCATATCACACACCCGACACGTTTCATGCTCCGCTTGTCATTTCAGCGGGACCTGACGAAAGGCTCGGTCTTTTTGAGCCGAACGATACCGCAAATTTCGGCAATCTCGCAGCTTATGATTACACATTAGCAGCGTCACAAATCATTGATGCCCTTACTGACAACATCACCAGTCGCAACAAAATTTCTGGAGGTCGCTGATGAAGACCCCTGAAAAATCTGATCTTGTGAATCCCAATGTTCGCAGCGGTTTCACTCTTATTGAGCTGCTGGTCGTCGTCACGATTCTGGCGCTGTTACTTACCATGACAGTAATGGCAGTTAACTTTAATCGTGATAACGAACGTGTTGTCAGCGCGACGCTGCAAATTCAGTCGTTCCTGTCGGGAGCGAGAGACCGAGCGATCTACGCGAAGGAAGCTCGTGGAGTGCGATTCTTTCTCGATACGACCAACTATCGTGCGGTCACCGCAATGGCTTACATCGATCCGGCGGAGTACTGGAGCGATGGTGTGATTCAGCTTCGCCGATGGGACCTTAATGACAACGGTACCACGGACTCTTCTCCGGCCGACATCGTTGGTGATGGGACGGCAGATGAGAATCCGTCAGAGGTCCGAGTGGTGGCGGGTTCGGATCCGGGTTGGTGGGAACTGAAGCGGCGCGGATTGTTGTTTGATGGCCTTCGCATTCGAATCCCAAAGGGGCCAACGGGGACATGGTATTCGGTGAACACTCGGCTGATTGACACGACGGTCGCAAAGACTGAAGTTCAGAAGTTGATTCTGGAAGTTGCCTACGCGGATCCGGGCGACACTCAGATATCTCAGGCTGTGGCGTTCAGTTCGGGGGGCCCTGTTGACTATGAACTGGAGTTGCCTCCTCGAATTCTGCCCATGGATCCGGTAAAGCTGCCGTTCGACACGATCATTGATCTCGATGCCAGCAAAGTGCCGCTTTCATGGCGTCCGGGGACGACACTTGCCTCGGGTGGGTCCGGGAACCTTCAGTATTCGCAGTTTATGGACGTCATTTTTTCGGCCAGAGGAAATGTGATCGGTGGAGCCGCTGCCGAGGGCGTAATTCACTTTTATGTTTGCGATGCACAGGACTCGATCACGCTGAAAGAGGCTTACGTCACGTCAAGGACGCCCGTTCCATCTGTGACTGGTACGATGTTGTTCACAGAAAACGGCATACCCCTTGACATCAGCAGGGTCATGAGGTTCAACGCCGAGGTTCGCGGGAATCGCTTCATCCCAACGAGTGAAATCCGAACGCAGAACGCAGCCTGGCTTACAGGTCACGACACCTCCGCAGGAGAAGCTCCGTATCTTTGCAGAGATCGACGTGTTGTCACGTTGTTTACACAGACCGGAGGCGTTTCGACTCATCCCGTTAACGTAGCAAGCGACACAGCCCCCGACTTCGATGGGATAGAAAATGATCCGTTCCTCTTTGCAGAAACGGGGAGGACCGGACGATGAAGACACTCAATCGAATCACAGCAAGATCTGGGGTAACGCTGACAGAAGTGCTGATGTCGCTCATGATCATGAGCATCGGGATTTCTGCGGTGGCAGTATTGTTTCCGATTTCTGTTCTGCGATCCGTCCAGGCGACACAGCTAACTAACGCAGCGATCCTGAAACGCAATGCTCAGGCATTGCTGGACATGCGGCAGGAGTTGGTATTCGATCCCGATGGCGATGGAAATTTCGATGAGCATATCGGGGCTCAGCAGGAACTGAACTACGTTGTGGACCCCAGTGGTTACTTTGAAATGGCAACTGGGGCCGCGTTTTCCACAGCGGCGTACGCAACTTTTGCAACGCTTTCGACCAACAACGATGCGACGCTGCCCAACGACCCAAATCTTCGTGGTGGTGCAGATTGGTTCGGCAACGTTGACACAGACGCTGACCAAATTCCCGAGCCGTTTCCTGTTCTCCCCCGATTTGACGGTGGTGTTCGTGTCGCCACGATTCCCTCAAATGCACCTTTGGGATTCCAACCTAAGGGCGGCGACCCGGAGGAAGCTCGTGCACTGCGGCTTTTGGGCGCAACACTCTCCAAACTTGGCGATGGTTGGGAGACACAATTTGACGGGCTTCCTGAAGAATTTGTTTTCTCCGATGGATCAACGGGAACATCCGCAGCTTTGGGCTCAAGCATTGTTGGCATCAAGTTCCCGGCAGATGCCGATTTGAGTGCCGTTCCAACTTCGACTTCCATGGTTCCTGCTGTCTCTGGCAGCCAGATTATCAGTGACCCGGAAATTTGCCGCGTCGTGGTTTTCTCATCGGATGGCAATTTCAGCGTCGCCCTGCCTTTGATTGCTGTCGACAACACTTCCAAATTCGCGGTCTGGTCTGAAGACACGAATTTCGATAATTCATTGGCCGCCGGTGAGGACTTGAACAGAACGGGAACGGTTGATATCCGAACACTGCCGTCACAATTTTACGACACTGTTACCGGAAGCTATTCGATTGGTCGCATCCTGCTTCAGTCCTCACGCACTCATGACTACAACTGGCTGCTGACCGTTCGCCGTGGACGCGACGGACAAGCGCGCGGTGTCGATGTCGTGATCACTCACAACAAGGATGTGACTCCAGACAATGAACGTGTCTTCACGGCGAGTTTCGACACTCGAACGCCGTACGTGATTAATGTTTTCAAATCAAGCGGCCTGCAGGAGAGCGGCGAACCGGCGGTACCTGCGATCAAGAAGTCCGGCTATATACTGGATATCCAGAATGCGAGATGGTATCGGGTCCTGGACTACATTGAACAGGACGTAACCATATTTAATGCCTCGGGACCGGTCACTGCTCCGGGTTACATAATCACCCTTGAAGCACCTGTTCTGGAGAACTCTCCATTTGTATACGACGCCAATTCTGGTGCTCCCGTCGATCCGCGGTACGCCGGTCACGTCATGTTTTTGCCCGGGGTCATTGACGTCTATCCCATGGGTTCTATCGCAAGACCAGGCAATCAGTGAGAACTCAGGTGAAACACATGCGTGGCCTATCTAAAAAACACGAACCAGCCACTTCGCAGCGGAATGCGTTTACGCTGGTGGAGATGCTCGTTTCCGTGACACTCGTATTGCTGATGATGGGGCTTTTCGCCTCAATCTTTCAGATTGCCACTGGCAGCATGACCAAGCAGCGAGGGATTTCCGAGCAGGATCAACGTGCTCGAATTCTTGCGACGAACGTTCGAAAGGACTTACAGCATCGTACGTTTCGCTACATGTACCCCTTTTGTCCAGAAGAGAATCATCTGACTTCGCCCACGTCGTTCGCTAATCGGACGGGCTATTTCTACATATCAACGAACGACCCATACACGGGACTGGATGATGTGATCCAGTTCACAGTCAACGCCAATATCACAACGGAAGATCCGGATTCAACGCCATTCTTTGGCCGAGCCGCTGAACTTGTAGATAGGTCTACCTCGGGTGCCTCGCCGACGAGTCTTCACATTAACCCGAACCAGCCGGAAACGGATGACGGTGCCTTCGCTGCGAATTCAGGAGCTAGTTCCCCCTATGCCGAGATTTGCTATTTTGTTCGTAACGGCAACCTGTATCGCCGAGTAGTTCTCATCCGAGAGCCGCTCAATGTCGCAGGGCAAAACCTGGTTGCACAACCGACTTCGCGGTCTGGATACAACTACCTCTCGGGCCAGCCCGACCGAACAGACGTCACCACCTATGATGGACTTTTCAAAGTTACCAACGGTAGTTTCCGTGCCGATGGAGGCGGCGGAACACTGTCAAATGACTTTCAGTTATTGTTTGACCATTCGGCTTTCGCAAATTTCTCGGGCAGTAACCAGAGTGCTGCCGTTCTAGGCGTGGAAGCACTCAGCAACGAAACGAATGACCCTGCGGGCAACATGTTGGCTAATCCTGCGCGCCGCTGGGGGTTTAATTTTAATCCGTTGTCAAAACGTTCTCGCGAACACTCCAGATTATCAAATGCAACATCTCCATCAGTTTTTATTGGTCGTTACACCCACGCGGAAACGTCGTCACTGAACTTCAATTTCCCTCAGAACTCGTGCCGTGTCGAGACGATTCCGCCGGACTCCACCGTAGCCGATAGCAACACGTTGCTCGGCAACGGCAATCCAATGGACGTTGTCAATACGCCAGTCACGCTAAATGCCAACGGTGTCGTCTCTGAGTTTGATTCAGCGGCGTCAGAAGGAAGAGGCGGGATTCGGCGTGTTGAAGATTTATTGCTCGCAAACGTTCACGAAATGAAAGTGGAATTGTGGGACCAGCGGCTTCAGCGATTTGTGGTTCCCGGGCATTCGTCGAGGAATTTCGGCACTGGAGAACTTGGCGATTTTCATATCAACCGCTGCCTAAACCCCAAGGCAGTGCCCATCGACAATTTGAATAACGGCGCTGTTTTCGACACATGGCACTCAAAAGTGGCAGCGTACGACTCAGACGGTGATTCATCGCTGGAATTTGGCGAATTGCATCCACCGTACATGTCATACAACTTCTATCCACCTGCAGTCGTAGGAACTGTGGGACCACATTGTCCGTTTTGGCAACCGTCCGCGCCAGTTGACACATATGCAGTCGGCAGTATTGTCCTTCCTGAATGGAAAGATGTGGCTCCCTTGGGCGTGTTTTCATACAACGAGATCAGTGAGCCTTCAATGTTTCAAATTGGACTGAAGTGTATCGCTGTCAACGATGCTGATGGCGATGGCGTTGAAAATGGACCGGCGATTCGTTTTCCGGCGGCAGCCGGGCAGCGCGTAACGGATGGGGAAATCACTTGGGAGTCTTTTGATAACCGACGTCCTTTGCAGTCAATTCGTCTGACCTTCCGTTTTCATGACAAAACGTCGGACAACATGCGTCAGTTATCGTTAGTGATTCCAGTGACGGATGTAAAGAAATAGACAGTAAAATGACTATCCTAATTGTTCGCATCTTCAACAGGTGAATTGCACGAAGTGTGTTTCAGGCACAGCCGTTGCCATGTTTGTTTGGGCGGCACAGTCTACACCCATAATGTGGCAGCCCGTGGAACCATGAGTCTATTGCAACCGAAGGCGATTGTCCTCCGGCCAGTTTCAGGATCAGAACAAGAAATCTATTTCCAGAACCATATTCAAGGTTGCTCCCGAACCGGCGGGCCAGGTCCGGTCAGCAGGAGCTGAAAAAACATGAAGACTTACATTTCTCAATCTGCAGTGGTTTCGCGGCGAGGTTCTACCCTCATCATCGTGATTGCACTTCTGGGACTGCTGGCGTTTTCCGGAATGGTGTTCTTCACGTTTTCGTCGCAGGAACGCGCAGCCGCGGAGTTCTTCAGTGAAGCGGAGAAGTCTGAACCGGAAGACCCCGACAACGTCTGGGATCATCCGTTGGCGCAGATCATTACCGGCCCAGCTAATCGTCCAGACCTTCGGTACAGTGCTCTTCGGAGCAGGGATCGTAAGTTGAGTATGGTGGCTACGATGGTAGGTGGCGACTTAGCTCCACATTCCGGCGATGGCATTACGGTGAACTACTCCGGGGGCGGCTTGCCTGTCGTAGCAGGTCCCGCAGGAAACGACTGGCTCAATTTCGTAGATTCACCCGCCGCTCGAAATGGGAACGAAGACCGCCCCGTACCGCGTCCTGCGCCGGACGTTGACTACACTTATCCTGATATCAATAACATATTTCTCGCCTATAAGGGCTGGGCGATTCGGGACAATGGACCTTCGGCGACGCCGCGCTTCGAGCGTGTTCCCGTCATCATTCCTTCGTTCTTCCGTCCGCAGTACATGAAAACTGGTACGTCGAACGGTTTCGGCGGACACACAACGCCAACGGACTTGAACTGGGCGACAGCATTTGATGGCGCTGATCGGACAACAGGCACGGCGTTCGCGGCCAGATCTTTTCGCCCTCATCCTTCACACATTGTGGTTTCACCGACGACCGGTGCTCGAGCATATCGCTTTCTGACAAACGCGGATAATGCGGCTTTGACGACCCCGCTTGGAAGCGGCGGCTTTCCGTTTTATCCAAGTGACAGCCCAACAGGTGCTGGCAACAACGGCATCATTGGTGAATTGGGAATCTGGACGGGGTCCAATCCCGGCGTCTATGAATTGGATGCCGACAACGATGGTGACAATATCCGTGAAGGGATTTGGATCGACACGCATTTCCCAGTGCAGGAAGACTCAAATGGAAAGCTGTACACGGTTCTCCATTCATTCACGATCTACGATCTGGATGGATTGATCAATTTGAATGTGCATGGAAACGTTGCCGGCTTGAATCGTTCAGGAAACCTGCAAACGATCGCGGGCTCAGGGCTAATTGCTGAGCAGTTTTTGTCCAAATCGGGTATGGGGCTGGGACCAAATGAGATCAATCCTCTTTGGGCGCTGCGGACAAATTTGGGGAATGCAGCGGATGCCGACGTACCACCTCAATTCATGCATCACTACGGCAAGCTACCAACGAATAATGTTGAACAGGCCAATATGGAATGGATCTGGTTACTTGCTGGCCGTGCCAAGATCGACCCATCCGATCCTTCAAAAATCAAGGACGTTGTCGCCGGCCGTTGGGGCGAAAACGAACGACTCTTCAACACGGTGAAGCCCGGTGGTACTTTTCTGGTGGCCGATCTTCCACGGCCGGGTCGATCGGGTCAGGGGCAAGCAACGGGCAGTAGCGGAATTCGATACGGTGGGGCGTTGACAGGAAGTGGTCGAAACGGTTTCGATGACAACCAGGATCGTACTGATGGAGAGATCGTTACGGGGGGTGGTCGCGTTCGCGGATTTGGAACGCCGATGGACTATGCAGGCACTGGACGAACTCATCAAGGAACGCAAGGTGTATATACGGGTTCCAGTTTTCCGCTGGCTGGTGACATACGCCTGCCGGTGATGCGGCACGACACGGCCACTTTTGGCCCGGAACGGTTTCTGAGCTTCGACGGATACTCGTTGGTTCGTGATGTGGACGGAACAGTGCCACGTTATTGGTTTGGCCAAAACGGCACCTTTGACAATGCTGGCGGAGACGACTTACTCACGAATCCGTCTTTAGATCCGTTGTTTGAAGACCCTCTGGAATCCGTTTTTGATCCAGAGTTATCAGACCGTGATTTTGATCGTGTTTTTGGTGCGGGTGATCTGTTGGCCCTTCACCTTCCCGAACCGCCCGGTGGTGGATACAAGGAAACATTGAGTGATCGAGTGACGAGCCTCGCTCCCTACGGCTTCGACCTGAGCGTTGATGCTTTCAGGTTTGATGAAACAACAAGCTCAGGAGTTCGGTCTCGTTTTACCACAATCAGCAACAGCCTTCATCGGTTCCTGATGCGAAGCCCGTTTGGCGCCGATGGCCGACCAGGGATTGCGGGAGTTGATGATGACGGTGATGGAGTTATCGACAACCTGAGAGACCTGACAAGCCCTACAACGGCGTTTGTCTCCGGCGTGAAAAATGCCAATGGTCAGGCAGACGTGGATACCAACAATCGAGCGTGGGAGTTTAACTCTGATACGGACGGAGCAGACAATAACAATGATGGCTTTCCTGATGGCGATGGCTTCTTCGAGTTTCCGCCTGCATTTGGCACCACTGCAACGGATGGAAAGCCGTACAGCAACACGGACCCTTTCCGTCCACAGGTTCGCCGCTTGCTGAACTTTGAATCCGGAGAAGGCCGTCGACTCCTCGGGCAGATGCCGATTAGTCCAAACCGAATCCTGGACGTGGATCGGAATCAGCAGGTTCCCCAGGAAGGCACGCCTCGATTCTTGTCTCACATACAGCGATCTGGTCTGAATTTCAGACCTCTAATTGAACATCCATCAGCCTCAGAGGCAGCAACAATTGCTTCGCCGCTGCCTACCTGGACCGCCGGAAATCCGGTGGCGTTCCCACCGCAAACCGTTGAAGACCGTGAGTTCTGGGCACGCCGCGATCGCCAGAAACTGGCCCGCGACATTTATGTACTCCTCTACACAACAGGCGGAGCAGGGATCGATACGAGCACTGGTCGAACGCTCGACTACACAATCGACAACGACCCCGGAGCAGTAGAAGGAGCTTCGCTTTATACGCATGATCAGTTGCGTCGAATGGCCCAGTTTGCAGTGAACCTCGTTGATGCGATGGACACTGATAACGTGATGACACGATTCGAGTATGACAAGAACCTGGGTAATGGCTGGGGGCTTGATGACAATCCAGACAGTGCTGACATGGCCGTTGGGGTACTTGGAGACCCAAATTACAACATCATCACAAAGAACGGCCTCTACCCAGAAGACCAGACGACTATTTCTGGAGTTGGAGTTCCTGAGCGTGGCGTCGTCTACGGCGTTGAAGCTCAGGAACTTGCGATTAGTGAAGCACTGGGAATTCATACGCCTGCTGTCGATCATGACACGCTTCCTTTTGATGGCTCGATGGCCAGAGATTTCATGTACGTGGAACTGCAGAATATGCGTCCCACGACGCTGGATCTTGCGGATGCTGCTAGCGTGAACGCTGATACAGCGATTTGGCGACTTGGGAGGTATAATCGCTCGACTCCTGGCGATCCGGTTGGCAATCCTGCCGCTCCACTGGAAGAAATCGCGGTGATCGATCACGCCGACAATATCGTTAGCGGTGGCGGGCGTTTTTCAGTCTCAGTGGCGAGCGACTCTTCGCTTGCCTCCAGTGCCTTCTTCGTCGACACCGGCGATGTCGTAGCAGGGACATTTGACGGAACCTACGAACTAATTGCACCGGACGCGTCAGACATAACGCTCCCGACAGTAGACAATACGTCTGGATCAACAGACCCTGGTTACACTCCGCTGACTGATATTGATGCGATCCACAATGATCATAACGGCACAAACGGTGCGGCTCGCTTTGATGCGCCGTCTGGAAATTTCCTCGAGGCGGTGGTGGCGTATAAGCAGAACGGCACGTTTAAAGCGGCCAGTGGTCAACGGTCGACTTACGAAGACGTTTCCCTGGGTTTCGATCTCGTGCTTCATCGACGAGCCAATCCGAACATGCCATCGCTCAATGAAACGGAGAATCCCTGGATCGAAGTGGATCGCATCCGCGTCAGCTTTGATAATTTTCCGATTGCCAACGGCGACACACCTTCCATGATCTTCGACACGGGTGCTGCAACCGAGCATCTAACGCGCATTTGCAGCGATGAGCGACGTGAGCCTCTCGATGACACGATTCGAGTCGATGGTCAAGCCAAAGCGGCTACTCCGTATCGAAAGAATACGTTGAAGGGTGCGGCGGCGCCAGTGAAGAGCGACCTCCTTGGAGTGAACGCGATTTGTTTGCCGAACGGTACATTGCCTGTCAGTGCCACAAACATGGCTAATGCTTTTGAATTGTGGCAACCACACTTTGATCGAGACTATTCTTCAACCGGCGAACTTCTGACACTGCCCGTCGTTGGTCCGAGTTTGCTCACACAGCGGCTGAGTCGGATGCGATTCCCTGGTTATCAGCAGTCGTTTGATATATTGGGCACACTTTCAACGGATTTGCGGTCGACCGGTGAAGCGATGTTCTTGTTTCCTGACTTCACGGACTCCTCACAGACGCCCGAAATCGAATCTTCTCGTGACAACCGCTGGTATAGACTGCTGCAGTTTGTGGAGGTCGAGTCGCGAGTACATAAGATGCTTGGAAACTATATTGCCCAAACTCGCATTCCCGGCAAGATCAACATCAATATGATTCGGCACCGTGAAGTCCTTGCTGGACTGATCGACAATCCATTCCTGGCTGATGTTCCCGGTCTTGCGGATCTTGGGGAAGCAACCCGCGAGGACGCTCCGTTCATGACTTCAGCATCTGCTTTCGACAGCAGAGATCTGTACAGCGACTTCATGAAAGAACGAGACGGCGCATCAGTAACAAGCTGGGATCCATCCGCCAGCGGGCCAAAGCAATACTTCATCCCAGGCACTCCCAATGCACGTCCGTTCCGATCAATCGGAGCCATTGGAGCAACAGCAAGTTCAGAAAAACTTCTGGACCAAACTGTGCTTCGTCGCCTAAAGACCGAGCGAGATGATGACGGTAATGGGTTTGAAGACGCGGCTGGCGACGACCCCGGATCCAATCGTCATTGGCTCGAGCTTGCCAACACAGCCTTCCACAAAAACTCCGATGACACTGACGGTAACGGAACAGTCGATCTTGCAGATGGACCAAAGACAAATACATCGATGCAGCGACATGCAGTTCTGAGCAAGATCTTGAACAACACCACAACAGTAAGCAATACGTTCATCGTCTATGGAACAGCGGCGTACTTTGAGGTCTATGAAGATCAAGCAACCGGCTTGCAGCAAGTGGGTGGGCGATACGATCTGAATCAGGACGGAGATGCAGCGAATGATCAGCAGCGGGCTGTGTTCGTGATTGATCGCACAGAAGCGTACGAAGCCTTCGATCCGGGTACCGGTGATTTCGACTGGAAACGCCTCGTAAAGGCGCGGGCGGAAATCGAGTAATCTGCCCCAAACGCATCTGAAATTCAGACGCTCGGTTCCTTGCGGGACCGAGCGTTTTTTATTGCCGGGCGCGGGCGAAAAAGTGGGGCTTTTTGCGTCCGGCGGGCGGACTGATGCTCTCAGGCAGCTTCGGCAGAAATTGCCGATGTGGAACTGGTCTTGAGGCAACTCCGTCTTTCCTGCGAAACTCCCACCGATGGGTTGTTGATTGACTCGTTTAACGGCAAGCCGCAGGCGTCGTTGTCAAATTTCGCCTCCGCCTTCGGCTCGCCGTTAAACGGAAATGGGTGATGTCACCAACAGCCCTGTAATACTCTGTCAGCAATATCCCAGGAATGCAGGCCGGAACTCGCTCCGCTCGGTCCGGCCTAAAGAGCATGTGATCTGCTGACGCAGAAGGAATCGCGGTGAAGGACCCTCGTCACAATATCGAATCTGCTGCTCTCCCGATCATGGCTGCTCTGGGACTGTTCGCCGTTTGCGCGGGGTGTTTGTCGTCACCTCCGAAAGCCGGAATGGGCGGCGGAAGTACTCTGCAGGTCGCCGATGGACAGCGAGATGCTCTATGGGAACGAGCGGTCGTCGTGCTGAATCGAAACCACTTCCAGGTCGCTCGAGAAAGCAAGCTCGAAGGAATCATTGAAACAGAGTATCGCGGCGGAGCGAATATCCTCGAACCCTGGCATCCGGATTCCGTTGGTTTCCTGAATCGCATGGAGAGTACTCTGCAGTCCATCCGTCGCCGAGTGACCATCAATATGCAGTCGTCCGGCGCAGGGACGATGCTCGTGAACGTGCGAGTCGACAAGGAAATTGAAGACCTGCCGGGACTCGCCGCGAACTACGAAGGCGGGGCAACGTTTCCCGAGTATCAGCCTCTGAACCGAGATCTCGATCAGGTCGTTGGCCAGTCCGGCCCGTCACGATGGTTACCAGTCGGACGCGACCCGCTGCTCGAACGAAAACTGACTAACGAGATTCAGGGCGCGTACTTGCCGTAGCATGCTTGCTCGTAGTGTTGGCTTCCGTTGGCAATCCCGCGCATCCATGCCGACTCATTGGACAGTGCCATCTTGCCCCCTCTCCCCCGATTTTTTGCGGAGAGAGAGCGTGCTGTTAGATGGCAGGATGGACGAAAAAAACTGGGGGAGAGGGTCGGGGTGAGGGGGGTTTGCGATTGGTGATTTGTTCGTTATCTGCCCCGTTATGCCCCCTAGTATGT
>Ga0255094_1000106_pt1 | contig 45960 bp, 26 predicted proteins | sample Colum_Law_RepB_8_2_FD_188434 | JGI IMG/M metagenome (GOLD analysis project Ga0255094, IMG submission 188434) | Freshwater microbial communities from Columbia River, Oregon, United States - Colum_Law_RepB_8d | ecosystem: Environmental > Aquatic > Freshwater > River | place: USA: Oregon...
GGGTCAGCAGGGTGGTGGCCAGTCCGGCACACTGCAGCTGCCTGTGATCTCCACAATCTCTGTCAGCACTGTCGTCAGCGTTCCGGACGGAGGTACCGTTCTGCTGGGCGGTATCAAGCGTCTGCGTGAAGGCCGCAACATGGCCGGTGTTCCGATTCTCAACAAGATCCCTTACATCAGCCGTCTCTTCAAGAACAGCGGTGTGGGACGTGAAACGGAAAGCATCATGCTGATGGTGACTCCTCGCATCATCATCCAGGAAGAAGAAGAGGAGATTATCAACGGAACTGCGGCAGAATAGCATCTGCAGCAGCCAGGTCGGCCTGCGGGAAACCGCGGGCCGCCAGCCTCCGCAGGTGCGGTCTGCGAAGGAAGGTTGTGGCCTGAGCGACTGAAGATGTGTTCTCTGCAGCTAAGCAGTTTCGGGGTCTGAGCCGTCGCGAAGTGCGGGTTTCGCGACGGCTCTTCTCTTGCGCCCACTGTCCGGTTAGCATACAGAAACTCTGACTGCCCACTCCTGCCAGGCCCGCCCACATGAAACGCGTCGGCATCATCGCTCTGCTGCACGAGAGCAATACGTTCCTGCAGGAACCCACAACTCTCGAACACTTCCACGCCAATCTGCTGCTGACCGGTGCACCCGTCCTGCAGGCTTTTCGCGGCACACCGCACGAAGTCGGTGGCTTCCTGCAGGCTCTCGAGGAAGACAGCGACACGGAACCCGTGGGCATCTTCGCCGCCCGCGCTATGCCCTATGGCACCATCACACACGAATGCTGGACACAACTGATGCAGCGGCTGCTCAGCAGCCTGCAGCAGGCCGGACCACTCGATGGACTGCTCGTCGCACCTCATGGTGCCACCGTTGCCGAAAATGCAGCCGACGCCGATGGCCACTGGCTGCTGCAGGTTCGCCGGCACGTCGGACCTCAATTGCCCATCATCGGTACACTGGACCTGCACGCCAATGTCTCGCCCCGGATGGTTCAGGCCTGCGATGCACTCTTCGGATATCGCACCAATCCACACCTCGATCAACTGGCCCGCGGACTGGAAGCCGGACGCTGCCTGCTGCAGACACTGAAGACCGGTATCCGACCGGCCATGACGCTGCAGCAACTGCCCATGTGCATCAATATCGAAAAACAGGCCACCGCAGAACCACAGGGACAACTGCTCTGGAATGAAGCCACACGACTCCAGTCCCGACCAGGCATGCTCAGCGTCTCCTGCCTCTACGGTTTCCCATACTCCGATGTGCAGGAAATGGGAGCCTCTGTCATTGCCGTCGCTCAGCAAAACCCCGCACTCGCTCAATCTGCCGCAAAGGATATGGCCACCTTCTGGTGGAATCACCGCTCCGATTTCCTCGGCAGACTCATCAGCGTCGAAGCCGGAATCACACTGGCAAATCACGCTCGAAAAATGGAACCGCAGAAACCTGTCGGACTGCTGGAAATGGGAGATAACGTTGGCGGAGGAAGTCCGGGCGATGGCACATGGATTGCCCACGGCTGGCTGCGATTCGGACACGGACCAGGCCTCGCTGTGCTCGCCGATCCGCAGGCTGTCCAACTGGCCGTCACGGCCGGTAACGGTGCCAGACTGCAGATGCCCGTCGGAGGTCGCATTGACCCCCGGCGACACGGACCTCCCCTGACAGATCACTGGACCGTCATCAGCATCACCGACGGGCGATTTTCCGAGTCCGAACCACGCCACGGAGGTTATTCACAGTTCAATCAGGGTACCACTGCCGTACTCCTCGGAGACTCCGGACTGACTGTCGTCGCCACCACACTGCGAGTCGCTCCCCTCAGCCTGCAGCAGATCCTCTCACAGAAACTCCAGCCCGCAGACTTTGCTGCCATCATACTCAAGGGCGTTCACGCACCTGTCGCCGCATACGCACCGGTCTGCAGTCAGCTGATCCGGATTAACACCCCCGGAGTCACCACTGCAGACCTGACGGAATTGACGTTTCAGCAGCGACGAACGCCACTGTATCCCTGGGAAAATCCAACCGACTGGCAGGACTGATCATGAACTCTGCAACTCCGCCGGATTCGCACTCCCAACAGTCACCAACCAGAGTTCGCTGGCTGATGATCCTGCTTGCCACGTTCACCGCTGTTCTGCTGTATCTTGATCGCGTCTGCATCAGCACCGCCGGAGAAACCGTCGCACAGAACCTCGGCATCACAAAAGCAGAACTGGATAAAGTCCTCGGAGCCTTCTTTCTGACATACGCGCTGGGACAGTTGCCCGCCGGCTGGCTGGGTGATCGCTACGGCGCTCGCTGGACACTCGGTCTCTACATCTTCCTCTGGTCACTCGCCACCGGACTGCTCGCCTTCGCCCGCACACTCTCAGCCCTGCTGATCCTGCGACTGGCCTGCGGACTGTTTGAAGCCGGCGCGTACCCACTGGCAGCCAGCATCGTACGCCGCTGGGTCCCCACACCCTGGCGCGGAACTGCCAGCGCCATCATTGCCGTCGGAGGACGACTGGGAGGAGCCCTCGCCCCCGTCATGACCATTCAACTCATGCTGGCCTGGACCTGGGGCAGCCAATGGTGGTCCATCCCCGACAATGCCAAAGCCAGCCTCGACAGCTGGCGACCTGTCATGGGACTGTACGGACTGGCTGGAATCGTCGGCGCAGGATTCTTCGTACTGCTGTTTCGCGACTGGCCACACCTGCACCCAGCGGTAAATGCCGCGGAACTCAGACTCATTCGCGGTCACGAAGCACTCAATGCCGGAAGTTCACAGGGATCCTCCGAATGGCCTCCCATCCTCGCCATGGTCTGCTCATTCCCCATGTGGATGAACTGCGCTGTCCAGTTTTCCGCAAACCTCGGCTGGGGATTCCTCGTCACCAAACTGCCCCAGTTCCTCAATGAAACCTTTCACAGCAGTCAGCAGCAGCAGGGCTGGCTGCAAAGCCTGCCACTGGCCGCCGGGATCATCGGACTGTTTCTTGGAGGCCTGTTTACCGACGCCCTGACACGCTCCTTCGGACCACGCTGGGGACGATCACTGGCCATGTCCGGCTCACGACTGCTCGTCTTCGCCGCTCTGGTCGCTGTCCCCTTCGCCGGATCTGCGTGGACAGCCACACTCCTGCTCGCCGTCGTCGGAATGGCCACCGATCTCGGCACCCCAGCCGTGTGGGCCTTTGGACAGGATGTCGGAGGACGGTTCGTCGGATCAGCAGTCGGCTGGGCCAATATGTGGGGAAACTTCGGAGTTGCAGTATCCCCGGCATTCTTCGGCTGGATCGTCGGAGCATCCGCTTCCGGCAGCGGCTGGAATCACGCCTTCCAGGCCTGCGCTGCGGTCAATCTGATCGCCGCAGTCGCAGCTCTCGGGGTCAACGCCTCAAAACCACTGGTCCCGGATCACCAGACATACTCCGGAAATCGAGGCTCATGAGCATTCGGTGGGGCCACGTACCATGAAGGCGCATTGTACAGACGCGACTGCCGGGGCACCCGATATCTGCCAACAGGTGCCGCAGAGTGTGACACCTGCTGAATCTCCGGCTGCGGACGATGTGGCCGAATCGCGACGCCATGCGGTACAGGCCCCTGCGGCGTCATCGCACCACCCGACCTGAACTGCTCATCCGGGACCGGTGGTGGCGGTGTTAAAGGACCGTCAGCACCAGGAACCACATGCCCTGGACCACCAGGAATTGAGTTCGGCACAGCAGGAAACTGCCGCACCGGCCCGGCATCAGCACCAGGCCCGGGCACAAACCTCGCTCGCGGAGCAGCATACTCCTGCGGTGACGATAACCAGCCATTCTGCCCCGGCCACGGGGACAAAGGCCACTCCGAAATCCGCTGCCCGCGAACATGAGTAATCATCTCGCGACCACCTAGACTGTATCGCCGATATCCCTCAAACCACGGCGAATAATAGGAATCCGCACTCTGCCACCCATCCGACGGATACACCGGCGCAACCCCCTGCCACGTGTAATACAGGGGACCAGAATATCCGACCTGCGGTTGTGCACCCGGATACTGTGCACCAGGATACTGTGCACCAGGGTAAGGAGACGGCGCATACTGAGTCGTCTGCCACTCACCCGCAGCACGCAACTGGTCTGACTGCAAACCCTCCCCATGCACCTCCTCAGCCTGTGCATCGCCGGTGGCCGCTTCAGCGTCCGGACCACCACGACCTGCACCACGAACCGGAGCACCTCCCCCGGAACCCGCGCCACTCGCCGCACCACCTGAACCCCGATTCCCGCGCGGAGCCTGCCCTGATGGCTGACCCCCTCGCCCCTGACCCTCAGAACGCGGTTCCACTGCACGCATCTGCAGCGGAGGTCCCCCAGCCTGTTCGTCTGTATCAAACCATGATGAAGGAGCAGTCCACGCAAGGCGACGATTACTGCTGCGCGATACCGACTCGTAACCCGTAAATCCATAGGACTGATCCAGCGCATTGAAAGCACTCGATAAGTCCACCAGTTCACTGTTGATCGAATTCTGCACTGCCGAGAGGCCCGTAATCAGACCGATCACGACCATCGTGCCCACTACCACCAGCTCCGCCGAAACAACAGCACCGGACTGGCACCGGAAAAATGACCTGCCGCGGTCACGCATGGAAACACCTTTCATACTGGACTCTGCAAAAAAAACATCCGATGCGAGAACAGGGCACTCCAGCCCCGTCTCGCATCGGATGCAGTCGACGATCAGGATTCCCTCCCGACCGAAGGGCGGTTTCTCACGCCGCCGTTCTCTCTCGCCGTGAACAGAGCCGATCGCAGTCACTGAATAACCCGGCGCACGCCTTCGAATGTTCCCCTTGAACACTCATCCAACGCTGCGAAAACACAGGCATTACAGCCACCACAACCGATACAGTCACAACACTCGACAGTATCAGCAGATCCCGTACCATCAGCAAAATCAGCACAACCGGTACAAATTAACATCATCACAAACAATTGAAATGATTGGACTTACGCCGAATTACGCGAGTTCCCACAGCGAATCCGTCCGCACACCGCGCAAAGTACCCTGAACACTGTTATTAGCACTTTGTCAACTTTTCTGATCAAACGCACGACAGTCGCGCACCCGGGAAGTCGCATTTGTCCGTCCAGTTCCCTCGGTTGACAGTCGATTCCAGCCCCGCAAATTGCTATTTTCAATCCGTCCCGGTGCGCATTCCATCCCGCCACCCGGCTCACCACTCTGGATACAGCCCCATGGCAAAATGTCTGGTTACTGGCGGATCAGGATTCATCGGAAGCCACCTCACAGAACTGCTGCTCAAGCAGGGACACTCCGTCGTCGTCCTCGATAACCTCTCCACTGGCCGCAGCGACAATCTCGATCAGGTCCGCGACCACAACAGACTCGAAGTCCGAACCGCCTCCATCACCGACCCGGTCGCACTCAGTGAAGCCGTCCACGGCGCGGAAATCATCTTCCACCTCGCCGCTGCAGTCGGAGTCAAATTGGTGGCGGAAGACCCCGTACGTACCATCGAAACCAATATCTACCCCACCGAACACCTGCTCCGACTGGCCGTCCAGGGACAGGTAAAACACTTCTTTCTCGCCTCCACCAGCGAAGTGTACGGCAAAAATCCCAAAGCACGCTGGACCGAAGAAGATGACCTGCACTTCGGACCCACCAGCAGACCCCGCTGGGCCTACGGCTGCTCAAAAGCCATCGATGAATTCCTCGCACTCGCCTACTGCCAGAAATACGGACTGGGAGTCACGATCGGCCGATTCTTCAACGTCGTCGGACCAAGACAGATCGGTAATTACGGCATGGTCGTTCCCCGCTTCGTCGATGCCGCCCTGCAGGGTTCACCCCTCACCGTCTATGACGATGGCTCCCAGATCCGCTGCTTTGCACATGTCCACGAAATCGTCAGCTGCGTCCTCGATCTGACACTCAACCCCGCCGCCGCCGGACGAGTCTTCAACATTGGCAGCGATCAACCCGTCTCCGTAATCGATCTCGCTCTCAAAGTACTGCAGAAAACCCAATCCTCCTCCGAAATCCACTTCCTGCCCTACCACCAGGCCTACAGCGAAGATTTTGAGGATGTGCAGCGACGAGTCCCCTGTGTCGATCTGCTGCAGCAAACCATCGGGCGTAAACCCGTCATGACCCTCGACCAGATCCTCGAAGACATCATCGCCTGGAAATCAGAAACACGCGATTGCGGGAATTGACAATCACTCACCCCACCCGGCCCCTCACACTTGATTCCACAATACCCTTCCTGGTATCCTTTTACGCTTGCCTGACGCTGACAGTCTCTGCAGTTCAGGCCCACTGCGGTAGTGGCGAAACTGGCAGACGCGCACGCTTGAGGGGCGTGTGGAGCAATCCGTGCAGGTTCAAGTCCTGTCTACCGCATTTCAATTTCCACCATGTCGCAGCCACCCGCTTCTGCAAATCAGCCACACCCGGCTGCCCCTCCGCAGGCCCCCTTCAGCCTGCAGGTCTTCTGCCAACAGGTGGCTGCTGCACTCAAAGTCAGCCCCAGTCGGGTCGACGGCGCCGCCACTCTGCTCGATGACGGCAACACCATCCCCTTCATCGCACGCTACCGCAAGGAAGCCACCGGTGGCCTCGATGAACGCCAACTCAGACACATCGAAGATGCTCTCGCCAACGCCCGCGAACTGGCCGGACGCCGCAACACCATCCTCAAATCCATCTTCGAACAGGGTAAACTCACCCCGGAACTCCAGCAACAGATCCTCGCCTGCTCTGATCAGCGCAGCCTCGAAGAACTCTACCTTCCCTTCAAACCCAGAAAACGCACCCGCGCCGCCATGGCTCGCGAACGCGGCCTGCAGCCACTCGCCGACCTGCTCCTCGCGCAACAACCCCTGCAGCAAAAACCACTCGAAGTCCTCGCACGCTTCAAAAACCCCGCACTCGACGTCCCGGATGAACACTCGGCACTCCAGGGCGCCTGCGATATCGTTGCCGAAACATGGGCCGAAAATCCCCAAAACCGACGCATGACCTGCGAACTCGCCGCTCGCGGTGAACTCACTGCGTCCGTCAGGAAAGGTCGCGAAGAAGAAGGCGCCCGCTTCTCAAATTACTTCAGCTTCCGCGAACGCATCGCCTCCATGCCCTCACACAGATTCCTCGCTCTACAACGCGGCGAATCCGAAGGAATCCTCAAACTGCACCTCGAACTCGATGACGAACTGGGCTGCAGACGACTGGCCGAAAATGTTCTCAAAAACCCCCGCTTCGAATTCCACTCCGAACTGCGGTCCACCGTTACCGATTGCTTCCAACGCCTGCTCCGCCCCGCCGCAGAATCCTCCGTTCTGCAGCAGCATCGCGAAAAAGCCGACGCTGAGGCCGTCGATGTCTTCGCCAGAAATCTCCGCGATCTGCTCATGGCAGCACCCGCAGGACAACACGTCACCATCGGCATCGACCCCGGATTCCGCACAGGGTGCAAACTGGCAGTCGTAGACAGCACCGGACAGTTTCTCGCCAGCGAAACCATCTTCCCCACACCGCCACGCGAAGATCTGCAGCACGCCGAAAATGTCCTCCTGAAACTGATCCGACAGCACAATGTCCGCCTTATCGCCATCGGTAACGGCACCGCCTCTCGCGAAACAGACCGCTTCGTCGCCGATGTCCTCAAACGCCACAACCTCAGCATCACACAGGTCTCCGTCAGCGAAGCCGGCGCCTCCGTCTACTCGGCCAGTGAAACCGCCATCGCCGAATACCCCGATCTCGACGTCACCGTACGCGGCGCCGTCAGCATCGCTCACAGACTACAGGACCCCCTCGCAGAACTCGTCAAAATCGATCCCCGCTCCATCGGAGTCGGACAGTATCAGCACGACGTCGACCAGACACTCCTCCGAAAAGCACTCGATCGCGAAGTCGAATCGTGCGTGAATGCCGTCGGAGTCGATCTGAATACTGCCAGCGCCCCACTGCTCACACACGTCGCCGGGATCGGCACCGTACTCGCCGGAAAAATTGTCGCCTGGCGCAACGAAAATGGCCCCTTCGCCTCCCGCCGCGACCTCCTGAAAGTTCCCCGACTCGGTCAGAAAGCATTCCAGCAGGCCGCCGGATTCCTCCGCATCCGTGGAGGCACAGAACCACTCGATGGCTCCGCCGTACATCCCGAACAATACCCACTCGTTCAGAAAATGGCCCGCAGACTCCAACTCGATCCCGCAAAACTCATCGGCAGTCAGCAACTCATCGCACAACTCAGCCCCGCAGAGTTCATCAGCAGCGATGCCGGTGAATTCACAGTCCGGGATGTCCTCGCAGAACTCGCCCGACCAGGACGCGACCCACGCAGCGAATTCCGCACCGCACGGTTCGCCGATGGCATCAGCGAAATCGAACACCTCCAGCCCGGTATGGAACTGGAAGGAATCATCACCAACGTCACAAAATTCGGCGCCTTCGTCGATATCGGTGTCCATCAGGATGGACTCATCCACATTTCACAACTCGCCGATCACTTCATCAAAGATCCCGCAGAAGTCGTCTCCGCAGGCCAGATCGTCCACGTGACCGTGCTGGAAATCGATACCGCCCGCCGCCGCATCGCACTCCGCAAACGACGCTGATCGCTCACTGAATACAGCCCGTCGGAATCACTGCAGACACCACCGCAGCACCGGTGCAGCCCCCAAAACGACAGGCCGTAATCAGACTCCGACCCGCTTCACCTTCCCACTCAATCGCATGCCGCTGCAATGGCTGCTCGCGACGATCCTCGATCGATAAACCCATCAGAATCATGTCCCGACAGTCACTCAGACGGATCCCCACCGGCGCAGAATCCAGTATCTGCGAATGACTGAGCGTCACGTTGCGACAACCCTCCAGCTCCAGCAATCCACGCCGCTGCAGCTCCGGTGCCTCCGGAAACTGATGACGCCCCGTCTGACAGTCCTGCAGAATATTGCCGCTGAACACACTGTCCCGACAGTTCCTCAGGGTCACACCCGTGCACAACTCACGCTCAACTCCATAGTCCGCGTTATGCCCCAGACTGTTGTCACCCATCGTCACCTGCGAACAGTCCTCCAGCAGCACATTCCGGTAATGACCCGAATAAATACAGTTGCCACTCAGCGTCACACCCTGGACCGATGACAAATGCACATTCACCCACTGACTGCCAATCAGATTACCTGAAATCGCAATCATCCCCACCTTCGCGTTCTTCGCAGCAGGCTGCCCAATCATCCGAATGTTCGCGCCGTTCGGACTGTACGTCGCCTGAATCGTATTGCTGCAGATCGTACCCTCACGAAGACTGCCCTCACTGGCGTCCAGCCAGATTTCCGCCGTCGGCACTCCATCCGCATCCGGAACACCATGCCCGCCATTGTTGTTGTACTCAATGTCATTACCCGTGATCTGCAGATTCCGAATCTCACTCCGTTCAATCCGAATTCCACCGAGGCGACAGTAACTGATGTGACTGCCGGTAATGATCGTCTGATGCAGATTCACCGCATCCAGCCACACCCCCACGCCGGTATTGTGATAAATGTGGCAGTGGCTGATCAGCACATTTCGAGCACGCCCGGTGATGTGAATGCCATGCCTCAGATGCCGCAACAGCACTCCCGTCAGCGTGGGCTGCATCACACCCTCCAGACGGATCCCGTCAGCCTCCGCATGCAGCCCCGTAATCTCCAGATCCGCCACCATCGGCAGACGCTCATGAGTCCAGATCGTTTCGCGAAAATCCTTCGGAGCTGCTGTACCAGCATGCGAACCACGAAAAATAATCGCCGGACCCGGACCGTCCATCAGAATTCGAGCCGTCCCGCTCTCTCCCCGAATCGCTGTGCGTCCCACCGTCGGCAGTGAAATCAGCAGGGGACGAGTAATCCGGTAGTCGCCCCGCGGCAGACACACCTCGCCCACTCCCTCATCAATCGCATGCTGCAACGCTTCAGTATCGTCCGTCGTTCCATCACCAGCCGCCCCGAAATCCGCCGCCTGTGCCATCTGCGCCTCCCCTTGTCCGCAGGCAACGCCACAGTCAGCGCGGCACCACCACCTGCAACTGATTGTCGATCGTATGACCCGGATACATCCGCTCAGCCGCCGTCGTCGCCAACTGACGCGCCAGCCACGAACCCGCTCGACCAGACAACGTCACCGTCTGAAATCCCACCTCAACACGGAAATCCGAGATTTCCACAGAACCCAGCTCGTAAATCAGATCCAGACAACGATCCGTCTCGGGACTGGTTTTGGGAGCCTGCCGCATGTCTGCCTCCGTGTGACTCTCCGCCGCAGATGAACACTTCATCCCGCCGGCCAATTCACTTTCTCTATACAGGATTATCAAAAAAACACCGAGCGTTTCAAAGCCACTTCCGGAATTCTCGCTCAGACACCGTCTCCTCACACTCCCGCTGCAGCGACTCCGCCACCGTACACAGCGCCCAATAACGAAGCCCGTAAATCAACAACCCATAAAACACCAGACTCATCAGAACACAGGCAATCTGCAGCTCCACTGTTCTGCTCGGAAATTCCCCCAGCTCACTGCAAATCCACATGCCCACTGGATACACCGTCAACAGCAGCATCGCCCCATCCTCTGAACCCCGCAAAAGCCTGAAGAAACCGACAAAAAATACCGGCCCCAGCGAAAACAGCAGGATCACACACAAGGCTGTCGCCGCCGCCTTCATCTGCGAACCCAGCCGCAGACTGCAACACACTCCCACCCACAGACAAAATGACAGATGCAGCCACGTCCACGCCAGCGACCGAACCAGAAAGACCTGCACACTGTCACCGCTCGGTCGCCACAACTGCAACCGATCATCCACCAGCACTCGCCACAACTGCACAAAAACACAAACACACACCACAAACCACCGAATCCGACTCGCGCTCGCCAGCTTCTCCATCAAAAACTGCCGGTTCGAAATCGGTGTCGTCAGCAGTATCTCCAGAGTCTGACGCTCACGCTCCGCAACCACACTTCGAGACGCCGTGGAAAGAACGGACACCGCACCAACCAGTACCAGCAGAAAATACGCAATCATCACCGGGCCCGGCTGCCGTATCTGCATGCCCTCTGACGACAACCACACGATCAATGCCACCACCACTGCCACCACCAGAATCTGCCCCGGCCAGCGTGCCAGCACCGACAGGGAAATCTCCCGCCACGCGATCGCCCCCTCCGCTGGCACAACACGCGAATCACCCGAGACCGCCGTCCCCGCAACCGCAGTCGCTGCCACACCCACGCTCTGTCCCGCTGCAGAATCCGCCACTCCGGATCCACCACCCTTGGATGCCACACGCCTTCCACCCCACAGTCCCATACTCCGCAGCAGCCACTCCGGACGAGTCAGCAGCCACGCCAGCAGCCACGCTACACCCCGCACCACACGCCGACCCGTAATCGGCGCCTCCTCACGATGCCGCGAAACCGCCAGCCCACTCACCACAATCATCAGCCCCGATGACACAAGCACCGGAAAACCATCGCTCAGCACGCCCCACACGGAACCGCCAAACACAAAAAACACATTTGAACTCGCCAGATACGACGTAAACATCCCACTGAAATACTCCGCCCCCTTCGGAAACAGATCCCGCAGACTGAATACCGACACCAGCAGGGGCGGGCCCGCGGCCATCGAAATCAGGGACACATACGTCATCCAGAATGCACTCTGCGAACTTCCCAGCAGACTCGACCAGAACATCGACACACTGCTGATCTGCAGCGCCGCCAGCAACAGCACCGACAATGCCACCAGTATCGCACCCCGCGAAAAGCCCCCCATCGAATACGTAATCCCCAGCAGTGGCCCCGTCAGCATCAGCAGCCACGCCATCGGCAGCAGCCGCGCCAGAAACTTCTCCAGCACAATCCCCGCCGGTGTCATCCGCGATACCAGCACCAGACCCAGCGTCTGCCGCTCCCGCTCCGCCGCTATCGCCGAACACGTCAGCGCCGGCAGCAACAGCAGCATCGCCCACAAATCAAACATCACCAGACCCGCCAGCAACTGCGAGCCGGCACCCAGAAAACCAAGCGGACCACGACCCCACGCCACAGAACGCTCCAGCACACTGCTGTACCAGCTCAGCATCACGAAAATCAGTACCAGCAGCACCACCACCCGCAACACCCACGTACGACGCCGGCCGGCACTCTGAATCAGCTCACGACGCAGCAGCGGAAACTCAGCACTCAACAGCAGTTGCTTCCACATCTCAGGCTCCCTCCGCTCTCCAATACAGCAGAATCAGCTCACCGACACAGCACTTGCACCACAATTCGCCCCGGAACTTCCGTCCGAACGCCCCCCCACACTGCCAAATAACCCCTCACAATAACGCCGCAGACACAGCAGCACTACCAGCCACAACACCAGACCCACCACAGCCATCAGCAGCAGCACACTGTCCCCGCCACGCCACCGCAGCAGTCGCGTCACATGCGCCAGCCACACCAGCAACGGTGAACCACAGCAAAGGAACCACCGCTGCTCCAGCACAAACGAATTACCTCCCAGCCGCAGGACTTCCACCAGCAGCGGCAGCACCGGCAACACAAAGCTCGTCAGCACCAACAGCAGCGATCTGCTCAATGCACGCAACAAACCCTCGCACTTCAGCGACTGCCACACCGCCAGCCACTTCACCAGATGCAGCACCAGCAGCAACAGCAGCACACCCGAAAACTGATACACCACACCCCGCCAGCTCAACACCGCCCGCGACATCGGATCCAGCAGCATCCGGGACAGCGAAATGGTCACATTCGAGAGCATCAGCAGCCAGAGCACACGGTCCGCACCCGCCAGCTTCTGCCGCAATAACTCTCCATTACTGATCGGTATCAGCCACAGCAGATCACGAGTCCCCCGCGCCTGCTCAAATGCCAGAGACTCACACACACTCACCAGCACCATCAGCATCGACAGCAAACCATACGCCGCCTGCATCACCGGCAGACTCGCCGCATACTCCAGCGGCGATAACTGTCGACGCAGCCACAACAGACCCACCAGAACCGTCAAACAGTAAAGCACATGCGCATACCAGCGAGCCTGCGGATTCCGCGCCAGCTCCCGCCAGCGCACCGGATCCAACTCCGGCAACTGCCGCGACTCACGCACCTCGCCATCCTCAGTCGCAGCACTCCCACGACGCCCCCTCAGTCGCATGATCCAACCCGACAACCGCCGCTCCAGCCACCTGCGCGGCACCCGCACCGACTGCGGATTCAAAAACGCTCGCCCAGGCCAGCGACGAATTCCCTCCACAGCCACCAGCAGCATCAGTCCCGATAACACCAGCGGTGGCACACAGCTCAGCAGAAACTCAAAGCACCCCTCACCCGTCACTACCACCCTGAACCCCACCGGAACGTGCACAAACGGCAGGATCCCCAGCACTCCGCCTGCTCCACGAAACCAGAACCACTGCGGCAGGATCCCCACGTCCTCCAGCAACCCCGGAATCGCCAGCAGACACAACCACAAAAACCAGATCACACCCAGCGAAATCGCGGCCGAACTGATCAGAGCCGAACACATCACCGCCGACGCCGCCAGTTGCACTCCCACCACGACCAGCAACAGCCACACAACCAGCAGTCCCGCCAGCGAACTGCCACCACCCGCATACGCCAGCGCCGTCAGCAGAAAACACGGAGCCACCAGCAGCAGTGACTGCAGCAGCACCGCCGCAAACTTCTCCACCACCACCTGGACCAACGACAACCGCGTCAGCAGCAGCAGCTCCAGAGACTGACGCTCTCGCTCCTGCGAAATCGACGCCGCACCCGCCGTCGTGGCATACCCCGCCAGCACGATGCAACCCGCCAGCAACTGCCCCAGCAATGTCCACTGACTGCGAAAACGTGCCCCCGCCGCCGGACGCAGAACACCACCTGCTTCACCCAGCCACAGCAACAGAAATACCACCGTCAAAAACAACGCCACCAGCCACATACCCAGCCGGAAACGACCGCCAAACAACCCCCGCAGCTCCCGCAAAAACAACGGAAACTCGCAGTGATCCGCCAGCCACCGCCGCAGCATGCACCAGCCCTCCCGAGCCACCCCTCCGCAAGGCCATCGCACAGCACCCAACTCAACAGAACTGCCAGGAACCGCCGGTCTGCTGACCGGCAGCCCCTCACATCCCGTCCACCACCGCTCAGTTGCGCTCGACCGTGACCGCCATGATGATCGGCGCCGTACTGTCCGGCCCCTTCACCAGTTCCAGCTTCTCGATCACATCGCCACGACTCGGATTCACTGTCACCCGGCGAATCTGCTGACCACCCAGCATGTACGCAAACTCAGAACCAGGCACATCCACACGCCGAATATAGTCCGCAAAATGCACACCATTCAGCAGTTTGATGTCCTCCTGCTCACCACCCCGGTAGTGCAACCGCACAATCACCGACACACTCTTCTCCTGAGCATACGGGAAACTCCAGCCACCCACCCCACTCAGCATGTGAATCGCCTTCGCATCCGAATTCAGCGGCAAAGTCACCGATTTCGGCATCGTCGGAGGCAGCGGACCAAATGGCCCATTCAGCAGAATGATGTTCGGCACGGATTTGCCCCGAGGATCCGTCAGCAGAAATGGCACATCCTTGAAAATCTTGGGAGACCAGTCGCCGAACACCATCCGGTCCGGACCATTGTCATCACTGCTGAACAGGCCCTTCGTACTCACCGCCGTCGCATAACGATCCAGTGATACCGGCAGAAATTTCCCCTTGTCCGTCAGAAACTCCAGCAGATTCGTCAGCTCCTCCGCACTCATCTGCTTTTCAAATCCCTCTGGCATCAGCGACTTGCGCGACCGCACCAGCTGCTCTATGTCCTCCCGGGCTATCTGGTTCTCACGCCCCTCCGCGTCAATCAGAGTAATCGCGGTTCGTGACTCACCCGACATCATCCCGTTCAGCACCACACCGTCAGTCCTGACCACAGTGTAAATCCGAAAATTCCCCTCCACACTCCGACTGGGATCAATGATGTGCGTCAGCAGCTCATGCTTCGGATGCACCGCCATCCCCGTCAGATTCGGACCGATCGCCTTGCCCTCCGAACCATGCATGTGACACTTCGAACAGTGCTTCACATACATCGCTCGCCCGGCCTTCACATCACCCGACTGCTCACACAGCGGCAACAGCGATTTCAGCACACGATCACGATCCGCATCCGGAAGCCCACCACCAGCCGCCATCAGCTTCTCTGCAGCGGACCTGATGGTACGGTCCGGATGTGCCCGCAAGGCCTGCTTCTGATCCAGAGTCAGCTCGCCCAGATCCATCGCTCCCGACTCAAACGCCTGCAGCATCGCCGTCGTCGTGGCCGGTCGCGACAACAGCACACGCACAACCGCTGACTTGGCCTGCGGAGTCAGTACGCTGCCACGCTCAATCAGCGCCGCCCCCAGGCCCTCCGATGTACTCAATGCCGCAGCATCAATCAGACCAACCGCAAGCTCAGGAGCTGCCGTCGGAGTAATCGCAGACAACACCGCTGACAGTATCTCCGCGTTCTCCGACTGAAAACTCACCGCCTCGCGTGCCGCATTCACCCGCTCTTCCGTACCCACCACAGCATCCGCCACGACCTTCAGCAGCGAATCAATGATCTCCTTCGCATAAGACTCAAGCGCCCTCGAACCACACAGCGCTGACAGCTGCAGCAGCTTGCCCCGACCTCCCGCCGGTACACGATCCAGCAGAGCCGTCAGTGCAGCCTCCAGCTCCTTCGTCGCCGCAATCCGATGATCCTTCGGCCAGCCCTCGGCCAATCCACGCACCACCACCTCCGCCAGCTGCGGCTGCGCAGACTTCAGACCACTCAGCAGCTCCTGCATCTCCTCCACAGCAGGACGCCCCCGAGCAATGTGCTCGGAAACAATCGCCGCCGTTCGCATCGCCGCTGCCGGCAGCGGAGCCCCGGCAGCGGACTCATCCGCCGACAGTGCCCGCAGAAATGGCAATGCCTGCACGGCTGCCGCACACGTCACCGCATCACTCTCCCACAGGTCCGGATTCGGTCGCAGAGATGCCGCTGCCACCAGTCGCCCCGCCTCCGCAGTCGCCGGCATTTCCGCCAGCGAAAGCAGACCCTGCAGTCGCACCTGAGCATCCATGTCCTTCGTCAGAGCACCAGCCAGCAGCAGCTCCTCCTGACCCGCTTGAAACTGCGACAGGACCACCACCGCATTCCGACGAACCCCAGCCGACTGATGACCCAGCGCACCCACTGCCGCCGACAGCCAGCCATCACCGTCCGGCCGCAGCGCCTGCAGCACCCACAACGCATGAATCGCACCGACATTCAGACCTATCTCGTCCACACCCGCATCAGCCACCAGCCGCACCAGATGCGGTACCGCAGCCGGATCGGCTCGCTCCACCAGCAGACGCTGAGCCTGCAGACGCCACATCATCGCAGGATGACGCAGCACTTCCGTCAACCGGACCACATCCAGACCCGACAAAGACTGCCAGCCATGCAGCACGTCACCGGCTGCCTGCCCCGTCGGCACAACTCGATAAATTCGACCACGCCGCTGATCCCGCAGATCACTCTCGTAAGCATTCCCACGACCCGTCTTGAAACCCTGCGGAGTCGGATTGTGCTGAATGATGTAGTTGTACCAGTCGATGACCCACACCGCACCGTCCGGACCAACCTCCGCCATAATCGGCGATGCCCACTCATCGTCACTCGCAATCAGATTGTTCGGACTGGTTGACTTGTACCCCGTGCCATCACGACGCAGCACAAACGTACCCACCAGATGCCCCGTCGGCTCACACACAAAAGCTGTTCGGTTCCACCACTGCTGCGGAAATGTTCGCGCCGTATACAACGCATGACCCGCACCCGCAGTGTAACCGCCAAACTGATCCACCTGACGCACGTTCTCAGTCACCGGCTTGAACAGATGAGTATCAGCAATGGTGCCAATGTCACTGGCAGCCCAGCCACGCACCTTCTCGTAAAAACGATTGGCAATCGGCATGAAGGTGCTGGGGTTATGATTCGCCGTGGAACCAAAAATCAATCCCTCTTCGCTGATGCCCAGACCCCACGTGTTGTTGTTCGTTGAACGCACAAACTCCAGATCCGTCACCTCAGGAGGATCCGTGCTGGAAAGCCGGAATCGCCAGAAACCCTGGCGAAACGACTCAGCCGACTTCCGCGCTCCCTCAGGACCGTACTGCGGACTGCTGTCGTTGTAACCCTGCATCGACCAGATCCAGTTGTCCAGCCCATAACGGAAATTACTCACGCCCCCATGAGTATCCCCGGCTCCCCAGCCCGTAATCAGCACCTTTTTCAGATCCGCCCTGTCGTCCCCGTCAGTGTCCTTCAGATAAATCGTCTCCGTCGCGTTCTGAACCACTGCACCGCCACGGTAAATCATGATTGCCGTGGGAATCGACAAACCCTCGGCAAATACCGTGAAGCGGTCCGCCACATGGTCGCCATCCGTATCCTCACAGATCCGAATCCGGTCCCGATTCTGACCCAGCTCATTCGGATAGTCCACGGTCTCACAGATCCACAGCCGACCACGCTCGTCCCAGTTCATCGAAATCGGCTTGGCCACAAAACTGCGTTCATCCGCGTACAATCGCAGTGTCATGCCCTGCGGAGTCACATAGTGCTTCATCGACTCTTCGACGGACAACGGCTGCTGCATCGTCGTCCTCGGAGATCCCTGGACACCCCACTGACGCCCCGGAGTATAATTCGGGATCTTCGGCCCCACTTCCACATATTCAAATGCAGCCACGTCCTTACGCAACTCCGTCATGGCCGGAATCGACCACGCATCCCGATCCACAAACGCCGGGACAACGCTGACATCTGCACCGCAGGCCCAGCGAATGCCACGCTCCACCAGATTCGGAAAACCCGCGTTCGTCCACGTCCGCTGATCATGACCCCACGCCGTATAAAACACTCGACCCTTCCCATGAGTCCGCGTCCACGTCCACGGCTCACGATCCTGACCCTCCGCCTGCTCACCCTCCAGACGATACTCCAGTACCTCCCGGTTCTGCTCGTTGTGCAGATGATGGATGTACGTCTCGTCCCAACTGCTGAAACCCCCGAAACCCTGCATGATCGGATGCTGCGGAGCGACAATCTGAGTCCCAAAGACCTGACCACCATGCCGCTGAAACTGCGCCCCCATCAACTGCACCATCTGCGGATTGTTCCGCCAGCAGAACGTCGCACAGTGCAGCGGAATAAAACCCTTCCCGCCAGACACAAAATCCAGCACCGCCTGCGCCTGCACATCCTCGATCCGATCGATGTTCGCATACAATACCAGACCATCAAACTGACCCAGCACCTCAGGCGTCAGATCCTCCATCCGATCCGTATACTTCATGCGGATCCCACGCAACTCCAGCACAGGTGCCAGCTCGTGAAAACGCTCGGCCGGACGATGATGCCCATTGTCCCCCATAAACAACAACTGCAGATCAGCGGCACCAGCCGACCCCGCCAGCAACAAACAGCACACCAGCGCCCGCAGCACTTGAAAACCTTTGGAATTCACGTCTGAGTCCATCAAGAAACAGGGTGGGAAATAAATTCAAACTGACACCGCAACAGCCGGGATATCTGGCACGCAGCCACTGCGGATTGGCTCACATAGAATACACGGTCACGGGCAAAAATCCCATGTCCGCAGCCTGCACCGTGCGAAACTGTGCTGGTTTTCAGGGACAAGCGGGAAAAACGGTCCATCCGGGCACGCAGCACAGAAAACGGTCGCCGAGGACACTTCTGACACCAGAGACCAGCCCGTAACCCGACCACCTGCCCGGCCACCACCCGCGGCATGACACCGAGGAACAACGCCTGCCTCCGCCGCCGAAATCCCCCCTACTGAGCACTCTTCAGGTCCGGACGCAATCGCTGAGCATCCCGCAAATACACATGCTCAATGTCCCGCGGCGACAGCTCCGTGTTCACATGCAGCAGAATTCGCAGACAACGAGCCATCGAACCGGGAACAGGAATCTCCTGAGCACACAGCAACGGGACAAAATTCATTCCCAGTGCCCGCGCAGCCTCCGCCGGAAACGCCGCTGTCAGATCCTGCGTCGTCGTAAACACCGCCGAAATCACGTCGTCAAAATTCGTGATCCCGTTCCGCTGCAGAATCTCCTCCATCAGCTCCTTCGCTGCTCCCCGGATCTGATCCGGAGTATCCTCGGATACCGTAATCGCACCTCGAATCCCACGCACACCCATCTGCTGCTCCACCTGCTGTAAACTGACCCACGGCCCCCGAATTCTGATGAATCCGCACTCCACCGCAAGTGCGAATCCCGCTCTCCCGGACAACTCCCCCAAAAACCCCGATTTCCTGCAAATCGCACCACTCTCCCGCAGCCCCGCTTGCCAGCCACTTCTCAGACAGGGAAAATCACGCTCACCACCCGGTCTCCGGAATTCAGCAGATCACAACATGAACCAGCCAGAACTGCCTCACCAACACCCCCGACTGCAGCAAACCGGCTCCAGCACCCCGCTCCAGCCTCGCAGCGATGGCACCGCACTCATCGCCCCCGACGGCACAGCCATCGCCCCCATCGTCAACGGGATCCCTCGCTTCGTCTCCGATCTGCACCTCGAATCCTTCGGCTTTCAATGGACCCGCTTTGACGTCGCACACCAGTCCGAAGACCACGCCACCTTCCACGCCAAAACCGGCGTCTCCCCGGAATCACTCCGCGGCCTCAAAGTCCTCGACGCCGGCTGCGGCGGCGGACGCTACTCGCTCCTCTGCGGTACCGCCGGTGCACTCGTCACCGCAGCAGACCACTCCCGCGCCGTCGATAAGGCCGCCTCACTCTGCCAGCACCTCCCCAACGTCCGCTTCCTCCAGGCCGACCTCAAACAACTGCCACTGCCACCCGCCTCCTTCGATTTCGTATTCTCCATCGGTGTTATGCATCATGACAGCAATACACAGACCGTCTTCAACTCCGTCGCACAACTCGTACGACCCGGCGGACGACTTTCCGTCTGGCTCTACCGACGCAATCAATGGTGGCAGGAACTCATCAACTCCTCGCTCCGCTCCGTCACCACCCGACTGCCCCGATACATCCTCCTGCCTCTCTGCCACCTCGGCGCTGTCCTCGGCGGCATTCCGCTGATCAATCGCACCCTCAACAAAATCATCTGCTTCAGCGCACACCCCTGCTACCAGAATCGCGTCTGCGACACCTGGGACTGGTGGGCACCACGCTATCAGCACCACCACACCACCAAAGAACTCACAGACTGGTTCCACACCGCCGGCTTCACCGACATTCAGGAACTGCCCCCCGAAAAAAACAGCCCCTGGTACCGACAACTCTGGCACTGGAACCTCCTGCCCGGCAGCGGAGTCAATGTGACCGGTGTCCGCTCAGTCCAAAACCTGCCCGCACCCTGATACACTGTTTTCTTCCGGTCTGACAAACTGTCCCCCGCGAGCCCACATATGCTGACGCAACATCGCCTGCTGCTCTCTCTGCTGCTGTTCACCACAGCCCTCACCAGCCCCGCCAGCTCCCACGCACAAACCCGCTCCGCCGGTCTCCTCAACTTCAACGCCGATGGCTCGCTCTTCGCCTGCTCCAACCGCGACAGCGGCACCGTCTCCATCGTCAGCTGGCCCGCCCTGAAACTGCTGCACGAAATCCCCGTCGGACTGCACCCCGAAGGTGTCGCATGGATCGGCAACTCCAATAGCCTCGCCTGCTGCGTCTACGGCACCGACGAAATCGTCATTCTCGATGCCAGTGCCGGCAGCATCACCCGCAAAGTACCCGTCTTCGACGAACCCTACGGAATCGTCAGCTCAGCCGACGGAACTCAGTTGTTCGCCACACTCGAATACCCCGGACAGATTCTTGCCATCAATCCCGCCGATGGAACCATCCGCAGTACGTGGCAGGTCGGCTCAATGCTCCGCGGACTCGCACTCTCACCCGATCAGACCTTCCTCCTCACCACCGAATACCTCACCTCCAGAGTTCTCCGAATCAGCACCGCCGACGGCAGCATCCGGCAAACGTGGGAACCCGCCTCCACCGACAACCTCAGCCGACAAATCGTCATCGCTCCCGCCGCAGACCGCGCCTGGTTCACTCATATTCGCTCCCGCGTCACAGCAGCACACGGCAACGGGTCCATCTTCCCCTACGTCTCCGTCGCCAGACTCAACGGACCAGATGCCGGCACTCGACTGCGCATCCCCCTCGACACCATCCGCGGCACTCGAGTCACTGCCAACCCCTGGGACTGCGACATCACTCCTGACGGACGCACTCTCTGCGTCGCCTTCGCAGGCACCAACGACATGTACCTCCTCAACGTCACCGACAACCACAGCGAACTCGACTTCAAAGCCGCACTGCAGCTGGGCAGCAATCCCCGCGCTGTCCGCTGCTCGCCCGATGGATCCGCTGTCCTCACTTACAATGCTCTCGACTTCAGCGTTATCGCCTTCAGCCTCGCAGATGGACGCGAACTCGGACGACTCGCCGTCACAGAATCACCACTCTCCGAACAACTCCTCCTCGGAAAAAAACTGTTCTATACCGCCCTCTCACCCATGACCTCCCGCGGCTGGATCTCCTGCTCCAGCTGCCACCCCGACGGCGATGCCGACGGACGCACATGGCAGCAGCCCGAAGGACTGAGAAATACCCAGCCCATGAACGGACTCGCATGGACCCACCCACTCCACTGGTCCTCCGATCGCGACGAAGTCCAGGACTTCGAACACACCATCCGCGGTAAACTCATGCAGGGCAGGGGACTGCTCCAGGGAACGCTGCCCGATGCCATGGCCGAACCAATCGCCGGACGCAGCAAGGCACTCGACGCACTCGCCGCATGGACCAATTCACACAACTTCACCCTCAGCCCTCACGCAAAACACGGACTCAACGAAGCCGCTCAACGCGGACAACTGATCTTCCACTCCGAAAAAACCGGCTGCGCCACCTGCCACAAAGGACCACTCTACTCCGACTCACAGCCCGGACCCGCAGATCAACTCACCCTACACAATGTCGGCACCGGCAACGATGACCCCTCCGAACTCATGGGCCCTCGCTACGACACCCCCACCCTGCTCGGCATCTATCGCAGCGCACCCTACCTGCACCACGGCCGCGCCGCCACACTCCACGACGTCCTCACCACCGCCAACACCAACGACCAGCACGGAAAAACCAGCCACCTCTCAACCGCCGAAATCAACGACCTCGTCGAATTCCTCAAATCACTCCCCTTCGAACCTCCCGAACCACAGGCACTTGCCGCCGGTCTCCAAAAAATCAGCGCTGCACCCTGAACAGCCGCAGGATCAACTGCAACTGAACAAATAAACACACCTGTCCACCCGCAAACTGACCCCGGAAATCACCAAACCCCACCAATTACCTAAAACTCCGCCCGCACCCGCGTCATCACAGGATTTCTCCGCAAAATCCAGGTAAACTGGGACGACTTTCCCGGGGTGATCGTTGACTCGACACGTTTTCCCCGTGGATTCTGCACGATCTGTCGGCCTGCCTGCACGCGGACCACCTGCCGTCACAGCCTGAAAAATCCGGGAAATAGTGATTGCCTGTGTCCGCAAGGTCGAAGCACTTCGTGTCAAGGAAGAAGGTGCGCTCTCTCCCCGCCGGTTTGATTTTTCAAACTGGCTCGTCTGGATGCGATATATTCGGGTTTTTGCGGGCGAACGTTTTCCCAAAGCCGCTTCAGGGACATTCCAGTTATGCGTTCAAAAAACAGCCGTCTTTTCAGCAAACTGCAGAACCTGCTTCGCTCGCAAACTGCCGCTCACAGCAAGCGTCGGTCACGGCACGCTGAAAACGCCGGTTCCGGCCTCGAAGCCCTCGAACCAAGACTCGTACTCTCCGCTCAGTACGTCCCCAACCAACTGCTCGTCGGTGTTGACCGACTCACACTCAATCCAGGTACCGGTCCTCAGGTGGCCGCCGTCATCGAAGGCTCAGAAGTCCGACCGCTGGGCAATTACGGCGTGTTCCTCATGAACCTGCCCGCCGGCGTCACCGTGCCCCAGGCAATCGAACAACTGAAAGGTAAACCAGGTATTCGCTACACCGAGCCAAACTGGATCGGTGAATGGGCCAATACTCCCAACGATCCCGACTACTCCCGCATGTGGGGCATGGAAAACACCGGCCAGTCCGTGAACGGCACCACCGGTCGCCCGGATGCCGACACCGACGCCGATCTGGGCTGGGATCAGACCACAGGAAGCAAATCGGTGCTCGTCGCCATTGTCGATAGCGGTACCGACTATAACCACCCGGACCTCGCCGCAAACATCTACACCAACAGCAATGAAATCGCCGGTAACGGTCTCGACGACGATGCCAATGGCTACATCGACGATGTCAACGGCTACGACTTTGCCAGTGGCGATGCCAATCCCATGGACTTCATCGGCCATGGTACGCACGTGTCCGGGACGGTCGGTGCTGTCGGTGACAACGGAATCGGGACCGTCGGCATGAACTGGAATGTCTCCATTCTGCCCTGCAAAATCGGTGCTGATCTTGGTGGCCCCGTGACTTCAGCCGCCATCGAAGCGATCAACTACGCGGTGTCCATGGGCGCCCTCGTTTCCAACCACAGTTACACCGTCTTCCCGACTCAGGCTCTTGAAGACGCCATCATCAACGCCGGCGCCAACAACCATATCGTCGTGGTCGCCGCTGGCAACAGCTCATCCAATAACGACTTCAACCCCGTCTACCCGGCCAGCTACCCGCAGGACAACATCGTCGCGGTTGCTGCCACTGATCAGAATGACGCTCTGGCCGGCTTCTCCAACCGCGGTTTCAATAGTGTCGATATCGGCGCACCCGGTGTGAATATCTGGAGCACAACGCCCACAGCCGGTTCGGCCTTCTACGGCCCCAACTACGATTTCAGCGATGGCACTTCCATGGCTTCGCCCATGGTGGCCGGAGCCGTCGCGCTGCTCCGCAGCGTCTCACCCTCAGCCTCCTACCAGACCATCATCCAGGCTCTCTACGCAGGTGCCGATCGGCTGCCAGCACTCTTCGGTCGAGTCTCCTCAGGGGCCAGACTCAATGTCAACGGGGCACTGAATCAGCTTAAAGCGATCTCAATGTCCATTTCAAATTCCACCATCTCCGAAAATGATGGCGCCAATGCCGCCACCGTGACTATCAGAAAGGTCACTGCCCCCTTCAATCAGGCCGTTACTGTCACACTGCTGATCAGCGACGGTACAGAAGCCAGCTCAGGTGGAAAAGTCTCACTCCCCGTGACCATCCCCGCTTTTCAGCGGCAGGTCACCGTGCCGATCGATGCCGTCGACGACACCCTCCTCGACGGTACTCAGCAGGTCATCATCTCTGTCGACTATCTCGGCAGTGAACAGGACCGACTCACACTGGATGTCCTCGACCACGAGACCATCTCCGTTCTGGCCACACCCGACATCGTCTTCGAAGACGCAGGCCCGAATGCTGGTACGCTGACAATCACTCGCAGCAATACCGATATCTTCTCACCCGATCGTATCGTCGCCGTCAATAACTCGCTCAGATTCTTCGATCGCCAGGGACTGCTGAAATCCACAGTGACAGTGCCATGGCCTGCCGGCTTCCGGCCCGTCAGCCAGACGGTCCGTGACGTGGCTGTCATGGAAGACGGCAAGATCGCTGTCTTCAACGGCACTTCCACCGTGTATATCTCCATCTACAACCCCGGAGATGGCTCGTGGACTCACCAGATCATCAATAATGCCTCCGCTTCAGCGTCCGATACCGGCACCGGAGGTCTTGCAACGGTCGGATCCTTCGTCTTCATCAGCGATCTCGAAACCAGCGCCGGGGATGCCTACGGCCTCGTTCGCTACGATGTCAACTCCGGACAGATCGACCGATTCGGCACGAAAGCGTTCGGCCCCCGCCTGTTTGGCAGCACATGGCCCGAATCTGACGTTTATGAACTGGACCCCACAACCGGAAACTCCATCCGCAACTTCAAAACCCCGGCCTCCGGCGGTGGCTCAGCCGGCTGTGCCTTCGACGGCAAATACATCTGGTTCATCGTCGATGACTCCGCCAATAACCTCTACAAAATTGACGCTGACACTGGGAACGTCGTCGACTCTTTCTTCGTCGGTTCCACCTCGAACACAGGCTTCGAAGGACTCGCTTATCTCAACGGACTCATCTATCTGATGGATGGGTTCCTGAGGGATGACATCGTGGTTTACGATCCGGTGCTGCGCACGATCGTGAATGTGCTCGATGTTGACGGAGTCAATGGAGGCTTCGGACTTGACCTGAGCGGTGGCCTCGCTCCTAACCCCGCCAGAAACTCCCTCTACGTCTCCTCAACATTCTCCGATACCATTTACGAAATCAGCACAAAGTCCGGCCTGATCCTGCCCAAACCGGACGGCACCTATCGCATGTGGTCGTCCGGTGAATACTGGGAAGGCGGACTCGCCACTCTCCGCAACGAACTCTACGTGGGTGCCACGGCCGGCGGTAATAAAATCCGCGTCTTTGACCTCGACGGCAACTACAAACGCACGATTGACCAGCCATTCTTCTTCGGACTCGAATCGCTCGGCGGTGACGGCATTGATGGACTCGTCGATTCATCCCTGCGTTACCGCGATATCGTCGTTGGATTCGACAACTACATCTATGCTCTCGATGTGAACGGAACCGACGTCGGACAGTTTGACCCCTTCACCCTCGAACCGCTCAGCTTCTTCACTCTCTCCACACCTGTACTCACGCTGGCCAATGACACTGCCGGAAACTTCTACGGTGGCACTGCCACCGGCGAACTCGTGAAATTCGCACCGGGCGGTAACGAAGTCACCAGAATCGCCGGTAACCTCGGATCCGTCTCGGACATCGAAGTCAACGTCTCAGGGGCCATCATCGTCGCCGAACAAAATGGGCGATTCGCCTACTCCGACACATCGCTCGCCTCAATCGCCGAGTACCCCACAGGTTCAAATCGGCCTGCCTTCGCCGCCTTCGGGGAACACTTCACACGCAATCGCGGTGAACTGAAGGTTCGCCTGACAAACTCTGACACCACCGAAGTCGCCTTCATCCTCGATGTCACGATTCCCGAAGGACAGCAGACGGTCATCATTCCGTTCGACGCTGTCGACGACTCCGAACGTGACGGCGTGCAGATCGTCAGCATCACCGCAGATATGAATTCCCCCACAGTCTCCAATCCGCCGCTCTACGTGTCCGGCGCTGAAACCATCACCGTACTCGACCGCGAACAAATCCTCGTCAGCGTCGCAGCAGACGCCGTTTCCGAAAGTGCCGGACCGAATGCATCCGTCGTCACCGTCAGTCGCAGTGATATCAACGGCCCCTTCGATTATGTCACCGAACAGACGTTCACAAATCCAGCCACCTACCAACTGCTGGATCGAGCCACCACGTGGTCACCAATCACCGTCCCCAGCCAGATTTCACGCGTCGCCGATATCAATGTCACCGTCAACTTCCGACACGACTGGATCGGGGACCTCGATGTGTTCCTGATCAGCCCGACGGGTCGCCGCGTTGAACTGTTCAGTGACCTCACAACCAATGAACGCAACATGGTCTCCACCGTCCTCGATGATGAAGCCACAATCAGCATCGTCGCAGGAGACGCACCTTATACCGGACGCTTCATGCCGGAAGGCAGCCTCTCTGAATACATCGGCGAGGAAGCTCAGGGCACATGGTACCTCGAAGTCATCGATGATAACGTCAATGACTTCGGTCGCCTCAATAACTGGACACTCAGCCTCAAAACCGTCGGTCTGTCCCCCGCCACCGTCGTACTGCAGTCCGCTGACTCCTCTGAAGTCGCCTTCGGAACCTCTGATTCCCGCACAGTCATCATACCCGCGAACCAAAGCAGCATCTCCCTCAGCCTCGATGCCGTGGATGATACCCTGCTGGACGGAATTCAGAACGTTCGCATCGCCGCAACGTCCGTCGACGTCATCGGACTGGAACTCGGTGCAGACACCATTCTCATCAATGATGATGAACAACTCAGCTTCTCACTGACAGACTCCACCATCCTCGAAAATGCCGCACCCGGAACAGTGCAGGGCAGGCTGACCCGCTTCAATTCAGACCTGTCCGCGTTCAGCGTTCGAGTACTCAGCAGCAATACCGCCCGAATCGGCTTCGCCGGTGCAGAGCCTGACGGTTCACTGATTGTCACATTCCCGGCCGGTCAGCAGACCGTGACCTTTGACCTGCTCCCCGTTGATAACACCACTATCGACGGGAACCAGACTGTCAGCATCACCGTCGTCGCACCACAGTACGGGGCCAGTCAGTCACTCAACATCACGGTCATCGACGTTGAACCGCAGATCGTCCTCACTCAGCCCAGTCAGTCGGCACTGTTCGAAAACGATGGCTCGTTCGTTATGAACGTCCGCCGCACGAACACCACGGATTTTTCAGCCGATCTCACCGTGAATCTCTCCGTCTCCGGTGACAGCACCGCTGTCTCACTGCCGCTCCAGGCTGTTATTCCCGCCGGATTCGGCTCCACGGATGTCATCGTCATCCTGAACGATAACACTCTGCTCGGTAACCGTTCCATCGTCATCAATGGCATCAGTGCCGGTACCATTTCGGGCGCTCTGCCACTCACAATCCTCGATCATGAAACCGTGCTGCTCTCCCTCAGCCGCACGTCAATCCTCGAAAATGCAGGAAGCAATGGTGCCGTCGGAACTGTCACTCGCACAAATACCGACAACGGACTGGACCTCGTCGTGAATCTGTCCTCCTCGGACATCACGGAACTTGCCGTTCCTCAGACCGTCACAATCCCGGCCGGTATGGCATCCATCTCCTTCCCCGTCACCGCCGTGAACGATCCTGACCTCGACGGCGCCCAGCAGGTCGTCGTCACCGCATCCTCTCCCGGCTACCAGTCATCAACTGTCAATGTTACTGTCCTCGACCACGAGCCACCTGTCATCAGCGCCCCGGCGGCAACGACCACTGCCCCACGCCCGACTATTACATGGAACCTGATCCCAGGGGCCACCAGCTACGATCTGCAGATCGCTGCTGTCAGCGCCGGAATCAATACGTTCATCGTGAAAAGTGGCCTCACAGTCAACAGCTTTACCCCCTTAGAAAACCTCGGTATCGGTCTCTACCGCGTCTGGGTCAAAGCCTACGACCAGTTCGAAATCCCCGGCTTCTGGAGCACTCCTCGGGAATTCTTCGTTCAGACAGCGCCCACAATCACCGCCCCCGCGCAGACCGGAAATATTGCCGCTGCGTCCTTCCCGGAAATCGCATGGACCGCTGTAGCCGACGCCACACGCTACCACCTCTGGGTCAATAATCTGACCACAGGCAAAGCTCAGGTCATCAATGTCACAAATCTCGTGACAACCAGTTTCAAATCCGAAGTGAACCTCGGACCAGGATCCTATCGCGCCTTCGTCAAGGCCTTCAACGCGAAAAATGAAGGTGGCATCTGGAGCCTCGCGAAGGACTTCACCGTTCTCGCTCCGCCCGTCATTTCACTGCCCACAGCAGGAAGCTCCTTCGATCGCACACCAACCTTCTCCTGGATCGCCACTCTCGGCGCAAAATACTACGACCTGTACGTCAGTGACGCTGCCACAAAGGCCGTCGTTCTCAGAAACCAGGCCATCTCAGGCACGTCCTTCACTGCCACAAAGGACTTTGCCTTCGGCAACTATGAAATGTGGATGCGAACCGTCGGCAATACGCACGTCAGCCCCTGGTCTGCCGTTCGCCGGTTCTCCATCGGTGCACCACCCACCATCACCTCCCCGGCTGCAGGCAGCCGGGTGGCCGGCAGAACCACCTTCGCATGGACCGCCGTCGGTGGCGCAGAAAAATACGAACTGTGGGTCGCTCTGGCAGCCTCTCCTCAGCAGTCTGTCATCCGCCTGACAAACCTCACAACAACTTCCTTCACCCCCGCATCCTCCATCCCCGCCGGCATCTACCGAGTCTGGGTGAAGGCTGTCAGCATCATGGGTGAATCCACGGCGTGGAGCGCCGGAGTCACCTTTACTGTGGCTGCAGCTGACATCGAACAGCCTGCAACGTCTCTGCCGAATGTACCCCTCCGCGCTAACCTCGCACTCCTTGAACGCCCCGCACAGAACCGCCGCGACCAGATCCCCGCCACCAAACAGGTGCCCGCACAGAATGAATTCAACGCGGTTGCCGTGACTCAATCAACAACCAACCCGGTGGCTGCAACAACCCCGCGGGTCACAAAGACTGTGGATCACACATCCGTCGACTCCATCATGGAACAGTGGGACGCCGCAGACTGGTGGCTGGCCTCAGATCTTACGGCTGCCCCCATTGCGTCCGCTCCCGCAGATCAGTCTCGGCGGCAGATCTGAGTTGCCTGACAAACTCCTGAAGGACTCCTGACGGCAGCGTCAGGAGTCCTTTTTTTGGATCAACGCGAAATCCTGTGCTCAGCTGCAGATTGGCTTGCCAGGGGTGTTGACCATTCGGGAGGGCGAAGCTCCCGCTGAGCCGAACTGCTGTCTGGCTGCTGAATCCCACGGCTCGGCAGGAGCCTCGCCCTCCCAGGTGGAACCAACGAGCACCAGTTCGGTGCCCCCTTTCAACACAACACCCATTGGCTTCCGCCAGTGGCTCGCCCTCGGGATGCCTCTGCAATTGGTGCCTTGCGTGGTCAGAATGCTTCTTCACACCGCCCACTTCATTTTACGTTGAGTCTTTTTTTTTGGCTGCAGGATCCGCTGATGCACTGGGCATGGACCGAACAACTGACAACCGGTGAACTGGTCATCTCCGGACCCGAAGCTCATCACCTGCTGCACGTCCTCCGCATGAAACCAGGCAGTTCGCTGATGCTGTTTGACGGCACCGGCAGCGTTGCTGATGCCGAAATCCTGCAGACCGGCAGACGAGACCTCACAGTGCTCGCAAAGCACATCAGCAGACCTCCCACTGCACTCGCCACACAACTCACCGTCGCTGCCGCACCACCCAAAGGTGATCGCCTCCGTACCATGGTCGAAAAACTGACCGAAATGGGAGTCCACCAGCTGGTGCTGCTGGAAACGGAACGGTCCGTCACGGCCCCCGGAGAAACTCGAGTCGAGAAACTCAGAGCCAGCGTCGTGGCCGCCTGCAAACAGGCCCGCCGACCGGTGCTGATGGAACTGCAGCCGCTGATCAGCCTGCCCGAACTGCTGAAACAGGCATCGGCCGACGAACGCACTGTCTTCGCTGCCCATCCCGCCGAAACATCAGGTCCAGTGCACTCACACCACCCAATCGCACCACTCCTGCTCATCGGCCCCGAAGGTGGATTCACCGACCACGAACTCGCACTCATGAAGTCTGCTCAGGCCCGCTTCATGGCATGGCCCGGCACGATCCTCAGAACAGAAACCGCTGCCCTCGTGTTCGCAACCATGCTGCTCACCAGCCACTGAATATCATCCGACTTCCGACAGCAATGCCCGCAGTTGCTCCGCGCTCTGCTCAGGCGAAAACGGGATCACATCAATGTCAGACAACAGCTCCCAGCCCGCCTGCCGATTCACACGTGGCATCAGATCCACAAACCACGGAAAAGCACACGGTTCATCCAGACGAGGCTGAACAACCGTCAGATTGAAGGGAAAACCCACCCCAAGCAGACTCTCCAGAACCTTCGCCAGACCCAGCACCGCCCGCGACAACACACCCATCAGTACATCACTCGCCTGAATAAAACGATCGCCACCCAATGGCAGAAATCGAATGTGCCACGCCGTTCGAGCGGCAAACGGACACCAGATCGCAAGCTCATCATCCAGCCGGATGATTCGCCGTCCGTCCCGCTGCTCCGCACACAACAGATCCCTCACCAGACATCGACCGGTACGCTCCCAATAACTGCTGCTGCGTCTGTGCCGCTCCTGCAGCAGCGCAGGCACATGATCCGTCGCCAGAATCTGCGAGTGACAGTGTGCCAGTGATGCACCCGCGCTGAAGCCCTCGTTACGAAACACAGCCACACTGCGATACACACCCGCAGTACTCAGAGACAGCACCCGATCTCGCCACGCTCCAAAAACATCAGCAAGCTCCGATGCCGTCAGCTCCACAAGTCTCGTACGCAGATCCGGACACTCAATGACGACCTCATGACCGCCACTGAACGGCACACGTGGAAACAACTCAGACTCTGCGACCGGTGACAAGTCCACACCGGCTTCAGGTGCCCCGGGTATCGGATACCGATTGGGGACAACACGCAGACGCCAGCCCCGGGCATTCGGCTGCGTGCCACGTTCGCGAATCGAAAACACCTCGCCCGGAGTCTCTGACTCGCATCCCTCTCCAAACGGATCAGGCAACGCAGTCACCGGCAGGTCAGGTCGCATCGCTCCCTGACGCGCACTTCGCTGCACGGCTATGATCGACTGACGGCCACACAGGACGTCTGTACGCAGTTCCGAACAGACCATCGCGAGCCCCGTACGCTCTCAACGCTATGCCATCCGCAATGCACGCAGCGGCGGTGCGTCCGTCGCCGCCGAAGAAAAGGCCTCCGCAGCAATCATCCGCACAGAGTCCGCAGAAAACTCAGCGCCCGGCCACGCTTCACTCCACGCCTGCAGCAATTCACACATCTGCTGCAGCCGCAATGGCAGACCTCGAGTCACCTCGTGGATGGCTCGCAGCGTGTTCGCATCCATTAACTCCGTTTCCACACCCAGACGCTGCAGCAACTCCGCCGCAAAACCCGCCGATTCAGCCGCCGTAAATCGCTCCAGACGCACCGGCAGATAAACATGCGCACCCAGCTCCTCCGGTATCTCCGACTCAATTGCCGCTACCAGACTCAAAGAACAGGAACCGGAAGCTGCCAAAGACACCAGAAAACGCAGCAGAACCCCTGCATCCGCATCAGCTCGCTGAACATCATCCAGCAGCAGCGTCGTATGAGTTCCGCACTGACTCAAACCCGCCAGCTCGTCTCGCAGACGATTCAGCGACTCATGCCGCCGCAATGAACCGTTGTTCCCCGCACTCGCAGAAAGCCGACTCACCAGCTGCCACAACGCACCCTCGGAATCCAGACCCGCAAGGCTGATCATCAGCACGCGGTCGCCGGCACGCTTCAATTCACGACCAACCCGCTCCAGAACTCGACTGCGACCACTCCCGTCCGGACCGCTCAATACCGCAACCGGCTCACGGCACTCCACCAGATAAACCAGACGGTTTACCGCCTCAAGGTGCCTCGCACTGCCGAAAAACCAGCTCGGCTGGGTCTTCTGCCCAAACATTGTATGTTCCCGATCTTGCAATCTGGTCGCCATGATGTATCGCTGCCGCGGCACCGCAGTGCATACCCGCTCTGTGAGTCCGCCTGCCGCGCGCTGTCGACACATTCGGCAGATTCAGCACTTTCAGATCAGCAAAAACAGAAGATTCCTCACAATTCCAACCTTCGCGACAGGCTGGATTCGTGCAATAATCCACCCCACCGCTCCGCCTCTCCAACCCTTCAACTGAACCCCCAAATGTCAGATCTGACCTATCGCTCGGCCGGCGTTGACCTCGAACTCTACGAACAGGCAATGCAGAAACTGCCGGCGCTCATGAAACGTACGTTCACCCCCGGGGTCATGGACCTCCCAGGTGGGTTTGCCGGACTCTTCAGACTCAACGCCCTGCGACAGTGGCAGGATCCCGTACTCGTCTCCGGTACCGATGGAGTCGGAACGAAAATCAAAGTCGCAATTCATGCCGGTATCTTTGACACCATCGGCATTGATCTCGTCGCGATGTGCGTCAACGACTGTCTCTGCCTCGGCGCCGAACCGCTCTTCTTCCTCGACTACATCGCGCTCGGAAAAGATGACCCCCTGCTCCTCGAACAACTCGTCTCCGGCGTCAGCAACGGCTGCCAGCAGGCAGGGGCAGCTCTGCTCGGCGGCGAAACCGCGATCATGCCCGATCTCTACGCAGCAGGCGATTTCGATATGGCCGGCTTCTGCGTCGGCGTCGCAGAACGCAGTGACCTCGTTGATGGTCGATACCGAGTGCACATCGGCGATGTGCTGATCGGAGTCCCCTCGTCAGGTTTCCACTCCAATGGCTACAGCCTTGTACGCAAAGCCGTCTTCTCACACGCCGGACTGCAGGTTGCAGACTTCATACCCGAACTCCACACGACCGTCGGACAGGCACTGCTGACACCCACTCGCATCTACGCTTCCACCGTGACCGCTGCTCGCAATGCTGCCACGCCCGGTGGACTGCACGCCATCGCCCACATCACCGGCGGGGGTATCGCCGATAACCTCGTTCGGGTCCTCCCCGAATACTGCCGGGCCGTCATTGACCGCAAATCGTGGACGCCAAACCCCGTCTTCCCATGGCTGCAGAAACTTGGCGGTATTGCAGATGCCGAAATGTTCAGCGTCTTCAATATGGGCATCGGCATGATCTTCGCCGTGCCAGCCGAATGCGCTCACGCCGTGCTGACCGCAGTCTCCACTCCGGAATTCCCCGCTGTAATCCTCGGAACTATCCAAAAACAGCAGCAGCAGGAAGCCACTGTCGAACTGGTCGACTGATTGCTTCGCAATCAGCCTCCCCGATACTGCTGAATCAGCGCCTTCGCCTCGCTCACAGCCTGCTTCTGCTTGTCGGTCTCTTTCGGATCCATCTTCGAAAACTCCAGCATCTTGTCCAGAGCATCCAGCAGGTGCTTTGTCTTTCCACTGGGAGTCCCCGAAGACTTGATCACTGCCGCATAGGCCCCCAGCTCCTTCTCAACAGACATCATCTGTCCCTTGAATGCCACCAGTTGAGTCTTCGGGTTCAATGCCTCAATCGTCTGAATCGCCAGCTCCGTCCGCTTCGCATATCTGTCATAATCCGACTTGAACATCTTCATCAGTGGCCCGGAAAACCAGAACAGCACGCCGACGATCAGGACACCCAGAATGGCTTTGGCCGGAGTTCCGAATTCCAGACTCATTCCACCGCCTGACGACTTTTTCGGTTTCGGCGGAGCCTTGTAGCTCTTCGCAGCAGCCGCGGCCGTTGCGCTCATGGCCGGGATCGGTGCCGCTGCAGGCGCAGCGACGGGCACCACTGACGCGACCACCGGTGCGGGCGGAGTGGATACTTCTGCTGCCACCGATCCTGCCCCGGACATTCCGCCACGCCGCTGCGGCTGAGGATCCTCGTCCGCAAACACTTCATTCAGGATGTCATCAACCGCGGCAGAGTCATCTGCAACCGGTCCACGCCCGGACTTACGCCGCCCCTTGCCCCCAGGCCCCGCAGGTTTGCCTGCAGGCTTTTTCTGCTCCGGCTCAGATGCTGCCTTCTTCGTCGGCACCTCAACAGCAGCAGCACTCTGTACCTGCGCTGCGAAAATCTCCGCCAGCTCACTGTACTCCACCGCCATTCGCCACGCCTTGTCTCCCTCCGCCTGCACCAGATCGGATGCCAGAAGTCGACCACCGGCAGCCAGCTGTACCAGTGACTGCAGAGGAATTGGCCCCAGAGAAACACCCTGAACCTGATAAAAGTAGCCAACCGGCCCTTTGACCTCAGGCACAGACTCCGGCTCCGTCGCTGCCAACGCAGCTTCCGATCCATACGCCGTACGCCGCGTCGTCGGACCGCTCTCCTCAAACTCAAAGGACAGCTCCGACAGATCACTGATCACATCGTCGCTGGTCCCCTGAAGCTCCTCACAGGACGATGCAGGCCGCCAGTCCGCCGAATCCACCGGACGCACCGGATCAGACTCCGAAATCGTCCCCTCCTGAATCAGCTCCCGCAATGACTCGGTCGTAACCGGCCCGAATTCCTCACCCAGCAACTGATAGTACCACTGAGACATGGCTGATTCCCGAAGTCACAATACTGACGAACGTCTTATTAACATTCTGCCCCACCAAATCTTCATATTGCCAGACATCCAGCGTCCTGCACGCACATTTTTCTGGGAAAAAAAACGAAAACCCGCAGGATCCCCGAATCTCAACGGGCCCACACATACCCAACCGCCTGCTCAAACTGGTCAACAAGGGCGAATTTCCACCTCCCACGCCAATAAACACCCTCTGTCAGGCAACCACACCGCATTCTGCACGTGACTCAGCCACCCGCAGAATCCATAATCCCTCCGCTCCGTGAATTCCCAGCCCGCAAATTGCATCCCCGCCTGAGCCCGCCCTGCCATGAAAAATCTCGCCACCAGTCTATCAACCGCCCCTCTGCATACGGGCATCCGGCTCATTCTCACCCTTGCCGTCCTGCAAACCGCCTCCGCACAGAACAGCCCCTCACCACAACCAGCAGATACCGATCTGCAAGCCCGCACTGCACTGTTCGAACAACACGTTCAGCCACTGCTCGCCAGACACTGCACCCGCTGTCACAACGCAGACAAAATGACCTCCGGTATCCGCGTCGACCAGCTCGCCGCAGTCCCCGAAGATCGCCACCTCGCACTGCTCGCCGATATTCGCCGACAAATCGACTCCGCCGCGATGCCGCCGGAAGACGAACCACCAATCGCCGCAGAAGAACGCAGCCGGATCATCCAATGGATCGATCTCAGTCTCCGCGCCGCACGAGACCAGGGTGCTCAGAAAAATGGCGCTATGCGGCGACTCACCATCGCTCAGTATCGCAATAGCCTCCAGGATCTGCTCGGCATCCAGGAAGACCTCACGGATTCACTCCCGGCAGATGCCATCTCAAAGGATGGCTTCACCAACAATGCAGCACTCATGACAATCTCGCCGCTGCAGTCAGAAACATGGTTCGAAATCGCTCAGCGAGCCCTCGATCAGTGCATCGTCGACGAATCAGCCGTGCCCGTCATCCAGACCTTCCGCATGGACCTCGGCCGAAACATCAACCCCGATCCCTGCCCCGATAACCTGATCCTCGGTGCCAACAGCGAACTGATCCCCTCCAGCGACTTCCTTGTCACAGAACTCGCTCCACACAAACCATTCCGCTTCCAGCCGTGGCAGATGCAGCGCAGCTTCGACTTCATTGAAGGCTACGTCGGCAATGACACCATTCGCCAGTGGCGACATTTCGATGGACTCGCCCACTCCGTGTTCGCCTGCGTTCGCGGTAATCCCGGTTACCCCCGCGGCGCTGCATGGGAAACCACACCCGCCGGACTCCTGCTGCGACCCGCTATCCCCGGCTCAGAAATCTTCGGCGAATCCACAACCTACGGACCACGCGCCAACTTCAAAATCTCACTCCGCGAACTCCCGCTGCAGGGTAACTTCCGCATCACCGTCAATGCCGCCGCTGTCGATGACGGACTACTCCTGACACCCGATACCCCCATCAGCACCACACCCAACTCCCTCAGAATTCCACTGCACCCCGGAACACCGGCAACCCTCAGCCTCAACCAGTCCGAAATCTGCCAGATCTGCATCATCGGCCCCGCTGCCGCCTCCGGAAACAACCTGCAACTGCTCCTCGGCACACGCGACTTCTCCACAAAAATTGAAGGTGGCAGAACTCTCCCGGAACTGAACATCACCGGCGATCTGCAGATCAGCCCACTCCTCACCATCCGACTGCCCGCCGGACAAACTCCCATCCTCGCCACACTCTCACAGCCACAGCACGCCTGCGAACTGCTCGTCACTCCCCTGACTCCGGAACTCCCCCAGACTGCCAGCTTCCTCAGATTCGAAGCACGCCGACCGTGGCTGGGAGTTCACCTCGGACTGCGCCGGGATTGCGGCAGCACACTCACTCCCGTCGGACTGCCGGTCGAAGTTCGCAGTCACCAGATTCAGCAGTACGTCTTCAATGCCGCCATCACCGACTTCCCCGCGCCCGAAGTTGAAAAAAATAACGTGAATTACCTCGCCGGAGTTCGCGAAATCGGTGTCCGCAGCGAATACACCGACGGACGGGATCTGCCACGCCTCAATATTCAGTCCGTTCAGTTCGAAGGTCCATACTTCGAAACCTGGCCTCCCCGGACTCACCGCACCATCTTCTTCGATTCACCTCTGAAACCTGCCACCGAAATACTCACCGCACCATTCAGCGAAACCTCACACGCCCTCGAAATCCCTTACGCTCGACAGATCCTCGCTCGGTTCGCCTCGAAAGCCTGGCGCAGAACTGCCTCAGAACAGGAACTGCAGCTGCTGGTCAGCGTCTGGGCCTCCGCCCGCAGAAACAATTCAGATTTCTTCCACAGCATCAAAGACTCTCTCCTCGTTGTACTCACCTCTCCCGCTTTCCTCTTCATCATCGAAGACAGCCACGGACCGGAACCCGAACCACTCGCCGAACACGAACTCGCTGCCAAACTCGCCTTCTTCCTCTGGAATTCACCACCCGATCAGCACCTCACCGCTCTCGCCGAAAATGGAACACTCCGACAGCACCTGCACTCCGAAATTGATCGAATGATCGATCACCCCCACTTCTTCAGATTCATCAGCGAATTCGCACCGCAGTGGCTGAACCTTGACCGCTTCGATGTGCTCGCCGTTGACGAACGTCGCTTCCCCCACCTCAATCGCACCGTACGCAGCAGACTCAGACTGGAACCCGCCGAAACTCTCGCTCACCTCATCCGCAGGGATCGACCAGTCACCGAACTTGTCCACGCTGATTACATCCTCGCCGATGATGCTGTCGCCACCTACTACGGACTGACGGAACTCAGCGAATCCGGATTCACTTTCACACCGGTCCCACACAAAGGTGGCATCGGCGGACTGCTCACTCAGGCTGCCGTACTCGCCGGACTCTCCAATGGCCGTGAACCCAACCCCATCAAACGCGGTGCATGGCTGGCTCGCAGAATCATCGCGGAACCACCGGCTGATCCACCACCCAATGTCCCGCAGCTGCCTGAATCCGCCGACAGCTCACTCACACTCCGTCAGAAACTGGAAGCACATCGCGATCAACCAGGCTGCGCCAAATGCCACTCCGGTATCGACCCGTGGGGACTCCCCTTCGAACAGTACGACGCCTCAGGACGCAGACGCACGGATCCTGTCGATGCCGCTTCTGCACTGCCTGACGGAACTGCTGTCGACGGAGTCGACAGCCTGAAACAATACCTCGCCACCGATCGCGTCGATCAGATCACCTTCAACCTGATCAAACATCTCGCCACATGGGCCAACGGACGCTCTCTCGCATGGACCGAACTAGAACTGCTGCAGACGTATTCACGCCAGCTCACACCCACACACAGAACCTGCCGCCGCATACTGCATGACCTGATTGACAGCCCCCTGTTTCTCACCAAATAAGTCGGCCACACAGCACTCACTCAATCTGAAATTCCGTCAGAACCGGTCGATGATCCGATCCGTTCCCCGACAGGATCCGCCGACCCGCACACCTCACACCATCCGTGTGCAGCACATGATCCAGAACAAGACCGTACAGAAAACCAGGCCGCTGATACCACGTCGGCTCCAAACCGCCACCCGCTGTCGCACTCCACAATCCACCACGCTCCTGAAACCGTCCATACGTCGGTGACCACGGAGTCACATTCAGGTCGCCCACCACAATCACCGGCAAACCACCAGCACCGCGCAACTCAGCCACCCGATCCCCCAGCACTCCCAGATGCTCGTTCCGCATACGATGCTGCCACGCATCCATCGGCGGACGCGGATGAGTCGCAATCAGCTGCACCACACCACCACCCGGTAACTCCAGCTCAGCTTCAATCGATGGCACCGATGGCAATCGATAATTCACAATCGCCGAACTCCGAATCGGCAGCCTCGACAACAGCCCGATTCCAAAATGACCGGGCTCCCGCTCCTCCCACAGAAAATACGGATGCGACTCAGCAAACTCGCCCGAAAGACGAATCCGCAATGCCCGCGTCAGCTCCAGCACCGCGATCACATCCGCATCACAGGCACGCAGCGAGCCCACCACTGACGCCACATCCGGATTATCCGCCTGCACATTCGCCACACACACCGTCAGCCTCGCAGCAGGCAGGGTCAGATCCGCCGACGGACCCTCGGCCCGCCACGCCGTTCGCAGCCACCACAGATGCCAGCACAGCAGCAGCACCGCACACAGCCGCCACCACCGCGACATCCGAGCCACCATCGACAGCAGTAACACAGGCACCAGCACACACACCTGCTGCACACGCAGACTCACCAGCAGCTCCGCCACCCACCATCGCTCTGCCCACAGTCCCGCAACCGCCACCACACACAGGGCCAGCAGAAACACTCGCAGGACACCAGCGACGACAGTCATTCGCCTCACTCGTCCCGGTCAGCACCAAAACGCTTCACCTCACGTGAACGTCGCTCGCGACGACGGAATGCATCAAATCCCTCCAGCTGATACTCCGGAAGCACCGTGTTGATACGCTTCTCGATGTTCGTCAGCTCGCCGCCCTGGGCCAGCGTCACAAAGGTCACTGCGCGGCCATTCTGGTCCGAAGACAGTCGACCTGTTCGACCTACACGGTGCACATAGTCGTCACAGTATTCCGGAATGTCGTAGTTGATAATGTGCGAAATTCCGCTCACGTCAATCCCACGCCCCACCACGTCCGTCGCAATCAGCAGCCGCAACTCTCCGGCACGCAGCGCCTTGATCACACGGTCTCGCTTGCTCTGCGGCATGTCTCCATGAATGCACGCAATTCTGCTCGACTTCAGACGACGCGAAAATACATCGTACAGCTTGTCCGCACCACGCTTTGTCCGAGTAAACACAATGACCTGCGATGGCTTTTCATGAGCCAGAATTCGCAGCAGCAGCGGCAGCTTCCGATCCTCATCCACCGTCGCATAGAACTGCTCAATCGTGTCCACCACAACCCGGTCTTCGGACAAATCCACAGACTCCGGTTCCACCATGTACCGCTGAGCCAGCTTCATCACGTCAGGTGGCATCGTCGCCGACAGCAGCAGCGTCTGACGGTCCTTCGGACAAGCCCGCAGAATGCGCTCAATGTCCGGACGAAATCCTATGTCCAGCATCCGGTCCGCTTCGTCCAGCACCGCAATGAACAGCTCCTCAAAACGCAGATGACCACGCTTCATCAGGTCCTGAACACGCCCCGGAGTCCCAATGACAATCTGAGCCCCCCTGCGCAGGTCATCAATCTGCCGACCCATCGGACGGCCGCCCACCGCCAGTGCAAAATTCAGCGGCATGTTGCCCGCCAGCTTGCGAGACTCCAGATACACCTGCTCACTCAGCTCCCGCGTCGGAGCAAGCACCAGCACCTGCACCACACCCCGCTCACTGTCCACCTGCTCAAGTGTCGGCAGCATGAATGCCGCCGTCTTACCAGTGCCCGTACGAGCCTGACCGATGCAGTCACGACCCGTCAGAGCAATCGGAATCAATGCTGCCTGTATCGGACTGGGCTGATCATACCCGATCTTCTTCAGCAGCCTTAAAGTCGGGGCACTCAGCCCAAGCTGGTCAAAACTAACCGTATTTTCCAAAGATTCGTCCAAGGTTTTTTCCGAGTCTATGCAGCGTCGGCTTTGCAGGTTTTACTCAGGCTCTGTTCATACAGCCTGAATCTATGCCGAAAACTGCCCCCGGTCAACCTGCACGCCCACAGCAAACGAACTTGGTACCGTACGGGAATACGGCCCGATTCTGCCGTCAGATGCACTCAGGACCACTTCCTGCTCTAATCCACCCACACACCCCCGCGTCCGCACCAACGCAGCTCCAACACCCCTGAAACATGAAATTCACCGCAAAAAAACGCCTGCTGCTGCTCGCCTCTGTCGCCAGCCTCGCCCTCCTGATACCTCTCCTGCGGACCCGCCAGTCACCGGCAGATCTGTACAGGTCCGGCCGAGCAGCCGTTCTGAAAGCAGACTGGAAATCTGCCACCGCCGCCGCAGACCAGCTCCAGAGTCTCCCCGCATGGAAGGCCCACGCCGGACTCCTGCGCGGATTCGTCGCCCGCGGGCGCGGTCAACTCCGCGAAGCACTCCTGCTGTTCAGCGCCGCCAACCATAACCCCAAAACTCGCACCGAAGCCTACTTCCAGGCAGGCTCCATCTGCTACCAGCTGCAGCAATACTCCCAGGCCACACTCCTCCTCCGACAGGTCCTCGAATGGCAACCGGATCACCCCGATGCACTCCGACTCCTCGCCGCCTCATGGTATGACATCGGAGCCATGGAAAAGGCCATCCAGACACTGCGCGAAGTCTCCCGCATCGCGCCCGCTGACTACCGCCCCATCTACATGCAGGCCACCATCCTCCGCGACTTCGAACGCTTCGAAGATGCTGCCCTCGCTTTCGTGGAAGCCGCCGAAAAAGCCCCGGCCAACTCCACCGTCGCCCGCGAAATACACGCCGAATGGGGCGACTGCCTCATCCAGCTCAGACGCTGGGAACAGGCACTCGCTGTACTGCAGAAAGCCGGTGACTGGCCCGACGTCCTCGCACTCCGGGCACAGGCCATGTTCAGCCTCCGCCGCTTCGATGAAGCCAGCGCCCTCGCCAATCAGGCACTCACCCACGATCCCACACAACCCGATGCAGCACTCGTCGCAGCCGCTGCCAGCGAACGCCGAAATCAGATCGACAACGGACTCCAGCTCCTCAACAGATGCCTGCAGAAACACCCCTTCGACCTGCGACTGCACAATCGCACGGCAGAACTACTCGCAGCAGTCAATCGCACAGCCGAAGCCGAACAGTTCCGCAGACAGGCCGCAGAGATCGCCAGACTCCGCGCACAACTGTCCTCCACACAGCAGGAACTTGTTCGAGATTCCTCAAATGTCGAAAAACGACTCGAAATCGCCGCCGTCGCCGAACAACTGGGCGAACTCAAAACCGCCGAACAATGGCTCCGCGCCGCCGTCGGTATGGCACCAGAACTGCCCGCAGCAAACGCAGCACTCCAGCAGTTCCTGCAAAAACATCCACCCACAACAGACAACAACGCCACACCCGGGAACACCGTCACAAACTCACCCGTCACCAATGCCACAGAATTCTGAACACAACGCCCCCCCCCAACCACCAGCTGCCACCCAACACCAGCTCGGGGACGCCAACCCACCAACCCGCGGCTCGGCAGGAGCCTCGCCCTCCCAAGGGGAACTTCACTGACTACTGACTACTGACTACTGACTACTGACCACTGACAACTGACAACTGACAACTGACAACTGACAACTGACAACTGACAACTGACAACTGACAACTGACAACTGACAACTGACAACTGACAACTGACAACTGACAACTGACAACTGACTACTGACAACTGACCCCGGCTCGCCTCAGCCACGCCCCCCGCCAAGAATCCCTTTTTTCGTGTCTTTCGTGTCTTTCGTGGTTTACAAAACTCTGCCCCCAGACCCCTGCATTTCTCCGTGTCCCTCCGTGTCCTCCGTGGTGAAAAAAAACGCGACACTACCACCACCCGTCAGCTTCCCCTGACGGCTCACCCAAGCCCCCCACCAGCTGCCACCCAGCACCAGCTCGGGGACGCCAACCCACCAACCCGCGGCTCGGCAGGAGCCTCGCCCTCCCAAGGGGAACTTCTTCACTCTGGTTGTCGGCCACACGCAGGAACACGCAACCAAACACATCCACGATTCGCCTGCCTGTCACCCTGCCTGTCACCCTGCCTGTCACCCTGCCTGTCACACACGCGGAAATCGCACCGTAAACTCACTGCCCTCACCCAGCCGACTTCGCACCGTCAGAATCGCCTGCAACGCCTGACACAGATGCTTCACAATCGCCAGACCCAGACCCGATCCGCCACGCTCCCGCGAACGATCCTTCTCCACCCGATAAAAACGCTCAAAGATCCGACCCAGCAGCTCCTCAGGAATACCACTGCCCGTGTCCCGCACCACCAGCGTCGGACCATCCGCACTCGACCGCAGCTCCACGACCACCTGACCTCCCGCAGGAGTATGCTTGATGGCGTTGTCCACCAGATTGCTCAGAATCGTTCGCACAGCCTGCTCGTCAGCACGGGCCGCCAGTGACACCGCACCCTGCTGCATCAGCTGCACACCACGATTCTCCGCCACAGCCCGAAATGCATCCACTACGTCACCAGCCAGATCCGAAAGATCCAGCTCCTCCACATGCAGAATCTCACTGCCGGATTCCACCCGAGCCAACTGCAGCATCGCCAGAATCAACTGCAATAATCGCTCCGCCTGCTCATCAATCTGACCCAGAAAACGCCGCGCAACCTCACCGTCCTCCAATGCTCCATTCAGCAGCGTCTCCGTACACGCCTGAATCACCGTCAATGGCGTCTTCAGCTCGTGCGATACACCACTCACAAAATCACGCCGCATCGCCTCCAGCTGACGCACCTCCGATACATCCCGCACTACAATCACCGCACCCGCATGCGGACCACGCAGAATCGGAATCACCGTCAGCAGATGATGCGCGTTTTCACGCGGAGCCCGATACTCCAGTGTCTTCATGCGACCGGCCGCCAGCGACTCCTCCACCGTCTCCAGAAATGCCGGAATTCGTACCGCCTCGTACAGCCTGTGACCCGCCTGAATGGCCGCACCAATCGACAGCAGTCGCCTCGCTCCGGGATTCACAAACACCAGCTTCTGCTCACGATCAATCGCGACCACACCCTCAATCATCGACTCCAGTACCGCTGTCAGCAGGTCAACACTGGCCCCCGCCTCACGACCAGCACGCTCCAGACTGACGATCCGGTCCTGCAACTCGTCCTCCAGCTGGTACAGCGCCGATGCCACATCACCAACCTCATCACCACGGTCCGAGACATTCAGCAGCATGTCACCGCGATCATCCCGCCGAACGTCCGCATGCAGCTTCTGTGACATCACCTGCAACGGACTCACGATCGTCCCCGCCACAATCCCCATACACAATGCACCAATCAGCCACGCCGCCGTCGCAGACTTCACCAGCAGCACACTCATCTGATGCGAAGCGTCCACCGCTGCTGACGAAGGTGAGGTCATCACCAGACTCCAGTCAGTACCCAGCATCGAAAATCGCTGACCAATCGCCAGCACCTCGCCTGTTTCCCACCGAGGCCGCACATACCGCACCGCTGTACCAGTCGCCGATGTCGTCCTCAGCACAGAGGCCAGAACCGCATCACTGAACTCCGACTGCAACTGACCGGACGTGTCAAAACCACGGTCATCCGACAGCCAGACCCTGCGACCAACTGTCAGTCCCGCACGAATCCGCAGCACCTCCTCACCCGCAGCTCCGGCATCACCCAGATCACACAATCGCTTCACAGACTCCCGCAGCACACCCTGCAACTGCTGCTCGTGCAGCGCCACGGCGTCAGCGTACAGTCGCGTCTGCAGAGCAGCCACCAGACCGACCATCGCCGGCACCGACAGCAGCACATACAGACCCGCAATCTTCCAGAACAGCTTCGATCGAATCAGGGACAAACAGAACCCCGGTCGAGTTGCAGGGGGAGAAAATCATCCTTCACAACACAAATCCAGCACGGATGACACCGCCATCGCAGCAATGCACCAAGCCGACGGCCTCCCTGACGCCCGCAAACTCCACGATCTTAAATCGCGGCCCGCCTGCTGTCATTGCACATTCAGGCAGTCTTAACAATACCCCGCTCGTTCCTGCAGTTTGAAATGACAGGGTAACCTGAAACACACTGCGAGTCGTAAATCCGGAATCCCATGGCGAATTTTCTTGACAATCGCTGCTGTGCTGATCTCAGAAAATTCCAGACACACGCACCCGGCCAGCCACACCAATCCAACTACCGCACAACCGGACCCGCTGCAGCACCCACTCCCCACGACTCAATCTCACCCTGCAGCCGCAATCCATCCTCAGGACGACCGGATCGCTCCAGCACCTCCACCGCATCCAGCAACGCCCGACGACAGTGCCACGGATCCAGCGGTGCTGTCAGTGGCATCCACAGCAGACTGATCGCCGCCCTGTCATCGTCATTCAGTCGCACCATCGCACGGCCAATCTGCAGCTCCGCCACACCTCGCTCTGCACCACCCAGCTCCTCAGCACGCCGCTGCCACGACTCCGCCTCCAGTAGCTCCGGACCACCCTGCAATAACCGCAGACGCCAGAGCTGCAGCTCCGCCAGAACCCCGAAGTTGCCCCGACCGCTCCGCCGCAATGATCGCAGGACACCCTCCGCCAGCAGCCGCGTCGACTCATCACCCAGCAGCACCGATGCTGCCACCAACTGTCGCGCCAGCGACTTCGCTGTCAGATCCGCCACCTCCGCCCTGATGCCCTGCTCCACACACACACGCTCATCCCAGATCAGTGGCAGTGATGCCAGATGGCGAGTCTCCGAGTCAGACTCCAGAATCTCTTCCACTGTCGACAGACAGTCCTGCCGCAGACCCGCCGCACGCTGACAAATCGCCAGCTCACCACGAATCTCTCGCAGAGCCCACGGGCGCGACTCCCGAACCAGTGCCTCACGCAGCTTCGGAATCGCCTCCAGCCACCGACGCCCCCGCGATAAAACCAACCCCTCCTCCCAAACCTCAGATCGCGCAAAGCGAATCACACGCAACTGCGATAAACGCAGCACCTGCACCCCGCCATCCACCCCCCGAAACACCACCGAATCACCCGCCAGATCCTCCACCAGACCCATCAACGACCGCGCTCGGACTCCCGCCGACACTCGCAGCTCCAGAATGTCCGATGACGCTGCCGGCAACTGCGAACCCGGTTCGTCACCGGCACACAGGACACCCCCGCACAACAGCAGCGCTGCCCCAACCCGC
>Ga0255094_1000109_pt1 | contig 45350 bp, 35 predicted proteins | sample Colum_Law_RepB_8_2_FD_188434 | JGI IMG/M metagenome (GOLD analysis project Ga0255094, IMG submission 188434) | Freshwater microbial communities from Columbia River, Oregon, United States - Colum_Law_RepB_8d | ecosystem: Environmental > Aquatic > Freshwater > River | place: USA: Oregon...
ATCAGTGACTTGCTTTACTGCTTCAATCTTGAAATCTTCGGGATAGCGTTTTGCGGACATATTCAGACACCTCTTGATTGCGTTAGTGTAACGCTATCGAGTGTCTAGAATATCGGGGGCTTGCCATCCCTCAGTCTTGCGTTACCTTTAGATTGCTTTCGATATAGCTGTTTCGCTCTCTTCGGTATTTCTTGAAAGTCCGCGGTTGCTTGGAAAAATTCGCAAATGGACGAAACTTCCTACCTATTCGTCACTGACAGCCGCAAGCTTAGTTCTATATCGGACTTCGACATAGTTTCGTGTCTTAGCTGCTTTAATTGAAAGCATTGCAATTCAAATAACAGGGTTTCACCTTCCAATATGTTGTTTGTAGGAGGCGGGGCTAAAGCTATTAATAGCTAGGCTCAATTTTAAGCATCCAATGTTCGGCGATCTGGAACAGCGCGTCCGCGTTCCGCGTGTAGTAGTCCATGAGTCTGGATCTGTCCAATGTTTTGTCCGGAGTCTTCGGGATCGCTGCTCGAATGTCAACCAGCCCCGCGGCGTGGTAGCGGACGAGGGGGTTGTTCGGCGTATGATTGGCGTCATGAGCCATCGCCCCCCACCACAGTATTCCCCTGCCGAAGAGCGCCTGAACGTTGGCTCCCATGCCCTTGGCTTTGTGCTGAGCGTGTGCGCGCTGGCAGCGCTGCTGCTGAAGGCCGGGGCCAGTGGTTCGGGACTGGCGCTGTTCAGTGCGGCGCTGTTCGGGCTGAGTCTGGTCACGCTCTATGGGGTGTCCACGCTTTACCACAGCACGGGCCGTTCGCTGCTGCGGGCGCGCCTGCGCATTGCCGACCACGCGGCTATCTACGGGCTGATTGCGGGCACCTACACGCCGTTCACGCTGCTGGTGCTGCCGCAGCGGGTGGGGCTGACGATCTTCGCGGCCACCTGGGGCATGGCGCTGGCGGGCATCGTGCTGAAGTTCTTCTTCACGGGGCGTTTCCGGCTGCTGTCCACGCTGCTGTATGTGTTCATGGGTTGGATCATCGTGTTTGCCATCACGCCGCTGGTGGAATCCATGTCTGCCGCCGGGCTGCGCTGGCTGGTGGCGGGGGGCGTTGCGTACACGCTGGGGGCGGTGCTCTACAGCATTCGGCGGCTGCCGTTCAACCACGCGGTGTTTCACGTGTTCGTGCTGGCGGGCAGTGCCTGCCATTTTGTAGCCGTTTATGGCTATGCAGGCATATCGGGGTGAGTGGGCGTTGACTTCCGGGCTGCAATCCGGCGCAATCACGCCTGCCTATTCCCATTTCCTACACCCGGAGAACAAAATGAAAAAAGTCGGATTCCTGCTGGCCCCCTTGTTTCTGCTGAGCAGTGCGCTGCTGGCCCAGACGCCCGCGGCGCCTGCTGCAACGCCGGCGGCGCCCCCCGCGCCCTGCGGCCCAGCTGCACAGCTGAGCGACACCCTGGCCACCAATGTGGCGGCCGATTCACGCTGCTTCGAACTGCGCATGTACACGGCCCAGGCCGTGGACGACGCCCCGAGCATCAACACGCTGCACCAGCGCTTCCGCGAAGCGGAGATCGGCATATTCCAGCGCCTTGGCGCCGAGATCGTGGCGGTGTGGCAGCGCATGGACGACACGAACACGCTGGTGTGGATGCTGGCCTACCGCGATCGCGCACACCGCGACGAAGTGTGGGCGGCGTTCCGCACCGACCCGGAGTGGGTGGCGCTGCTGGAAAAATACCCGGTGCCTTTGCAGGTGCAGTCCTACATGCTCAGCACGACGGATTATTCGCCGCTGAAGTGACCCGCACACACCAGTTGTAGGAGCGGGCTAGCCCGCGAACAGATTCTTTTCAGAATGTTCGCGGGCAAGCCCGCTCCCACACAAGCAATCTCCAACAGTTCATCACCCCATCGGGTACGGAATCGCCTTGTGCACCGCATCGCACGCCGCCAGCACGTCCGGGCTGAGCGTCACATCCAGCGCGGCCAGGGTGTCATCCAGTTGCACCGCGTCGCGGGCGCCGATGATGGTCGATGCCACGAAATCGAAATTCATGCTCCAGGCTGTTGCCAGCGTAGTGACGGTCATGCCCGCGTCACGGGCAATCTCGATGTAGCGCGCCGTGGAATCCAGCGTGCCCTTGTTCAGGAAGCGGTCGGCCATCGCGCGCTGACGCGCGTGCGGCAGTGCCAGATATTCCCCGAAGCGGCTGCGCGCCGGAATCTGTTCTGCGTTGTACTTGCCACTGAGCATGCCGCCCGCAATGGGCGAGTAGGGCAGCAGCGACACGTTTTCGCGGCGGCACACCTGGGCCAGTTCATCCAGGAAGCGGCGGTGCAGCAGCGAGAAGTTGTTCTGGATGGACTGGAAGCGCGCCAGGCCTTCGTAGTCAGCAATAGTGTTGGCCTTGGTCAGGCCGTAGGACGTTTCGTTCGAGGTGCCGATGTAGCGCACTTTTCCCGATTCCACCAGGCGGTCCAGCGCGGCCATCGACTCGGCGATGGGCACGATCGGGTCGGGCCAATGCACTTGATACAGGTCGATGTAATCCACGCCCATGCGGCGCAGGCTGCCCTCCACGGCGCGTTCGATATGGTGACGGTCGATGGCCGTCATGCCTTCACGCACCGGCGGCACCAGCCAGCCTGCGGCAGCGCCGGCCACCTTGGTGGCGATGATGATGGAGTCGCGGTTGCGGGTCTTCAGCCACTTGCCGAAGATGGTCTCGGTCAGGCCCACGGTCTCGGGGCTGGGGGGCACGGGATACACCTCGGCGGTGTCGTAGAAGTTGATGCCGCGCTCGTAGGCCTTGTCCAGAATGCGGAAGGCTTCCTTTTCGTCGCTCCAGGTGCCGAAGCTCATGGTGCCCATGCAGATCGGGCTGACGCGCAGGCCGCTCTTGCCGATGTAGCGATAATTCATGGTGGTCCCCTCTTGTTTGAATGGCGCCGATGATAACCGATTATCCAAGGGCGGGAAGGTGGTGGTAAGCTTTGGCCACACACAACTTTCCTCTGGAGCCCGCTATGCATAAAACAACAAGAACGATTCTGGCATCAGCCCTGTTTGTCCTCACGTCTCCCTTTGCCCTGGCTGCCGGCCCGGCCGCCACCATCGATCAGCTGGACTGGATGACGGGCACCTACGCCGGCAAGCTGGGCGCCAATCAGCTGGAAGAGAACTGGATCAAGGCGGAAGGCCGCTCCATCGCCGCCATGGTGCGCATGACCACGGGCGAGGGCGCCACCAGCATGTTCGAGATGATCACCATTGAAGAAGTGGACGGTTCGCTGGTGCTGCACATCCAGCAGTGGAACCCGGGCTTCGTGCCGCGCACACCGGCGCCACAGAAAATGGAACTGTCGATGATTGCCGACAACCACGTGCACTTCACGGCGGTGACTGAAGGCGGCATGAAGTCGCTGGGCTACACGCGCGCCGGCGACAGCTTCACCATCCATGTTGAAGGTGCCAATGGCAACAAGTCCGATCTGCCGCTGACTGTACGGGATGTGTGGGAATAAAACCCTGTAGGAGCGGGCTTGCCCGCGAACAGGTGATATTTGTGGGAGCGAGCCCTGCTCGCGAACAGATTCTTCTGCGATCGTTCGCGGGCAAGCCCGCTCCCACAGGCAGGCCTGCTCCTACAGTCTGGCCTTCACAAAACTGTCACCAAAATCTCAACGCCATGTCATCTGTGCTGGCTATAGTCCTGCGGATAATTCCAACCTCAAGACTACAGCCTTCACAGGAGACATGGCCCCATGTTGTTTGCCCCCACAAAATTCACCGCGCGCCGCAAGACACTCGCGAGCGCCATCGCCCTTCTGATCTGCAGTTCCCCGGTCCTCGCGCAGCAGCCCGAAATTGAAGAAATCGTCGTCACCTCCACGCCAATTCGCGACAGCCAGATTGCCGCACTGGAAGCCAAGCGCAATGCCCTGAACTTGTCTGATGTCGTCGCCGCCGACACCATTGGCCGCTTCCCCGACCAGAACCTGGCCGACTCTCTTGGCCGTCTGCCGGGCCTTGCCATTGAGCGCGACCAGGGCCAGGCACGTTTCATCAACCTGCGTGGCGCGCCGTTCCGTTACACCAGCATCGCCTTTGACGGCATCGATGTGCCGGGCGCCGAAAACGGCCGCATTCCGCGCTTCGACAGCTTTCCGTCCGTGATCACCAGCCGCGTGGAAGCCAACAAGGCCATTCTGCCGAGCATGCCGGGCGACTCCATCGCCGGCCACATCAACGTCCACACCTTCAACCCCTTTGATCAGGAAGGCTTTGCCATGAATGCCGACCTGGGCCTGGGCAATCAGTCTCTGGGCGATGGCGACATCGACAAGGGCGGCCTGCGGGCTTCCTGGTCCAATGAACAGTTCGGCGTGGTGGGCTTCTTCTCCGAGAACAGCCGCGACCAGATCACGGACAATCGCGAATACGATCTGTTGATCGACCCGGCCACCGGCGCGCCCATCGTCAAGGAACTGGATTTCCGCAGCTATCTGCTGACCCGCTCCGACAGCGCCCAGGGCGGCACTGTCGAGTGGCGCGGCGCTGGTGCCGTACAGCGCGTGTTCGCTTCGACGCTGTACAGCGAATTCGTGGACACCGAGGAGCGCAACCAGTTCGTGTTCGCGCTGCCGGGCACCGTGGGCGTGACGGGTTACTCCGCTGCGGGTGCCGTGTCGCGTCTGCTGGAAGATGGTCAGTACGACAACTCCACGCTGACCAACACTCTTGGCATGGATGTGCAGGTGGCTGACTGGTTGGTGGAAGGGCGCTACAACCAGACGGAAACCGAGCGCAACCAGTTCCTGCCCATCGCCTATGACATCGGTCTGGCGGCGGCAAGCTATGACATCTCTGACCTTGAAGATCCGTTGCTGACGATCTACGCCCGTGGCACCCGCAACCCGATTCTGCCTGGCCAGATCACTTACAACGTGCGCAATCTTGGCCTGATCGTGGCCGACGAATTGAACAACGAGGCTTCCAAAATCAAGCTGGATGCCGAGCGCGAGATGGGTTTGTTCGGCACCAGCGCAATCGTCAAGGTCGGCCTGCAGATGGACGAGCGTGACGCCGAGGGTTACAGCACCCAGGGCATCGGCGCATCGCCCGTGACAGCCGGCATCAACGTGGAAAGCTTCAACACGGGCAAGCGGTGGGAGAGCATGACCAGCAACCCGCTCAATGCCACGATCTACAACAATGTGGGCCTGCGGGCTGCATGGGAAGCCTCACCGGTATGGCGTCTGCCCGTGCCCAATGACAGCCAGCGCATCCTGATCGAAGAAGAAGTGACCTCGCTGTACGCCATGGCCACGCTGGACTACACCTGGGGCAATGTGGTGCTGGGCGCCCGCAATGAAATGACCGACTACACCAGCAAGGGCACCATCGCCGGCCGCGCCATCAGTGTGTCGGATGACTTCAGCAATCTGCTGCCCAGCGCGCACGTGAATGTCGATGTGTCCGAGACTGTGAAACTGCGCATCTCCGGCTCCACCGGCATCAGCCGTCCGACCTACAACGAGTGGCGTGCAGGCGCTTCCGTGGACTTCGTGAACAAGAAGGTGAGCGGTGGCAACCCGACACTGGAAGCAGAAGAAACCGTCGGCTTCGACACGTCGCTCGAGTGGTATTTCGCCCCCGCCAGCATCCTGTCGGCCGGCGTGTTCCACCGTGCCATCGACAATGTGATCTATGCGGATTCCAGCGTCATCGATGGTGGTCTTTACACACCGGCCGGCGCGGGTCAGTTGTGGCAGTACACGGGCAATGTCAATGGCAAGGATGGCCAGCTGAGCGGCATCGAAGTGAACGTGATCGCGTATTTGAACGACATTTACAGCAGCATGCCGGAAGGCCTGGGTTTCAGCGCCAACCTGACGCTGCTGGACAGCAAGTTCAAGGGCATCCGCGGCAACACCTACCAGCTGCCGGGCACGTCCGACACGATCTACAACGCCTCGGTGTTCTACGAGAACTTCGGCCTGTCTGCGCGCCTGAATTATCAGTACCGCGACGAGTGGATCTCCCCGATCGAAAGCCCGGACGAAGTCTGGGGCGAGCAGCAGCGCGTGGACCTGTCCATTGCCTATGAGCTGCCCTGGGAGATGGCGGGCGCGACAGCCTCTGTCTACCTCAACGGCAACAACCTGACGGACGAAGTAGACCTGCGCTTCGCCGGCAACGGCACTGTCAACCAGCGTGAAAGCTACGGCCGCAGTTACCTGATGGGTGTGCGCGTAGGCTTCTGATGGGCTTTCCGGCGACCTTGCCCGCATGGATGGAGCGGGTCGCCTTTTTTAATTGTCATCCCTGATATCTTCGAGGTTCTTCATGAATACACTCCAACGCTGTGTGCGCGTTACGCTTCGACTCTCCGGCCGTGTCCTCGTGGGCGCTGCGACCCTGTTGTTGCCCGTGGGCCTGCTGCAGGCCGACGAGGCCCTGCTGGCCACCTATGAACGTCTTCTGCCGCTGGAAGGTGGCTCCAATTTCCGCGACATGGGCGGCTACGAAGGCGCTGACGGCAAGAGCGTCGTGCGCGGCAAGCTGTTCCGCTCGGGCGCGCCGACCAGCCTGACCGAGAAAGACATGGAGTATCTGGACCAGTTCCAGTTCGCCGCGATCGTTGACCTGCGCTCGAGTGAAGAGCTGGACCTGTACCCGAATCACTGGGCGGCGCAGTCACCCGAAATCGAATACCTGACCGTCGATTACAGTATCTTCGGCCTGGCAGGCGATGCCGCCACCACCACACCCCAGGCGCTGCAGGATATCGTGCAGAGCATGGACATGACCTACCGCAACTTCCCCACCATGCTGAAGCCGCAACTGACCATGCTGTTCGACACACTGCTGGCGGAAGACGCGCCGGTGCTGGTGAACTGCTCTGCCGGGCAGGATCGCACCGGCGTGGCCTCTGCCGTGATCCTGACGCTGCTGGGCGTTGAGCGTGAGACCATCGTGGAAGACTATCTGCTCTCGACGCAGTACCGCCGTCCGGCGGTGGAGCGGGGCGATGTGAATCTGGCGGAAGCGGCGTCCACCAATGCGTTTGCGGCGATGATGCTGCAGTACTCCAGCCGCGAGGAAGAGCACGCCGCGCCGCTGCTGATGCCCGATGGCACGCCGTATCTGCACTACGCGCTGGATGAGATCGAGACCACGTGGGGTTCGGTGGAAGCCTATGCCGAGCAGGAGCTGGGCGTGGATGCGGCCGATGTGGCGGCGCTGCGGGCCCGCTACCTGGAGTAATGACACTGGGCGACTCTTTGCGGCAGGGCTGGCCCTGCCTGTGGGAGCGGGCCCTGCCTGTGGGAGCGGGTCTTGCCCGCGAATACTGTTCGCTTGCAGGGCAAGCTCCCACAGACAGCACCAGCTCCCACAGCCAGGGCAAGCTCCCACCTTCTGCCCCCATGCTGTCGAGCCAGTCACACTTTCAGGTCCTGGGGGCGACAAGTTCCCACCAACTTCTTATAATCCGGCTTTCTTCACTGATCGTGCTTCGCGTAGCCAAAGGAGTTGCCCTGTGCGTCGACTGTTTCACACCGTTACCTTGTCTGTCTTGCTGGCCGGCTCCTGTCTGCCCCTGTCCAGCCATGCCCAGTTTGTCATCAGCGAGAATGCCCATCAGGTGTTCACGCTGGCCCCCCAGCTCTATCCGGAGCTGTTCAGCGGCGGCGGCGCGCTGGGCAATTTCGAGGGCTAAATTTACCGTCAGTACAGCAGCGGCGTCTTTATCGGCCTGAAGGATGAGCGGCTGCATCTGCTGGGCGGGCCTTTCGGCAACAACGTCAGCAGCCCTGGCACGCTGGCGGCCGTGCGGCAGCAACTGGAAACCGAGAAGGCGGCGAAGAATGCCGCCGAACGCGCCGTCGTCCGCACTGAGCTGATGTGCTACTGGAACGCCCATGGCGCCACTACGTCCGGCACCCCGCGCCTGACCCACCTGCCAATGCGCATGCAGGACGTGGAATCCATCGTCCCGCTCGGTCTGATCGTGGGCGGTCATGTCACCCCGATCGACCACATCTATTTCGGCCCGATCGACCGCCAGTCGGCGCTGGGGGCCTACCAGGTCTTCGTGGTGGGCAACGGCGTGATCAGTGAGATCAGCACGCGTCCGAATCACAGCAACACCGGCTTTGAGTACCGCGTTGTGCTGCAGCACACGGCCAATTTCTACAGCTATTACGACCTGATCGATGTGCTCGACCCGGCCATCGCCAGCCAGATTCCGGCCGGCGCTCTGGACAACGGCAAGATCTACCGCGGCACCATCAGTGTCACCGGCGGGCAGGTGCTGGGCCGCATTGGTGGCAAGACCCTCGACTTCGCCAATTATGACACCAACTCCTTCCTGCCCGGATTCATTCGTCCCGCCAGTTACATTCGCGAGCCCTGGAAAGTGTTCACAGTGGACACCTTCGCCGCTTATGACGAGCCACTGCGCAGCCAGCTCCTGGCGAAGAACAACCGGGTGGCGGAGCCACGGATCGGCAAGATCGACTATGACGTGTCCGGTGCGATGCGGGGCAACTGGTTTCTGCAGGGGACCAACGGCTATGCGGGTGCCGCCGAGGTGGCCAACACGGAGCGCTACTACATCGGGCACATGGCCATTGCGCCCTATGTGCTGGACCCGAGCTACTACATCATCTCGCTGGGCAGCTTCAAAGGGCAGCCCACCCAGTTGGGCGTGCGCAGTATGCCGGCAGACCCGGCCACCATCACGCCGGCTTCGGGCATCATCAAGCTGGAACTGGTGCAGCAGCCCAACGGCGGGCCGCCCGCGTTCTCCAACGCTCAATCGCCGATGCTGGGCACGATTCTGTTGCAGGTATTGCCGGGGGAGCAGCTGAAGGTGCAGGTGTTCCCGGACATCGGGCCGGCGAGTGTGTCGGGCTTTACCGACGCGGCGCAGATCTACGTGCGCTGAGGCTGGGGGGCTGTTGCTGACTGCAGGAGCGGGCCTTGCCCGCGAATTGCTGACTGTGGGAGCGGGCTTTGCCCGCGAACTCTTGGTGAACCGAGCCGGCCCCGGCCACCCGCCTTCCCGTTCTGCGGCTGACCCGCATCCCTCCCGGATGCCCTCGCATCGCAAAGAGCCGCGGTCTCTTTGCTCACTCGGTGCGGGTCTCTTATGCCGCTGAACAGGAAGGCGGATGCCCGGGGCCTGGAGCTGTGCCAGCGAAGGGTTCGCGGGCAAGGCCCGCTCCTACAGTCAGCAGCAGGTTCGCGGGCAAGGCCCGCTCCCACAGTCAGCGCCAAGCCCCACTGGCAAGGCCCGCTCCTACAGTCAGTAGTGCCGCGACTTCTGCGTCACGGTGGCACTGTAGCCCGCATCGCCCAGGCGCCGCACCGCCGCCCACGTGCCCTTGTAATACGGCAGCACGTTCTCGTCGATTGCATTGGTGACCAGGTCGCCCACGACACCTTGCTTGCCCATCGCCATCATGAACACGTGGCCTTCGCGAATGCTCGGTTCAATATGCGCCATGCCCTGGGTGCTGCCGTAGTCGTTGTACAACTCCACCAGATCGCCGCTGGCGATGCCCAGCCGGGCGGCATCTGCCGTGCCGATTTCCACCAGTGTCGCCGGCCAGCGCGCCATGCGGGCGGGGTTGTGCTCGTCGTTGTACAGCGACTGCCACAGCTCGTTCACACGGCCGTTGTTCACCCAGAACGGGTACTTGTCTTTTTGCGCCTGTGCCAGCGGCAGCAGGCCGCTCCAGGGCGCGGGCTGGAAACGGGCCAGGCCGTCTTCGGTGGCGAAGCGCTCGGTGTACAGCACTTCGGTGCCCACCAGAGCGCCATTCTCCAGACCCTGCACTGGCAGCTGCACACCGTTGTTGCCCAGCGCACGCAGGCGCTCGTAAGTCACCAGCTCGCTCTCGAACTGTTGGAAACCGTCCACGAAGGCATCTTCTTCGCTGGCCCAGTCGAAGCCGGCAAAACGTGCCGCCATGGTGGCGTCGCCCGCCTGGGTGTAAAGCGCCTGCAGGGTCTTGCCAATCTCGGCGGCGATCATGCAGTCGGGCTTTGCGGTGCCGGGCGGGTCCATGAATTTCTCCGACAGGCGCATGCGGCGCTCGCCGTTCATGGAGGTCAGATTCATCTCGCCAGGCACGGCCGCCGGCAGCATCAGGTGACCGGCCTGGCCTATGGGCTTGGCGTACAGGTCGATGGACGTGACGAACAGCCCGCCCTTGTTGCTGACGGCATCGTAGATGATGTCGATGAGTTCGGCGGTAGTGGCGCCCCGCGCCTGGTCAATCGCCTCGCGCACAATCGCGGCACGACGGGTAACTGCCGCGCGGTAGTTCTGCGCATTCAGTGCCGTGCGGAAACCATCGCAGGCCCAGGCGGTGAGCATCTTGCCCTGTCCGGCGATGACGGCCTCGTCGACGAAGGGGGCGGGTCGCCCACCCGGGTAGGGCGGACGCACATAACCTTCCTGATGGCCGCCCATGCGCACCACGCCTGCACCGCGCCGTCCGCCCACATTGCCGGTGGCCAGCACCAGATCCACCAGCGCTGACTGGATGCGGTAATTGTCATTGCCCCAGATGATGCCCTTCTCGTAGGCATGCATGGCGCGCGGACGATGGCCCGAAGTCTTGGGCTTGTAGGACCACTCGGCCGCCTGCTGCAGCTGCGCCACGGGCACGCCGGTGATGGCACTGCACTCGTCCAGACTCAGGCGGTTGGCCTGCACGGCGGCCTCGAATCCTGTGGTGCGGGCAGCGATGAAGTCGCTGTCAATCCAGTTCTGGTCCACCACATAGGTCAGCAGCCCGTTGAACAGCGCGGTGTCGGTGCCGGGGTTGATGGCCAGATGCAGCACATTCTCGGCCCCTGCAGCCTCTTCGGCCACGGCGATGCTGACGGTGCGGCGCGGGTCCACGAAGATGATGCGGCCGCGGCCCACGCTTTCACCCGGGAACCACGCCTGCTTCTTCGCCACGGTGGCGCCCTGCAGATTGGGAATCCAGTGCACCAGGAAGTAGTTGGTCTGGGTCTCGTAGGGATTGTTGCCGATGGACCACAGCACGTCTGCCACTTCCGCATCTTCGTAGCTGTTGTTCAGTTCGTTGATGCCCATGTCGCGGGTGGCGTGGCACTCGGAATTGTAGGCCGGCCGGTTGTGGATGCGGACCATGGTGGTGCCAAGGCCTGTGAAGATCAGCTTGCCCGAGGCCCAGGTGTTCTCGTAGCCGCCGCCGGCGCCGCCGTGGTCAAACAGGTTGAACATCAGGGCGTCGGGGCCGTCCTCATCCAGAATGCGCTTCGTCAGGCCGGCGTACAGGGCCATCGCCTCGTCCCAGCCGGCCGGTCGCCAGTTGGCGCCGCTGTACAGCAGGGGAGAACTCAGACGGCTGGCCGACACGCCGCTGCCATTGGCAATCAGGCTGGCCATCATGCCGCCACGGGTCGAGGCCTGGCCCTGATTCACCACACAGTCCTTGTCGGGCACGATCATCACGTGCCAGTCCTTGCCTTCCTTGTCCCGAAGGCTGTTGACCATCGCCGGGCTCAGACACGCCGACAAGGGCGCCAGTGGCTGCGTGAAGTCCAGACCCAGCGCGTTGTCCTGTGGCAGCCGGCCGCCTTCCTGATGACTCGGCCATTTGTACGTCTTGTAGCCGCAGCCAACGATGCAGAAGTGGCAGGTCAGATTGGTGGTCTGCGCGTCGACCGGGGGCAGGGGGATGCGATCGCTGAACTGGCTCATGCGCTCACCTCCTGCGTCATTACGTTGGACTGACGGCCATAAATCAGGCCCTGCACGCCCACGGCGCGGATCTCACCGCCGGCATCAATGTCGAGCTGGATGCGTGGCAGGTCCTGCGTGGCCTGACCCAGCACCTGCTGGCCGCCCATCTCCGGGTCGAACACACTGAAGTGGCAGCCGCACTTGTAGCGCCGGGACTCACTTTCATAGCTTGTGGGGCAACCCATGTGCGGGCACAGAATGCTGTAGGCCACGATGTCCTGCTGCGGGCCGGTGCCACCGGGCACGGCATGACCAAGCTTGAGCAGCTGGCATGCGGAAAACTGATCAGGGTAATTGAAGTTGACGGGCTGATTGACGACAAGGGAGTCCACGCGACCGATGCTCTGCACGGGGTAGTCCAGCACGGCATTGCCCGGGCTGGCCGGTGCGGCGTTCTGGGCAAAGGCGCCAGGACTGGCAGCGGCGGCGGCTCCGAGGCCGGTGATCTTGAAAAAGTTGCGACGACTGATGCTCATGCAGGGGCTCCGATTTGGGATGACTGGCGCCATTCTAAGGGGTTTTCGTGACAGGTGACATGGGGAAAGAAGGCAGCAATTGCCTGTAGGAGCGAGCCCTGCTCGCGAACAGCGCCACGCGAAGCGCTGTCCCTGCACGGCGTTCGCAGTCACTCTTGTGGCCAGCGTCTGCCTCCTAATGAGCTTGACTTCGCCGTATGCCCGCCTACACTCAGCGCCGACATGGGGGAACAGACGCAGGGCCTCAGTCCCATGGAATCAGGCCTTTTTTGCATTTTTGGAGCACAGCATGGAATCGGTCGGCAACGTGTGGATGTGGGTTGTTTTCGCAGTCATCGTGGCAGTTATGTTACTGGTAGACCTGCTGCTGGTCGGCGGGGGAAAGCAGCACCGCGTTTCTCTCAAGGAAGCGGCCAGCTGGTCTCTGGCGTGGGTCACGGTGTCGCTGCTGTTTGCCGCCGGGCTCTGGATGTATCTGGATGAGTCTGTCGGGCGCGCCGTTGCCAACGTCAAGGTCACGGAGTTCCTCACAGGTTATCTCGTCGAAAAGTCGCTCGCGATAGACAATGTCTTCGTGTGGATGATGATCTTCAGCTACTTCGCAATTCCCCTGGAACTGCAGCGCCGCGTGCTGCTGTACGGCATTCTCGGGGCCATCGTGCTGCGCACCATCATGGTGTTCGCCGGCAGCTGGCTGATCAATGAGTTCCACTGGCTGCTGTATGTGTTCGGTGCCTTCCTCATCATCACAGGCATCAAGATGATGTGGTTTGCCGAGCATGACCCGAACCTCGGGAATAACCCTTTCATCCGCTGGATTCGCGGCCATTACCCAGTATCAGAACACCTGGAAGGCGAGCGCTTCTTTGTCGTGCACAACGGCGTGCGCATGATCACGCCCTTGTTTCTGGCGCTGGTGCTGGTCGAGATTTCCGATGTGATCTTCGCCGTGGACAGCATCCCGGCCGTGTTCGCCATAACCACCGACCCCTTCATCGTGCTCACCTCCAACCTCTTCGCCATTCTGGGTCTGCGTGCCATGTACTTCCTGATGGCTGACATGGGCGACCGCTTCGAGCTGCTCAAGTACGGCCTGGCAGTGATTCTGATGTTCATCGGCACCAAGATGCTGATCGTGGACCTGGTAAAGGTTCCTGTGCTGGTGTCGCTGAGCGTGGTGGCAACGATTCTGGTGCTCTCTGTACTGGCCAGTCTCTGGTACAGCCGCAAGCGCAAGGACGTGACACCGGGGCATTGAACACAGCGGGGCACAGGCCCCAGTGGGAGCCCATCAATATCCGCGAGGAAGACAAGCCCGTGGATGTGGAAGACCCGAGCAAACGCCACAACCCCATCATGACCGACGCCGACATGGCCATGAAGATGGACCCGATCTATCGCCAGATTTCGGAGCGCTTCTACAAGGACCAGGCTTACTTCTCTGAAGTGTTCGCCCGCGCGTGGTTCAAACTGACCCACCGCGACATGGGTCCGAAAGTGCGCTACCTCGGGCCGGAAGTCCCGCAGGAAGACCTGATCTGGCAGGACCCTGTGCCGGCGGGAAGCACTGGCTACGACGTGGCCGCCGTGAAGGCGAAAATCGCCGCCAGCGGCCTGACCATCGCCGAGATGGTGGCCACCGCCTGGGACAGTGCCCGCACCTACCGTGGGTCGGACATGCGCGGCGGAGCCAATGGTGCCCGCATTCGCCTGGCGCCCCAGAAGGACTGGGAAGGCAATGAGCCCGCACGGCTGACCAAGGTGCTGGGCGTGCTGCGGCCGATTGCCGATGCCAGCGGTGCCAGTCTGGCTGATGTGATCGTGCTGGCCGGCAATGTGGGCCTGGAGCAGGCAGCCAGTGCGGCGGGGGTGGCGGTGGATGTGCCCTTCGCGCCCGGGCGCGGCGATGCCTCGCAGGACATGACAGACGTCGAGTCTTTCGGCCCGCTCGAGCCCGTGCACGATGGCTTCCGCAACTGGCTGAAAAAGGACTACGCCGTCAGCGCCGAGGAACTGTTGCTGGACCGCACCCAGCTCATGGGCCTGACTGCCCGCGAGATGACCGCGCTGGTAGGTGGCCTGCGCGTGCTGGGCACCAACCATGGTGGAAGCGCCCACGGGGTGCTGACCGGTCGCGTAGGCGTGCTGAGCAATGACTTCTTCGTCAACCTGACCGACATGGCCAACACCTGGAAGCCCTCGGGAAGAAACCTGTACGAGATCCGCGACCGCAAGTCCGGCGCTGTGAAGTGGACGGCGACCCGCGTGGATCTGGTGTTTGGTTCCAACTCGATCCTGCGGGCCTATTCCGAGGTCTACGCCCAGGACGATGGCCATGCGAAGTTCGTGAAGGACTTCGTGGCCGCCTGGACAAAGGTGATGAACGCCGACCGCTTCGACCTGCTGTAAGCCCTGTTCGCGGGCAAGCCCGCTCCCACAGATCCGAACTCTTCGCAATAGCCTGATTGTGGGAGCTTGCCTGCAAGCGAACTGTTCGCGGGCAAGCCCGCTCCCACAGATCCGGACACGCCACTGCCACGAAACTGCCACGAAACTGCCACGCCACTGTCACGCCACTTTCACGATCCCGTAGTTAAATCCCGTTTGGTCTTCAATCCATCCGAGAAGCGGTGATCCCTGTCCAATGATTAATCCCACACTTGCTCGTCGTCAGTTCCTCGCCTGGGGCTCCGTGGGCTTCTCTGCCTTTCTGCTCCAGGGCCTGCGTACGCCCTTGCTGGCCGCCGAAAATCACGCCATGCCCCTGTTCGCCAACCCTGAAGCGCTGGGTCAGCTGGGCGAGCCCGATGCCAATGGCCTGCGTCTGCTGCCCGGGTTCCAGTCGCGCATCATCGCCCGTTCGGGACAGCCGGTCGTCGCGTCTTCCGCCTTTCGCCTGCATGCGTCACCCGATGGGGGCGCCACATTTCCCACGCCCGATGGCGGGTGGGTCTATGTCTCCAACAGTGAAGTGAATACTGAGGAAGGCGGCGGTGGCGTTGGCGCGGTGCGTTTCAGCGCGAACGGCGAGATTCAGGACGCCTACGCCATTCTGACCGGCACCAACAACAATTGTGCCGGGGGTCAGACTCCCTGGCAGACCTGGCTGTCCTGCGAAGAAGTGGATCGCGGCCTGGTGTGGGAGTGCGATCCGTTCGGCGTCAAGCCAGGCGAGGCACGCCCGGCGCTGGGCCTGTTCAAACATGAAGCCGTGGCCGTTGATCCGGTGCACGGCCATCTCTATCTCACCGAAGACGAGCCCGATGGCTGTCTTTACCGCTTTGTGCCAGCGAACGCGCTGCCCGACTTGTCCGCCGGCACATTGCAGATTGCGGAGGTAGTGGCCACGGAAGGCACCCGCCAGGTGGTCTGGCATGACGTGCCCGACCCCGCCGCCACCACCGAGCCCACGCGCGAGCAAGTGGATCAGGCGTCAACGTTCAGCGGGGGCGAAGGCATCGCCTTTGCAGACGGCCTGATTTATTTCACCACCAAAGGTGACAACCGCGTATGGCGTCTGGATACCCGCAGCCAACAGATCGATGTGCTGTATGACTTCATGCAGGCCACGGCACCCCATTTGAAAGGCGTCGACAACGTGACCATCACGGCCGCCGGCGATGTGCTGGTGGCAGAGGACGGCGGCGACATGCAGATCGTGTTGCTCGGCCCCGACGGGCTGGTGCTGCCGGTGGTGCAGGTGACGGGTCAGCCCCTGTCCGAGATCTGCGGCCCGGCCTTCGACCCCTCGTTCCAGCGATTGTACTTCTCTTCCCAGTCCGGCCCCAACGACAAGCCCGACGAAGGAATCATTTACGAAATCAGTGTCAGTCATCCATAACAACCCCACAGACTCCAAAGGAAACCTTATGAACAAAGTCAGAACCCTGCTGCTGGGCGCTACCGTACTCAGCGTGAGCGCAGGTGCCCACGCGCAGCCAGCCACCGAGATCACCGAGATCAACGTCAGCATACGCCGCCCAATGGCGGAAAGCGTGGCCGCGGCTCTGGAGATTCAGCGCAATTCCGATTCGCTCGTGAGCGTGCTGTCCGCTGATGCCATCGGCAACCTGCCAGACCAGAACATCGCCTTCGCTGTGGGCCGTCTGCCCGGCGTCGGCATTGAGCGCGACCAGGGCCAGGCGCGTTACGTGAACCTGCGCGGCGCCCCCAATTACTGGACCACACTGTCCTTTGACGGCCTGAGCATCGTCAGCCCGGAAGGCCGTGCCTCCCGCTTTGACAACATCCCCTCTGCCATTGCCAAACAGATTATCGTGCAGAAGGCCATCGTGCCGTCCATGGCGGGCACCACGGTCGCTGGCAACATCGACATCATCACCCGCACGGGTTTCGACAATCCCGGCCAGAAGATCACGGGCAAAGTCGGAGCAGGACGCGTGGACCTGGGTGGCGGCGACGAGCTGGACACTGCCCTGACCTACTCGAATGTGCTGCTGGATGGCAGCCTGGGCGTGCTGGCCCAGGGTTCCTACTACAAGCGCGAGATGGCCACAGACAACTGGGAGACGGACCCCTACCTGAGCAACAACTTTGCTCCCACGAAGCGCTTCGCCCGCGAGCACGAAAACAAGCACTACCGTCTGACCCGCGAGAACTACTCCGCGTCCCTGCGCTTCGACTACCGCCCGGACGACAACAACACGGTGTTCGTCAGCTCCATCTACACCATGTTCCATGACGACGAACTGCGCGACAACTTCATCGTGCGTCTGGACCAGGGCACTGATGCGGCAGGCGCAGGCTATACCAGCGCGGGCTACATCAATGCCAGCAATCCTGTTGCCGGCACTGTGTACGGGGCGCGAATCGATGCCCGTATCGACTACCGGGATACAGAAGAATATGCGTTTACCAATACTCTGGGTGGCGAACATGCCCTGGACAGCTGGAATGTGTCCTGGCGCCTGAACCGCACAGAGACAGAGGATGGCCGCAATACTCCCGTCACAGCGTCCTTGAGCAGCCCGTCCGGCTTCGCGCTGCGCCCCACAGTGGACTACGACTTCCGCGATGGCGAAGAGAACACCTTGCGCTTCTTCACCACGACTGGCCCGACCACAGCCCGCACAAAGGGTCCGCAGATCACCAATATCGAAGACTTCCAGTTCCCGATGCAGAGCATTGGCAACCTGGAAGGCGGCGATCTCACGATGGCAGATACGCTGAAGATTGATCTGGACCACGAGACAGTGTTCATGGGTCTGCCAACCATCATGGAGTTCGGCGGCCTGTATACCGAGCGTACCAAGACCTCCGAGGAAGTGGCCTACCGCCGCACCTTCTCTACTGGCACCATCCCGACATGGGCCACCTTTGCCAGCGACCAGAGCTATCTGGGCGGGCAGGATCTGAACTACCGCTTCCGCTACACCAATCAGTCCTTTACCACCAATTACATGGACGAGCAGGTGCGCACCGGCGCTGCCACGCTGCAGGACACGCGCGGCAATTACTGGGAAGTCACGGAAGAAGTCAAGGCACTGTACGCCATGGCCACCAGCGATTTCAGCTGGGGCAATGTGGTGTATGGCGCACGTATCGAGCAGATCGCCAATACCGGTGAAGCTTTTGTGAATTTCCCCGCCGTAGGCACTACAGCGGCGCAGACGCGCCTTGTCGATGTCAGCAGCGACGACACCATGGTCTACCCGAGCGCGCACCTGAACTGGAATGTGTCGGAAGAGGTCAAGGCTCGCTTTGGCATCACGACTTCTGCGTCGCGCCCTGACTTCGACGATCTGCGCCCCAACTTCAGTGTCAACGACGCTGCGCAGACCATTTCCGGCGGCAATCCGGAAGCGAAGCCTGAAGAACAGACCGGCCTGGATGCCTATCTGGAATGGTACATGCCTTCCGGCGACTTCTTCTCGGCAGGTGTGTTCTACAAGAGCCTGAACGATGTGCTGGTGCGACAGTCGAATGTGTTCGGACTGGACACCCTGGACGTTGCCGGCCTGGACCGTTCAGGCTACCTCCAGACCGCCATTGGCAACGCGGGCGAAGGCAATCTGCAGGGTATCGAGCTGGCCTACGTGGCCTCAGCGGAGCGTCTGGCACGCAGCATGAACATGCCCGAGTGGATGGAAGGCTTCGGCGTGAACCTGTCTGCCACGTTCTCGGATTCGGAAGTGGACACGGCGCCTGTGGCTGGCGTTCCCGTGCGGACTATCCGCGTGCCGGGCACGTCTGACGAGGTGTACAACGTGCAGGCGACATACGAAAAGTATGGAGTGACCGTGCGTCTGGCCTACCAGTACCGCACTGACTGGAGTCAGTCCATCGGTGACTACCGTGTGGTGAACGGCGTCCTCCTGCCAAGCGGCCTCGGCGATATCTTCTGGGCGGCTGATGACGAAGTGGACTTGTCTGTGCGTTACCAGGTCAACGAAGCCTTCGAAGTGTTCTTCGATGCAGTCAACCTGAGTGACTCGCTGGCCATTCGCTATGCGGACGACAGTGCCTTCCCGATCGAAGTGGAACGCTTCGGCCCACGCTACATCGGTGGTCTGCGCTTCAACTTCTGAGTGCTGTAACGCTCGACGATGGTGGAACGCCCGTATATTCTCAGAGCTCATACTGAGTCTATACGGGTAAACCATGAGCATATTGGCATTGAACGTCAACGGGGCGGTGCGTGAGGTGGACGTCGAGCCATCCACCCCTCTCCTGTATGTACTGCGTAATGACCTCGCGCTGCGCGGGCCGCGCTTCGGCTGCGGCCTTGGGCAGTGCGGGGCCTGTACCGTGCTGATCGATGGGGCGGCAGTGCGTTCCTGCGTGCTGCCTGTCTCCGCTGTCAGCGGGGCGATCACCACCCTCGAAGGACTGGCGCAGAACGGCGCCCTGCATCCACTGCAACAGGCCTGGATCGACGAACAGGTGCCGCAGTGCGGCTACTGTCAGAACGGCCAGCTCCTTACTGCCAAAGCCTTGCTGGATAACAACCCCCGCCCCACCGATGCCGAGATTCGAGCCGGCATGGAAGGCGTACTGTGCCGCTGCATGACCTATTACCGCATTCAAGCGGCCATCAAGCGCGTCGTCGGTGCCACCGACCCGGAGGCTGCCGCATGAAGACCTCACTTGAGTTGCCTCACGCACTGGAAGACGCCCTGCGGCGTCTGAACCCGACACTGTCCCGCCGCCACTTCCTGGCGTCCTCCGGCGCCCTGGTGCTCAGCGTTGGAGCGAGTGCATTGCCCGTTGGCCGTGCACTGGCTCAGGCGGCCGCGGACGGCCCCTATCCCGACCTGGACTTTCTGCAGCTCGATACCTGGATCGTCATTCATCCCGACAACACCGCCACCTTCTATGTCGGCAAGACCGATGGCGGGCAGGGCACCAGCACCGCATTCCGGCAAATGATGTGTGACGAGCTCGACATCGCCTTCGCCCAGACGCGTCTGCTCATGGGCAGCACCGACATCACCCCGGACCAGGGCGGCTCCGGCGGCTCAGACGCCATTGAAACGGACGGCTGGCCCATGCGCCGTGTGGCGGCCGAGGCCCGGCGCGTGCTGCTGGAGCTGGGCGCCGCGCAGCTGCAGTTGCCGGTCTCTGACGTCACCGCAGCCCAGGGCAGGGTGTTGGCAATCGCCGACTCCTCTCGTTCGATCAGCTATGCAGAGCTGGTCGGCGGGCGTCGCTTCAACGTCAGCCTGACGGGTGCCAACGTGAATGCCACCACTGGCGCCGCCGCGGTCAAACCCGTGCAGCAATTGCAGGTGATGGGGCAGTCACTGCCTCGCGACGATATTCCGCCCAAGGTGGACGGATCGCTGACCTGGGCCGTGGACGTGCGTCTGCCCGGCATGCTGCATGCGCGCAATATCCGGCCGCCGCTGGCCGGGTCGACGCTGCGCAGTGTCGATGAGATGTCTGTGGCTGGCATTCCCGGTTTTGTGAGGGTGGTGCAGGAAGGCAATTATCTGGCGGTGGTGTGCGAACGCGAGGAACAGGCCATCCAGGCGGCGCAGCAGTTGCGAGCCGAATGGACCCCACCCGCGCAGGCACCTTTCCCGGCTTCCGAAGACCTGTTCGACTATCTGCGCGCTTCTGCGCCGATGTCGAGTCGCGAGCCCCGGGTGAGCGGCGATCCTGCGGGAGCCTTTGCCGCGGCTGCACAGATCCTGGAGGCGGACTATGAGGTGCCGTTCCAGGGGCACACCGCGATCGGCCCCGCCTTTGCGCTGGCCGACCCGTCGGACAACCAGCTGACGATCTACTCCAATGACATGAAGACCTACAGCCTGCGCACAGGCATCGCACAGTTTCTGAATCTGCCCCGGGAGCGCGTGCGCGTGGTGTACATGGACGGGCCCCAGGTTTACGGGCGCACGGCGGCGGACGATGTCGGCTTCGAGGCGGCGTACCTTGCTCACACCCTGGGCCGCCCGGTGCGTGTGCAGTGGATGCGACACGAAGAGACAGCGTGGGACACCAAGGGCCCGGCCTATGCCTTCCGGATGCGCGGTGCCCTGGACGCGGGTGGCAGGCTGACGGCACTGGACTATGAGGCGCGTGCGCTGGATTACGCCCACGTGGGCTACAACGAGCCGGACACGGTGCTGATTGCGCAGCTCATGGGACGGCGGCCAGCGCGTCCGGCGGCTGGCGGCGCGGCCCTGCCGAGCGTGCTGTACGGCATCGAGCATCTGCGTCTGGCTGGCCATGTGCTGGCGCTGCCACTGGTGTGGGAGACGCCGCTGCGCACCGGCAATCTGCGCGACCCGGATGGCCCTCAGGTCACGTACGCCTTCGAGGGCTTCATCGACGAGCTGGCAGCGGCGTCCGGGCGTGACCCGGTGCAGTTCCGCCGAGACCTGATTGCAGCCAGCCCGGAGGACGACAGTTTTCGCCGGGCCCGCTCGCTGGCGGTGCTGGACGCGGCAGTTGCCGCCCATGGCCGCTGGGACGTACGGTCTGCCCCCAGGGCGCCGGCCAGCGGACCGGTTCTGAGCGGCCGGGGTATCGCCTATACCTACCGCAACAATACCGTGGTGGCTGTGATCGCCGAGGTGGAGGTCAATCGCGAGACGGGCCATGTCTGGGTGCGCCGCCTGGTCTGCGCCCATGACTGCGGGCTGGCGATCAACCCCGTGGGTCTCAGGAACACCGTCGAGTGCGGCATGCTGCATGGCCTCAGCCGTGCGCTCTGGGAAGAGGTGCAATTTGATACTGAGAAGGTCACCAGTGTGGACTGGGCGAGCCATCCCAGCATGCGCCACTCCGACACCCCCGAGGCCATCGACATCGTGCTGGTCAATGGCGACCCGAATCCTGACCGGCCCGACCTGCCGCACTATGGCGCCGGAGAGACCAGCCACAAGCCGATGATCGCGGCCGTGGCCAATGCGATCTTCGACGCGACCGGCGTGCGTCTGCGCCGCGCCCCGTTCCGCCGGGAGCGGGTGCTGGCGGCCCTGAACGCCGTCCAGTCCTGACGAGGAGATCAAGGGGAGCAGTGGCCTTCGCGCCGGAACGTGTTGCTGCCCCTTTGATCCAAATCAACAATTGCACATTCCGTTCCCGCCCCGCCCGACGCTCGCGTTCGAGACTGATCTATATCAATAAATCCGGAATCCATCTCTCTAGACTGCATTTCCAAGGGCTACCCCGAAGTAGCACCGCAGACAGCTTTATCACTGGAAAGAGTCAGGAGAGGATCATGAGAAAAACGAGAATTGCAGGCTTGCTGCCGATGATGGCCATACTGCCCACACTGGCAGGCGCCGCTGAACCAGTCACGCACGACATTACCTATGCCCGTGAAGTGTCCCGCATCATTCAGGACAACTGCCAGGGCTGTCACCAGCCGGGACAGATCGGCCCGATGTCTTTCCTGACCTACGAAGAAGTCCGCCCCTGGGCGCCATTGATCGCCATGAAAGTGCAACAGCGCGAGATGCCCCCTTATCAGTACGATGCCCACGTGGGCGTGCAGGAGCTGCGTGACGACTGGCGCATGGACCAGGCCGACATCGACACGATTGTGAAGTGGGTTGAAACCGGCGCCCCGATGGGCGATCCCGCAGACCTGCCCGAGCCTGTGAAGTACCCGGCCATTGGCGAATGGCGTCTGGCCGACGAACTGGGTGAGCCGGACCACGTGATCAAGTCTGCTGCATGGGATGTCCCTGCCAATGGCCAGGATCTGTGGTGGGAGCCGGAAGTCGACGCCAACATCAACGAGTCCCGCTGCATCAAGGCAGTAGAGACATTGCCCTCGAAGGCCGCCCACGGTTCCACGCACCACGCCAACTCTCACTTCCTGGTCAAGAATGAAGCCGGTGAGTGGGTAGATGACATTCGTCTTTCCGAGTTCGCCTTCGGCAAGCTGGGTGAAAAAGTGCCAGCCGGCGCCTGCCGCAAAGTGCCACTGGATTCCAAGGTCAAGTGGAGCATTCACTATTACCCCGATGGCAACTTCGTTGCCGATGATCAGGTGTCTGTTGGCATCTGGTACTACGACGAAGAAGATGAATTCGACGAAGCCGCTGCCTACCCGCAGGATCTGCGTCTGTATTCCCTGCAGGGTGGCGGCGACTACCTGATTCCGCCCCACGGCAAGCTGATGACACAGGGTTTCCACTCTTTTGACCACCCGGTCCGTATCGACAGCTTCCAGCCACACCTGCACTTGCGTGGTGTTGCGATGTCCATCGAGTCGTTCGATCCGCGCACAGGACGTCGTGAGATCCTGAGCCAGATCTCCAACTGGAACGCTGGCTGGAACCACAGCCACACGTACGAAGACGGCTTCCAGCCACTGCTGCCTGCCGGTGCCACGATCATCCTGACGTCCTGGTTCGACAACAGCGCGGACAACCCCCGCAATCCTGATCCGGCACAGTGGGTAGGTGCAGGTCAGCGCACCACGGATGAAATGTCCCACGCCTGGATCGCTGTCACGCATCTGGATGAAGAAGGGTACGAAGAATTGCTTGTCGAGCGTAAGGATCGTGAAGCCGGCGCCGTTGCGTCCGTAGGAGAGTGAGCCATGAAAAAATCAGTCAAATTTGCCAGCACAGCCATAGCAGTCGCCCTGAGCGGCATCTGGATGGCGCCACTGCAAGCCCAGCTGCCCGACAATCTGCGTGACTACGCACTGGCCGCGCAGCGTGACAAGGGGGATGTCATCGCCCCGATGTTCAACGGCTGGATCGCCAATGAGGACGGGTCAACCACTTACGTCTTTGGTTTCGCCAACAAGAACGCGCAAGAGATTGTCGATATCCCGCTGGGCGCGAACAACTTCATCGAGCCCAGGCAGTTCGACGGCGTGCAGCCCACCCACTTCCCGACCTACAGTCGTGGTGGCTTCGTCGGTCTGCAGGAGCGCGGCGTGTTTGCTGTGACCGTGCCCCAGGAGATGAAGGACACCCCGGTCGTCTGGAATCTGACCCATGCCGGCCACACCTATGCGATTCCCGGACATGCGATACACAGCTCGTACGAGATGAGCCGTGCACCCGCAGCCTTCGGATCCTTGAATCCCGCCATCCGGTTTGAGGCAAGTGGTCCGGAAGCAACCGATCGCGAAGGCATCTACGCGTCCCGCCTCACGGCTGCAGTCGGCAAGCCAGTGACGCTGTCTGCGCTGATTCAGGACCGCGGCGAGCGCGACGAGTATGAACTTGAGCAGGACACCTTCGCGTTGGGAACCGAGTGGATCATGCACCAGGGCCCGGGCAACGTCAGCTTCGACGTGGCCAAAGTCACGGGTCGCGAGCGCGGCGCAGCCGGCGGTGAAAGTGGCGCCGCCAGCACCAACGGCTGGACGGAAGTCACGACAACAGCCACGTTTACAGCGCCAGGGGACTATGTCGTGCGTCTGCGCGTTGACAACTTCGAAGCGCCTGACAGCCAGTTCGACAATCAGTGCTGCTGGTCCAATGCCTACGTGCCAGTGACCGTGACACCCTGACAAACCGCTTTGCACATCCCAGGTGTATTCAGCGGGTCACTCGAGTGACCCGCTTTTTTTTTGATCTGGCGACGCGTTTCGAAACGTAGTTGCTGCACGATGAAAACTCCCTTCAAAGGCAACAAACTTTCTCTGCCCGGCAAACCCTGCGTGCATTGCGCCCGGCACATGAGCTGGCGCAAGGCCTGGGCGAGGAACTGGGACCAGGTGCGCTATTGCTCCGAGCGCTGCCGGCGCAGCCACAAACAGGCGCTGGCATGACGCGGGCACTGCGCCACCTCGTCCTGATTCTGGGCGATCAACTGGATGAGTTCGCTTCGGCACTGCAGGACTTTGACCCGCAGCGAGACGCCATCTGGATGGCGGAAGTGTCGGAAGAGTCTACCCATGTGTGGTCAGCCAGGCAGCGCACCACCGTGTTCCTCAGCGCCATGCGCCACTTTGCCGAACAGCTGCGGGCGCGCGGTTATCCTGTGCTCTACAGCTGGCTGGACGATGCAGACAATGCCGGCACCCTGGCGGGCGAAATTGCCCGGACACTGCAGCAGGTGACACCCTCCGCGCTGGTGATGACCGCGCCGGGGGACTGGCGGGTGCTGCAGTCGCTGCGCGCAGTTGCGCGCGAGCATGACCTGCCGCTGGAAGTTCGCGATGACACGCACTTCTTCAGCACCGTGCGCGACTTCGCGCGCCACGCCGAAGGCCGCAAACAGCTGCGTCTGGAGTACTTCTATCGTGAGCTGCGCCAGCGCACCGGCATCCTGATGGACAAGGGCAAGCCCGTGGGCGGGCAGTGGAATTTCGACGCCGAGAACCGGGGCAGCTTTGGCAAGCAGGGGCCCGTGGCGGTGCCGCCGCCAACGCGCTTTGCGCCGGATGCCATCACGCAGGAAGTCATCGCCTTGGTGAACGTGCGGTTCTCATCGCACCCTGGCAGCGTCGCCAGTTTCGGCTGGCCCGTCACTCGCCCGCAGGCCTTGCAGGCACTGCAGGAATTCATCAGTCAGCGCCTGCCGCAGTTCGGGCAGTACCAGGACGCGATGTGGGAGGGCGAGGTGTGGTTGTATCACTCGCACTTGTCCTGCGCGCTGAATCTGAAACTGCTGAACCCGCGGGAAGTAGTCGCCGCTGCCGAAGCCGCTTACCGCGACGGCCGCGCGCCGCTGGAGGCAGTGGAGGGATTCATCCGGCAGATTCTTGGCTGGCGCGAATTCGTGCGCGGTATCTACTGGACGCAGATGCCCGACTATCTGGAGCGCAATGCCATGGACGCCCACGCACCGCTGCCGGACTTCTACTGGACGGGCGACACCGAGATGGCCTGTCTGCGCGACGCCATCACGCAGACCCTGCAGCATGGCTATGCCCATCATATCCAGCGTCTTATGGTCACCGGTCTGTATGCACTGCTGACAGGCGTCAGCCCGCGGCAACTGCATGAGTGGTACCTGGCGGTGTATGTCGACGCCGTGGAATGGGTAGAGCTGCCAAACACGCTGGGCATGAGCCAGTATGCCGATGGCGGGGTGATGGCGAGCAAACCCTATATCGCCAGTGGCAAATACATCGATCGCATGAGCAATCACTGCAAGGGGTGCCGCTTTGACCCGGCCCTGGAAGCGGGGCCGGATGCCTGTCCGTTCACCACGCACTACTGGGGCTATCTGCGCAGGCACGAAGCGGTGCTGGCGAAGAATCCGAGGATGGGCATGCAGTTGAAGAACCTGCACAGACGCCAGGTGTAGGAGCGGGCCTTGCCCGCGAACAACATTGGGTGAGCTTTGGGGTGGGAGCGGGCCTTGCCCGCGAACAGTATTACAGTCAAGTCTATTCGCGGGCAGGGCCCGCTCCCACTCCGGGCGCGCGGTCACCTCAGTTTCTGCCCTCCACTTGAATAACCGGCAGATCTCGAAATTGCGGCTTGGCCAGCAGGAACTGCGCCGTGTGGATCACGCGTTCCATGAAGCCCCCCTCGCAGTAGCACAGGTAGTACAGCCACATGCGGATGAAGGTCTCGTCAAAGCCCAGCCGGCGCACCTCGGGTAAAGCGGCCATGAAATTGTCGCGCCACGCGTGCAGGGTACGGGCATAGTCCAGGGTGATGTCTTCCAGACCAATCAGTTGCATGTCGGTTGCGCCCGCCACATGGCTGGCAATCACCGCATTGGAAGGCAGTTGTCCGCCAGGGAAGATGTAGCGTTTGATGAAGTCGGTGTCGCCAAGCGACGCCGCGTAGCGCTGATCTGAAATGGTAATGGACTGGATCAAGGCAAGCCCCGTGGGCTTGAGGAGGTCCGAGACGCGCGCGAAGTAATCCTTGTAGTACGCGGCACCCACCGCTTCGATCATCTCGATGGACACCAGCTTGTCGTACTGACCGTCCAGTTCCCTGTAGTCCTTCTCCAGCACCGTGATGCGCTCACTCAGTCCTTCGCGGGCGATCCACTCCCGCGCGTGTCCGGCCTGGGCGGTAGACAGGGTCGTGGTGGTGACGCGGCAGCCAAAGTGACGCGCGGCATGCAGGGCGAGGCCGCCCCACCCTGTGCCAATCTCCAGAAGATGGTCTGCGGGACTTAGTTGCAGGCGCTGGCACACATGCTGGAACTTGTTGGTGGAGGCCTCTTCCAGTGTGCGCGTCTGCGGCGTGAAGATGGCTGCCGAATAGGCCATGGTCGGGTCGAGAAAGAGTTTGAAGAAGTCATTGCTCAGGTCGTAGTGCGCCGCGATGTTGTCGCGCGCTCCGTGCAGAGTGTTGCGGTGCAGCAGGTGGAATACCCTGCCCGTCAGGCGTCCAGCCAGGCTGCCGGACTGGTCCATGTTCCGCAGCACGTCCATGTTCAGCACGATCAGGCGGATGGTTTGCAGCAGGTCCGGGCTTTCCCACAGACCTTTCATGAACGCCTCGCCCGCTCCCAGCGACCCTGCGCCCAGCACCAGGCCATAGGCGGCAGGGTCGCGCACCACAATGGTGGCATGCACAGAGGTCTGGTGCCGGGGTTCACCGAAGCTGTGCTCGGTGCCGTCTTCTTCCACCAGCAGGAGGTTGCCCAGACGCACGCGTTTCAGCAGGGTCAGGAACAGCTGGCGGGAAGGGTTGCCGAACAGGCGGCGTTTTTTGCTGACCGCTTTGGTCAGGGTGCTCTCATTGCTTTTCACGCAGAGTGGTCTCCGTTGGTGTGCCCGCTGCCTTGTGGCCGGGGTGGGGTACAAAGGGCACGCCCTTGCACCACAGTTTCAATGCCTGCCAGTAAATGCCGATGCCGACCTGTGCGGTAATCAGCGGATAGCGCCAGAGCAGGCGGCTCATGCCGGCCCGGATCATGGGCTGGCGTTGCAGGTGCAGGCTGGCGGTAAACAGCACGCGCTCCTGAAGGTGGTTTTCCATGTATACCGACAGCTGCTCGCCTGGCGCGCTGTGGCGGAACAGGTAGTACTGGTCCAGTGACATGAAGGGGGATACGTGCATTGCCTTGGGAAAATTGACCGTGTTCAGCGGACCGTCGGCATTGACTGGCAGCACATACGCATGACGCTCCCGCCAGGGCGTGTTGGTGACCTCCGCCACGACGTAGCGCAAGCGTTCACTCTCGTCGAAACAGTAGTAACAGCTGATCGGATTGATGAGGCAGCCGAAGTAGCGCAGGTTGGTCAGCAGGCGGATGGGGCCGCGCACTTCTTCGCCAGTGGCCTCACGCACCGTCTTGCGGACGGCGTCGGGCAGTGGCATGGACGGGTCGCCGTGATAGTCCTCGCGGCGGAAACGCGCGGCATTGAAGCGGCTAGAGGACCACAAAGGGTGCAGCGCGAAGACCTGTTCCAGCTCATCCAGGTCCAGATAGACCATGGCCACGCGGTACGCAAAGGCATGATCGCGAGGCGTGCGGCGATGGTGCCGCACCAGGCCTTCGTAGAGCGCGCTGTGCAGGGGAGGGGGCATGCGGTCAATCCTGCTTTGTGTGGGAGCTTGCTTGCAAGCGAACAGAATTCGCGGGCAAGCCCGCTCCCACAGAAGCAGCTACTCCCTCAGAACCAGCTTCTCCCACCGCCAGCGCGCCAATGCCACGCGCCACCAGCAGCGCCGTGGCCACGCCGTCTTCGTGAAAGCCGTTGCGCAGCCAGGCACCGCAGAACCAGGTATGTGCCCGACCATTGTTGGCGAGCAACTGCTGCTGGGCGGTGATGCCTTCCCGTGTGAAGACGGGGTGTGAGTAGTGGTAACCGCTGTGGATGCAGGCAGGGTCTATCCGCGCTGTCTGATTCAGGCTGACGCACCAGGTCTTGCGGCTTTGCAGGCCCTGCAGGATGTTCATGTTGTAGCTCAGCGCCGGCAGCGGCGTGTCGCTGCTGCCCAGACTCACGTTCCAGCTGGACCAGGTGCGCCGGTTGCGCGGCAGCACCCGCACGTCATGGTGCAGCACCACTTCGTTGCGGCTGTAGGGAATGGCGCTCAGGTGCGCACGTTCCTTCTCCGTGGCGTCCTCCAGCAGCGCCAGGGCCTGGTCGCTATGGCAGGCGAACACGACCTCGTCAAACCATTCCTCGCCGCGGGCGCTGCGCACGCACACCTGCTCGCGGCCCGCATGCAGCACGTGGCGGCGGACGCCGTGCACGGGGGTCTGCAGCAGAATGCTGTCGCGATAGGGCGCGGTGAGGGCGGGAATGTAACTGTGTGAGCCGCCCTCGATCACCCGCCACTGCGGGCGGTCCTGCAGGTCCAGCAGGCCGTGATTGCGGAAGAAGCGTACGAAGAACTGCAGCGGGAAGGCGGCCATGGTGGCGTCGTCGGAAGACCAGATGGCTGCGCCCATAGGAATCAAATACCACTGCAGGAACTCCTTGCTGTAGCCGAAGCGTTGCAGGTACTCGCCCAGGGTTGCTTCGGCCAGCGCCGGGTTCTCCCGCAGGTGCTGCTCAACGCTGCGGTTGAAGCGCAGAATATCCCGCACCATGCACAGGAAGCGTGGCGAGACGAGATTGCTGCGCTGCGCGAACAGCGTGTTCAGATTGGTGCCGGCGTACTCGATCCTGCTGGTGGCATCAGACACGCTGAAACTCATTGGTGCGTCGCGGCTGCCCACGCCAAGCGCATCGAGCAGGGCGATGAAGTGTGGATAGGTGCGGTCGTTGAACACGATGAAACCGGTGTCGATGGCCAGCGGCCGGCCTTCGTCTTCCACCATTACCGTCGCCGTGTGACCGCCCAGACGGGCGTCGGCCTCATAAAGCTGAACGGCCAGGTCCCGGTGTTGCGACAGGTACCAGCCCGCCGCCATGCCGGAGATGCCACCTCCGATGATGGCAACGCGGCGCCGGAATGCTGCCGGGTTGTCGAATGCTGTGCTCACCGCTCAGTCTCCTTGCTGGCCGCCAGGGGGTTGCGCCGCATGCGGGGCATTATGACGCCGTACCAGAGCGCGGGCATTGCTGCAGCGAGTTTCAGTATCCAGTGCAGCTGCCATGGAAAGGCGAGGGCACGGGGGCGCCGGGTCAGTCCTGCCAGCGTGCGGCGCGCGGCCTCCTCAGCGCTGATGCAGAACGGCATCGGAAAGTCATTGCCGGCCGTCATCGGTGTGCTGACGAAGCCGGGATAGACCAGACACACATCGATCGAGCGGCCGATGTCGCAGCGCAGCGACTCCAGAAAATAGGCCATGGCAGCCTTGGCGGCGCCATAGGCTTCGGCGCGGGGAAACGCGGTGTACACGCTCATGCTGCACAGGCCTGCGATGAGCGGCCGGCCCCGGGAGCCATCCTGCGCCGAGCGCTGCAGCAGGGGCAGGGCAGCGGAACAGGCATTGATCACGCCGAAATAGTTCACATCCGCCACCCGCCGGCACATGGCGGTGTCCAGCACCGGAAGGTCCACGTATTCACACACGCCGGCACCGGCAATCAAGCCGTCGAGCCATTGTGGCCGCTGGGCCTCGGGCAACTGCTCGAAGACAGTGGCCATCTGGGCGTCATCGCTGACATCGCAGGGCAGGGGAATCAGCTGTCCGGGGGACTCGGCGGCCAGTGCCTGCAGGGCATCGCTCGAGCGCGCAGAGATATAGACGCGGTGGCCCTGCGCTGCAAGCTGCAGGGCCAGTTCCCGGCCAATGCCCGAGCTGGCGCCGGTGAGCCAGTAGTGGCGCTGGGGGGACGAATGGTCTGGCAGTGTGGGCATGGGGGCCTCTGGCGGCAGTGATGCTTGAGTAAAATGTCTTGATCTATGCATACGCCTGTGAGCATTCGATGGATTTCCGGCGTATCCCTTTGTGGCCAAGCCGACAGTGTTCTGCCAGTCTAGGGCCTATCCTGCAGTTTCAACCTGGAGACACATTTTGCGCGCCGCCAAACCCTCTTCTCTGCTCGTCCTGACTCTCCTGATACTCGCCCTGGGCTATGGCACTCTGCGCTGGTGGCAGGGGCCGCAGGTGGAAGGCTATGTCATCAACGCGATGCCGCTGGTGCAGACCGTGGTGGCCACGGGCCGGGTGGTGACCGAGTCGCGCGCGCAGATCAGCAGTGAAATTACCGCTGTGGTGCTGGAGCGTCGGGTGGAGGAAGGGGACGCCGTGTTGCCTGGCGACATCCTGTTGGTGCTGCGGGCCGATGACATCGTCGCACAGCGGCGCCAGGCCGAGACTGCCTTGACGGCGCTGTCCAGCAGCACGCGACCGCAAGCCGAAGTGGCGTTAGAGCGCGCGCAGACACAACTTGCCCAGGCCGAACGCGAGACCGCTCGGCGACGGGATCTGGCCGCGCGCTCCCTGCTTTCCACCGAAGCCCTGGAGCAGGCCGTGCAGGCCGAGTCTGTGGCCCGCAGCGCGCTCGAGGCCGCCCGCCTGACGGCACTGGCGCTGGCACCCGGCAATGTGGAAGAGCAGCAGTTGCGCGAGCGGCTTGCGGCGCTGCAGGCGCAGCTGGACAAGACCGAGGTGCGCGCGCAGGTGGCCGGTACCGTGCTGACCCGCGCGGTGGAACCCGGCGATCTGGTGCAGCCAGGCCGTGTGCTGTTCACCATTGCACTGGCGGGCGGGACAGAAATCCATGTGCCCTTCGACGAGCGCAATCTGGCGCGACTGGCGTTGCAGCAAGAAGCCATGGCCATTACAGACGCCTATCCGGACCGCCCATTCCCCGCCCGCATCAGCTTCATCGCGCCCAGTATCGATCCGCAGCGCGGCACGGTGGAAGTGCGTCTGGCCGTCGACGTAGTGCCCGACTTCCTGCGTCAGGACATGACTGTGTCGGTGAATGTCGAAACCGGCCGTCGCGAGCAGGCGCTGGCCGTGCCCAATGATGCCTTGACCGATGTGCAGGATGATCAGGCGCGGGTGCTGTTGCTGCGTGATGGCAGGGTGCAGGGGCAGGTGGTCACACTGGGCCTGCGGGGACTGGCCATGACCGAGGTGCTCAGCGGGCTCAGCCCGGGTGATGCCGTGCTGGCGGATGCCACGGCCTTGCTGGCCGATGGCGCGCGGGTGCGCTTCACGCCGCGGGCGGCACCAGTGGCTGCCAATGGTGCAGAGTCCGCGTCGGCCAATGAAATGCCGGTGAATCTGAATTGAGTAAATCTCTGCGCAGTCTTTGGACGGAATGGACCCTGGCCCTCGGCTTTCTTCGTGAAGGCCGCGCGCAGTCGCTGATGATCATGACTGGCGTGGCCGTGGGCGTATCCGTAATCGTGTTCGTCACCGCGCTGATCCAGGGCCTGCAGGCCAATATCATCGAACGCACGCTGGGCACCCAGGCCCATATCCGTCTGTTGTCGCCGGATGAAGCCAATGTGCTGCTGCCGGCGGTGCCCGGCACTGTGCAGCTGGTGCAGGAGGACAAGCGCGCCCAGCGCCTGCGCTCAATCAACAACTGGCAGCAGGTCAGTGCGACCCTGGACGAGCTGCCCCTGCTGACTGCCGTCTCGCCGGTGGTGTCGGGGCCTGCCTTTGCCCGCCGTGGCGAGGCCCTGGAGTCGGTGGCTCTGGTGGGCATCGACCTCGAGCGCTATCAGCAGATCATTCCACTGGCGGATTACGTGGTCAGCGGCCAGCTGCGCGTGGGGGCCGGCGACGCCCTGATCGGCAGCATACTGGCCGAGGATCTGGGGGTGCGCGTGGGCAGCAAGCTGCGCCTGGAGGCCGGTCAGGAGAACGGCACCGTGGTGAACATCGCAGGCATCTTCGAACTGGGCGTGCGCGAGCTGGATGCGCGCTATGTCTACCTGGATTTCAAACAGGCGCAGTCATTGCTGAACCTGCCGGGCGGGGTGACGGTCATCGACCTGCGGGTGGAGGATATCTTCGCCGCTGAGACCATTGCGGCGCAGGTGGGGCGGCTGACCTCGCTGAATGCCGAAAGCTGGATCGAGACCAACGCCCAGCTCATGAATGCCCTGACCGCCCAGAGCCTGTCCACCAACATGATCATTGTGTTCGTGGCTATTTCGGTCGCGTTCGGCATTGCCAGCGTGCTTTCGGTCAGCGTGGTGCAGCGGACCCGCGAGATCGGCATCCTGCGGGCCACCGGCGCCACCCGGCAGCAGATTCTGCGGGTGTTCCTGATGCAGGGCGCAGTATTCGGGCTGCTGGGCTCGGTGCTGGGCATCGCTGCCAGTTATGCACTGGTGTGGGTGTTCAACGCCTTCGGGCCGGGCCTGTTCTATATTCCGGTGTCCCAGACCCTGGTGCTGCTGTCGCTGCTGCTGGCTACCGTGACCGGCGTGCTGGCGGCCGCAGTGCCTTCACGGCGTGCCGCCGGACTCGACCCCGTGGTGGCCATCCGTTATGTCTGACACCAATAACGAAGTAATGCGCCTGGAGGCGCTGCGCAAATCCTACAACGTCGGCCTGCCGAACGAGACCGAGGTGCTGCATGGCATCGACCTGCAGATTGGCCGCCGTGACTTCGCCGCCCTGGTAGGCCCTTCGGGCTCGGGCAAGAGCACGCTGCTGAATCTGATCGGCCTGCTCGACACGCCCAGCAGCGGCGAGCTCTATCTGCTGGGCCAGGCCACTCGCGCCATGGACGATGCCGGCCGCACGGCGCTGCGGGGCACGTCCATAGGCTTCGTCTTCCAGTTTCACCACCTGATTCAGGCGTTCAGCGCCCTGGACAATATTCTGATGCCACTGATGCTGGCCCAGGGCCGGCCCGACAAGGCAGCCAAGCAGCGGGCGCGGGAACTGCTGGCCGCAGTGGGGCTGGAGAAGTTTGCGGACTCACGCCCGAATCAGCTGTCCGGCGGCCAGCAGCAGCGGGTGGCCATCGCCCGGGCGCTGATCACCGAGCCGGCCCTGCTGCTGGCGGATGAGCCCACGGGAAATCTCGACACCCGCACCGCGACGGAGGTGTTTGAACTGTTCCGCCGCTTCAATCGCGAACGTGGCTGCGCAGTGCTGCTGGTGACCCACGACCCGCGCCTGTCATCCACCTGTGATCGTACGATTGATCTGGTGGATGGGCGGATTGTGAGTGATGTAGCGCTTTAAAGCAGCTTATTCGTTGCCTTAATGTAAAAAAGAAACTAATGTGTTGCCAATTGGTTTATAGGCAACGTATGTGTTTACAAATATGAGCTCTCTACTGGAACAAATCAAAAAACGCCGGCAGGCTCTTGGCCTGAAGCAGAACGACATGCGGCTGCGCGTGGGTGTCTCGCGCCAGCAGTACCAGCGCCTGGAGTCCAAAGGCAACCCCAGACTGCAGACTCTGGACCTGATCGCGAAGGGGTTGAACAGCGCACTCATGCTGATTCCCCGGGAGAAACTCGGCGTCGTGATGGCGGTGCTGGAACAGGACGCCCTGGACCCGGTCAGCGGCCCGGCAGCCCAGGCGCAGGAGTTTCAGAAGGCTGCCGGGACACCAGCGAAGAAAGCGCTTTCGGATGATCCGTGGCAGGACCTGCTGGGCAGTGACGAATGAGTGACGGCCACGCAGAAGAAGTTCAGGTGCTCAGGCTGACGCTGCACGGCCGCCTGGTCGGTCACCTCGCCGGGTTTCGCGGCGGCAGAAATGTCCTGAGCTTTGCCGAGGAGTTCCGACACGACAGCCAGCGCCCGACACTCAGCGTGATTACCCACCCGGCGTTTCCCCGCGCTGAAAGACTGCTCGCAGAGCCCTGGGCGCGAACCCAGAAGCTGCATCCTGTGTTGTCCAATCTGCTTCCCGAGGGCTCGCTGCTGGCCTTGATCGCCCAAGGGCTGAAAGTGCACGTCGACAACGAATTCCAGATTCTGGCCAGTCTGGGCGCCGATCTGCCCGGGGCCTTGATCGCGCAGCCGATGGCCCCCGACGAGGTACCCGAGAATATTCTGGGAACACCGGGCAGGCTCAAGGTCGTTCAATTTGGAAGGGGCGGTCCTGAAAACAGATTTTCTCTGGCAGGCGTGCAGATGAAATTCTCCATGAACGAGAAGGACGGCCGCTACAACCTTGCCAAAGGCGATGCTCTGGGGGACTGGATCGTCAAAACCCCGTCCACCACGCACCGGGATGTCCCTTTGAATGAGTACTCGGCCATGACACTTGCGGCACTGGCCGGCGTCGACATTCCCGAGATCAGGCTGGTGGCGCTCGCGACTCTGGACAATCTTCCGCCGATAAAACTGCCGGATGAGGCGCTGGCCTTTGCGATCAAGCGCTTTGATCGTCACCAGGATGAGCGCATTCACATGGAGGATTTTGCCCAGGTGCTGGTCAAGTATCCTCACGAGAAATACAACTCAGCAAGCTACGAACAGATTGGCAGGATCCTCTACGAGTATTCGGGCGACGGCCTGGCGGACGCGCAGCAATTTGCAAGACGCTTGCTGGTCAATATTCTGCTGGCCAATGGCGATGCGCATCTGAAGAACTGGAGTTTAAGCTATGCCAACCGTGTCACTCCGCGGCTTTCCCCGGCCTACGACATCGTGACCACCAGCGTCTATATCGACGGTGAAAGGCAATTCGCGCTCAATCTGGGAAAAACCAAAGATTGGTACACGGTATCTCTGGCCCACTTTCAGTCCTGGGCGGAAAGTGCTGGCATTCCATGGCGGGCCATCAAGCCTCATCTGGACGAGGTGATGGCGCGGGCCAGGAGCCAGTGGCCGGATGCACTCAAGGACCTGCCCATGAATGACGCACACAAGGGCAGGCTGAGGGAGCACTGGGGGAGATTGCAGGAGGACTTTCGGGTGGGGTGATGGGAGTCACCTCCAGACAGGATTGATCGGGAGGGAGTCAAGCAGGCGCCTCCTGTTCATGAAGCCGCCCGTTGGTTCAAATGACAGGGCGAATGCGGTGCCACGTCGCTAGTGTTGGACATGCCGCATTTCTCACAGTCCCAGTGTCAGCGCGGCAAAGGCTGTGACTGCGAACATCCCGGAGTTCTGTCAACTGTGAATCTTGTTCCCTCTGTTTTCCTGTGCTTCCTTCGAGTCGGTTTTGTTGCGGGGCGTGCAGCATGATGGCGATCGCTGACCGGTTCGATGGAATCAGGCGCGTACTCGCGGGGCTCGGCGCTGCCTCGATTCCAGCGCTAGCGATACTTTTCCTTCTGGATGATGCACTGCCTTACCTCGAATTCAGCGAGGCGTCCTATGGGCGATTCTGGGATCGCTCAGTATGGCTGCTGGTGCATGTCTTCGGCGGTTCGCTCGCACTTCTGGCGGGCCTGCTCCAGCACTGGTCCGGTTTTCGCCAGCGTCATGGGGAGGTTCATCCATGGATTGGGTACGTGTATGTCGCCGGGATAGCACTTGCCGCCGGGACCGCGTTTAAGTTGTCTTTTCATACCCAGGACTGGACTTTCGGTGTTGCGCTGTTTACGGGCGCACTCGTGTGGCTCGCGGCTACCTGCCTCGCAGTGGTCGAGGCCATTCGCGGTCGCTTTGATACCCATCGCGAATGGATGCTGCGCAGCTACATCCTTACGTTCTCTTTCGTCAGTTTCCGACTGGTCCTCGAGATTCCCTGGGTAGAACAGCTCGGAACGGAAGCAGAGGTTTCGACTACCTTTGGCTGGCTTTGCTGGGTCCTGCCCCTGTGTACCTATGAGTTCCTTCGACAGCTGCGCCAGGATCAACTTTCTGGCCGCCATGTTCAGTCAGGCTTGTTCAGTTCTAACGCCGTTGTTCCTCGTTCATGAAGGCGGCCGTTGATTCAAAAGGCGGGGTAAAAGGGGTGTCGGGCCGCTACAGTCGGTGCCGTCCTGGTGCCTGAGGCGCTCAGGTCAGAAAAGATCAAATTCCCATCGTAATCGCCAAGGAGCTTTCGCCATCATGAATATCATTCGCCATGTCATCCCCTGCGCTCTGCTGGGCTGCATTACCGTCACCGCGCTGCCCGTGTTGGCGCAAGAAGAACCGCGCGGCTTCTATGCCACTGCGTATGCGCAAGCCAGCCGCCTGGAATCGACTTCCTTTGACGAACTCGGCAATGCCAGGCTTGGCAACGGCCTGACGGCGGAATTCGACATCGGACTGGGGCTGGGGGGGGACATCGGTTTTCGCTATGGCAACGGCTGGGCGGCGGAGTTCGAGTGGAACTGGCGACGCCACGAGCTGCAGTCACTGCGTGGCGGGAGAGGCGCGCTCGTTGACGAGGGCGACTTCGCCTCCAACATCCTGTTTGTCAATGGCGTGCGCCGCTTCATCCGCTCCGATGGCGGCTGGACCCCGTATGCGGGCGTCGGCCTGGGCTGGGTGCAGGAGATCGACTTTGATCTGAACACCGGCGCCACTGAGCGTGCGTGGTCCCGACAAGGCGAATTCGGGGTGCAGTTCATGGGCGGCGTCGAGATGCCGCTGGGAGCTGATTGGCGACTGACGGCCGATGTGCGCTATCTGCGCCTTGGCAGCATGGAATTGCCCGCCGAAGAAGGGGTCACCGGTCGGCTCGTGAAACCAGACTACAACCCGCTGTCGTTTCAGATTGGCCTGCGCCGGAATTTCTGATTCAGACGCCTGGGAGGGGCGAACAAGGTGACGGGTATGCAACTGCTGCAGCACGGAGCGGGCTTTCCAGCCTTTTCACGGCGTGACGCCGTCCAGGTTCCGTTGCGACGTGACAGCCTGATTACTGCGCTCGGGAAGGATCTGAACTTACACTTGCGGCCCCGCCATAACGAGCAGTGTCCCCGAAGCGCGCGAGAACATCGGCCTTGCGCCGACGGCTTACCGGTATCTCCCGGCCGTCGCTCATCAGGCAAACCAGCCCGTCAGCGCGCCGTCTCACGCTTCTGACATGCCTCGCATGAACCCACCACGAGCGGTGGACGCGCATCCCGGCCTGGCCTTCCGTGTCTTCGACTTCCTGCAGCGCGCCGAGAATGAGCGCGGTTCCCCGGCTGGTCCAGACTCGCATGTATTGCAGCTCCGAGCTTACGGCGATGAGGTCATCGCCCAGCTCGCCAGGAAGCGCAGTGCGCCAGGCCGGACGGGCGGCGCTTGCGCCTGGAGTCAGCGCCTGATGCTCGACCGGGTCTGCTCCAGTGACACCTGTGTGCGTTCCATCGATGAGCAGTAGCGGCAGCAAGCCCTGCAGACGCGGCCAGGAAATGAGCAACCAGGAAGCGGTAACGGGGCCGACGAGATCGCCAAATTCCTGCAACAAGGCTGACAACCCAAAGACTATCGCTGTGCCGGGGTCGCTCTCATCATCGAGTGTCGCCTCGAAACCCAGCATTGCCTGCATCAGGCCTTCACCAATGAGCCAGTAAAGTGGGGCGAGCAGCGCAGAACCAACGATGCCGCTGCCTGCCACCAACGTCCACAAGGGCCATTGCTGCCAGCGCTGGCTGCGGCTGAAGAGATAAAGCAGAGATTGCAGAACCGCCAGGCCGCAGCCAATCTTCATCAGCCAGAACAGCCCCATCCACGGCAGGGGCGCTGCGAATCCCACATCGGGCTGCAGCGCCATCACCAGTAGCCATAGAGCGCAGCCGGTGCCGACGAGGTAACGCAGGATCGATTCCCTGGTCGCAGGGACAGTGGCTTGCTGCGTCGATGTCATTCCGGTGCTGAACTCACGCTGATATGTTGAGCGGGCAAGGTACTACAGGGCAGAAACCGCGCCAAGTTGGAAATTAACAGCTCGGTGCTCCGTGAATCCTGACCTGTGTTCTTCAAGCAAACCGCATCAGTCAGGGATATGTCCAGCCATCGTTGGACGGTCCCATCAAATGCACTCTTGACTCCATTTGCAGAGGATTGGGCTGTGTCCCATTAGTGGCCTGTGCATTGCCAAAAAACTTCCCTGCCCGGTAAGCCGCATTGCGCACCTTGATCTGCAGATCACGGTATTCCGGCGTGTCCTGCGCCAGGCCCGAGAAATTGGCCAGATCCGCATTGCCGATCAGGACCACATCCACGCCAGGGACCGTGGCAATCTCGAGCGCATTGTTGACGGCCTCGACGGTTTCAATCATCACAATGACAAGCATGTTGTCATTCACGGAATTGAAGAACGTGGACCCGGCCGGCACTGCAGGCGTCCACAGCCCAGCTCCCTGTCCGCCACCGGCACTGCGTCGGGCAACCGGAGGAAAGCGTGCGTAGCGCGCTGATTCGCGCGCCATGATCGCGTCTTCAACCGTGGGTACAACTATACCCAGCATGCCCATGTCCATGGCCTTCTGCACACTGCCTTCCAGTGCATCAGGCAGACGCAGAATTGGCGCAGCCCCAACGTTCGGGCAGGCGGCGAACATGGCGGCGACTTCAGCGTAGGTCATGACGCTGTGCTGCATTTCGAACCAGGTGTAGTCGAAATGGGGCGCCTCGCGGCAATAGCGTTCAATATCAAACGAGGAGATGGAATGGCTGTAGATCTGCTCGCCCCGCAGCAGTTTTGCCTTGGCCTTGTTGTAGAGTTCCCGATCAGGATCTGTCATGAAATCCCGTACTGCCCACCCCCATGGCCGCCCCGGGTCAACAGGCACTGGTTGGACATTGCCGGTGCCCCAGCCACTGATGTCGATCCGCTCCTGCGCCACAGCGGTGCCCGCCAGCGGCATGGTCAATAGTAAACCGAGTGTTATGAAAAACCTTTTTGAACCGCGCATGCTCCATGTCTCCTGTAGTTATTGTTGTCTGGAGAGGAAATACCACTGTTCGCTGTCTGGCGAAAGGGGTTCGATGGAGTGGGTGGAATAAACACCCGGTGCTCTCCGGAGGCTCGTCTCTGTCCCAGGGGTTCGAACTCACAATTCGGCCACTAAAAAAGGCCCTGTCAGCGTGCGCCGGCAGGGCCTAATTATTGAGTTGTGGTGATCAGAACGGAATTCTTATGCCTGCGCTCACGCGCTGGTCTGTGCCTTCATCTTCCCCAATCCGGGCACCAAGGTTCAGCCACCAGTTCCAATTTTCTGAAACCTGTCCAGTCAGGGTCAGCGAGGGTTCAATGACTGACTGCGAGAAGTGCTCGACCACGACCGCCTGGGTTCCCATGGAATGATTGGCGCTGGCCAGTCGCAATTGGGCGACATCGCTGTCGACATCGCTCTCGCCGGTGTAAGTCAGGCGCAGGATCGAGCGCATGCTGCCCAAATCCATGGACGCCTCTCCGCCAAAATAGGCTGCACTCCCGTCGGACTTGAGCGATGGATAGGCGATATTGCCGCCCGCCGCACCGGATTCGGCGTAATCGCCAATCGCTGTTTCCACCCAGCGCAGACCTGCCACGGGACCAAATTGCACATTGCCGCTATTCATCAGGTAGCCCAGTTCGCCTGTAAAGGCAAAGGTACTGATATTGGCGTCGCCGGTGGCGGTCAGGCCATAGGCAGCTGCGCGCGTTATGTTCTCGAAACGCATATCGCCATAGGAGCCGATAGCATTGGCATACAGCCCGCCGCTGCGAAACGAGCCGTACAAGGAGAACTGGTAGCTTTCCTGGTCGGCGTTGTAAGTGCCACGGGTTCTCGGTTCGCCTTCGTAATAGCCCATGGATGCGCCAAGCACGATACTCTCGTTCAAGTTGCTGTCGAAGCCGACGGTGGCTCCCGTCGAGCGAACGCCGGCCAAAGCGCCTGATTCGGATCTGGACAGCCAGTCGCCTGCAGCCCACAGGGCAATATTTCTGTCCGTTTGCACAGAAGCGGCGCCGCCATGCCTTTGGGTCAGGAAGTGCTGGCCGACGTTATCGGAATTCAACAGCGACAGGTCACGTGCAGCTTGTGCTGTCATGCCGATAGTTGTCGGCGCTTCGGCGTTCATGGCCAACAGATATTGTGAATCCACGTAGGTGGGCAGAGTCATCCGGTAAGTCAGAACCAAGGCATCGCTGTTCACAGGTTGCGCGCAATTCTGGCCGCCTACACTGCAGGTGGATGACAGGAAGTCATTGTCGTTGGCGACCAGCAGAAAGAAATCCTGGGGGGCGTTTTCGTCAAGTGCAGGCACCAGCGCCATGCCTTCCATCTTCTCTGTCAGGGTCAGCCGCGTCGGTGCAGTGTTGTTGATATTGATGCCGAACTTGCCCAACTGCGTAGTGTTGAGGATGTTGACGACTTCCACCTGGCTCACTGGTGTAATCGTCGAATTGAGCACTCCACCCGGGGCCACGGGAGTCGTCGTGGTTTCGAAGGGGGTGCCGGCAATGTTGGTGGCACCGGTAGTGTCGATCAACAACACGCTCTTGTACACCGGGTTCAGCAACGCTTGCCCGAGGCCATTGCCATCGCGTGACAAGACGAGGAACTGGCTATCGTTCAGCGCCAGCAGTTCCGATTGAGCAGCAGTACGATTGGGCGCAGTGCCGTTGCCGTTGGAGGTAAAAATCGGCAATTGCATCACATAGTGGCCTATCGGAGCGCTCGGCGTAGCACTCTGGGAGATGTCATAGATCATCAAGCGAGTGTTGGTGCGGGTTTGCTGCGCTGTTGTGCTGTCCTGCATGGGAGCGCTTTGCAGCAAAGTGGCCAATTTCTTGTTGTCCGGAGTCAGCGCGATTCCTTCAAGGCCCTGGTTGAGTCGACGTCCTGTCGTTGCATCAGTGAGGGAGGTGAAAGACAGGCCGGTGGCTGTTCTGGGCATCACGGCGGCTGGCGGCTGGATAACGCCCTTCATGTTGCCAGTCTTGTCGAAATAATAGACGTTGGCACCATATTCGTCGGATACATAGAAGGAGCCGTTGTTGAGAAAGCGCAAGCCCTCGGCGTCAAGGCTGATCTTTTCTGCCGCAATTCCCACAGTCGAGCCGGGCAGGGACTTGCCATCCTGGGTAACGAAAGCAGTAGCGCCAGTGGCCGGATCCAGGCCTGTGGTCACCTTGCCGTTGAAATCCTTGAAAAGGAATCCACCGGTCTGCACAAGTCCCAGCTGCTGCTGCGAGTCGGCACTGACTGGCAGATTGGCAGTGGAGGTATAAGGCGTGAAGTTCATCGAAAAACTGTTGACGCGTCCGGGGTAATCGCTGAACGTGACACTGCCAACGCCATTGGGTCCGCGATCCGGAAGACCGTACATTGCGCCTGTATAACCGGTTGCGGTTTTTCGCCAGGTGCCTGGCAGAACGTCAAGTCCAGAAAACGCCCCGAATGTGTCGCCATTGAAATCCCGAGTGCTTGCCGGCAGTCGCGCTACACCTTGCAACCCATGATTGACAAATGTCTGGCCATTGAAAGTGGTGGATGTTGCCCCGGCAGCGGTTGTGACATTGGGTGTGGTGTAAACAGTGGGTGCGGCGAGAGCCTGGTTGGCTAGCATGACGCCCAGAGCTATGCTGGAAACAGCGGGAAAATTCAAACGCAAACGACTAGTCAACATCATTGGGGAAATCCTCTATTTGAATGCAAAGAAACCATTACACTTCCTGTTACTCGTCTGCGTCTTCCAGTTGCGGATTGGCGTGGTGCATGGCGCGGTTTGCCATGGAGCCTTAACGCCAGCGCGGTTCTTGTTGGTGCCTGAGACAATGAAATTGGTATCCGTAATATCGCCTGCAGCAAAAAGCTGTGTTCTGGCACCATTCATCAGGAGTGCTGCAAAGCTGAACGAGCCACATGCGTCACTAAAATCTACAAAAGGACAGGGGAGTGCGGGACTTTTTACCTGGATTTTGCAACGGAAAGAAAATTGGCGCATTGAGTTCAACACATGGATGTGAATACGGAATGACAAAAATTTGTCAATCTGATGACACAAGAGGATCACTTGAATTGCACTGAAATGGTTTTTCAGCCTTTGCCGGTGGCAAGCCGTTGTTGTACGCGTGCGGCCACACTAACGCAGCGTGTTTTTTCGCCCACGCCACGGACTGTTTCATCCAGCCTTGCATAAAGGCCTGCTGTTAGTCGTCATCCTGGTTGTAGAGCGGCAGGTCGCCGACGATCACGGCGATTTGATAGTGGCTCATGTCTGTGCTCCGTGGGTTTGTGGTAACGCGCTCACTGCCAGCTACCGTCTGCCTGTCGACAGGCAGTGCCATTGATTGTCTCATTGCGCCCGTCGATGACCGCCTCCATGGTGTAGTCCCGGCACGGTCGTTGATTGGCCTGATAGGTATTGGTTGGCACCAGATCATAGCTATACCCGGTGTCCGGATTCACCCACCGCGTACGCTGTCCGGTTTCAGCGTTTTCCAGTACGTTTTGCGATTGCTGCCGATCGCGATTGTCCATACCGCTGCCAACTCGCCCTCCGATATAGGCGCCCAAGACAGCACCGCCAATGGTGGCAATCGTGCGTCCGGTGCCGTCTCCTACCTGCGTCCCTGCCGCCGCGCCGGCAACACCGCCAAGCAACTGGCCGGTTTGCTCACTGGTGGCGCAACTGCTTAACATCAGCGCGCTGGTCAGCAGCGCTGCATAGCCATAGATCAATGGGAGTTTCTTCATTTGAATCACCTTCTGTTGTCTGCAAAGTGTTGGAGATGGACCCCATTGAAGCGCTTCTGCAGACCGGCTGTCTGTGGCTTGGCACACAGCCGAGCGGGTAAGTGAAAGGCGACAGTCGTTAAGCGAGAGGGTGTTAAGTCTGGTGTTGCATCGATGATGGAGTGCGACATTGGTGGGGGGGCAGCGCCTTCGTCGCTGTGCAGAACGGCTGTCCTGTCCGGGCGTCATGCTACGCCTGATTTGCGCCGGAAAATGCTCCTGCATTTCCGGCATACGCGCCATTCATGGCGCTTACCCAACTATGCAGGTCCAAACTCGGCCCTGAATCGTCCAAACAAAAAGGCCCGTACTTCCTTGCGGAAGCACGGGCCTTTTTATTTGGTGGAGGCGGGGGAAGTTGAAGCGGGCCAATAACTTATTGAAATATAGAAATAACAAATTGTTGCAATCGTAACTGTGTAGCTACTGGTGTAGCTAAAAGTGTTTGCTGGGCCTTATTCTGACTCATGAAAAACGTGGTACAAATCGAGTTGTACGATTAACCGGGATAGTTGGGGGCTGATCCCCTCCGACGACACGGCGGCACCTCACCGCCTTCCCGGTTTCCCATTGAGGGTGTGAATGGAGGATTCATGAGTGACTCGGGAGCAATTTCTGACGAAGAGCTTGAGTGGTTGGACTATGTAGCAAGTGAAACTCAAGATGAAGAGCTACAAGCTCTCACCCTAATTGATGGCGAATATATACTTTCCAACTATTTCAATACATTTGATTGGATAAACGATTTCCATGCGCGAATTGATAGACCTGATTTACTTCCGCGTGTTTCTGCAATTTGTGAAGAGCTTGGCATTGTTGAATACAGCCGGGAACGCATCTATTTTTGGGACACGGATGTAGACGTGTTAGGTGCCGAGGAAATGTCTCGTCTTGCTGTTGCATTTGGAAAGATAGGCGAAAGATGGCAAGTGCCTCCGTTCGAGCCGAACTATAGATTCAAAAGTCCTGTAGAGATTTTCTTAGCACACGTTAACTGGGGAAATTACCCCCCGCCAGAGATTCTGGCCTCCGTTGCTAAGTGCTTCAATTTATATTTGCAAGCCAAGGGAGACTTAAGCCTAGAGGAGGTTTTTTACGGCAAACCAAAGCAAAGAGCTGGGAACTTTGCTGCAAGACAAATACGGTATTCGTCCTATAGAGAATTTCACTATTCTGTTATCAGAGAGCGAGATAGGCCAAATTTTAATCTGCAAGATTTCGCACTGAAGTTGATGAATTATCGGGTAGATGAAGAAAATCCTACAATGCCACTACCTCATCAACTGGAAAGCTACCTTCGGGGATACCATCGATGGAAGTCAGACTTTGATCCTGAGGATACGACTGACAAATAAGCTGAATATTTGTCATTGTTGAATTTTCAATTATGACAATAATAGGTAGTCATGTGTTCCAAGCCAAAAGGAGGCAGAACCGTGACAAGCAATAATCAGAAACATCCAAGCCCATCCCGTGATCGTTTTTTACGCTGGCCTGAAGTTAAAGAGCGTGTCGGTTTCAGTCGATCCCAAGCCCACCTGCTAATCAAACAAGGCAGATTTCCCGCGCCTCATAAGCTTGGCGCGCGAGCTAGCGCATGGCTGGAATCCTCAATTGATTTATGGATTTCCGAGAGAGTTTCAGCTTCGCAGGGCAATGCCCAAGGAAGCGTGAAATCATGAAAGGAGTCAGCCTGCGTGAATCAATAAATCGGCACTGCAAGCAATGTATTGTTGATCCCTGCTCGCCTGGAACGTGGAGACAGCAAGTCACCCTTTGTAGCGTTGAGAACTGCCCTTTGTGGAATGTAAGGCCGAGGACAACCGCTGCTTTCCCTGAATCAGTTTTGCGCTGGTACGGGGCCGAGAAAGGCGATTTTGAGATACTGGGAGCATACGGGGAGTCACTATGAGCCAGAACCGCGAACCGCCCGCATATCAAGAGTACGCAGCAACCATGCTTTCTCTTTTGCCATTTCGCCTAATGACGTTAGAGGCGCGCGGCCTACTTTACACAATGCGCCTTGAGTGCTGGATAAACTTCAGGCTGCCATCAGACCCAAAGAGATTAGCTTTAGTTCTAGGCGTCTCTGAGCAAGAAGTTTCTCGCTCCCTGCCAGTGCTGGCGGAGCTATTTGAGACTCACGATGATGTAATTGTGTGCCCTGAGTTGGATAATTACCGGCAACACTTGCATGAGCGCAAAGAGAGCCAAAGGAAAGGTGGAAAAAAAGGTGCTGAGATCACAAATAGTCGCAAGAAAGCAACTAAAGCAACTAAAGCAACTAAAG
>Ga0255094_1000116_pt1 | contig 44505 bp, 46 predicted proteins | sample Colum_Law_RepB_8_2_FD_188434 | JGI IMG/M metagenome (GOLD analysis project Ga0255094, IMG submission 188434) | Freshwater microbial communities from Columbia River, Oregon, United States - Colum_Law_RepB_8d | ecosystem: Environmental > Aquatic > Freshwater > River | place: USA: Oregon...
TCCCCGATGCCCCACCCCTGCTCTTTGCGCCTCCGCGTCTTCGCGTGCCAAAACCACCCGCCTCGCCCTCAATTTTGAAATCTCCAATCTCAAATGATCATCAACCATCCCCAATGCCCCGCCCCTGCTCTTTGCGCCTTCGCGCCTCCGCGTGCCAAAAAACCACCCGCCTCGCCCTCAATTTTGAAATCTCAAATCTCAAATAATCATCAACCATACCCGATGCCCCGCCCCTGCTCTTCGCGCCTTCGCGTGCCAAAAACCACTCACCTTGCCGTCGATTTTGCAATCTCCAATCTCCAATCTCCAATCTCCAATCCCTCACTTCACTAAAGCCGATCCAGCGGACTCTTCACCCCCAACGGTCCCTTCTGCAACACATGAGTATAAATCATCGTCGTACTCACATCGGCATGCCCTAACAGCTCCTGCACCGTGCGAATATCGCTCCCCGCCTCCAGCAAATGAGTTGCGAAGCTGTGTCGAAGACAATGCGGAGTGATGTTCTTTTCGATCGTAGCCCGGACTGCAGCACGTCGCATCGAATCCGCAAACATCGACTCATGCAGATGATGACGACGGTAGGTTCCCGTTCGAGGATCCTCCGAACGGCGTCCTGCAGGAAACAGAAATTGCCAGCCAAACTCCCTGGCGGCAGACGGATACTTTTCAGCCAGCGCGTTAGGTAACCAAACCTCGCCAAATCCTTCTGCCAGATCTCGACCGTGCTGCTCACGAACGATCTCAATCTGCTGCCGCAAGCCCGCCACTGCAATCTGCGGTAACATTGTCACTCGGTCCTTCGCCCCTTTTCCTTCACGAACAACGAGCTGGTTTGTATCAAACTGAATATCCTTCACCCGCAGACGAAGACACTCCATATGCCGTAAACCGCCACCGTACAGTAACTGACCAATCAGAAGATCACGTCCCGCAAGCTGTGAAAGCAATCGCTGCACCTCTTCCCGACTCAGCACAACCGGCAAACGCTCCGGCTTCTTCGCTCGCACCGTCTCGAGAAACTGCAAGTCCCGCTTCAAAACGTCCCGAAACAAGAACAGCAGCGCATTGAACGCCTGATTCTGAGTACTTGCGGCCACATTCGACTTCACGGCAAGGTCCGAAAGAAACACCTGGATCTGCTTCTCATCGGCTCCAGCCAGCGTCGGCGATCCGCAGAAACGCATGAAACGCTGCGCCCAGCCGATGTAAGCAGTTTCGGTTCGCAACGAATAGTGACGAGTCCGTATTTCTGTCCGCATCTGTCGAATCAACTCGGGATCATTCTCGTTGATGCGACCTGGCATTTGAGCCGATCGGGCACCAAACTCATCAGGGCGACGCCCCTCCGAATCGGCCAGTCGCGACAACGTCGCCTCCAGATCTTCCAGAACCGGATGTTGACTCTTCAGCACTTCGGATCGATAGCAAATAATGCTCTGAACTGCCTGACACCGCTGCCATGCCGGAACGTCCTGAGCCAACAATGATCGCAGAAACGCCAGCACCAGTTCGCGAGTTACGCTCAAATCCGTCAGCTGTTGCTTCTCCAGGAACTGAGCATATCGTTCCAGCCACATTGGAAACCAGGCAGCATTCGGCCCGCTGACATTCGCGTGACGAAAGATCGTTTGAAACCTTGCTGTGCCCGAGTTAATAGGTTTGACCATCGAATTACTCCGTAACTCACTCTTTTGAAGAAACGAACCGTACGCACACCGAAAACTGTTCATTGCAGAGCCGCTAAGCATCAGCAGCCAGTGGGCTTAATACGTCTTCACGACCAGAGACGTCAGTGAGGGATTCTTTAACAGGACTTTTGCGCGACCTCGATACACCTGGAGGCATGTCGCGGTCGAGAAGCCTTAAGCCACACAGGTATGGCGTGTACCCCGCCCATGAGGTAGATATGGTAATATCCCGCTATAAAAAAGCAATACTGCAAAAACCTCAATTAGCGAGCAATAAAACCTGCGGCTCGGCAGAGGATGACGAAAACCCAATGAGGTGCTGGGCTTGACAGCGCTGTGGGAAAGGGGAAGATCCCTCCTGACGGGGCCAGTAGTGGGTACAGGTCGCTGGTCGAGAATAATAATAGTTAGCCGACGGATGAATCATACCAGTCTGAGGCCGTTCCTTTTGGTTGCTCGCGTGGCTTTCGGCTGCGATGACGCCCGGCACGACGCGGTCGTTTAGAAAGAACATCCAACAGTGAAGAACCCTCAGCTCGATCTCTTCAAAGTGAGCGACCGCGTTTTTGCGAAGTATTTCAAAACGGGCCTTGAGGACCTCGCTGAGCCCGAAAGGGTTTTCATCTGCCTATGGCAACTGGAGGCTCAGGTCAACAACGGCGGTTTTCACCAATTCTATTTCAACAGCTCTGGCAATCTTGCCAGAGATACGGTTTCCTCACTGCAAGCAATCGGTGCTGAACACACCGCCAACTTGGTTCGCAAGGCCAATGCACTTTTTGGCAAAACGGGTCCATCGTCGGAGTGGTCGGAACGGCAAGAGCAGCTTGAAGCGCTCGGAGATTCAAAGACCAGAATGATGGACGACATCGAGGCGGAGTTTATGCAGTATACGGACAAGCTAGGGCAATTGCTTGAAGCGTATGTTCTCAAGAACGCTGCAGCTTTCAGTCTGATGTGACTAAAGCGGCTAACAAAAAGATGCAGCCGAGTTGCCGATGAGCGGCGCACACATTGGGAAATCAGTCGCGGCAACCGGCTGATCTTAGTCGTTATTTTTGCAAAGACATGCGCGCACTCACTGTGATTGGCATTGCATTCATTGCTGCGGTAGGCGTTGATGTCGGACTCACCTTCTTGCGTCCGGGGCAATGGTTACCTGTTACTGCATGCGCCGCAATTGGCGATCTCGGCATATTCGCGTCGTCGTTCATCGTTCCTGCATTGTTCATTTTTGCCTACACTAAAACGCGGGCACTCAATTCGTTGGCCCTGCGTACTTCCCTTGCTATTCTTGTATCATGGTTTTTAACCATCATCTTTCGTGGCCATTTCAGTCTTCCCGCGCTTCGGGCAATGGCCCGACTCCGAAACGATTACGACTATGACGGTATCGGCGGCAACGTTGTCGTATTGACCGGAGGATGGATTCTTCCGCTGTTCGTTACTGTCATTGCGGTGGTTGTACAGCAATCGCGGCTGTCGAACCAAAGGTCGCAGCACGCCTCTTCATCCAGTATCATGCAAGGCACGCTTGCTGCCCCAGAGGATCTCGTCGGAAAGTAAGCAAATTACAAAATAACGATAAAATGCACCCGAGCTGCGGTGGTGCGTTTTTCACGCTTTGCAATGTCGCTCGCCGCAGCCGGGTGATTTTGACGTTCGTTTACAATCAGGGGGCCAGCAAGTGCAAGAAGCTGAGCCGAGCCCATTTGCTCCTCCGGAAGAAACCTCCGAAGTCTACCCATCCGCGTCGGACGCCAACCGGAGCCACAAGCTCAGGTTAATGTTTTTAATCCACATCAGCTCTGTCGTGTTGGGGTATTTGATCGCTCGGTATGAATCGTTCTTCTTTTCAGGCGGTCGTATCTCCGAGGTTCTGTTCATGGTTCCAATCGCAGCCGTATTCTATGTCTGCCCGATTTTCATCATCGCTACTGTAAGATCAGTTTCACAATATTCTGTTCTCAGAAAACTGTGTATCGTTGTTGTAGACCTTCTACTTTGTGTACTGCAGATTGTCTCGCTTCTTCCACTTGTCCAGTGATGTGCCCGTTCCATAGACTTTAATAAAGAGGACCGTTTGCGGAGATCTCATCATCAACTGCAAGGTTTTGCAGAGCCAATCGCATAGCGAGGCAAATCACAGTAAACGAACAAAACGCTCAACCCGAGTTGCCGATGACGGGTTTTTGAAATGGAAGCTCACTCGCGGCAACCGGGTTAGCGTAGTCGTTCGCCCATGAAGTTATAAGGAGAAATACGATCGACTCGAATCATCAATGCCCGAAGTGCTCCAATACTATGGAGCATGGTCTAATACTGGACGGCAACGTGATCTCGTATTTGCCCAGTTATTGGGTTCCCGGCGACTGGACGGAACCGAAAGTTGACCTGAACCTTGAGCGATACATGGCGAGACTGGGAGAGGTGTTTTCCAGATTGGCAGAACGCAAGTCGCGCAAGTCAATCGGCATCCGAGTTCAAACTTTTCGTTGCACCAAATGTGGTTTCCTTGAATCATTTGCTCGCGACGAATCCTCGAGCGATGCAGACTGAGTGAAACTCGGAGATGCGTTTATCCGGTTTCATGCTTGATTTAACGCTGGGGCGAACAAAGCCATGCACGCCGAGCACGCGATCAGCCGTTTTTGACATGGTGGCTTTACTCGCGCGTGCCGGGTGATGGCTGCCGTTATACGGAAATAGAATGATCGCATTCCGTGTCAGCATAAATGGAGGCCCCTCCATCGTTGCCAGCCAGTCCGACTGGGCTGTGTTGAGTGCGATTGTGACAGCGATTCGTAACAATGACGCCAGCGACACAAATGGGCAGATCCGTGTGTCGCTCGGAGGGCTGTCGAGTAGATCACACAGTGGATTCGCAGAACATTTCCGCTGGCCCGAGTCGAGCGTGCAAGTTGGCGACAAAGTTGAAATCGAAATAATTGAGACAGAGAACCCAAATGAACCCGCCAAGAGGTACCGATCTGATCGCGAAAAGGAAGAATCCCCATTCACCGAGACAGAACTGCGTGAGTTGCGATATAAGGAATACTTGGAACTGAAAGCAGAGTTTGAGACCGTGATTGGCAATGAAACTGTCTCTGAAACAAACGTGAAGTCTGAGAATGCCCAGTAAGTCCGTATAACAAAGCGTTGCACCGGAGTTGCGGCCGGCGGGTTTTCTGTTTTTTGAGCTTCCACCGGCCGCAACCCGGTGAACGCCGTCGTTAGCACTTGAAGACGAGACGCTCCTGACCTTCGTTGCCAGCGCTCAATCCCCCAACGCTCCGCGAATTGGAGTCTTTGCGTTTTGGCGAGCGGCCGGTGTGAACCGGCTGATTGGGATTGAGGTCGTTAGATTAGAATTGCGCAGAGCGGTTGTAACATGAAGTGGCCGCTGGCGTGACGATTCGCAAGCGGCGAATGAAGTCGAGTTCGGCTGAACCACTGAAGTAGTCTTTTCGTTCTTTTCGGCCAAAGTGAACTGCACCACCAACTCATCGCCTGAAGATTGGGATTCGAGTCGTAGCCTGGGAACCTCGAAATCGCCGTTTCGCGGTCCAGCCCGCAAAGGCGGGGTTGAGATTTGCTCGGCTGTACGGTAAGTTTGGCTTGTAAACTGTCTCCTGAACGCTGAATCAGTCGCAGTTGCGCGTGACCAGTGCTCGAGCAGGCGTGCTAACAATCGCATGCACCGGAATTGCGGTCGGTGCCGAGTTTTAGATCGAAGCATCACACTCCGCAATCCGGTGATGCTGGTCGTTATGCCACTGAATCATGTCTAACAAATACCAGCAGCAAATCCGGGAACGTATTGAACGTCTTCCGTACACTAACGCGCCTTCTCCGTGGCGGATTGCTGGTGGTTCCGGTGTCGGCGGACTTACCAACGTGGGATTTGCTGATGGGACTGACGAACTTCTTGTGGTTTCCAGCCAAGGTCGTGGCCTCTTCGATTGCCTCACCGGTGAGCGACTTGCTCGCTGCTACGATGAGATGTTTGAGAATCGCGACGAATCAGGAATGTCTGCACCCGGAATTGGCAAACACGAAAACACGATCTTTCGATTGGCCGGACTGCAGGGTGGTGGACTTCCCTTGAGTACACGTGATGGATGGAGAATTCATGTCGTGCAATTGCCTTGGCCGACTCATGTTGTCTTCCTGACATCTAATTACAAGGAACTGACGGACGATTCTGGATACATCACAAAACTTTGCAATGATGAACCATGCACGTTTCGCGCCGCTGGTTTTTCGCCAACGGGTCTGTCGTTTGTCTTCGCAACATCAGGCGAAGTGACCATTTATACGCGACACATGGCATAACAAAGCGTTGGACGCGGAGCCGCCGATCGCGTCGCTCCTGAAGTCCATGTTGATTGGCGGCGGCCCGGTCAACGCAACCGTTCGCATTGAGAGTTTCATGACGCTCCGAATTGTCCGAGCCGTTTTATACACAACTCTATTCTTCCTTGCGTCGCTGCTTGCTTCTAATTTTGTTTACGAATCCGTCCTAAAGACAACAGTAACTCCACAGTTACGCAATAACATAGGAGATGGGCTTGTTGCCGCTTGCTTCATTTGTGGTGGCTTTGGATTTCTTGTTGGGTTTCGACGCCCCGGCGAGACGCCAATAAGCCCGATCACACGTATTTTTCCGGCATTAAGAGGCGAATCCTCAGTGATCCTCTGGCTCTACTCGGTCCTGTTTGTCCTTCCGACGAGCTTTCTGTTCCTTGGATGCTTAGGCGGATCCGGAGATGATCATGATCGCATCGGTTCAGGAGCGTTGATCGTCTATTTTCCACTCATGGTCAATATATTTATTATGGTCATTTCCCTTGCTGCGACTCCGTTGGTGCGCCGCTACTCTAAAGGCTGGGCCTCAGCACATCATCTTCGGAACTCCATCGCTTTTCCAATCGCTTCAGTTCTGATAGCTTGGCTCGGGGCTGCAATCGGGGGCTAACGTCTGTCGCTGCTACAAGTCAGATGCGAACAAATCGTTGAACCGGAGTTGCCGAACGCCCGGCTTTGACATGGAAAGTTAACTGGCGGCAACCCGGTTAACGCAGTCGTTCGCTCATATGCAAGAGTCTGTGATTCAAAGCCGTGAAGTTCTTCAGCTGTGGCGCCACGGTCACTTGATCGCGTATGGACTCAAAGAGGACGATCTCTATGCCGTTGCGCCTTCTCTCCGGGATGATCTCGAAAAGTCAGTGGTTGCCGTCGTCGATCGAGTGGGAACTGCCAGTGGGACAGTATTGGACTGGTCGAAGCGAGGGGGCTATTCGCGTACGCTGAAACTGCACTGGAATTGTCCAAAGTGTGGTCAACAGTGGTGGGAGGACTACACCGAGGAAAGCAAAAATCCGCACTTTGGTTCGTCTGGCTGTGATTGCGCTGACTGGTGGTTGGTCGAATGGAGTTCCTCACAGGTAAGCGACGAGCGAACCAACGCATGCAGCTGAGTTGCGGTGGTCATGTTTTTGAAATTGAAACTTCTTCTCCCGCAACCAGCTGATGCGGGTCGTTATGCCATAGAACTACGGAGACTAGGCTTGGAGAATCCCTACCTTCCTCCTTCCGACTGCCAGTCATTGCCGTCGACACGTCGGTTACCTATTGCGCCGCTTCATTTTCTGTTAGCGGCGACTCTTCTTGCCACTCTCATCTTTCTTGTTTCCGGCAAGTTTGCTTTGAACCCTCGTGTGCTTGGAGTCACTGCCGCCGTTTTTGTATTCATTGGGCCGATGGCAAGAATGGCGCGGCAGAACCAAACCCTTGGCGGACTGCTTTACATTTGCTGCTCTGTGATGACCTGTTATGTGATTATAGAGTTTGGCAAAGATCCGAGGGCCACTTGGATTGCTAACTGGTTCTTTCTACCTATTTGCATTTTGGCAATCCCGACGTTCTTCTTTGTTCGGGACATGAAAGCAATGCACCCGGCTAGTCTGGTCTCGCGTCTCTGGATCTCCGTTCTGGCCTTCTTGTTTCTTTTCCCGCTGTGGGCGGCATCTTGCATTTACGTTGGCTGGCAAATTGGGGCGTGGAAACATTGACTCACAGGGTGGCATAACAAAGCAATGCACGCCGAGTTGGCGGCGGTGCCAAATTCACTTTACCACGTCACTCGCGCCAACCGGGTGATTGCCAACGTTATGCGTCGAAGAAGTGAGACCCGAATGTCGCTGCGATCTTGTACACCTTGGATCCTAATGCTGGTGTTGGCTGGTTGCAGCCGAGAACCCGAGCCGGTTCTGCCTTTCACTGAGACACTGCCGCTCGAATTTGGCCTTCTAGATCCGCTGATTCTGTTGTCAAAAGTCGATGCCGCCGAGTGGCGGGGCGGCATAGCCCCCTGAATCGCAGTGACGCTCATCGGGGTCTTCGATCGCGATGCCATCGGAATCGGCTTCGCGTCGGCGTCCTTCTGATTGAGGTGACGACCGAGCCGATGATCTCGCCCATCCGCCGGAAAGAGAAACTTCGGATGTTGATGACTTTTCCAGAAGTCGCGGAGCAGAAACAGCGTCGACTCGGGCAACGGCAGATAGCGATCCTTCGCCCCCTTGCCGCGATGAATGTGGACCATCATGCGTTTCGAGTCGACGTCACCGACCTGCAGATTGCGAGCTTCCTCCAGCCGCAGTCCCAGGGAGTACACGGTCCAGAAGAACACGGCCATGCGTGGAGTCGTACACTCGCTGATGATCTGGTCAACCTGATCAATGGTCAGAACTTCCGGCAGAGATTTGACGTCTTTGATTCTCATCTGTGCCAGCGTCTCCCACTTGCGTTTGCAGGTGCGAGTGTAGAAAAACTTCACGCCGCTATAGGCGACTCGCAACGATCCGCTGGCGAACTCCTTGTCGTTCTTCAGGTGCAGGAAGAATTCGCGAAGCTGATCTTCGGTGATCTGATCGGGCGAGCGTTTGCAGAAGTCGGCAAGTTGCCGAACGGCTCTGAGGTAGCCTTCGTGAGTCCGCTTCGCCATGCCGCCGAGATGCAGATCTTCACTCATGCGTTTATAAAGCAGGCCATTGAAATTCGGCGAATGCGTGAGACCTCGCACACTGTCCGGGGCCGTGCGTGCCAGTTCAACGTTTTGTTTTCGACGAGCGTTCCGACGGTTCTCGGAGTCATCCTGATTGCGATTGTTGCTGCTGTTTGAGGCCATGATCACGTCCTTCTGTCAAAGAAGCTGAATCGAGCATCCAATGACGCTCTTCAGCAGACAGCGTGATCATTCCTCATTGCCAGACGCGACCATTTCTCAGTACCATTCACCCCACGTAACCCCGCCGCGACAGCGGCTTACTTGAACAATTCGTTGCACACGGAGCCGCGGGCCACGCGGGTTTGAAATGGAAAGTCGTTTTTCGCGGCCCGCTGAACGCGGGCGTTAGCTGGGAAAGGAGTTCATCGTGTTGACGTCATGTTCGAACAGTCCGCGATGAGGTACGGGACTTTCCGGCAACAGATTGGCTTCACATTCTGTCTTGTCTCTGCGTTTGTCGCCGCAATCGCTGATTATCTTTGGGCATATCACTTCGCCTCATATGATCGCAAGTTTCCAACTCCGTGGAGCGTCCTTCAGTTGAACCTCGAGATCAGCGTCGCAGTTGTATGGGTAAGTGTTAGCTTGTTTCTTCTGCCAACGTGCGCTGTCGCGAATCTCAAAACGGCACGGCCATCTATCAATGATCACCGCGCGGCTGCCTTCCTTGCCTGCATAGTTCACTCATTGATCTTCATTACGTCGTATCTTTCCAGAGGATCAGGTTTCTCTCTTCCAGCACTGTTCGTGACGCCTTTGACAGCGGGCGCGGTACCTTCCTGTCGGCGTCGGCGCTTGCAAGGCATTAAAGAAGCTGAGGGGTTTTGAATGGACGTAATCTGTCAGAAATAGCCAGCTAACGATAACATCCCGAACTGCTGTGGTGCGATCTTTACACTTTGCCAGGTCACTCGCCGCAACCGGGTGATCGCAGTGGTTATCGGAAGAAGGCTGCGGGAGATCCCAAAGAACCTGCGTTGCGGAGCGTCTTCATTATGTCCGAACTCATTACACAACAAATACCAGAGGGAACAATCGATGCAACAATCGAAAGCGTTCATTCTCAGGCGATTTATGGCGTGGCGCCGCTTCCAGGTGATGCTTTTCGTACTACTTTTCGTTGCCGTCACATCAAGCGTGTGTCTGGCGATGATTGAAGTTGGATCGCTCACCAAGGTCACTTCGAAAGAAAAATATGGCATCACAATGCACGCTCGCCAGAATGGAGATGCTGGCATCAAGGTCTGGCTGGAATTCAAGAAAAAGGTCTGGCTGGAATTCAAGAAAAAGGTCTGGCTGGAGAAGTTCACTTACGCTCCACTTGAAATGGCAGATGAGAATGGCAAGCACATGATTTCGGCAATGCTCCAGCCGACCCCGATTTACCATCAACAGGCCGAGGATCTTACTACGGTTTCCTTCTCTGCAGATGCAAGCCAGCTATCTCGTTGTCGATTCTGGGGCGTTTGCTAAGGCGGCAATGAAGGCGATGTCGGCTATACGCCTGACCTTAAGGACTATCTTGACATGAAAAATCCTATCACCTGGAGATAGGCGAGGTCACCGAAGCGGATCACGAAACAATGCATCCGAGACTAGCCGCACTCGTGTCAAGCTGGGGTGGGATGCGAGTGGCCAGGCGTGGTAGAGCGGTATTCTTTGATGTGGAGACTCGATTGCGGCCAGCGGGTTAGCTTGAACGTTGATCGTTCGTAAGGGCATCGCAAGCGTTGCGTGGAAATAGTGTGATGAGTTGACTTTTCTCGACCATTACTGGTGTTGAAAGACCAGGCCAGTGATCTGGATGGCCATAACCTATAACCACATCCACAAAAGGTGGCACGTTATCCCAACACCATTGGGAAGAACTGACGCTGAATGGTACCGTTGGTTAAAAGTCAAGTGAATCAATAATAGATGTCAATAAAATGCCGCCTGATGTTTCTTTTGGGAGACATTTTGAACGGGAACGTGATATGAAATACTTGTCCTCCATAGATGGGTTAAGAGCGATCGCTGTAATAGCAGTGATATGGTTTCACATTTCTCCGAGGACGTTACCTGGTGGGTATCTTGGCGTTGACATGTTTTTTGTAATCTCCGGATACTTGATATACAGAATAATAGATTCTGATATCAAGAAAAACACTTTCTCTATTATTCAATTCATGACCAGGCGGGCACACAGGCTGCTTCCTGCGTTGTTTGTCACTGTAATTGGAGTGCAGGTTGTTTCGATTGTATTAATTCCAGGGGCGAACAAGTCGCTAACGGGAATGCATGGTGTTGCGGCGGTGTTTTCTGGTTCTAATATCTTCTTATGGATGAAAACGGGTGGCTATTGGGACACGGGGTCATCGTTTCTTCCGCTGCTGCATACCTGGTCTCTATCTCTGGAGGCGCAGTTTTATGTATTGATCTCGTTGGGTATGGTTGCAATTCATAAGTCAGTCAGGTTTCGCGCGATAATTGTTTTAGTGCTTGGGTCAATGTTGGCTGGATTGATTGTGAATCAATTTCACGAAAGATCAGGTTTCTATCTTCTGCCATTTCGAATTTGGGAGCTGCTATTTGGTTGTGTTGTGGGAAGTGTGGTTAATGATGCGTATCTCAAGGGAGTTTCTTACTACATTTCAAGGCAGTTAACCGTAGTCGGTCTGGCATTGATTGTGATTGTATGTTTGCTTGCCGACAAAATGTATCCTGGTTTATACATTTGCGAAATGCTGGCGTGCTTGGGGACCGGGATATTTCTGCTGATGGCGGAATTTCAGGATTTAGCCGGCGGCGAGGCGTTCTGGAAGTCAAACATTCTGGCGAAGGGGATGATTTATATTGGAAGCATCTCATACTCATTGTATTTGTGGCATTGGCCGGTGATTGTGGTGTTTAAGTATCTTAAGGCCGATCTCAGCGTGATCGCAGTTGTGTTAGAGCTCGGTGTGATTCTTCTTATTGGTGTTGTGTCGTATTATGTTGTTGAATGTCGGTTTAGGATGCCCTCTAAGAAACCGAGATGGGTTGCAATGTGTTTTCTTGGCGTAACCGCCTTCGGTTCATGCATTTTGACGATGAAAGTCCATAGCTCATGGTTCTGGCGATCATCTGTGGCCAGAACAATCGACCTTGCTGGCAATGGTGATGTGGGGTCGAATTTTGAGGCGACTAAGGCCATTTTGGTTAAGAAAGAATCGCTTGTGGTTATGGATGGGGGGCCAGCAGCGACTGAAATTTCATTTTCAGGGTCATCGCATGCGCGTACTTTGATTTCTGCATTTTTGGAGACATCAGGAAATGAAGGCTGGACATTAAAATCCCTTGCGTCAAGTGGCGTTGGCATGACTACGGATAATGTTGAGTCGCGTCCATTTGCTGAGATTCTGAATATCAATCGGATGCAGATAATAGGGGCTGAGCCACCTGATATTATAATCGTTGCTGGTAAATGGTCTGGTGAATTAGACGATGATAAGTTGAATCGTCTTTGTGGTCAGATCAAAGGATTTTGCAGAATTGTGCCTAGTGTGATTCTTTGCCTGCAAGTGCCTGAGATTAATTGCGAATTGCCTCTTCCGGCTGCAATTACATCAAATTATTTGAATTGCAGGGATGATAATCTTCTGCCTGTTACTGATAAATGGAAGTACTGGCACGGTAGAATGATATCGGAGTTTGTCTCCATTAAGCAGCCGAATTTGTACGTTGTTGATTTGTCGGTGCCGTTTTACGAAAGAGAAAGCAATAAAAGTAATTTCGCTCCCAGTGGCATTGTTGCTTATTCAGATAATGATCATCTGAACGCATACGGATCTTTGCTGGTTGCGCAGAAAGTTCTGATACCATGTGTCAGGTATATTCTCGATCCCACGCTGAAGTATGATTACTATGGAGTAGTTAGCCAGCAAGGCGATGGGACGGAGCCAGCGGCTAAAGCTTTTCCTGCCTCGCAACCGTTTGTTCCGCCGGCCCGTTGATCTTTGGTGTGATCTGGCTCATGTCGGTTCAAATAGAACCACTAAGCGCAGTCGTTCAGACTCAATGCAAATCATAAACGCTTAATCAACACGAAGGAATCTCAGCATGTTTCGAAAAAGTCACCACTGCCTTCTTGGAATTGCATTGGGCCTCTCACTTTTTACATTGTCTAACGTGTTCGAGATTCGGACTTCTGCCGACGAAAAATCGAAGGTTGCAGAACAAGACCCAAACGCCAAACTGATTGGAACCCGGGAATTGAAGAAAGCCGAGAACCCGGGTTCGCCTTCAGGCATTGGTACTCGATTGAAGATGTTTAACGGAACACACTGGTGCGTCATCCAGCCAGATGAAGCGGGGTAAATCGTCTTTCTTCATGGAGATTCATATGAGTTCAACGGAGCTGGCCTAAAAACAACGACTGACTTTGCGGGAGAAATGACTGAGTCATTCATCGGGAGAAATGGGAGTGTCAAGCTCGAGATCGACGGTGACATTCTGCGTCAGATTGATCCCAATGGCGTGTTCAACGAAACATGGCGGCGAGTAAAGAATCCCAGCCAGAAGTAGTGCGTCGTCCCGCGCGGGAAGAAGCAATACCATCGCTTCCACGGGAGCGGCGGTGGGCATTCGGTTTTGAGATCAATGTCAACTCCCGCCGCCCCGTGATGCGGGGCGTGACTTATCAGATAAACTGAACCACTCGTCTTTGGCGCATCGTGGATGCAACCCAAGCCCTCCCTGTCTATCATGCTCGATGTCCAAATGATCTGCCCCCAATTTCTGTCCAGGTGTTATGCGAGTAATGGTTAGGGAAGTAGTAAGGAGTCGCTCCGCTGCTGGAGGGGAGGCGCAGCCGGACCGGAAGCAGCACAGCGACGCGCGAATTCCGATGGGGCCAGACCGCCCAGAGAACTGTGCGGGCGATAGTCGTTGTAATCTTCTCGCCATGCCGCGCCGCACGCTCGAGCATGACTGAGGTTCTCAAACTCTGTCACTCTCAGCAACTCGTCGCGTAACCGACTGTGGAAGCTTTCCGCGTAGCCATTCTTCGAGGGACTCCCGGGCTCAACGTAAAGCGTGCCCACATCGAGTTTCGATACCCACGATTGAAGCGACTTCGAGATGAATTCAGGACCATTGTCGCTCCGAATCTGCTTCGGGGCTCCATACATCACAAACAACTCCGACATTCGATTGATGAGGTCCTCTGAGCGAATACTCTGCGAGACATCCAGGCAGATACAACGGCGTGTGTACTCATCGACGATCGACAGCCATTTCAGCGACTGGCCATGAACCGTACAATCAAAGATGAAATCCCAACACCATACGTCGTTCGGCCCGGCGGCACGCCGAATGTGACACGCGTGGCCACTGTTGCCCAAGGCTCGCCTTTTCCTTGTTCTTTTCGGCACCTTCAGACCCTCGCTTAACCACAGGCGATACACCCGTTTCGCATTCACGCGATACCCTTCCCGCTGAAGCAGAACCGCTATGCGGCGATAACCGAAACGAGGACGCTTACGGGCCAGCTCCAGAATTCGACTTCGAATCGATAACTCATCGGCTCGACTCTTTCGCTTGTATCGAAGCGTGCTTCGTCTGAACTCCAACGCCTGACAGGCCCGACGTTCGGAAACAGAAAATGATTGCTGAACTCGAGCAACTGTTTCTCGCTTCTGTGTCGGGCTTAACCGTTTCCCCGAAGGGCCTCTTTCAAAATCGCTTTATCAAGCTCCGCCTCAGCTAGCAGACGCTTCAGGCGAGCATTCTCGATGTCCAGCTCCTTGAGCCTTTTCGCCTCTTCGCTCTTCATACCACCAAGCTGATTGCGCCAGCGGTGATAGGTGGCCTCGCAGACCTCAAGTGTCTGTAACACTGCCGCCAAGTCCTTGCCCGAATTTAACATGACCTCGGCATCCCGAAGCTTCGCCACGATCTGCTCCGGGCTATGACGTTTACGCTTTTTGCTCATGGGAAAGTCCTCTCGCCTCGAATTGAGGCTCTAGACTCTCATAACACATGGACCAAACTTTGGGGAGCAGACCAGTTTACAGCGAACCAGGAAACGGTACCAAGTTTACTTTCTATCTGCCTGCCTCGATGAAAGTGCGGATACCACCCTGATCCCTGACGCTCCCTCACTGCCTAAAGGTGACGGAAAGTGTATCCTGCTGATCGACGACGAAAACTCGATTCTTCAGGTTGCCAAAACGACTCTTGAAATTCACGGTTATGTCGTACAGACGGCAAGCAGTGGTGCTGCGGGGATTGCATTGTTCCAAAAGCAGTCTTCCGCGATCCGTGTCGTGATTGTGGATATGATGATGCCGGAACTTGATGGCAGCGACACGATTAGGGTGTTGAGGTCAATTCGTCCGGACATTCCTGTTATCGCCAGCAGTGGACTGAAAAAACCCGAACATGGCAAGGGCAGCATTGAATCCACTGCGGCGTTTCTTTCGAAACCGTACAGCGATGAACAGCTTCTTAAAGCAATTCAACTGGTGCTGGAGCAAAAGGGATCTTGATAGGTCTCGCATGGATCTCGACGTATTCCGTATTATTCTGTTTTGATGTTTGTTAACTCTGGCGAGACCATGATTCAGATATGTTCTCGCAGTGTTTCGGTAGACTAGAGTCAGGTAGCTTGCCGGGAAGTCGGAGTGTTGTTTCCTATGATCAAATTGCTGGTAATTGACGATGAACAATTGATCCTGGAATGTTTTCGTTATGCGTTTCCAAATCCGCAGTATGAACTGATCACTGCAACGAATGCTGCCGATGGTTTGGCATTATTCCGTGTGAAATCGCCCGACGTCGTACTGGCAGATATTCGCCTTCCGGACGTGTCAGGTCTCGATTTGTTTCAGCAGTTTCAGAAAGCCGATGCTCGAGTTCCCGTGATTCTTATGACTGGCCAGGGTACGGCGGACACGGCAATTCATGCCATGCAGGCCGGTGCCTTCGAATACATTCTGAAGCCGTTTGGTCCCGAGACACTGCTTCCACTTGTTCAGTCCGCTGCAAAAACCAGTCGGCTCATGAGGACGCCGGCAAAAATCCCCACAGACCACCCGGCCGACACCAGCGGCGACCTGCTGATCGGTCATTGCCCCGCAATGCAGGAAGTCTATCGAGCTATCGGACGCGTCGCGTCCCAGAACGTCACTGTCCTGATTCTTGGCGAAAGCGGAACGGGCAAAGAGGTGATTGCCCGCGCGATTTATAATTACAGTCAGCGAGCCCAAAAGACGTTTCTCGCGATCAACTGCGCGGCCATTCCGGAAAACCTGCTGGAGAGTGAACTCTTCGGTCACGAAAAAGGATCCTTTAGCGGAGCTGATCGCAAACGAATTGGCAGGTTTGAACAGTGCTCAGGCGGTACATTGTTCATGGACGAGATTGGGGATATGACGCCGCTGACTCAGACCAAGGTGCTGCGAGTTCTGCAGGATCAGCAGTTTGAACGCGTTGGCGGTGCTGAGTCAATTCGAACCGATGTTCGATTGATTGGTGCAACGAATCCAGATCTTAAGGCAATGATCGAGAATGGGGATTTCCGAGGTGACCTGTTCTATCGCTTGAATGTCTATACGATCACCCTTCCTCCGCTGCGAGATCGCGGAGATGGCGTCGAGTTGCTGGCCGAGCATTTCTGCCGACTCTTTGCACGGGATCTCGGCAAGGAAATTACAGGCATTGCTCCGGAGACAATCGACCAGCTCAAAGCCTATCGATGGCCGGGCAATGTGAGAGAACTTCAAAGCGTCATCAAGCATGCCTTACTGCTGTCGACTGGCCCAGTGCTTGTGCCCGCATTTCTGCCCGAAACGGTGCGAGGATCACAGCGAAGGCTGGAGTCACATGATGTGGACGACAGTTATTCAGAACCGACACCAATGCGGGCAGCAACTCCGCAAGTAGCGGGCCATCATGATGAGAGTGCTCCTGCGACTACTCACTGGTCTCAATTTGTCGAGGAACGCTTGATCGCTGGTTCTGAATCGATTTATGACGAAGCGCAACAACTGATGGATCGTCAACTGATTCCGCTCGTGCTGCAACACGCCAAAGGAAATCAACTCCAGGCTGCAAAGTTGCTGGGCGTTTCCAGGGCAACACTGCGTGCCAAGTGCAAACAATATGGTATCACCGTCGATAAAGTGGTCGACGTCAGTGATTCGTAGTCTTTCGGGCGAAGTGCTTCTCCGGTTTTTTTGTTCCGGTAAGACAATCTCAAACTGTCGCCGCTCAGTTCGTAGATACCAATCCATTGCGTTGAATTGCCATCTGGTCCATTTTCTGCAAAGTCAGAGTGATGGATCGTTGCGTCAATCTTCAATGTGCCTGCATACGGGAGCGATCTGTAGCACAAATTTTCATGACGGTGGCCCAAGCCGTAGAAAATCTTACTCCAGCGATTAGCTTAAAAACGCTGCAGAAACGAAGTGAGTGCCAACAAAAAAAGGACTTGCGACAAGTCGCAAGTCCTTTCGAATTTGGAGGCGGGGGGAATTGAACCCCCGTCCTGTTGTCCCACAACCAAAGCCTCTACGTGCGTAGTTCGTTGATTAAGTCGTGCGGGAGAGGTTCAGCGAACAAGACCATCCCGCACCAGTCCATCACAAATCTCGCATCAGCCGTAACGGACGGTTGAACTGATGCCAGCCCAAATTTGCAACTGACGGTCGGCTCCTTAGGCGGGGATCCTTAGGTCAGCGTAGCTTATCTCTAAGCTGCGAGAGAGAACTGCGGTTTTGCAGTTATTGGTGATCGGCTTTTTACGAGGCCAGCTGATCAACCTCGGCACGCCACCCTGATTGACGAAAACCCAGTCAAATCCGATCGCCCCCGGTTTTCGCCGGTCAGTCCGGCACTCATTAACAGTCGGCATTCTACCCGACCGTCTGCAGGAATGAAGAGGCCGTCTGCCCATTTTGTTGTTCGATCTGCAGAATCCCGGCAAGTGAAAAGCAATTCATATCTTCGCAGATCGCCGCTCTGGCAACCAATCCGGCTTACTTAAGGCGCGGCTTTGGACTTCGCTTCGTCGGACGTGGCCTCGAAAAGTTTTGGCTCCTTCCAAAGGACATGAGCCGCAAACATCTCTTTCTCACTGGTTGCAATCAACGTCAGCTGACGAACACCAATCACGCTGACTTCAAAAGGCGCACCGGCAGATTTTAACTGCGTGAGATCACCCGATTTCCACAGAGATTTTCCATCAGCCACGATCTCTGCTGATACCGGACTCCCTCGATTCGGTCGGCAAAACGCGGTGCCTCTTAATGTTGTGTATCGACCAGTGAGATCATAAGTCACTCGGCAGGTACCGGTCGGCTCGCCCTTGGGATGAACGATCAGTCCTCGCGACGCCGAGATTCCTCGGAAGTTATCTCTGAGGCTGCCGTTGGCGGCGTCATCTTCTCCGACCTTGCGTAATTGATCAAAACCCACATAGCCGTTGTCCGGCAGCTCATCAAGACGAGTCATCTTCCGGGCCATTTTCGTTGTCTTGACAACACGGCGCAGCACCTAGGTATCGTTTCCGCCAAAACCTCCTGGAAGTCCCGGATTGTGCAGATAGATGGCGCGTCCATTTGCAGACAATTGGTACCCTCCGGTTGTCACCGGTGGCTGGAATTCTTCCGAATACAGATTCAGAGAAACGCGATCATGGAACGGTGCCTGACCACTGGGGCGGCTGAAGTAGAAAAATCTGCGTTCAAGTATGACTCCATCCGGATCGCGGGCTGCGGTGATAAGAAAGTTGCCATCGCCGGAAACATAACAAGGCGTATCCCATGCGATTGTGTTGATGGGTTCAGGCAACCTTTCCGGAGACCTGAAGACTGATTCACGATTGTCACGTGTTGCAACCCAAATGTCGGACGAGAGACCTGGCGGTTGCTTTGAACCGATCATTAATGTCAACCCGTCGGGCGAGAGCGTCATAATCCCGGGAGCGAATGCATCTTCGGGACTCGAAAATGCCAGTCTCGGCTCAGAAAATGGCTCCGTCAGTTGCGATCGATCTGAAAGCCATATTCCCTTAGATGCGTCCGTTAAAGATTTGCTATACACCAATGTCAGGCCATCGGCAGAGATTGCGCCAAGCCGCGAGATATCCTGCAAGCCAGGAAGTGGATGTGAAGGACCAAATGGCTCGCTGTTACTTCGCCGTTCTGAAATATACGCAGTTCGATCTCGGAAGAAACAGAGCCTACGTTCATCTTCGCTAACGCCCCAAAGCCACTCATCCTGAACAGAGTTTACATTCGCTCCCAGATTCTCTGGCTCACTCCACTCGTATTCCTGTCCATCATTGGGGTCGAATGGCCAGCGAACGCTTTTGTCTGGCACCAACGGTGCAACTGAGTTATTGATTCCGGGCTTCGGAGGAACCAGAGGAGTCAGACTTAACCTGTGGAATTTGAACTGATCGTAAGCAGCCCCGAACCATAGCTGTTTAGGATTTCGCAGGGTTGTGGACGAAGTAAGGACGCTCGGGTCGCCTTCCCATTGCAGCACCAAGCGATTATCGACACTCGCCTCCACAGAACGTTTTCCGACTTTGATGCGAATCGTGTGTTGTTTCCGATCCTGCAGAACAGCCTGCTTGAACACAGATGCGGTGTCCGGTAAAGCCTTGCCGGCGATGATTGAGAGTCCAGAAACCGGAGGTTTAAATATGTCGAGCCCGACTTCGGCCGTGTAACCGCTCACAATCACGCCGAACATTACACCGTCGCTGCCCGAGACTCGCTCTATAACGGCCGTCATTTCGTATTCTGGTGGCGGCTCATAATTGAACTGAATACGTCCGGCTTTACCTCCGCCGGGGCTGATCAACACCTGACCATCACGAGTCCATTCACCCAGCGTTTCGTGTTCCAGCATATCATCCGGCAATTTCACTTTGGCCAGCAGATCAACCACTTCACCCGTGGGCCGTGGTTCGAGAGGTCTGAAGCTCGTGCCGGGGACCCATCCCGCGCCGATAATCTTCCCGTGTTGACCATTGCCGGAGGAATCCTTGAGCACATCTCCGGAACCTTCGTCAAAGCGGTAGAGAGCGACTGTCTGCTTGTCGGATTCGAAACTGGACGGTGGTTTGAACGTCCCACGATATCTAGCAACGTTCGAGATACGCACCGTATCAATGACACCTCGAAAACTCGATCCACCGATCCTCTGTGGGAAAGAAGCGGGATCTGGATTGGGATGTCCCGCGTCAGGATTTGATGCAATGAGTTGGCCATCCAGATACAGCAAACGGCTCTTTCCATCATTGACGCCCGCAAGATGAATTCGGCGGCCGGGCTGTAGGAGTTGTTTGCTTTGGGCGTGACCGTGGAACGTGTAAAACCTGAAAGAAGAATTCTCAATAACCATCCCGCCTCGTGAAACATCGAACAGGTTAGAGATACCCGTCAGCTCCATGTCATTGGCAGGAGTCAGCCACATTTCCAGCGTGCACTCAACTTTCTCCGGGCGGGATGCCATGGGCAGTTCCACAGTGTCCCCCGGCGAGAATCTGAGTCCAGTTTCCGGGGCGACGGTCGTCGCTTCAGTCTTTGGCTGAGGCTTCACGAGCGTCGAGGTGGTTGCTTTTTTGACCAGTCGTCGATGCAGTAACCAGACTTCGACCGATTGATTTTTCTCCGATGACTTTTTCGTTACTCGTGGCAACAAGTTTGTCCTCGAAGAGTTCGACCCTGACGAGAATCTCCTCTCCCTTTTTCATCGCAAATGTCTCGGTCTCAAATGACAGATCGCCTCGAGAAACGATGAGTCGTTTTTCGCCCGTCGTAAGAGACACTGGCTCATTCCGGCCGTCTCGAAATGTCAGTTCCGTGCCTTCGACCTTTAACTCTACTTCCGGGTCGAGAATCTCGACACGCAAAGTTCCGTGAGGCTCACGGAAGAAAAAGACAGCTACAGACAGCATGATCAATGCGGCACCGCCCGCCGCAGACAGAACGCGTCCGTTGCGAAACCATGGTGGAGATGTCGTCGATTTTTGGGACTATTTCGTCGGCGGAGTGTTTTTGCGAGCCTGCGACTGGATCGTCGCCATTGTATGAGGATCAGTGTCGACGCTCATGCCTCCCAGCAGTGCGGTGGCATCAGAAGTCGGGTTGGCTTACACTGAGCTCTGAACGGTTTTGTGCTGAAGCGATGTGGCCGATGGTCCTCCGGGGCCGCCCATCTGGCTGAGGAATGATTGCAGATTCAGATCCTCTGAAATCTCAGGCATCGACACATGGACCGGCGAACTGTTCGTCCCGTTAACGTACGATTCGAGATCCTGAATTACATCTGTCATGGATTGGTAGCGGTCGTTGCGTTGCTTGGCCACCATCTTCCTGAAGACGGATTCGACTGCTTCAGGCACTTCCGCGTTGGCTTTTCGCAAAGAGGGAATCGCGGCATCACGGTGAGCCAGTAGCTTGGCCATCAGTGAATCGCCTTCAAACGCGCAGCGACCTGTCAGCAGATACCACAGCGATATCCCAAGGCTACAAATATCACTGCGAGCATCCGCGTCTTTTGTGCTCAACGCCTGCTCTGGAGCCATGTAGTCGACGGTTCCCATAACCGCACCGGTGCTGGTCAACTCACTCTGACTGCCGGCATCGCCTTCGATGCGCGCAAGGCCCATGTCGAGAATCTTTACCGCTCCCGTTTTGTCGAGCAGCAAGTTGGCCGGTTTGATGTCGCGATGAACTACGCCCTGGCTGTGCGCGAATTCAAGACCTTGAGCCGCCTGCAGAATGCACTGCACGGCCTGATCCACCGACAGTGGTCCGTTTTTCTTCACAAGCACCGAAAGGTCACTGCCTTCGACATACTCCATCACAAGAAAGTGAGTGCCCTTGGCCTCGTCGGCATCGTCTGTCGCGACAACATTAGGATGACGTAACTTCGCGGCAGCTTCGACTTCGCGATGAAATCTTTTCAGCGCGTCAGGAGTTTTCACAACCGTCGGCGACATCACTTTCAGAGCGACCGGTCGCTTGAGTCGTTTGTGCTCGGCCTTCAGCACGACGCCCATACCGCCCTGTCCAAGCTTGTCGAGGACAACATAGTTGCCCAGCACAAGCATCTTGCCTTTGCCCGCATAGATCTGTTCGGCCTGATACTTCGTCAGACGTTTCTGGCGAACGAGTTCACGAGCTAACTCTTCGGCGGATTTTGGGCGTTTGTCTTCTGGAAATGCCGAGATAAAGGCCGACACTTCTTCCTGCTTCAACAACTCGCTTGCGGCGATCTGACTCTGAAACTGCTCGAGGGAGATTGCCATGACCATCACTCCGAATGTTCGCAGACGACGCGCGGCGAGTCTACATTCCTCGCAGAAACTCTGCGAGGTCTGAGAATGCAAACCGGCCATTCTGCGTATTCTGCAACAAAGGGCCAGTCCCCTGCCATGCCCACCCTATAAGTTTTTTGGCTTCTCGTTAACCAGTAAAATCGAAAGCCGAGCGGTACAAACAGCGGCCCCTACCGCCGAGGCCAGGAAAAACACCTGATTCGCAATCGCAAAATACACAGCGGATGCACAGTTTGCTGAGGCCGTTCTGTACGATCGCTGTGTTCCTTGCCGTAGAAATCTGAGTGTATGCTTTTCGGTCGAGAAGGGATCTTTGCCCGGAAAGCATTTCGGTGGTCAGCAATTCGCGAAAAGGCAAATCTCGTGAATGAAGTTCGGGTTTGGTTTTTCAGGAATTCTGTGTCACTGGTAAAGTCCGTTGCAGGAAGAATTGAAGACAGGAAATAATCTCCACGACGGACTCGAGAGCGAAGAATGGTGGCAGGACAGGATAGTGGACGTACACCTCATGCAGGCATTAACTGCAGGCGGAATTGTCGTGCCACTGCACTATTAACGCCCGAGTGGAGTCTGGCTGGTAACGGTTTGCAGATCGTAGCCTTGCTCTTTTGCTGGTGCGGACTGGGACTTGCTGAGGAACCTGCGAGTTCCGAAACTTTAACCACGGTAGTTATGAAAGCCTCTGGTACGCCTGATCTGCCAGTGGAAATATCGGGCCGTATCCTGATTGAGGCTCAGGATGGTGGCTTGTTGCTGGAGGAACGCAATGGTCGAATTCGACAATTGACTCCGGCGGTGATTGAGTCAAAGACGCCTTCGAATGTGCCATTTTCGGCAATGTCGAATGATGAGCTGGGGAATGATCTGCTGTCGCAGGTTCAGGCCGGTTTTGAGATCCATCAAACGGACCATTATGTCATCTGCTCGAACTCGGCCGAGGAGTATGCTGAGTTTGTCGGCAAGCTGCTGGAGAAAGTCTTCGACCAGTATTTCGAGTTTATGGGCGAACAGGAAATCGCTGTTCGCCAGCCTGCAGGAAAACTGCCGGTCATCATTTTGCAGTCAGAGGCGGAGTTCAAAGAATTCGCCGCAGCTCAGCACCCGGAGACATCGTTTGAGGATACTCCGGGGTATTACTCGCTGCGTGACAACCAGATGCTGCTGATGGATCTAACCCGTGATCGCAGTCTGCGTTCCTCTACAGCCATTCGAAAACGCTTGTCTGATCAGCCGTTGCAGGTGGCCACAATGGTCCATGAAGCGGTTCATCAGCTGGCCTTCAATACGGGGCTGCAAATCCGGATGGCTGATAATCCCTTCTGGCTTTCGGAAGGGCTGGCTCTGTATTTCGAACCAATTGCTCCTCGCTCAGCAAACCTGTGGACACGCCCCGGCTTGGTGAGTGGTCGCCATCACCCGGTCTTCGTTCAGCATTCGGAAAACGGCGTGACCGAGATTCCATTACGGGATCTTCTGTCGGTCGACAAAGCCTTCTTGAGCGCCGAGACGATGGCGACTGCTTATGCGGAAAGCTGGGGACTGACCAGCTACTTATTTCGCCAGCAAAAGGACGGCATGAAGAAATATCTGACGAAGATTTCTCAGAGAAAACCGTTACAGAGAGTGTCGCCGGAGGAGCGAGTTGCGGAATTTCAGGAAGCGTTTGGAAAATCGCCAGACGAAATTGAACGTGAGACTGTCTCGTTTGTTCGGCGTCTTCGTCCAACGCGATAGCGGAATTGGGCTCAAAGAAACTTCGGGAGGTCTGTATGTCCTGGATTACTGAAAACCCGTGGCCACTGATCATGATTTTGTCGGGAGTAGCCGCTGTGTTACTCATTCTGGCAGAAAGCCGAACGCGCCTGCTTGCCGTTGCGTTCCTGGGAATGGCAGTCGGACTGTATTTTCTGGAGGCGTGGATCGTAACACCTTCGGAACATGTTGAAGGCCGACTGGGAAGCCTGCTGGATAACTTCAAGTCTGAGAACCTGTCTGCGATTGGCGAACATATCGATGATGGTTCCCCAAAGCTTCGCGAAACTGCAGAACAAGGGCTGAAGCTTGTGATCCTCGACAAAGGTTTCCACCTGCAGGATCTTAAGATCACGGTTTCAGACGATGGACAGTCCGCCGATGCGGAACTTCGAGCCAATGGAACCATGACCGTCAGGCAGGCCAGCACTCCGTACCACGCGTCTACTCGATGGAAGACCCGCTGGGTCAACCGCGGAAACACCTGGAAGCTTTCCGAAGTGCAGCGACTGAATCCAGTCAACGGGGAAGAATTGGGTATTCTATCAGCTCAATAATGGAGCCGCGTCGTCCCTTCAGTGGAGCTGCTTCAGTATCGCTGTCACGCTGTTTTGTGAGCGACGAAGATTGAGGTAATTATCTGAAGAATACATCTCACGAACCCCGGGCCTTAGTTGATGTCGCCCGAAGAATAATCCAGCGCGGTGTGAGAGATTTCGTGAATTGATTTCGGCAGAATTCAGATGATTTACAAATCCATCAGACGCGCGAGCAAAACAAACAGACAGACTCTAGAATGCCACCCTGACCTGTGCGGACGGAGCTCAAAGTCGCCGCAGATTTCCATGGTGTTCGGGAGTTCTGGCAATGGAGACAATGATTGATCCGGAGTGGGCGTGGGCCGAATTCAAGCCCGATGAAGAATCCGCATGGAATCTACGGACCGCTTCGCATCTGTTTCGTCGCGCTGGCTTCGGGGCGACTCAGGAAGAACTGACCGCTGCGGTCAGCAAGACTCCCGTTCAGGTCGTTGACGACTTACTGGCGGCTACAGAATCCGAAGACTTTCTGCGAGACATGAAGTCTCTTGCGAATTCCGCGATCGCCACGGGAAATGTTCAGCAGCTTTCAGCGTGGTGGGCTTACCGAATGCTCAGCACGAGTACTCAGCTCAAAGAAAAGACGACTCTGTTCTGGCACGGACATTTTGCGACCGGCGCTGACAAGGTTACAGATCCCGCCCTGATGCTGACGCAGAATGAGCTCCTGCGATCATTTGCATTCGGCGATTTCTCTGCGCTGCTGCTGGAGATCTCCCGCGACCCGGCGATGTTGATTTATCTGGATTCAGCGACAAACCGAAAAGCTCATCCTAACGAAAATTATGCTCGCGAGATCATGGAACTGTTTTGCCTCGGCGAAGGACAGTATTCGGAGAACGATATTCGCGAATTGGCGCGTTGCTTTACGGGCTGGGAGATTCGGCGCGGTGAATTTCGTTTCAATCGCTATCAGCACGACACGGGGACGAAGTCGATTCTGGGGCAAAACGGTGAGTTCGGCGGTGAGGACGGCGTTCGGATTGTCCTGGAGCAAAAGTCGGCGCCCGAATTCATGGTTTCCAAGCTGATTCGGTTCTTTGTGATGGATGAACCTACTCCGGGTGCCGCACTGATTGCTCCGCTCGCGAGCTTGATGCGTGAATCCGGGATGATGATTGAGCCTGTGCTGAAACGAATTCTCACCAGCAATCTATTTTATTCAGAGCACTCCGTTGGCCGCAAAGTTCGGTCGCCGGTCGAGTTGGCAATTGGGCTGTTACGATGCCTTGAGGGTTCAACGAACTCGTTTGAGCTGGCTTCTTCAATGCAAACGCTCGGGCAGGGTCTGCTGTACCCGCCAAGCGTCAAAGGCTGGGACGGCGGACGCACGTGGATCAATTCTTCAACGCTGCTGGGACGATCGAATCTTGTTCGTCTGTTGATTACCAACGAGAAAACTCGTTTCGGAAAAGAATCGTTGCGAGAATACCTGGCAACGCGAAAACTCACGAACTCCCGCGCGTTGATTGACTACTTTGAAACATTGTTGTTTGCTGTTCGCATTCCCGACGCCGCGCGGGAGCGAATTGAGACTCTGCTGAAGCCGGGCACGTCCTTTGCATTGACCGAAGGTCTGCACGCATTGTGTACTTTGCCTGAGTTCCAGTTGTGTTGAGTGTTGAGAAAGATCACCAGAGCCAAAATGTCGATGCCAAACAGCGAATGGTTCCAGACCGAGATTGTCCTGCCAGCGTTTCCGCGCGGATGTCATTTGATCACTTCGCATGTTTTGCGTGAGTTGCCACATTTGCGAAGATGCCGAATGGGGCTGATGCATGTTTTCATCCAGCATACTTCGGCTTCACTGACTATCAATGAGAACGCCGACCCGGATGTGCCAATCGATATGGGGATGGCTCTTGATCGTTTGGTTCCGGAATCCTGGCCATATCGGCATACGTGTGAAGGCGCCGACGACATGCCGGCTCATGTGAAGGCCACGTTGACCGGCCCGTCGCTATCGATCCCCATTTCCAGCGGACGATTAATGACCGGAACCTGGCAGGGGATTTATTTGTGCGAACATCGCAATAGCGGTGGACGTCGACATTTGATCGTGACTATTCAAGGACAGTTCGAGCCAGCGCCTATTTGAGGATTCCGGAGCCGTCATGGCCAAGCTGTATTTTTATTATTCGGCGATGAATGCCGGCAAATCGACAACGTTGTTGCAGGCGGCCTACAACTATCAGGAACGCGGGATGCGTCCGATGTTGCTGACCCCACAACTCAACGTGCGCGATGGCATCGGAAAAATCGCGTCACGAATCGGGCTCAAAGCCGACGCGATCGCATTTTCGTTAACAGATTCATTGCTGGAGATTTTCCGAAAGCATCATGCAGAAGATCCGCTTGCATGTGTGTTTGTCGATGAAGCTCAGTTTTTGACTCAGCGCCAGGTTTTTGACCTGGGCGAAATCGCCGATCTGGAAGGAATTCCGGTGCTGGCGTACGGACTTCGAACCGATTTCCAGGGACAGCTCTTCGAAGGCAGTCAGTACCTGTTGGCGTGGGCCGATGTCTTGTCGGAAATCAAAACCGTGTGCCACTGTGGTCGGAAGGCGACCATGGTGCTGCGGATTGATGGCGACGGGAAGCCGCTTCGATCAGGAGAACAGATCAAAGTCGGCGGCAATGAAAGCTATGTGTCCGTGTGTCGTCGCCATTTCAAAGAAGGAATGGCGGAACGAAGTTCACCGACTTTGCCGTTTACGGATTTCGATTCGGAATAGGGGTGCGATGGGAGTGATGTGAATTATGGGAGTGATGGGGCCGATTGTTCACAGTCGGAATACTTCAGGACGCAATCATGTGATTGTTCTTGTCGACTCGCACAACCTTCGGAACGTGCTTGCGCTGCTCTTCCTCTGAATACTGAGCATAGCTGCAGATGATGACGAGGTCACCGATCAGGACCAGCCGCGCGGCGGCCCCGTTGAGGCAAATGACTCCGGAGCCAGGTTCACCACTGATCGCGTAGGTCGTCAGACGGTTGCCATTATTAATATCGAGAACGTCAACCTGTTCCCATTCGACAATGTCGGCGGCTTCCATGAGTTGAGGATCGATCGTCACGCTGCCTTCGTAATGCAAGCTGGCGTCGGTCACGGTGGCTCGGTGAATCTTTGATTTAAGCAGAGTGCGTTTCATGGAATCGTCAGCGGTCCTGCGACCACTGGAACCTCGAGAACTAAGAGTTTCAGGAATTTGACGCGGACGATAAGGAATTTCGAGCAGTGAACCAAGGGGAGTTCCTTTGGTGTGACTTGCCAGATTCTTCGAATCGACCGCTTCGCTCTGGATTCTCGCAGAGATGCGGAGTCGAAGAAATGCCATGATTTGAGGATTCCCGTCTGATGAGGCAGGATTCCCGGAAGGCGCTGGCACACACGGACCTCTGGCCATTAGACTCCGGAAATGAGCCGAAGTTCACAGAAAAAGACGTCCCGCAGTCTCGCCGCAAGTCACCAAAGAAGCTGGTTATGGGGGCGTTACGCCGTCATGGAAACCCTCACCGCAGGCCGGTGGCCCGTTGTTGAGCTGCTCCTGGACGAAGATTTGCCTCGTGAGATCATTGATGAGGCTGGCCGGCTGGCTTCAGCGGTTCGGCTGCGACTTCAGGAGCTACCGGGTTCTCGGCTCACAGAATTATGTCGCACGGAAGAGCATCAGGGCTTTCTGGCTCGGATGGGTGAATTCCCCTGCGGCACGTTCGAAGATCTGCAGCAACTGCTCCGACAAACAGCCGAAGAACGATCCGCTGGTGGGCGTAATCTGCCGCCGCTGTTTGTTGTCTGTGATCGTCTCCAGGATGCTCACAATTTTGGAGCCATTCTTCGATGCTGCGATGCGTCACAGGTGGATGGCGTGATCATTGGTGAGCGGGCTCAGGTGTCGGTGACCCCGCATGTCGCGCGAGCTTCTTCCGGAGCGGTCAATCATCTTTCGATTTATCGAGTTCCCGAACTTCTTGAGACACTGCGCGAGTTGAAGACGCACGGCGTGAACGTGTTGGCCGCCTCGGAGAAGTCTGACAGTCTGCTTTGGAACTGCGACATGCGCGGGGCTCAGGCGATGATTGTTGGTTCTGAATCTGCGGGAATTGCTCCGGAACTATTGGCTGAGGCAAACGCTCCGGTTGCCATTCCAATGCTGGGCGGGGTTGCGTCACTAAACGCGGCCGTCGCGGCTGGCATTGTGCTGTATGAATGTCGAAGGCAGCAGATGAGTGATCGCTCGTAGAAAGCGGATCACTTACGAGCTTTGGCTTCGCGCATTTCTTTTCGAGCGTCCTGTTCTTTCAGCTTCTGACGTTTATCGTGAAGCTTGCGGCCTTTGCATAGCCCCAGCCGGATCTTCACCAGCCCGCGCTGAAAGAACACCGCCAGGGGTATGAGTGTTTGTCCATCACTTTCAGCGGCTTCGACATACTTGCGAATTTCGCGTCGATTCAGCAGCAGCTTTCTTTTTCGCTGGCGGGCATGGTTGTAGATACTGGCCTGAGCGTATTCAGCGATATCGCAATCAACGAGCCAGACTTCGTGGTCATCGACGCGGGCGTAAGCTTCTTCGATTGTGATCTTGTTGTTACGAATGCTTTTGACTTCGCTGCCCGTCAGCACGATGCCGCAGTCGATCTCATCCAGCACATCGTATTCGTGGCGAGCTCTGCGATTGCTGCACACGATCTGGCGTTCTGGACCGCTGGAGTCTTTGGAAGATTTCGATTTGTTATTCGGCGAGGCCATGAACAGTCAGGCGAAAGGAGATGTTGAAATGAAACAAGGATGCATTCAATCTGCGAGGCTGCAGTCTAATGAAAAGCGTTCCTCTGCGGCAGATTTGTTTGGTCGCGGCTGCGAAATGGCCTGGAATTTTGTGAATCTGGCGAAGGGCGATTCGAGAAAAACATGAGACTCAGTTAAAGAAAGACAACAAACTATCGGCCCAGAACGTTGACGTGAGGCGGTGCGGACGCGAATAATCCGCAGATTGGACTCAAGTGAGTGGTGTTTGGAATTGGGAGTTTCAGTTGAATTCCGGAAGTTGGTGTAACTGACTTCGAGACGGATCTGCTGATCCTTGTTTTTTTGGCCTGACGGTCGATTGATTTTTCAGATTCATGGGTATGCTGGTTTGCTGAAACAGCCGGTCGCTCATATCTGAGCAGGAGTCGAACTGGCAGGGCGCGTCAGCGGTGTGCTGACGATGCGTGTGTCTCACCACGGAGGCACGGACACTCGTTAAAACCGGGAGCGGAATGCTCCGCCATTGTTTGTCGGCGACACGCGTTGTGACAAATGGTGGAACTCTGAAAAGGGGAATCGCGTGTATCGTCTGGATGCTGGATTGAAGGCGATCATCAAGCAGGGAAAAGAGCGAGGATTTGTCACGGTACAGCAGGCGCATGCCTGGTTGCCTGACGAAGGCGGCGATCCGCTGATGGTCGATTCGCTGATCATCTCTCTGGACGACGCTGGGCTCGACTTTATCGAAGACCCGGATATCAACCTCGAACCACCACCGGTCGAGGAAGAGGTCAAACAAGCTCAGGCAGAGAAAGCCGCTCGCGCGCTTCTGGGGCCTGAGACATCAGCGTTGTCATCTCGTGACCCGATCAGAATGTATCTCAGCCAGATGGGGAACATCCCGCTGCTGACACGTGATCGAGAAATCTTTCTTGCCAAGCAGATCGAAATCACTCGCAAGCGTATGCGTCGGCATATGCTCGAGTCAGACTTCGCATTGAACATTGCTGTCGAGACGATCGAAAAGGTTCGTCGCGGCGAATTGCCTTTCGAGCGAACTCTGCGAACATCTGAAACCGAAGATGTCCGTAAAGAGCAGATCGAAGGTCGTATGGAGTTGAATCTTCGTACGCTTCGTCATCTGATGGAGTTGAATAAGGCAGAGTTCCTGCGGTGGCGAACGCTGGCCGATGGGTCAAAAGAGAAAACGACTCTGGGCGAAGTGATCACCATTCGTCGACGAAAAATGTGCAGCCTTTGTGAAGAACTAAGCGTGCGAACTCATCGCCTTCAGCCGGTTCTGAAGCGGATGCTGCAGATCGGCGAACGCATTGAACAATTGCAGGATGAAATCTCCTGCCTGCGTGGCATGCGAACGGCTGATACCGAACGTCATGCTCTGGAACGTGAATTGGAAGAGTACGTGCAGATGCTGCTCGAAACTCCGGACCAGTTCCTGCGTCGCTGCCGGGAAATCAAGAAGCGTCTGGATGGTTGGACAGATGCCAAGCAGAAACTGTCTGGCGGTAACCTGCGACTGGTCGTTTCGATCGCGAAGAAGTACCGAAACCGCGGCTTGAGCTTCCTCGACCTGATTCAGGAAGGCAATGCCGGACTGATGCGCGGCGTCGAGAAGTACGAATATCGCCGCGGCTACAAGTTCTCGACTTACGCCACATGGTGGATTCGTCAGGCGATTACTCGTGCTGTCGCCGACCATGCTCGTACGATTCGTATTCCGGTGCACATGTTCCAGAGCATCTCAATGCTCAAAGCCAAGGCTGAAGAAATTCGCCAGGCCACGGGACGTGAGCCAAGCAACGAAGAACTGGCCGAAGCGGTCGGCATGAGCATCGAGGAAACCGAGCGCATCATGAAGACCTGGAAGCATCCAATCAGTTTGGATACTCCAGTCGGCGAAAGCGAAGACAGCAGCTTCGGTGAGTTCCTGGAAGACAGTCACGAAAGCAGCCCGGCGGAATCAGCCGCCAAGCAGATGCTGCGTGACAAGATTGACCATGTTCTGAAGAGTCTGACCTACCGCGAACGCGAAATTATCAAGTTGCGTTACGGTTTGGGTGACGGTTACAGCTACACGCTGGAAGAGACCGGTCGTATCTTCAAGGTGACTCGCGAACGAATTCGTCAGATCGAAAGCAAGGCGCTGAAGAAGCTTCAGCATCATACACGAGCGATCCATCTGAAGGGATTCGTCGATATGGAAGACGACATGCCGCTTCCTGTCATCGAAGATGTGCCGGAGCCAGCAGAAGCCATGGAAGATTTGGGCGTAGCCTGAGTCGATCAGATTGACAAGTCGGACTCAGTCCGTTGAACTCTGCAACACTGCCGGAATAACTTTCCGGCAGTGTTTTTTTGTTGGTGGTTTGATCGTTGTGCTTTGGGGAACCGTGTCGCGATCGTGGTCCGATGATTTAGTCGGGTCTTCAATGTTCTCGTTGAACGGCAAGCCGAAGGCGACAGAGAAGTCGGGCAACGACAATTGTGGCTGACCGCTAACGTCCTGAATCAGCAAGGCCTGACTTGCGGGTAGGATGGGCATTCTTGCCCGTCGATTCATGGTCGGACAAGAATGTCCAACCTACAATTGCGTTTCGGCAAGTTATCAACGCAATCTTCGCACAATTAGTCCACGCCATGGCTCAGACGCTCCTGCACTCCTTCGAATGACCTCATGAAATCACTGATTCAGGAAACTCCGGCCGGGCTGTACTGCGAAGTGGGCGATTTCTACATCGACCCGGTGCGGCGAGTCTCCAAAGCAGTGATCACACATGCTCATGGCGATCATGCCCGAGTTGGTTCATCGAAGTATCTCACCGCAAAAGAAGGTCGGCGAGTTTTGCGGACACGTCTTGGGCCCTCTGCAAATATTGATACTGTGGGCTTTGGCGAAAAAGTGCTGATGAATGGAGTCACTGTGTCACTCCATCCGGCCGGGCACATTCTTGGGTCGGCTCAGGTGCGCGTCGAGTATCAGGGCGAAATCTGGGTCATTAGTGGCGATTACAAGATTGAACCGGACCGCACATGCACTCCGTTTGAGCATGTGAAGTGCCATACCTTTGTGACGGAATCAACGTTTGGGTTGCCAGTCTATCGCTGGCCAGCTCAGGAGTATGTGTTCGAAGACATTAATCGCTGGTGGAAACAGTGTCGAGCTGACAATGTGGCTGCGGTGGTCCTTGCGTATTCCCTGGGGAAAGCTCAGCGCGTCATCGCCGGAGTTGATGCCTCTATAGGCCCCATCTTTTGTCATCCCTCAGTTGAACTGCTGAATCAGGATTATCGAGCGACGGGAATTGAATTGCCGGCGACGTGGTTGCCAACACAGGCTCCTGCGCGAAACGACTGGGGTGGCGTGCTGGTCATTGCTCCGCCGATGGTCTCAAATTCGGCGTGGATGAGCCGATTCGGGAAGACTTCAACGGCCATCGTATCCGGATGGGCTCTGACCCGGGGAACTCAACGAGCAAGATCGGTTGATGTCGGCTTTCCACTTTCTGATCATGCGGACTGGCCTGGTTTGTTGACTGCGATTGAGCGATCAGAGGCCGACCAGATCCTGGTGACTCACGGATATACTCGTCCGATGGTCCAGTGGTTGCGAGAGAACGGCAAGCAAGCTCGCGAGGTGGTGACAAAATTTCACCCCGATGGAACTCAGCGGACCGATCTGTTGTTTGCGGATTCGTAGCTCATGGAAGATCGGGCTGATGATCAACGTACGTCGCCGACAATTGTCACTCGTCATCATCGCGTTGTCATTTCTTTGGCTGTCGCCGTTGCTTTATCGACCGTGGAACCGGTCCCGACTGGTCGATGTCTGCGGTTTTGTGATCATGCTGTCCTACGGGATCTTTCGTTTTATTGCGTCAGGACGGTATCGGCCGCTAAAGAAGAACTGGACGCCGCAGGAAGCCACTGATCGTATCAAAGCACTGACACAGATGTTGGCTTTTGAGAGTCACGATCGAGCCGAGTTACTTCATCAACGAGCCATGCTGCAGATCTCGCAGCAGGAATGGGAGGCAGCGGTTGAGGATTTCACCGAGGCACTCAAATCTGTCCCGGAAACACCCGGAGGAGCCCCTTGGCAGATTGAGGCGTACCATTATCGTGGAACTGCGCTCGTTCGTCTGGAGCGATTCAAAGAGGCGATGCAGGATTTAACTTTGGCCATTGTATTCAATGCAACGTACAAGGCTGTATCTCCCGGCCGCAGAGCACCCGTAGAGCCAGCAGAGTCGATGGCTGAACGGGCCGACTGCTATCTCGCTGAAGGAGACTATGAGCGAGCAGAGAGCGACTTGCGGAGCGCAATCCCGCTCCTTGAAGGAGAGTATCGAGTCAATAGTCTCATGCTTCTTGCGACAATCCTGGAAAGGAAACAAAGTCAATGGCAGGAAGCTCTCGAGCAATACGATCTCGTCCTGCAACAGGTCTCAACTTCTGCAAGCTTTTTGTCTGCAGACGATCTAATGGTGACCGCCAGCACTCAGGTGGCTCGCGGACGAATTCTGTCAGCTATGCATCGTTTCGACGAAGCAGTTGCAGCGTTTGATGATGTGATTTCTGCGATGAGTGCCGCAGAAGATCTCGATGAAGACCTGAAGAATGCAAGGTTGATGCGAGCAGAGGCATTGCTGCATTGCGGTGAACCTTCAAAGGCGGCGTTGGACGTTGAGTTGGCGCTGGCGGCAAGTCCTGGCGATTTGCACGCGCGAGTTTTGCGGGCATTGGTGGCGGCTGAGAATCAACAATTTAAGTTGGCCGTTGATGAGCTTCAGGAAGTCCTTAAGCGTGAACCAGACAATCTGCATGCACTGCGGAATTACGCGGTCCTGCTGACCGGGGCCCATGACGACTCATTGAGAGACGGAAACCGAGCACTCGACATTGCTGAGAAGCTGGGACCTCAAATGGGAATCGACCACTGGTTCGTCCTTTCAATCCAAGCCGCTGCTCACGCGGAGCTCGGAGACTTCCAGAAGGCAGTTGAGCTTGCGGCGCGGAGTCTTGAAGTGGCTCCGGAAGAGCAGAAAGCAAGCAGGACGCGACGCCTGGATCAGTTTCGACACCATCGCCCGTTTCGGTGTGAACCGTTGGCTGCCAACCATCAGCAGGCAAAACGCAGCCAATGATTTTCTTTGATTCCAGGCCTGGTAGTCGCCTCTAACCGCGTTCTTTTCGCAGCTTGTTGCCGGCCTGGATCAGAACGTTGCGTTCACGCTGAGTCAGGCTGGCTTCGCCTTCACGATTGATCTTGTCGAGGATTGCATCCATCTGGGCGTTAAGATTGGAATCGGTCGCTGCTGGTGGTGCAAAGATCTTAAGTTTACCCTTGTTGCGACGCTTCATCGCTATGCGTCCGGCGAAGTTATCCCACCAGCGACTGAGCTGCATGTGTGATTTGAAGTACAGATATCCAAAGAGCAGGCCGCCAAAATGTGCGGCATGGGATACTCGTGTGCCACTCAGTAGTTCCATCAATACGGGCAACAGCATGAAAACAGCAAGCACCCAACGCATTTCCATCTGAAACAACCCCATCAACATCACGCGTTGTCGAGGGTAATGCATTGTTACGACACCAAACATCGCACAGACTGCTCCGGAGGCTCCGATGACAGCCGCGTTTCTGTCCATAACTGTATAGACGACGACTGCCGACATGCCGGCGAACATTGCCGAGCAGCAGTAAAACCACAACAGTTCCTTCTGCCCCAACAGTCTCTGCAGCGTCTCTGCAGCAAAGTACAGCGTCATCATGTTGAAGATCAGGTGGAATGGATCGTTGACGCTATGGCAGAAGGCATATGTCAATAATCGCCAAACCTGACCGCGTTGATATAGATCGGGGCCGCTGAGATCCAGCCAGCGAGTCACGACGGAATCACCATTACGAGTTGTCAGGAGCTGCAAAATGAAAACAGCGACCGTGACAATGATCAGCTTGACCTGCACAGATGACGCCGAAAAGCGCATCGGTCCAGGACCATCGTATTCGTCTCGCAGATATTCCCGATTCTCAATGCCCATTTGGACGTCTCAGTAGCGGAGCTGGTTTATGGCAACTTACGACTGCATCTTAGGTCGCAGTGTGGAGATCGTCGACTTGAGTTATCCGGAGGGTTGACTTCTGGCAGGGTTTGTTGCCTAAGGTGAACGTGGTGAGCAGAATCGCTGTAATCGATTCCAGCCTGCTCAGCGGCAGGGCTGGAATACAGCAGGTGATCACGATTCGTTTTTAGGGCTGGTTGTTTCACAGCCTGGAAGTGCTGGCGAATTACAGGGATTTGCGAAGGAATCAGGCTTTCTCAGGGGGGGAAAGCTGTTCGAGTTCAATGAATTCGGGGCTCTTCCTCTTTCGAAACGCAAAAATCGTCGATACCATCCGCGATCTCTAAACACGAGATGATGTACATGTGTGCGCGCTGGCGGTGGTGGATTTTTAGTCCTTCTGTCGTCGAAATGTAAGCTCAGTTCGTATCCTGCCGGGAACCCGGTGACGGTTTGCGGCAGTGCGAAATGTTGACCAGTCTGCGGTGGACGGGATCTTTTCCGATCTTGTCCTGTGGGCGGAAGCAGGTCAGGCGTTTCAGGTCTCTGCGGCCGTTGCGGTTGACTCTCCATGCGGGCGCTGGGGATGCGGACACTGGGCATCAGACACCAGGCATCATGGCAAGATGGGGACAGGCAGCCTGTTCTCATCGAACAGCCACGAACCGAACTATTCGATTGGCTGTCCCTGTTTTTTGCGGCAAGCCCGCGGATTTCGTATCTTTTTTTCAGACTGAGGATCGTTCTGCAATGACTGACATTACCCTGCTTCGCAACATCGGGATCTCGGCCCACATCGACTCAGGGAAGACGACTCTGACCGAACGCATCCTGTACTACGCCGGTCGAATTCACAAGATCCGCGAAGTGAAGGGTGGAGACGGCGGCGCGACCATGGACCATATGGACCTGGAACGCGAACGCGGAATCACAATTACGTCCGCTGCTACTCGCGTTGAGTGGAAAGACGAAGAGCTGGGGACATTGCACCCGATCAATATCATCGACACTCCCGGACACGTGGACTTCACTGTCGAAGTGGAACGTTCACTGCGAGTTCTCGACGGAGCCATTCTGGTTCTGTGTGCGGTTGGTGGTGTTCAGAGTCAGTCTCTGACCGTAGACCGTCAGATGCGTCGTTACGGTGTGCCGCGTATTGCCTTCATCAACAAGATGGACCGCATTGGTGCCAATCCTGCCAAGGTAATGGCGGCAATGAAGGACAAACTGAAGTGCAATGCTGTGCCGCTTCAGATTCCAATGGGTCTGGAATCCGCGTTCCAGGGCGTGATCGACCTCATTCGCATGGAAGCCGTTTACTTCGAAGGCGAAAAAGGCGATGACGTTATTCGCAAGCCAATTCCTGCTGAATTCCAGAGCGATGCAGAGGCCGCTCGTCGCGAAATGCTGGAAGAACTGTCTCTTCACGACGACGATCTGATGACGGCTCTGCTGGAAGAATCAGAAGTCTCCATTGAGCAGATCCGAGCGATCATCCGAAAGGCAACACTTGCTCAGCAGATCGTGCCTGTTCTGATGGGAACCGCATTTAAAGACAAGGGCGTTCAGGAAGCTCTTGATGCAGTGGTTCGCTACCTGCCTTCACCGCCAGACCGTGACAAGTACGCGAATGACTACAGCAAGCCAATTGGAGAAGACGGTAAGCACCCTCGCGTGCTTCTAAGCGACTCCAACGACGCGCCAGTCGTCGCGATGGCGTTCAAGACCGTAGTCGAAAGCTTCGGTCAGTTGACCTACACCAGAATCTACCAGGGTAAGCTTGTCAAAGGTCAGGCTTATGTGAATGCTCGTACTGGCCGATCAGTTCGATTCGGTCGACTCGTTCGTATGCACGCAAACGACCGTGAAGATATCGAGTTTGGTGAAGCTGGCGACATTATTTCCATCGTCGGTGTTGACTGTGCGTCAGGGGATACCTTCACATCAGAAGGTCTGCAACTGTCTCTGGAAAATATCTTCGTCGCCAACGCAGTTATTCGCCTGTCGATTGAACCCAAGAAGCGAGACGACGCAGATAAGCTCAGCAAGGCTCTGGAACGTTTCCGTCGCGAAGACCCAACGTTCCGTGTTCTGACTGACGAAGAAACCGGACAGACGCTGATCGCCGGGATGGGTCAGTTGCACCTCGAAATTTACGTTGAGCGAATCAAACGTGAATACAAGTGTGAGTGCATCATTGGTGAGCCACGCGTGGCTTACCGAGAATGTCCAACGAAGTCCGTGGAGTTCAACTACAAGCACAAGAAGCAGTCTGGTGGTTCTGGTCAGTATGCTCACATCGTGGGTGTTCTGGAGCCACTGCCGGAAACTCACGAGACCGCTTACGAGTTCGTTGATGAAGTTTCTGGCGGACGAATTCCTCGCGAATTCATTCCTCCTGTTGACGCCGGGTTCCAGTTGAGCCTTCCAAAAGGACCTCTCGGAGAGTACGAAGTGGTTGGGGTCCGTATGCGATTGCAGGACGGAAGCTACCACGACGTGGACTCATCGGAAATGGCGTTCAAGATCGCTGGTATTGGCTGTATGCGAGAAACTCTGCGTAAAGCAGACATGACTCTGCAGGAGCCAATCATGAAGCTCGAAATCGAAGTGCCAGACGAATATCAGGGTCAGGTTACCGGTCACCTTTCCAGCAAGCGTGGGATGGTCACAGGTTCCGAAGTCAACGGCGGCGTTTGCGTCATCAACGGTGAAGCTCCGCTGTCTGCGATGTTCGACTACGCAAACGAACTTCGCTCCATGACTCAGGGTAAGGGCACGTTCAGCATGGAATTCCTTGCTTACCGTCAGGTACCTCGTGGTCTGCAGGGCGAAATTCTGGAGCGACGTCGCAAAGAGAAAGAAGCTCAGGCTGCTGCGAAGTAGTCTGCTGAATCTTGCTCATGACGTGAGTGTATTCTCGATGCAGCACTGTGGCTTTTGCTACAGTGCTGTTTTCGTATTCAGCCGCCAACGGAAGGGTCGCTGCTTCAACATTGAGGCCTCCTACACCGCCTGCTCTTCGGCTGCTCTGTGACTTCACCGCGATTAACTTCAGGCTCCGATGATGTGCTCGTGACGGGCGTGGGACTGGTCACGCCGCTTGGCAATTCTGCGGATGTCACATGGAATCGCCTGCTCGCCGGAGACAAAGCCGGGCGCATTCTGACGACGTCCGACATTGATCACTATGAACAACTCGTCCGCATTGAAGGACTAAGACTCCACGGTGCGCCGGTAAATTCAGCAGGCCTCCGGCAGTCTCTGATAGAATCGAAGCTGCTGACAAACCTTCCGCCGAATGTCATCGACACATGGCTTTCCGAACCGCTCGTGGCGATGTCACTTGTGGCGTTCATCGAAGCGGTTGCTCAGGCGGGGTTGGCTGATACCTTTGCCTCACGGCGAGAGGCCATTGCGACTCGAACGGCAGTTGTCTTTGGCAGTAGCAAAGGTGGCCTGCGAACGATTGAACGGCTGGCTGAGTTGATGAGATCAGGCGATGTCGACGATCAGCAAAGTGCGCCCCTCACCACCGAGTTTGATCTGCTCTGGCAACATGCCTTCGCCACCGACAGCGCGACGCGAGCCATTGCTGCGATCTCAGGTGCAACGGCTGGTGTCAGTTGTCCGGTCGCTGCGTGCGCGACGGGGCTGATTTCTGTGCTGCAGGGGGCGGCCATGATTCGCAGCAGGCTATGTGATGTCTGTATTGTCGGAAGTGCTGACGCCGGTTTGCGAGCGTCAGTGATGTCTTCGTTTCATCGCTTACGAGTCACCTCGCGACATGCCGATCCCGCAAACGCATGTCGTCCGTTTGATGTTGATCGAGACGGATTCCTGATCGGTGAAGGAGCCGGCGTGTTGATCCTGGAATCTCGCCGCCATGCGGAATCGCGAGGAGTTCCGGGGATCGCTCGAGTTCATGGCGGCCTGTGGTTGAGTGATCCAACCGGGATGACTCAGATCGATCAAAGCGGCTCCATCGTGGCCGAAGTTCTACAGCGCAGTTTCAGGAAGCATGGTTTTCTCCCCGATGTCATCAGCGTGCACGGAACCGGGACGGAAGCCAATGATCTCGCGGAAGCTCGCGGAATCGATGCGGCCCTTGGTAACAACACTCCGCAATGCTTCGGCGTCAAAGGAGCAATGGGGCATCTGCTGGGAGCCGCGGGAAGCGTCGAAACGATCCTGACCATTCTTGCCCTGCGCGACCAGATTATCCCTGGCACGACCAACCTGCAGGATCAGGACCCGAACTGCAAACTTCGTCTGAGATCCACATCTGAAAAGTTACCCGGCCTGCAACGAGCGGCCAAGCTGTCTCTGGGCTTTGGTGGTCATGTGGCGTGTGGTGTGTTTGAACGTGAGTAAGTCCTCAGCGAGCAAAACATGAGTTGTGGCAGCATCCGAAATCCATCGGACAGATCCATTCCTTTACAATGCTTGTCGTTAGTTATTCCAGCCGCTCAACACTCACCACCAGGGCGCTTACTTCAGGAGCCATTGCCTGTCGCCATCCAGCGTCTGGTTCTCGGGAGATTGAGGCCGATAATGACGCCAATCTCGGCTACGAGCTGAACCGTCAGGAAGATCTGTCCGTTTCGTAGCTCTTGTGGGCTTACATCGGCACGAACCTCCGGGTCCGAGTTAAGACTCCAAAGCATAAACGCGCTGATCAGCGTCATCATGACAGCGGCGATAGTAGCGGCGAGCCCAGTCTGGCCGTTGCGTTCGCGAATCCCCCAGACAACACGGGCCTCCACAGCAATTCGTATGGCCGCAATCAGCTTCCAAAGAACGTCGTCTGGCGAAATCAACACCCAGAGATTTAAGACACCAAGCACCGCGATACTGGCAATTGCCACCATGCCTTCGATGGGAATGACTGGTGATTCGCTCGTCTCCGCTCCTCGTTCCAGCGATGCTTTCCGTCTTGCTCGCCGCGCAGGGGCAGCCAGTGCCGATTGTTGATCGTCCTGCCAAGTCTCGTCGTAACCCCAGTCTTCTTCGCCCGGAGGCTCCGGCGCCGCAGCCTTACGTCTTGCGACAGAAGGCTTTGGTTCTGCCGATTCAGGCGCTGCAGATTTTTGTTGTACAGGCTTGATCGCCGGGACGCTGACAATCGCCTCGCAGTCTTTGCAGCGAAAGGACTTACCGGCAATCTCATCACGAACAACAAATTGACGCTGACATTGAGGACAGGCGATGTTGATTGGCATTCGCTGTTTGTCCTGTCAGGCCTTGATGATCTCTTGGACAATTCGTCCGTAGACATCTGTCGGACGAAAGTTGCGCCCCGCATGTTCGAAAGTCAGACGTTCGTGATCGACACCCAGCAAATGCAGCAAAGTTGCATGCAGGTCATGCATGTGAACTTTACCTTCCACAGCCAGGTGACCAATCTCGTCAGTCGTGCCCCAGGAAAAGCCTGGCTTCACGCCACCGCCCGCGAGGAAGACTGTGAAACCGCGAGGATTATGGTCTCGTCCGTCGGAGCCCTGAGAAAACGGTGTTCGGCCGAATTCACCACCCCACCAGACGATCGTATCTTCCAGCAGCCCACGTTGCGTCAGGTCCTGCAGAAGACCGGCAACCGGTTTATCTGTGGCTTTGGCATGGATCGCATGCTGAGGCATATTCGAGTGCTGATCCCAGCGGGGATTTGTCGATTGGTCTGAGTAGTTGACCTGCACAAATCTGACACCTGACTCAGACAAGCGTCGTGCCATCAGGCATTGCTTACCGAATTCATCCGTCTCTTTCTCCCCAATACCGTACATTTTTGCAGTCGCTTCCGACTCTTTTGACAGATCAAGGATCTCTGGGGCCTGAGCCTGCATTCTCCAGGCAAGCTCATAGTTGCGAATCACCGCGTTGACTTCGTCGTCCGCATTGTGATTCCTCGCGGACTGCAGTTGATTCATTTGTTGAGTCAGCGAATAACGCCGGCGACTCTGATCCTGTGTCAGCTCCGCATTCCGAATGAAGTCGATCGTCATTTGACTGGCTGGTTGAAACGAACGACCGATGGAAGTCCCCTGACAGACGGCCGGCAGAAAAGCATTCGAGTAATTTCGTGGTCCGCCATTGGCGTCAGAAGGCTGCAGCGACACGAATCCAGGCAGACTTTGATTTTCTGTGCCAAGCCCGTAAAGAATCCATGAGCCCATTGATGGACGCACCTGCGTCGTTGCGCCGGTATGCAGGAACAGAGTCGCCGGACCATGAGCAACTCCTTCCGTATGCACACCATGCAGAAAGCAAAGATCATCCACGTGTTGCCCGATCAGTGGGAACAGATCCGAAACATGTTTTCCGGTCTGGCCATACTGTTGAAATCGCCATAGCGGCTTCATCAGCTTCTGCTTCGTGGATTGTCCGAAGTCACCAAAACGAACCCCGGTAAAGTCGATCGACTGACCATCTTTCGCAATCAGATCGGGTTTGTAATCGAACGAATCAACGTGACTGGGCCCGCCCTGCATGAAGACAAAAATGATCCGCTTGGCTCGCGGAGCAAACATGGTCGGCCGTTCGAGCAGCGACGTACTGGTAAACGGTGAGGTCTGTGATTCCGCAGCTCGGAGCGTCGACCGGTTGGTGTCGGCGAGCATCGCCTGAAGAGCTAACGCCCCGAAGCCGCAACTGGCTCGGGTCAACATTTCACGGCGGGAGTTGACGGGGGACATCGTGCCTGGCCCTTTCTGAATCGATGGACAGCAGCTATTAAGATTAGCAACAAACATGATCCCGGAAAAGCGCTACCTCGTGGAGCCAGGCGAAAGCCGTAGACGCAGTTTTGGGCAGTCAGCAAGTTGCATCCGTTGGTCAGAGTGTGCGGGGCTCGCAATGTCGCCGAAAACCCCGGTGTGCTGTGCGTAAGTCACTCGCCCTGCTGGTCTGAGGAATAGTCGCGATGGTCTGAGTCCGCCGGTGATTGCCACAGCCGGATGCAATTCCGACCGGCAAAAGACGCCGTTTCGAGAATTCCAGTGGCCCTCGGAACGGCATCAGGACCCACACAAACGAAAGGATCGTTCCAAACGTCAAATTCCATCTCTTCGGAACAATTGGAGCAAAGTTCACAGTCAGACGAGGACGATATCGACGACAGCAGACTGTGTTTTCCACACGGTTGGGTTTTGTCCATAGACACCGATTCGTCTGCCATCGGCGTTGTGAGTCCCGAAACGGATTCTCCAGCGGAATGCTATGGGTGATCTGACTCTTTGAAAAAGGTCCGGCTCGAATGATCCGTCCGAACCTGCGTTCTTTCGCAGCAGCCGTCGCCTGCCTGACACTCGCACCCGTTGCCGCCAGCGCCCAGGAAGGGTTTTATGGTGGACCGGGTGATCCTTCGGCCCATCGTCTGCCTCGCTCGTCGTATCAGGCGCCGATCCACGACCACTACATTCGTGGCAACACTGAGGTGTGGGACGAAAGCCGACCGATCGAAAGCTTTCTCGGTAACGTGGCTGATCGAAGCTGGATCCGTCTGGAATTCCTGATGTGGAATAACAACGGAGACCACGATCATATTGGTGCTCCGGTGTCCGGATTACAGGCGAACTCACGCGGTGAACTGCAAGGCTATACAGTTCCGGTGCCGCTGATCGACAACCTCAACGGAGGCACGGTCGACACTGGGGACGCTCTGTTTCCCAACGCCACGATGCTGGGGACAAAAGACATCCCTGGCGTTCGAGGCACCTGGGGACTCGATCTGAACGGAGCTGACATGGAAATGAGCTTCTTCGGAATGGGTCAGTCGTCATCCAGCATGGTGGATGATGATATCAGCGCAGCTAGAGTCTTCGTCGGGCTTACTACACCTCCCGAGTTCGGAACAAGTGTGTTTCCCAATACAGCGGTTCCTTTGCTGACCGATGGCAATATCGCTCCAGTGGCTGACGTCAACGCGTTGATCTTCTCCGAGTCGTTCTCGCAGAACCTTGAGACACAGATGTGGGGTTCTGAAATCGTCTTCCTGACAGACAGCAACGCTCCCGGTGGAGCAGGTGCTTCGTACCAATGGCTGGGCGGTTTCCGCTACGTCAATGTTGATGAAAGCTATGGCTTCGTAGGTAAGGCCGTCAACATTGCCGCGTCTTCAGTAAACTCCTCCACAATCAACAATTTCTACGGCCCTGAGCTTGGGGCTCGACTTGCACTTTCGTCAAAGTATTTCACTTTCAGTGCGACGCCTCGAGTCATGTTCGGTTTAAACGACAACAGTGCCAGTGTGAACTCGGTGATCGAGGGGGTTAACGGGACCGCACACGACTACCAGAACGTTGATTTTGGAACGATTACCCAAGTTAATCTCGCGGCAGAGGTTCATCTCAGCCCTGCATTCTCAGTGTTCGGCGGCTACGACTTTATGGTGCTGACCGGGGTCAGCAAGCCGTTTGATAACATCTATTATAACAGCGTTACAGATGCTCTGGGTGATCGCACGGCTGATATCGGTCAGCGTGTCGAACTGCAGAATCTTGTTGTGAATGGATTCAGTATCGGGGCCGTGTTCCGCTACTAATTCACACACTGCTGGGTCCAGTGTCTAAGGCACAGCCAAAGACCTCGCAGACCCGCGAGACTCAACAATCTTTCATCTATAGACGGCCTGCTTCGATTAATGAAGCAGGCCGTTTTTTTGGTATTCGAATCCATTGCTTTGGCTTAGCCCCGCTTCCACCAGCAGTCATTTGAGCAACCAGGCCGGCGGAAGTTAGCCTTAAGAGCCTTTTCAGGGACCCGCTGGTGCCATCAGCTGAATGTCCCATAGCGGCTAGTTGTCATCCGACGCTGGAAAGCAAAGAATTAACGGACTTGATTAAAGTCCTGATTTCGCCCCGATCGCTCCCAATCAACTCTCCGACCAGTTCGGATTCGTAGATGATTCGGTTCGAAGCGCTCATGCGGGCTGTACAGCGGCGCGAATGAATTCGGAAGTGCCTGAAACACACCGTCCGATATCACAGCCACCGGTGGAGGGCATAAGCTTCCCGAGCTTTCCTGCCTTACTGAATCCATCGATCCCGAAAACTCACCGCTATTTCTCGGTAAGGGCTGTTTCTGCATGTGTCAGTCTGTTGCTGCTCCACATCTTCCCGAAACGCCGGCCGAGGTTCGCTCTTTGGACCATCTGCGACATTTTGTGCATATAACTTTGTGTCGCAAAGAGAACCTGCTGGAAAACCATTTTCCAATGAGCGAACTGGAATTGCAGCAGAAT